>Ga0160449_1000153_pt1 | contig 62114 bp, 68 predicted proteins | sample HID1975I_E1MG_FD_108216 | JGI IMG/M metagenome (GOLD analysis project Ga0160449, IMG submission 108216) | Enriched soil microbial communities from UW Madison campus, WI, USA - HID1975I_E1 MG | ecosystem: Environmental > Terrestrial > Soil > Unclassified | place: USA: Madison, Wisconsin...
ACACCTTCCTTCAGGTGCACGATGCCGGTCACGTCCGTGGTGCGGAAGTAGAACTGCGGGCGGTAGTTGGTGAAGAACGGCGTGTGACGGCCGCCCTCTTCCTTGGTCAGGATGTAGGCTTCGGCCAGGAACTTGGTGTGCGGGGTGATCGAACCCGGCTTGCACAGCACCTGACCGCGCTCGACGTCTTCACGCTTGGTGCCGCGCAGCAGCACGCCCACGTTGTCGCCGGCCTGGCCCTGGTCCAGCAGCTTGCGGAACATTTCGACGCCCGTGCAGGTCGTCTTCTGGACCGGACGGATGCCGACGATCTCGACTTCCTCGCCGACCTTGACGATGCCGCGCTCGACCCGGCCCGTCACCACGGTGCCGCGGCCCGAGATCGAGAAGACGTCTTCCACCGGCATCAGGAACGGCAGGTCCACCGGACGCTCCGGCTGCGGGATGTAGCTGTCGACGGCGGCCATCAGCTCCAGGATCGCATTCTCGCCGATCTCCGGGTTACGGCCTTCCACCGCGGCCAGGGCCGAGCCCTTGACCACCGGGATGTCGTCGCCCGGGAACTGGTACGACGAAAGCAGCTCGCGCACTTCCATCTCCACCAGCTCCAGCAGCTCGGCGTCGTCGACCATGTCGACCTTGTTCAGGAACACCACCAGCGCCGGCACGCCGACCTGACGGGCCAGCAGGATGTGCTCGCGCGTCTGCGGCATCGGGCCGTCCGCGGCCGAACACACCAGGATCGCGCCGTCCATCTGCGCCGCGCCCGTGATCATGTTCTTCACATAGTCGGCGTGGCCCGGGCAGTCGACGTGCGCGTAGTGACGGTTCGCCGTCTCATATTCCACGTGCGCCGTGTTGATCGTGATGCCGCGCGCCTTCTCTTCCGGCGCCGCGTCGATGTCGGCGTAGTTCTTCGCCGTCGCGCCGCCCGACTTCGCCAGCGTGATCGTGATCGCAGCCGTCAGCGTCGTCTTGCCATGGTCAACGTGACCAATCGTGCCGATGTTGCAGTGCGGCTTGTTACGTTCGAACTTTTCCTTGGCCATTCGCCAAACTCCTAATGGCCCGGGTCCGTCAGCGGAGGGGCGCGATGCTGAACTTCTAAAAACCTGGAGCGGGTAGACGGGATCGAACCGACATCCTCAGCTTGGAAGGCTGCTGCACTACCATTGTGCTATACCCGCGCAAAGAATGCGGCGGCCCTTCCATCTCTGGAAAGACCGGCCCGCACCCGGCCGATCCGGCGTCCATTCTCCAGCCGATCTCGAAATGCGCGTGGTGGGGGAAGCAGGACTCGAACCTGCGAAGCTTACGCAGCGGATTTACAGTCCGCCCCCTTTGCCGCTCGGGACATTCCCCCGCGCGCGTTTCGAAACCTCTCTGGAGGCGTTCGGTTTCGGTCTTTCGACCGCTCCCGACACGAAAGCCTTCGCTGTCCGGCGACGCCTGTAATACAGGAGGCGCCTGACCCGAAAGCCCCTGGGCCCCAAATCGGAGCGCGTCTTATAGTGTCGTCGAACCGCGAACGCAACGACCGGAAAAACTCAAAAAAGCAGGGCCTCCGGCCACGCTTGGAAGGCCGTCCCGACGGCCCTCGCCCGCCCCGCCAGGACGCCCGTTCCGGCGGCGATTCAGCGCCGAAAGCCCCGCGTGGCAAGGCCGACGCGGATAACTGGCTGTGGGGCCGCCACCCGGTTCTGGCCGCCCTGGCCAACCCGGCGCGGCGCGGCATGGGCCGTTTGTTCGCCACGGAGGAGAAGGCCGCCGAACTGGAGCGGGACGCGCTGACCCATGGTCATCGAATCGAGCTGACTGATTCCCAAAGCCTGAATCGCCTGCTGCCCCCCGGCGCCGTGCACCAGGGACTGGCCTTCAAGGTCGCGCCGCTGGAAGGCGTGTCGCTGGAAGACCTGGCCGAAGGCGGGGGGGGCGTGATCGTCATGCTGGATCAACTGACCGATCCCCAGAACGTGGGCGCCATCTTCCGCTCGGCCTTGGCGTTCGGCGCGCGAGGCATCGTGGTTCAGGACCGGCATTCGCCCGCCCTGGCCGGCGCGCTGGCCAAGGCGTCGGCGGGGGCCACCGAGCGCCTGCCCTGCGCGCGGGTGACGAACCTGAGCCGGGCGCTGGAGCGGCTGGCGGACATGGGCTGGCGCGCGGTCGGCATGGACGGCTCGGCCGAGCAGACGCTGGAGCAGGCGCTGGACGCGCGGCCCACGGTCATCGTCATGGGATCCGAGGGCGACGGCATTCGGCGGCTGGTGGCCGAGCATTGCGACACCCTGGCCAAGATCCCGATGCCCGGCGGGTTCGAGAGCCTGAACGTCTCGAACGCCGCCGCTATCGCCCTGTATGAAGCGGCGCGCGCGCAAGCCGGAACCTGAGCGCCGTTCTCGGCGCTTGCGAAGACGACCCGCCCTGCCCTAAGGCCCGCCCATGGAATTTCTCTCTGACCCCGCATTCGTCAGCCAAGCCACCGCTCTGGGCAAGGTGCTGATGATTGACCTGGTCCTGGCCGGCGACAACGCCGTGGCCGTGGGCCTGGCGGCCGCCGCCCTGCCGCAAGAGCAGCGGCGCAAGGCCATCCTGATCGGCCTGGCCGCCGCCGTGGTGATGCGGATCGGCCTGGCGTTGATCACCGTTCAACTGCTGGCCATCGTCGGCCTGTTGCTGGCGGGCGGCTTCCTGCTTCTGTGGGTGTGCTGGAAGATGTGGCGCGAACTGCGCGAGCAGGCGACCCACGACCAGGCCGAGGCCGAGGCCGAGATCGAACGCGCCATGGCCATCGAGCATGGCGGCGGCCCCAGCCCCGAGGAATTGGGGCTGAAGCGCAAGACGTTCGGCGCGGCCCTGCTCCAGATCATGATCGCCGACCTGACCATGAGTCTGGACAATGTGCTGGCCGTCGCCGGCGCGGCGCACGAGCATCCGTGGATCATGGTGTTCGGTCTGATCCTGTCCATCGCCTTGATGGGCCTGGCCGCGACCTTCATCGCCAAGCTGCTGAACCGCTATCGCTGGATCGCCTACATCGGCCTGGCGATCGTCCTGTATGTCGCCCTGCACATGATCTGGGACGGCGGGCGGTCGGTGATCGTCAGGACCGGCCATGCCGAGCAATTCAACGCCTCGGCGCCTACGTTCCTGGACATCGGTCCGGAGGAGCAGGCCAAACACCTGAAGCACGCCGGAGCGGGCAGCCACGAAAGCACGCCCGCCGCCCTGCCGGGTGGGCGGGAGCAGAGGCCGGAGGCGACCGCCGAACCCGCCGCAGGATAGTCAGAAAGGCCCGGAGCGATCCGGGCCTTTTTTGTCTCTAGGCCGCTGTTGCACTGCACTCCCCCGAAAAAAAGAGTGCAATCAGTGCAAGTCGTGCAATGGGCGGTCGCAATCGAGAGGCGTCAGTTCGGCCGGAATTGCGCTGCTGATCATCAGACATCGAGCGTCATCATAGCGGCGCTTGCGGCGCGGCTGTGAGAAGGGCGTTCGCGGTGTGCAAATGCCTATTACGCCACGACGCGCCATGATGGCCGAACGGCGCGGTATGGCGCCGTGGCGGGCGCCTCAGCCCTCGGCGCCGCCGAAGCGTTCGGTCCATTCGGCGACCTGGGCGTCTTCGATCTTGCGGAACAGGACCTCGGCGGCGGCCACAGTCCGGCCGACCGGCAGGGTGTTCAGCAGGTCGGCGTCGACGCTCGGCCACGACAGGTCGGTCGCGCCCACGGTCGCGCCGATGCGCGCGGCGGCGTCCGGCATGAAGGGCGCGGTGATCCGCGCGAACAGGGCGACCAGGTTCAGGCCGGTGCGCACGGCGACGCCGGCGCGGACCGGATCGGTCTTGAAGGCCGTCCAGGGCGCCGATTCCTGCAGATACTCATTGCCCAGCACCCACAGGGCGCGGGCGGCCTGGGCGGCCTTGCGGAACTCCATCGCCTCGAACTCGGCGGTCAGGACCGCCAGACCGGCCTTCAGGTCAGCGGCCAGTTTCTCTTCCAGCGGACCGGACTCGCCGCCTTCCGGGACGACGCCGCCGAACTTGGATTCCGTGAACTTGACGATGCGGTTGACGAAATTGCCCAGCACGTCGGCCAGGTCCTTGTTCGTCGTCGACTGGAACTGCTCCCAGGTGAAGGCGGCGTCGGAATGTTCCGGCCCATAGGCCGTCAGGTGCCAGCGCCAGTAGTCGGCGGGCAGCAGCTCCAGCGCCTGATCCATGAAGACGCCCCGGCCCATGCTGGTCGAGAATTTGCCGCCGTACCAGTTCAGCCAGTTGAAGGCCTTGAGCTGGTCGACCGTCTTCCACGGTTCGCCCGAGCCCAGGATGGTGGCGGGGAAGCTGACGGTGTGGAAGGCGACGTTATCCTTGCCCATGAACTGGACATAGCGAACGTCGTCCGCCCCTTCGTCCAGACGCCACCATGAACGCCAGTTTTCGCCGGACGTTTCGGCCCATTCCTCGGTCGCGCCGATGTACTCGATGGGGGCGTCGAACCAGACGTAGAAGACCTTGCCCTCCATGCCCGGACGCGGACCGCCGTCGGGACCGACCACCGGCACGCCCCATTTCAGGTCGCGGGTGATGCCGCGGTCGATCAGGCCCTCGTCCAGATGCTTGTAGGCGATGGAGCGGGCCAGCGGCTGCCATTGCGGCGAACGCTCGTCGACCCAGGCGCGGACCTGATCCGCGACCTTGGTCTGGAGCAGATACAGGTGCCGCGTATCGCGGACCTCCAGATTGCGGCTGCCCGAGACGGCCGAATAGGGATTGATCAGGTCGGTCGGGTCCAGCAGACGGCCGCAGTTATCGCACTGGTCGCCGCGCGCCTTTTCATAGGCGCAGTGAGGGCAGGTTCCCTCGACGTAACGGTCGGGCAGGAAGCGGGCGTCGTCGATCGAATAGATCATCCGGTCGACGCGCTCCTCGATCAAACCGCGCTCCTCCAGCACCTTGGCGAAATGCTGGGTCAGGCGGCGATTCGGCGCGTTGGAACTGCGGCCGAAGACGTCGAAAGACAGGTTGAAGGCCTCGCCGGCGCGCTTCTGGACCTCGTGCTGTTCGTCGCAATAGGTCCGCACGTCCTGGCCGGCGGCGGCGGCGGCCAGTTCGGCCGGAGTGCCGTGTTCGTCGGTGGCGCAGACATAGAGGACATCATGGCCCTGTCCGCGCTTGAACCGCGCCCAGACGTCGGCGGGCAGCATCGACCCGGCCAGATTCCCCAGGTGCTTGATGCCGTTGATGTAGGGCAGCGCCGAGGTGATGAGGATGCGAGCCATGGGAGTCCAGACGTCAGGAGAAGCGGAGGGATATAGAGTGCCGAGGGGCGGGCGTCACCCTCGCCTCTCCCTCCCCTTCATGGGGAGGGTGGCTAAGGCCGTCAGGCCGAAGCCGGGTGGGGGCGGCCAAGCAAATCAAGTGCGGAGCCCAGTATCGCCAAGCCCTCCCCACCCGGTCGCTTCGCGACCACCCTCCCCATGAAGGGGAGGGAGAAGACGGGTTCAGCCCGGAAGTCGTTTCGCGATCCGCACGAACCGTCCCGTCAACAACGCGCCCGAGATCAGGCTGGCGACGATGACCGACCAGACCAGGCCGTCGACGCCGATCCGGTGGGCCAGCCACCAGCCCAGCGGGATCATGATGACGCCATAGGACAGCAGGTGCATCAGCGTAGGCCAGACCACGTCGCCAGCCGCACGGTTGGCCTGGGCCGCGACCACCTGCTGGGCGTCGGCGACGAAGAACAGGGTCGCCAGCACCAGGGCTGGGGCCGCGATGGCCAGGATGGCGGGATCGGTCGTATAGGCGCTGACCACCAGAGGCGCGGTCAGCCACAGGCCGATGGCGATGATGAAGGCCAGGACAGTCACCACCCCTATGCCCGCCAGACCGCCCCGCATGACCCCCGCCCTGTCGCCCTCGCCGTAGCTGCGGCCCACCAGCACGGCCGTCGCGGACGACAGGCCCATGGGCACCATGAAGACGATGGCGGAGACGTTGATGACGACCGCCCAACTGGCGGTTTCGGCGGCGCCCAGCTGACCCGCGAACAGGGTCATGGCGGCGAAGGCCCCGACCTCGATGAAGTTGGAGCTGCCGGCGCCCAGGCCGACCTTGACCTGCTGGCTCTCGACCGCCTTGTCGCGCCTCGGCTTGTTGAAGATTCCCAACGCCCGCGCCTCGGGCAGGCGCAGGATGAAGATCACCAGGAAGATCGCCAGCGCCGTGCGCGCGCCGAACGTCGCCCAGGCCGAGGCCACGGCGCCGCCCACGCCCAACCCCAGAAGATCGGGCACCAGCATCAGGTTCAAGCCCAGATTGACGATGTTGGCCACCCACATGGCCACCATGCCCGCCTTGGGCCGATGCAGCCCCTCAAGGAAGAACTGGGCCGCGACCGAGATCAGATAGGCCGGCATCGACAGGGCGAAGACCATCAGGGCCGGCGACGCGCCCTGACCCAGGCCGTCCTCCAGCCCCATGTGCTGCAGGCCGAACGGCCCCAGCAGCATCAGGCCGATCATCGAGATGATCCCGATCTGCAGGGCATAGACCATGCCCCGACGCAGGACGGCCCCGACTTCGTCGCGACGCCCCTCGCCCAGCAGGCGGGCTGTCATGACCTGCACGCCCATCATCAGCCCGACCGCCGTGGTCAACACGACCGACGACGGCGCCCAGGCCAGGGAGTGATAGGCCAGTTCGCGGCTGGCGTAGTGACCCACGACGATGGCGTCGGTCAGCCCCATGGTCATGATGCCCAGGCGCGCCAGCACGACTGGCCAGGCCAGTGTCAACAGCTCGGACAGGGTGGCGCGGGTCTGGGGGCGGATCAGGGCGGACATGGGACGCGGCACAGGCCATGCCCGCGCGCAAAGGTCAATGGAGCCCCTACCAGGCGCCCAGCTCGCGCAGCTCCTTAGCCAGATCCGCCGGCAGGTCGGTGGGTTCGGCGACCGACAGGTCGGGTGGCGTATCCTTGGGCTCGAAATAGCGCCAGCCCTGGAACGGGCGGCGACCTAGGGGCGCGGTGCGGATCACCGTCGGCTCCAGCTTGATCTCGCAGCGGCTGGTCTTGCCCTCGCCGACGGTGGTGATCTCCAGGATCGGCTGGCGGCAGACGACCACGCCCTTGATGACCCAATACAGCGAACCGCCATCCTCGATCTCGGCCGCGCGCTTGGGCGTCATGCGGGTGTGGACGATGCGCCAGTTGCTGCGGGCGGCGTTCTTTTCCACCGTTTCGACATCGGAAATACCGACGCACAGCTTGATCATGTGAAGGGGCATGGGGGCCGATGTAATCGGTCGCGATTTGATCGAAAAGGCGCTGTCTCGATTCTTCTCACGGCTAAGGTTCGGGTGAGGAGACACCGTATGCTCGCACATCCCACACGCCGAAGCGCCCTGGCCGGGACCCTGGCCCTTGGACTTTTGCCCAGCCTGCCCGCTCATGCGGGCGTCGATCAGACGCCGGCCATCGATTTCGTGTCGAATCCTCTGGCGGACTATCTGCATCTGCTGCTGTTCCGGGCGTCGAAACCCCGACTGCCGGTCTTCGCGGCGCCTGGATTCGCCGATGCGCCGACGCTGGACCAGATCGTCGCCGTGCCCGAACTGGTCGCCGCGGCGGGGTTGCGGCGCTATGAGGAGGTCGAGCCCTTCGTCGCCGAGACTTTCGCCGCCCTGCCCGCTCGCCGTGTCGCGGAGCCCCGACCGCTGATCCTGTCCTATGGGGAAGAGCCGCCCCCGCTAGAGACCGTGCTGGAGGTGATCCGGGCCGGCGCGCCCTGGTTCGAGGCGTTCGAGGTCTATTGGCGTGACGGCGTCGCCCCGGCGGTAGAGGCCCAGATCGGCGCATGGCGTGAACAGGACCGGGCCCATCGCCCGCTGGCCCGCCTGATCGAGATGCAGCGCCTGCCCCTGGGCGCGGATCGGCTGATCGTCGCGGCCATGCCTTTCCATCCGGCGGGCAGCGCCAACTATTCCCCGGTCGGCGTCTATACGGGCCTGTTCCGCACGCCCGATCTGGGGCGGGTGCTGGGTCACGAAGCCAGCCATCTGTTGTGGAGCGCGGCGGTCGGCACGGACTGGACCGCCCATCCGCTAGCCGCGTCGGTAAAGGCGTTGGCCGAGCCCAAGGACGTGGACGTCGAGGAAACCATGTGCCTGCTGATGCAGACGATCCTGTCCCAGGAGGGCGGCGTGCAGCCGATCGACTATCGGGTTTCTTCGGACCTTGAGGTCGGGCCGCAGCGTGACCTGATGACGGCGCTGGAGACCGGCTGGTCGACCTATCTGTCGGGCGTCGCACGGTGGCCCACCTTGATCGACTATGTGCTGGAGACCGCTGTGACGATTCTGGCCTGAGACAGGGCACGCGGTCTCGGCTAGGGTTGCGGCATGACCCCTGATCGCCGCCAGATCGTCGCTGCAGGCCTGGGCCTGTCCGCCCTGACGATGGCCGCGCCTGTTGCCGGAGAGACGCCCATGTATGGATTGATCGGCCGGATGAAGGCCCAGCCGGGGCAGCGGGATGCGTTGGCGGCCGTCCTGCTGGAGGGGACCGGCGCCATGCCGGGGTGCCTCAGCTATGTCGTCGCGCGCGATCCGGCGGACGCGGACGCCCTGTGGATCACCGAGGTGTGGGACAGCGCCGACAGCCATCGCGCCTCTCTGGCCCTGCCTGCGGTGCAGGCGGCGATCGCCAGGGGTCGGCCGATGATCGCCGGCTTCGACAACCGAACCGAGACCGAGCCGCTGGGCGGGTTTGGTCTGGCGCGCTGAGGACTGACTAGGGCTTCTGCTGGCCTGACATGGCGTTCAGACGGGCGCCCCAGTCGGTCAGAGCCTTGCCCTTGCTCATCAGTTCGGTGGCGCAGCGGTCGGCGTGGGTCGGCAGCTTCTCGATCTCGGACGACCGCAGATAGGTTTCGATGCGCGCCAGCCAGTCCGTACCGGGGGAACGGCCTTCCATGCGGCCGAGATAGAACATCATGGCCGTGGCCAGCCCGGCCATCATCTCGGGCGTCTGCTCGCCCACGCCCGCCTGGGCGGCGACCAGGGCGAAGCACTGCATGTCCTGCTGGTCGGCGGCGGACACCTCCTGCGCGCGGGCCGAACCGGCGGTCAGGATCAGGGCGGCCGTCAGGCCCGCGATCAGCGTCTTCATGCATCGTCTCCCGCCGTGACGACCGCCAGAACGGCGCCGTCGTTGACCTGATCGCCCACGGCGACATTGAACTCGGCCACCACGCCGTCGAAGGGTGCGGTCAGGGCGTGCTCCATCTTCATCGCTTCCAGCACCACGATAGGCTGGCCCTTGGTCACGGCGTCGCCGGCCTTGGCCGGGGCGGCGACGATCTTGCCCGGCATGGGCGCGCGAAGGCCGCCGTCGGAGGCGGAAGCTCCCCCTTGCCCCGACCGTTGAGCATGACGGTCAAACGCAAGGGCATCGCCGTCTCTGAAAAGAACCACATGATCGGTCGTTACAAAGGCACGCGCACCGGTTGGCTGGCCGTCCATGACCAGCTCATTCAAGGTGCTGCTGGAGCCCATTTCAGTATGAAGGACATGACGACCGTCGTTGCGGTCAACCAGATAGCGCTCGTCGATGCTGAACGGGGGCGGCGGCAGCACGTTGATTGTGGCAGCGATTGCTTCGCCATTTCTGTGAAGCTTGAATTGCGAGCCCGCTGCCCGATTCAGCCGGAAGCCATACAGACCTTCAGTGGTAGCGGTCCAAGCAACATCGCGCTTCAACTCGTCGTACCAGGCGAGGCTATGCTCATGCTCAGCCAGCGCGGCCAAGGCACCGGTATCCAGAAGATCTTGGTCAGCGCTTGCCGCGATCAACACCGCCTCCTCCGCCGAGATGAAGCCCGTGTCGACATCACCCTCGACGAAGCGCGGGTGGTCCAGGCAGCGGGCCAGGAAGCCGGCGTTGGTGCGGACGGGCCAGACCTCGACCTCGCGGCAGGCGTCGGCCAGGCGGGCGGCGGCGGCCTCGCGGGAGTCCTCGTGGACGATCAGCTTGGCGATCATGGGATCGTAGAACTGGCTGACCTCGCCGCCCTGCATGACGCCGGTGTCGACGCGGATGTCGTCGGGCAGGGCGAAGTGGTCGAGCCGCCCGATGGACGGCAGGAAGCCGTGGGCCGGGTCCTCGGCATAGAGGCGAGCCTCCATCGCCCAGCCATTCATGGGAATGTCGGCCTGAGCCAGCGGGATCGGTTCGCCCGCCGCGACGCGCAGCTGCCATTCGACCAGATCGACGCCGGTGATGGATTCCGTGACCGGATGTTCGACCTGCAGCCGGGTGTTCATTTCCATGAACCAGATGCGGTCGGCCTTGAGCCCGTCGGAGGCGTCGGCGATGAATTCGATGGTGCCGGCGCCCTGATAGTTCACGGCCCTGGCGGCGCGGACGGCGGCGGCGGTGACGGCGTCGCGTGTCGCCTGGTCCATACCGGGGGCCGGTGCCTCCTCGATCACCTGCTGGTGGCGGCGCTGCAGTGAGCAGTCACGTTCATGCAGGTGAACGACATTGCCGTGGGCGTCGCCGAAGACCTGAACCTCGATGTGGCGCGGGCGGGTGATGTAGCTTTCGATCAGCACGCGCGGGTCGCCAAAGGACGACTGACCCTCGCGCTGGGCGCTGGCCAGGCCGTCGGCGAAGTCCTCGGCGCGGTCGACCTTCTTCATGCCCTTGCCACCGCCGCCGGCGACCGCCTTGATCAGGACGGGGAAGCCGATGCGGTTCGCCTCAGCCGTCAGGGTTTCGACCGACTGGTCCTCGCCCTGATAGCCGGGGGTGACGGGGACGCCCGCCTCGATCATCAGCTTTTTCGCCGCGTCCTTCAGGCCCATGGCGCGGATGGACGCCGGCTGCGGCCCGATCCAGACGATGCCGGCCGCCATGACAGCCTCGGCGAAGTCGGCGTTTTCGGACAGGAAGCCATAGCCGGGGTGGATGGCCTCGGCGCCCGTCTGTTTCGCGGCGGCCAGCACCTTTTCGGCGACCAGATAGGATTCGCGCGAGGCGGCCGGGCCGATCAGGACCGCCTCGTCCGCCTCGCGCACATGCAGGGCGTCGGCGTCAGCTTCGGAATAGACAGCGATGGTCCGCAGACCCATGCGGCGGGCGGTGCGGAAGACGCGACAGGCGATCTCGCCGCGATTGGCGACCAGGACGGATTTGAACATGGGTCGTGTCTAGCCGGTCTGGCTTAGCGGGAGAAGGTGGCACGGCGCCGGAGGGCGCTTCTCCCTCCCCTTCATGGGGAGGGTGGCTGAGGCCGTCAGGCCGAAGCCGGGTGGGGGCGACAGACCAGTCAGGCAAGCTCTGCATAATCAGGCCCTCCCCACCCGGTCGCTACGCGACCACCCTCCCCATGAAGGGGAGGGAGAGCTGGCGCGTTTTTACTCCGCCCAGCTGGCCGGGCGTTTGTCCAGGAAGGCGCGGACGCCTTCCTGGCCCTCGGCGCTGACGCGGGCGCGGGCGATGCGTCTGGCGGTTTCTTCCATCAGGCGGTGGTCGATGTCCTGACCCGCCACATCGTGAACCAGGCGCTTGGCGTCGCCCATGGCGCCGGGGGCGTTGCCCGACAGGCTGTCGGTCAGCATCGAGATGAACTCGTCCACCGACCCTTCGGGCAGGACCATGTCGATCAGACCCGCGTGCGCCGCATAGTCGGCGTCGAAGATGTTGGCGGTCAGGAACAACTGGCGCGCACGACGGGCGCCGACGGCCTCGATCACATAGGGGGCGATGGTCGCGGGGATCAGGCCCAGCTTGACCTCGGAAAAGGCGAAGCGCGTCCCCTCGACCGCCACGGCCATGTCGCAGGCGGCGACGATGCCCGCCCCGCCGCCCATTGCCGAGCCCTCGACGATGGCGACCGTCAGCGCCGGCACGTCGTGCAGGGCCTTCAGCATTTTCGCCAGGCCCATGGCGTCGTCGCGATTGTCGCCCTCGGACCAGTCGGCGGCGTCGCGCATCCAGTTCAAGTCGGCCCCCGCGCTGAACGTGCCGCCCGCGCCGCGAATGAAGACGCAGCGCACGCGGTCGGCGCCCTGCAGGGTCTCGAACGCCTCGTACAGGGCGGCGATGGTGGCGGCGTCGAAGGCGTTCTTCTTCTGCGGCCGGTTGATGGTGACGAAGACCACGCCGTCGGCAGTGGAATCGATCTGGACCAGATCATCGTTCGCATCCGGCGCCGGGTCCGTCACGAACGGATGGGCGATGGCGTTGATCTCGGCCGCCTCGGCGTCGGTGACGTCCAGCGCGTTGAGGTCGGGGTCGGTGGGTTTCTCGGCCATGCTGATCTCCTGAGGCTGAGCGTCTATAACGCGCGGCGAGGCGAACTGAATACGGGCCGTATCCGATGGCGACCAGCGCGACTGACCGCATCCGCAAAACCAGCGTGGCCAGCGTCCATGTCCACTATGTCGCCAAGGTCGAAAAGAAGGGCCGGACGCGGGCCGACGTGGATCAGGTGATCCGCTGGCTGACCGGCTATTCGCAGGATCAGCTGGAGGCGCTGCTGGCGGCGGGCACGGACTTCGAGACCTTCTTCGCCCAGGCCCCGGCGATCAACCCGAACCGCTTCCTGATCACCGGCGTGATCTGCGGCTATCGCGTCGAGGAGATCGAGGACCCCTTCATGCGCGAACTGCGCCACCTGGATAAGCTGGTCGACGAGGTGAGCAAGGGGAAGGCGATGGAGAAGGTGCTGCGGGCGGGGTGAACGGTTCGAAGTCCGGCGACGTCCGCTTCCGGCCCGCCAGTGACGGTCCGCAATCGACCCATGTCGGACATTGAATATACTCCGCCTTCGGTCCTAGCCTGACTGTTGGCAGACGTGCGACCTCCGCTTCCTGGCGATCTACAACGCTGATCCAATCATACCGCCTGCTGGATGTCCGTAGGAGCGAATTAGAACCACGATGAAAGCGATTGAGACCAAGTGGAAGGGATACCGTTTCCGATCACGGACTGAGGCGCGTTGGGCGGTTTTTCTGGAAAAGCTCGGAATCCATTTCGACTATGAGGTTGAGGGCTTGGTGTTGCCTTCGGGGCCGTATCTTCCAGACTTCCGGCTCAACAACTTCCCCTTCCGTCTCCAAGAAGGGATGGAGCCGGAGCGCGTTTGGCTGGAGGTGAAAGGCGACGAACCGACCGAGCGGGAGATCACACGCTGCCGCGAGTTAGCCCGGTATGCGGGGTGTCCTGTCATCCTCGTCATAGGGCCGCCCGACTTCTACCCGCAGGCGATGTTGTTCGATTACCCCGTCGAAGAATTGGTGGAAGAACTGATGCCTCACCTGATTGGATGGCTTGCCTTTATCGATGTGGGTGACGGAAGGGACGCGGCGATTGCGCTCGGTAGACCTGCACGGCCTGAGGAGGACGTTGCTGACGAAGTCTCCGCGCTCGAACATGCAGAGCAGTTTGAGCAAGCCTGGGAGATGTTCGGCGGACCGTTTGCTCGCATCCTTGGTGTCCAGCATGCACGGTTCGTCGGGCAGGATGTCGCGTTCCGCCTCAGCGACCGACTGAAGGCAGCTTATGATGCGGCGCGTTCGGCGCGGTTTGAGTTCGGACAAACCGATCCGCGATGGCCTGCCTGACAAAAAGCCGGCGTTTACTGCGAAGCGGCAGACCAGCGCACGTCCACTTTCAGGTTGCCGGGCAATGACCGTCGGCGCGAAGCTGCCCTCCAGCGTGGCCGGGCGTGACGTCCGCTTTCCACCCATGGCTGACATTGGGCGCGTCCGCTTTCCGGCCTGGACGTCAACGTCCGCTTTCGACGTAGAAGCCCAGGACTGAAATCGACCCATTGCGACCTTGCAGACCAATGTCACGCTTGGCCAATGCGCAGGTTCAGGGCGGTTTGCATTGCACTCGGTGTTGCCCTCTGCCTCGGGCCAGCATCCGCCTATGCCTGCTCGGTCGTCGTAACCCGTGAGCCCACCCCCTCTGAGCAACGACGAGCGGCGGAGGAGTTGATCGGGCGCGCGACTGCCATTGTGGATGGGGAAGTTATCCGCCCGTTTAGCTCAGCGGCACCTGCTCTCGTCCGAGTACAGAGGGTTCTCAAAGGTGAGGATCGTGAGTTCATCTTGGTTGGAGAGGGCGATAGTTGCGACGTTGCACTCACCCAGTCGGGACAGCGTTTGAGACTCATTCTGGTGGGCGGGCCAGACCTTTTCTACCTGCCAGTAGATTATTCGAACGCGGCTGCTGAAGATCGCCTGCTTAAGTCTGATCGACGGCTTGATTGGCCTTTCCTCTGGGGAACGGAATAAGCGGAAGGTCCGCTTCCCACCCATAGCCGACACGCTCAGCCTCACATCCTGAACACGCCGAACGTCGTGTCCGGGATCGGGGCGTTCAGGCTGGCGCTGATGGCGAGGCCCAGGACGTCGCGGGTCTGTGCGGGGTCGATGACGCCGTCGTCCCAGAGGCGGGCGGTGGCGTGCCAGGGGTTGCCCTCGTCCTCGTATTTCTGGCGGATCGGGGCCTTGAAGGCCTCGGCCTGGTCCTCGGTCCACGCATCCGCGTCGCGGTGGACTGTGGCCAGGACGCTGGCGGCCTGTTCGCCACCCATGACGCTGATCCGACTGTTCGGCCAGGTGAACAGGAAGCGCGGGGAATAGGCGCGGCCGCACATGCCGTAGTTACCGGCGCCGAAGCTGCCGCCGATCAGGACGGTGAATTTCGGCACCTCGGCGCTGGCGACGGCGGTGACCAACTTGGCGCCGTGCTTGGCGATGCCCTCGGCCTCATATTTGCCGCCGACCATGAAGCCCGAGATGTTCTGAAGGAACAGCAGCGGAATCTTCCGCTTGCAGGCCAGTTCGATGAAGTGGGCGCCCTTTTGCGCGCTCTCCGAGAACAGCACGCCGTTGTTGGCCAGGATGGCGACCGGATAGCCCCAGATGCGAGCGAAGCCGCACACCAGCGACGTGCCGTACAGGGCCTTGAACTCATCCAGTTCCGAGCCGTCGACGATGCGGGCGATGACCTCGCGCACGTCATAGGGGGCGCGGACGTCGTCGGGGATGATGCCGTACAGCTGGGCCGGGTCGTAGGCGGGGGCGCGCGGTTCGCGCACGTCCAGCGCCACGTCCTTGACCGTGTTCAGATTGGCGACGATGGAGCGGACGATCTCAAGCGCGTGTTCGTCGTTCTCGGCGACATGATCGACGACACCGGACTTGCGGCCGTGGGTTTCGGCGCCGCCCAGTTCCTCTGCCGAGATGACCTCGCCCGTCGCGGCCTTCACCAAGGGCGGGCCGGCCAGGAAGATGGTGCCTTGGTTGCGGACAATGACCGTCTCGTCCGACATGGCCGGGACATAGGCGCCGCCGGCGGTGCAGCTGCCCATGACGCAGGCGATCTGGGGGATCGCTTTCGCCGACATGCGGGCCTGATTGAAGAAGATGCGACCGAAATGGTCGCGGTCGGGGAAGACCTCGGCCTGGTGCGGCAGGTTGGCGCCGCCGGAATCGACCAGATAGACGCACGGCAGGTTGTTCTGCTCGGCGATCTCTTGTGCGCGCAGGTGCTTCTTCACCGTCATGGGGAAGTAGGCGCCGCCCTTCACCGTCGGGTCGTTGCAGACGATCATCACCTCGCGGCCCGAGACCCGGCCGACGCCGCAGATCATGCCTGCGCCCGGCGCCTCGTCCCCATACATGCCGTTGGCGGCCAGCTGGCCGACTTCCAGGAACGGCGAGCCGGGGTCCAGCAGGCGCTCGACCCGGTCGCGGGGCAGAAGCTTGCCGCGCGAGACGTGACGCTCGCGGGCCTTGTCGCTGCCGCCCAGAGCGGCCTTGGCCACGCGGGCGTAAAGCTCGTCGCGCAGGGCGCGATTGTGCGCGTCCAGGGTCTTGAAGGCGGGGCCGTTCGGATCGATCGCGGAAGTCAGCTTGGGCATGCGCCGTTCTTAGGAGGCTTCCGGCGAACGGGAAAGCCTCGCTTCGACAGGCTGTCGGAAACGGGTGAAGATGGCGGCTGAACGAATCGAAGCCGCTTTGATGCCGTCACGCCCCGATACGCTGCACGCCGCCCTGGCCCACATCTTCGAGGGGCAGCGCAACACCCGCGCCAGCTGGTTCGCCCTGACCGGCGGCGAGCGGCTGTTCGGCGAGGGCGACACGGCCGACACCCTGTATCTGCTGCGGGCCGGGCGACTGGGCGTGTTCCGCAACGAGCCGGGCCAGCCGCCGCAATTCCTGGGCGTGGTGCGGCCGGGCGAGCCGGTGGGCGAAATGGCCATGCTGGCGGGAACGCCGCACACGGCCAATGTCGTCGCCCTGAGGGACAGCGACATCGTCGCCCTGCCCCGCGACGCCTTTCTGGAGGCCGCGCGGACCGAGCCGAACCTGATGGTCGAACTGGCGCGCCTGATGATCCACCGGGCGCGCGAGCGGGTGTCCGGCGGGGCCGAGCCCAGCGTGTTCGGCTTTATCTCGGCCCGGCCCAAGCCCATCCGCGCCTTCGTAGAGCGGGTCGCGGCGGCGGTGCAGGCCATGGGCTTCACCTGCCAGATCATCGACCATTCCGCCCTGACCTCGGCCACCGAATGGTTTTCGCGAGTCGAGGATACGCACGACTTCGTCCTGTATGTCGCCGAGCAGGACGAGCCCAGTTGGGCGTCGCTGTGCGCGCGGCAGGTGGACCGGCTGTTCGTGGTCGGGGACCCGCTGTTGGCGCCGCCGCGCGGCCTGCCCCGGCGCGAGGGGTCGGCGGATACGCGGCAGTTGACCGACCTGATCCTGTTGCGCGACGCGCGGATGAGCCGGCCGGCCAATACGCGGGTGTGGCTGGACGCCCTGCAGCCCGGCCGCTGGTTCCACGCGCAGGAGGCGAGCGTCGCCGACACGGCGCGACTGGCGCGGATCATCACCGGCGAGGCGGTCGGCCTGGTGCTGTCGGGCGGCGGGGCGCGGGCCTATGCCCAGATCGGCGCGCTGAAGGCGCTGCGCGAGGCGAACGTGCCGATCGACTTCGTCGGCGGCGCCTCGATGGGGGCGGTGGTCGGCGCGGGGCCGGCCATGGGCTGGTCCGACGAAGAGCTGGAACGGCGCATCCGCAAGGCCTTCGTCGAATCCGACCCGCTATCGGACCTGGCCTTCCCGATCATCGCCATGACCCATTCGTCCAAGGTCGCCCGCCTGATGGAGGAGGCGTATGGCGATACGCGGATCGAGGACATGCCCCTGCCCTTCTTCGCCGTGTCGTCGAACCTGACGACCGGGCGGATCGAGGTGCACCGGCAGGGGCTGCTGCGCCGCGCGATGCGGGCCTCGATCTCGATTCCCGGCGTCATGCCGCCCGTGGTCATCGACGGCCAGGTGCTGGTGGACGGCGCGGTGTTGAAGAATTTCCCAACCGAGGTCATGCGCCAGATGACGTCCGGCCCCATCGTCGGCATCGACATGTCCCAGGCGCGGGGCGTCGATCCCGCGACGCTGGAGAATCCGCCGTCGTGGTGGCGGTGGATCACCTCGGGCGCCTGGAAGGGCGGGCCGCCGATCGTTTCGGTGCTGATGCGGTCGGCGACCCTGACCACGGACAGCGAGGTGGAAAAGTCACGGGCGGCCACCGATCTGCTGATTCAGCCGCGCCCGGACGGCATCGATATCCGCGACTGGAAGGCCTATGAGCCCGCCGTCGCCGCCGGCTACAGCGCCGCGCGGGCCGCACTGGCCGGGCTGGACCGACCCGTGACCCATCTGCGGCGCAAGCCCGCGCCCGTCAGCGACGCGCCATCAGAAACAGACGCGGAAACGGCAGCAGCGTCACCCCGTCGGCGCGGCGCGGGAAAGCCGCCGAAAGCCGCGCGCCCAGCGCCGAAAGAAAAGCGCCGGACTGCGCCGGATCGGTGAGCGCGGTCAGATAGGGCCGCAGCGCCGTGCCCTTCATCCACTCCAGCACCGCATCGGGGCCGGTCAGGGCGTGCAGATAGGTAGTGGACCAGATGTCCACCTGATCGCACAACGACGCCAGCAGGTCGTAATAATCCGCGGCGGGCAACAGCGAGCGGATGGTGTCGACGCCCTGAAGCGTCTGCGCCCACGTCCCCTGCGCCGCCGTTTCGCGCATCAGCGTGTGGTGGACGCTTTCCCACGCCATCGGCATCTGCACCGCCAGCACGCCGCCCGGCGCCAAGGTCGAGGCCAGGCGCGGAATGAGCTGTCGTTGATCGGGGATCCATTGCAGCGAGGCGTTGGCCAGGATCAGATCGACGGGACGATCCGGCGCCCAGGCGGCCAGGTCGCCCTGAATCCAGTCGATATCGCCGGACAGAAGGCGCGCCTCGTCCAGCATGGTCGCGCTGGAATCCAGCCCATGGACGCGCGCGCCCGGATGGCGGCGCTTCAGCAGGGCGGCGTGTTGGCCCGTCCCGCAGCCCAGGTCCCAGATTTCTGCGGGCCTGAGATCATCCGGCAGGCGGACCAGCAGGTCCAGCGCGGCGCGATCGCGCTGGGCTTCGAAGCGTTGATACTGGCGGGGATCCCAGACGGGGCTGTCGCTCATGCCGGCTCCTGTTCCGCCTGACGCCGCCGGGCGGCGATGGCGTCGGGGGAGGAATGGTACCGCCTCTCAGGCTTGAACTGAGGACCTCCGGTTCCACAAACCGGCGCTCTAACCAACTGAGCTAAGGCGGCGCATCGCGCGAGGACGGTGATCTAGCGGCCCTCGCCCGCGCGGGCAATACGCTGATGAAGGAATTTCCATCGCGCCGCGCGCTATGGCGCGATCAGGCCCAACCCTTGCTGGCGATATATTGCTCCAGCGCCGCGATCCGGCTGGCGTCGGACGGGTGGGTCGAGGCGAACTCGGGCGTCGCGGTCTGGCGCTGGGCGGCCATGATCCGCCACAGGGCGACCGACTCGGTCGGCTTGAAGCCCGCGCGCTGCATATAGTCGACGCCCAGGCGGTCGGCCTCCAGTTCGTCACGGCGCGAGAAAGGCAGCAGCACCCCGTACTGGGCGCCCAGTCCGCCGATGGCGCCGGCGGCGCGGGCATAGTCGCCCGCCACGCCCTGGACCGCCTGCAGGCCGACGCTGGCCAGGGCCGTGCTGGAATAGCGCTCGGCCGCGTGGCGAGCGACGACGTGGCCGACTTCGTGGCCCAGAACGGCGGCCAACTGGTCGTCATTGCGCGCCAGGCCCAGCAGGGCCGTGGTCACGCCGATCTTGCCCGACGGCAGGACGAAGGCGTTGGGGCTGTCATCGACGAAGACGGCATATTCCCAGGTGCGGCCGCCCAGGCCCGCGGCCTGAACGATGCGATCGCCGACACGGCGTACGCGCGCGTTCTGGGCGGCGTCGCGAGACACGGTCTTGGTGCGCAGCGTCTCGGCCCAGGCGGCGTCGGCCTGGCTCGTCAGGGATGAGTCATCGACGATGAGCAACTGATTGCGGCCCAGGTCCTCGTTATAGGCGCAGGCCGCCACGGCGGCGGCGCCGGCGGCGGCCAGAGCCAGCGTACGGGCGGTCGGGATTCGAGTGCGGATCATGGAAGCGTCTCCTTGGCCTTCGTAACGTCGCACCGACCTTTGCGGTTTCGCAACAGGCGCTGCCGTTCACGCAAAAGAAAACGCCCCGGGACCGAAGCCTCGGGGCGTTTCCAGAGAGGTCAGATTGACCGCGCGTCCTACTCGAGGCGGAAGCGCATGGTGAACTGCACGCGCGAACCTTGCGCGACACCGTCCACCTGTCTCGGTTGCAGGCGAGCGCTCCGCATGGCGGAAAGCGCAGCCTGGCCGAAGCCGGCGCCCGCGGGATCTTCCGACACGATATTGCAATCGGTCGTCGAGCCGTTGGGGTTCACGCCGCAGTTGACGGTGGCCGAACCCGACTCGATGTTCCGCGACTGGGCGCGGCTCGGGAACTCGCCGCGCGGTTGGCGGGCCCACGAGGGGTTGGTGATCACCGACGGACGCGGCGGCGCCGGCGGGGCCGGAGGCGGCGGCGGACCGGGGACGATAACGGGCGGGCCCGAATATTCGACTCGGTCTTCCTTCTTGGTCGCCTCGACGTTCACGGTCACCGGCGGCGGCGGCACGTCCGGCGAGAGGATAGGCTCGCGAACTTGCAGCTTGGGCGGCGGCGGCGTGTTGGTCGGCGGCGGCGGCGGCGGGGGCGGAGGCGGAGGCGGCGGGGCCGGCTCGATCAGCTCCACGTCGACGGCGTCGTCCTGGTAGTTGTATTCCTGCAGCTTGAACTTGTTCTTGTACAGGTACAGACCGACCAGTCCGTGGACCACGACCGAGACGATGATCCCGACCACAGCGCCGACCGACAGGCCCTTCTTCTTTTTCCGCGGGGGATCAAGAATCGGGTCCCGGTGATGATGGGCTTCAGTTTCAGCTGTCATGCTCTGGACCGTCGCCTCAGCTTGAAGTGTCTTCGCCAACCAGGGCCACGCTGTAGAAACCATTGTCCTGCAGGGCGTTCATGACCTGCATGAAGTCGCCGTAGCGGGTGGTTTGGTCAGCACGGATGAAGATCCGTTCCTGGTCGGGGTTACGGCTACCGATCTGCTTTTTCAGATCGTCACCGAGCGAGCCCACGCTGGTCCGGAAGTCGCCCACGAACACGTCGCCATCATTCTGAATCGAGATGAAGACAGGCTTGGGGGGATTCTGGGCCGGCGGAGCGACGGCGCGAGGCAGTTTCACCGGCACCGACACGGTGGCGAGCGGAGCCGCCACCATGAAGATGATGAGGAGAACCAGCATAATGTCCACGAAAGGCGTGACATTGATTTCGCTGTTCGCCTCGACGGTGCCCTTGCCGCCGCCGGAACCGGATAGTTTGGCGGCCATGCGGGTTACGCTCCCTTGTCGAGCTGACGCGAGATGGCGTTGACCAGTTCAGCGTTGAAACCGTCCGAACGCGTGCCGTAGGCCGAGATGCGGGTGTTGAAGTAGTTGTAGAAGATAACGGCCGGGATAGCGGCGAACAGACCGATACCGGTGGCCAGCAGGGCCTCGGCGATACCCGGCGCAACGACGGCCAGGTTGGTCGTGTTCGATTCAGCGATACCGATGAACGAGTTCATGATGCCGTACACGGTGCCGAACAGACCGATGAACGGACCCGAGGCGCCGACCGAAGCCAGGAACTGCTGGCCGCCCGACAGGCGCTTGGCCAGACCCGACTGCACAGCATGCACCGCTTGTTGAGCGCGGTTCATGGCCGAGTCGCGATGTTCGCCGGTGACCGACAGGCCAGCCTGACGCGACAGTTCGATTTCTTCGGTAGCCGCAGCGGCCATGTCGGCCAGCGGGTTGCCTTCGAACTCGTCCGAGGTCGACACGCGACGCATGTCGGCGATCGTGCGAGCGCCGCGGAACGCTTCCAGGAAGCGGTCGGTGGCGCGGTTCAGGGCGCCGAACTCCAGCAGCTTGATGAGCAGCAGGGTCCAGGTGAAGACCGAAGCCAGCAGAAGGCCGATCATGACGACCTTCACGACCATGGTTGCTTCCATGAACATGGAGATCGGGGTGATGCCACCGCTGTGACCGCCGCCGACCGCTTCGCCGACCGAGGCCGGATCTTCAGCGGGAGCAGCAGCGTCCGCGGCCGGAGCAGCCGGAGCGGCAGCGGCGTCGGCGGGGGCCGCGGCGGCGGGAGCAGCGGCCGGAGCCGCCGTGTCCTGCGCCAGGACCGGCGTACCAGCCATCAGCACGGCAGCGCCGGCCATGGCCAGGAGGATGTTCGTCTTCTTGCTATCGAGCATTGTTCGCCAGTTCCTGCTTTGGTCTGACACGTGGAACCCAAGGACAGGTCACACGAGGCGACCAGCCCTCAATGAAATGTTTTTGCCCGCCGACCGGTCCAGATAGGCCGAACGGCGGATCGCCTTCTAACGTTCCCTTCGACCGAGGTCGTCGGGAGGGGTGAACGGTCGCCTTGTGGAATAATCCGTCGGGCTTCCGGCCGCTCGCGAAAGAAAGCGGTCCAGCACCCTTTGGCGAACCCGTTCCGGAGCGTCAAGTGTGCACAGACGCTTTTCCCCTCGACGGGGAAACACGAGCGCGCATCGGGCAGGAAACGCCCGGAAAGCGACAATTTGATGATAACCGCGATAGGCCAATTCGAGGCCTGCAACGAGAGATGGTGCCTGGGGGCGGATTCGAACCACCGACACGCGGATTTTCAATCCGCTGCTCTACCAACTGAGCTACCCAGGCGCGCGTCGCGTCGCGAGAGCGGCGTCTATATGCGAGCCTTCAAAACCTGTCCAGCGGTGATCTCAGACTTCTTCGCCAGGATCGTCGGACAGTTCGTCGACGGGCTCGACCGGTATGGCGTAGCCGCCCGTGAACCAGCGCTGCAAGTCGATATCGGCGCAGCGCTTGGAGCAGAAAGGCTTGTATTTCGGAGCCGCCGGCTCGCGGCGACAGATGGGACAGGTCGCCATCTCAGGCCTCCTCGATTCTGAAGGCCTCTGCGGCCAGGGCGGGGTCGACTGCAATCGCGGCGCGGGGCCCCAGGCGCGCGACCAGCGGCGCGATCGCGGCCAGGGCCGAAGGTGATACATATAGAGTGGCGCGCGCCAGACCGCGATCCTCCAGCAGGCGCAGGGCCAGATGACGCACGGGCGCCGTGCGCCGGGCCATGGGCGAGATCAGTCGTTCCTCGACCGGGGTCCGCCGCCACGGCAGGGACAGTTGCAGCAGGCCGAAACGGCTGATCGGGCCGATGGCCGCCTCGGGCTCTTCAGCAAAGGCGTCACGGGCCATGCGCCCGACGAACGCGCCATCATGATGGACGCCCGCCAGATCGACGGCGACCAGTCCGCCCCAGGACTTCAGCCGGATCAGGCGCGCCGCATGCGACAAACCCGCGCGATTGGCCTGATCGCGTCCCCTGCCCCCGGCATGGTCGATATCGACGGCGATCAGGGCGCGGGTGCGCTGGACCGCGATGTCTAAGCCATGGTCGGGCAGGATTTCCCGCGATGCGAGTGCGGCCTCCGCGGCCTCGACGCCCGCGCGGATCGCCTCGGCCCCGGTCTGGACCTCGAAGCCCGGCGCCAACTGGGCCAGTTGCTGGGCGACAGTGGGGCCTGCGGACAGCAGCCGGACGTCGCCCTGCCCCGCGCCAAGACGCCGCAGGGCGGGCCCTTTGTTTTCTCGCGGTTCGGCGACGACCACGACCTCGACCTTTTCGCCGACTCGCGGCGGCTGGCCCTTCCACGGCAGGAAACCCGCCGGATCGCCCGCGCCCAGGTCGATGAAGGCGCCACGCAGGCCGGGCTCGACACGCGTGACGCGGCCGATCAAGCGCGCGCCCAGCCGATTCTGGGGCGGGTCGTCGTCATATTGAAGGAGCAGGCGGTCGAATCGACCGTCGCGCAGGATGACGCCGCGGGTCTCGCCGGGCGTCTCGTCGAGGAAGACCTCGACCTCGCCGGTCATTCCGCGCGCCAGCCCACGCCGGTCAGCAGATTGGCGGTTTCGAACAGGGGCAGGCCCATGACGGCCGGATGGCTGCCAACGATCCGTTGGACGAAGGCGCCCGCGCGGCCCTGGATGCCATAGGCGCCGGCCTTGCCCCGCCATTCGCCCGAGGCGACGTAGGCGGCGATTTCGGCGGGCGACAGGACCTTGAAGCTGACCCGCGTCTCGACGACCCGGCAGCGGACAGCGCCGCCATGGGCCAGGGCGACGCCGGTATAGACCCGGTGGCTGCGACCCGACAGCAGTTCGAGGAAACGAGCCGCCTCGGCCTCGTCGGCGGCCTTTTCCAGCAGGCGTCGGCCCTGGGCCACGACGGTGTCGGCGGCCAGGACCACGGCGTCGGGGTTCCGCTGGGCCACGACGCCCGCCTTGGTGCGGGCCAGACGCTGGGCCAGCAGGCGCGGCGTCTCGGCCTTCAGCGGGGTCTCGTCGATGTCGGCGGGATCGATTCGATCAGGCGTGACCCCGATCTGCGCCAGCAGTTCGACGCGGCGCGGGCTGGCGGACGCCAGCACAAGGTCGGGACGACTCAAGACCGTCCTTACTTGAAGCGGTAGGTGATGCGGCCCTTGGTCAGGTCGTAGGGGGTCATTTCCACCAGGACCTTGTCGCCGGCCAGCACGCGGATGCGGTTCTTGCGCATCTTGCCGGCGGTGTGGGCGATGATTTCGTGTCCGCTCTCTTCGAGCAGAACGCGGAAGGTGGCGTTCGGCAGCAGTTCGCTGACGACACCCGGGAACTCGAGCAGTTCTTCCTTAGCCATGCGGCCTCTCTCGCCCCTGCAAATACGTCTTCGGGCCCGCGCCGGGCGTGGACGCGAGCGTTAAGGATGGGGGCGTATGCCTGAAAACGCCCCGATAGTCGAGTTCAGCCGCGACGATAGAGGGCGCAGACCAGGGTGAAGAGACGACGGGCCGTCTCGTGGTCCAGGTCGATCTTGCCTTCCAGCCGCGATTTCAGCTGTTCGGCGCCTTCGTTGTGCAGGCCGCGCCGGCCCATGTCGACCGACTCGATCTGGCTGGCGGACGAGCCGCGCAGGGCCTCGTAATAGCTTTCGCAGATCAGCAGATAGTCGCGCAGCACCGTCTTCAGGGGCGTCAGCGACAGGCCGTGGGCGCGGGCGAAGTCGGGCCCCGTGATGTCGAACACCAGCCGGCTGTCCTGCAGCGACAGTTTCAGCGCATAGGGGCCGCCCTGGGCGCCCGCGGGCTGGAAGCTGTTCTTTTCGACCAGATCGAAGATGGCGACGCGGCGTTCGTGTTCGATCTCGGCCGTGGCGGCCGGCAGGGTGGCGGCGTCCAGGTCGACGGAGGCCAGGCGATGCTCGCTCATGCGTCGGTCGCTCCGTTGTCGTGCAGGGGGGCGACGCGGGCGGGCCAGCGGTCGGACAGGTCGGCCAGGACCGCGTCCAGGCATTCCACGTCGATCCGCAGGTCGCCGCCGCCGGCGAACATCAGAATGACCCGACCGCCCGGCGCCTCGCCCGGCTCGAAATCGAGGGCCAGAAGCTCGAGCGCGGATTCGGGCGCGCGCGGCAGGCGACGGCTCTTGACCGCCTCGACATCGCCGAACTGCATGGCGGCCATGACGCGCGTGCCGCCGCATTCCCAGCAGAAGCGGCTGAGGGTGACGGTCAGGCGGCGGGCCGCCTTTTCCCAGACGATATCGACCGGCCGCAGGATCGCGTCCTGCAGCGCTGCGGAGATGATCTGCAGATCCTCCGCGTCCTCTGCCAGCAGGCGCAAGGGCTCCAGCGCCTGAGCCCTGGTCAGGGCGTCAATCGTCGCCTCGTCAGTGTTCATCACCCTCCCCTTTCAGGCGGCGGATGTCGGCGCCGCAGGCGCCCAGCTTTTCTTCCAAACGCTCGAAACCGCGATCCAGATGATAGACGCGGCCGATCGTCGTCTCGCCCTCGGCCACCAGGCCGGCGATGACCAGACTGACCGAGGCCCGAAGGTCGGTGGCCATGACCGGGGCGCCCGTCAGTTTTTCGACGCCGCGCACCCGCGCCTCGCCCGCATGGACGGTGATGTCGGCCCCCAGCCGCGCCAGTTCGGGCGCATGCATGAAGCGGTTCTCGAAGATGTTCTCGTGGATGACGCTTTCGCCATCGGCCGTGGTCATCAGGGCCATGAACTGGGCCTGCAGGTCGGTGGCGAAGCCGGGATAAATCTCGGTCGTGACGTCGACGGCCTTGAGCCGCTGTTTCGGATCGCGGCGGACGATGACGCCGTCGTCGGTCGGGGTGATGTCCACGCCCGCCTCAATCATCTTGTCGGTCAGGGCGGTGATCAGGTCGGCGCGGCCGTGCGTCAGGCGCACCTGGCCCCCTGCCATGGCGGCGGCGACGGCGTAGCTGCCCATCTCGATCCGATCGGGGATCACGGCCCATTCGGCGCCGTTCAGCGACGAGACGCCGTTGATGGTCAGGACATCGGTGTCCAGCCCCTCGATCTTCGCGCCCATGGCGATCAGGCAGCGGGCCAGGTCGCCGATCTCGGGCTCTCTCGCGGCGCGTTTCAGCACGGTCGTGCCCTGGGCCAGAACGGCCGCCAGAAGGGCGTGTTCGGTGGCGCCGACAGAGACAAACGGGAATTCGATCTCGGCGCCGCGCAGCCCCTTGGGCGCGGTGGCGCTGACATAGCCTTCCTCCAGCTCGATCGCGGCGCCCAGGGCGGTCAGGGCCATCAGATGCAGGTCCACCGGACGCGCGCCGATGGTGCAGCCGCCGGGCAGCGACACCTTGGCGTGGCCGGTGCGGGCCAGCAGCGGACCCAGCACGTTGAACGAGGCCCGCATCTGGCGGACCAGATCATAGGGGGCGAAGGTCGAGGTCAGGTCGGCGGCGTGGAACAGGGTCTCCTGCCCGTCCGCGCCGTCACGCTCGGTCACCTCGACGCCGAACTGGCGCAGCAGCTGACCCAGGAATTTGGTGTCGGCCAGACGCGGCATATTGGTCAGCAGCAGGGGCTGATCCGTCAGGATCGAAGCCGCCATCAGCTTGATGGCCGAGTTCTTGGCGCCGCTGACGGGGATTTCACCGTTCAGTTGGGCGCCGCCGTGAAGGGCGATGCTGTCCATGGGGTCCTTGAGCGCGCGCCGAGACCACGTTGGCGACGGCGGACCGACTATCTAGCGCGGGCCTTCGCTTGTGCGAAAGGCCGAAGCGAGGCCGGGCGATGACATTCAGTCACTGTCCTTGTCCGGCGGGGTCGCGCGCCCCGCCTTGCGGCGACGCAGGTTGTCGCGCAGGGCCTGGGCCAGACGCGCGGCCTTTTCGACCTTTTCGCGCTGGACGTCGGACAGGGGCGACGAAGGCGACCATGGGGGATCGGATTTCATCAGATCAGACAAGCGCCGTGAAAAGTTCAGTTCAACGAGAAAATGCACTTCCCCCCCGCCAAGGGTTTGGCTATACGGCCGCTTCCTCAGATTTCGCCGCCGTAGCTCAGTGGTAGAGCGCATCCTTGGTAAGGCTGAGGTCGTGGGTTCGATTCCCCCCGGCGGCACCACCACAAGCGAAAGGCCCGACCATCTGGTCGGGCCTTTTGTCGTTCCGGCCCGAAGTCGTCGGATCAGGGAAGCGTGACGCCGGCCGCCATCGAACGGCTGTTGTAGCGGCCATAGGGCGAGAAGGGGTCGTAGTCGTAGGGCCCATAGCCATATCGGCCGTTCTCGGTCTGGCGGTAGTGCAGGTCCAGCCGCCCGCTGTCGCCGATCGGCAGGGACACCGATGCGGCGTAGTCCCGATAGCCGCCGGTGCCGATTCCCGCGCTGACCGTGCCGTGAACCTGACGGTCGTCGCGCGGTTCCTCGATCAGGCTGTAGGGCGCCGGCGTTTCGGCGGCGGCGGACAGCCATTGGGTGATCTGCTGGTCCGTGGTCAGGCCATGGGCGGCCTGCGCCTGAACGGCCTGAGGCAGGGATTCGGTCGTCGGCGCGACTTCGGCCGTCAGGGGCGGCAGGTCGCGATTCGCGGTGGCGATGACGCCATCGGGATCGGACGAGGCCATCAGTCCGGCGGCGAGCAGCAGAGCGATCATGCCGATATCTCCCTTTCGTCCCTCATCCTAGCCCCGATTGAGGCCAAGGTCAGGCGGTTCCGTCGCCACGCCCCAGCGGATCGGGCAGGCGCTGGCCCTCGGGCACGAAGGTCAGGGCCACCGAGTTGATGCAATAGCGCAAGCCCGTCGGCGGCGGGCCGTCGGGAAAGACGTGGCCTTGATGACTGTCGCAGCGGGCGCAGCGGGTCTCGATCCGGACCATGCCATAGGTTTCGTCACGCACGGCGCGGACATGGGCCTCGTCCACCGGTTGGGTGAAGCTGGGCCAGCCGGTGCCGCTTTCGAACTTCGTGCCCGCGCGGAACAGCGGCAGGCCGCATTCGCGACAGCAGAAGACCCCTACCCGCTTCTCGCCCAGCAAGGTCCCGCAGAACGGCGCCTCGGTGCCGTGGGCCAACAGGACGCGCCTTTCCTCGGCCGACAGGTCGGCCTCCAGCGCCACGCGCTGGCTGTCGCTGGGCGGCGTGAGGTCGAAACCGGAGGCGGAGCGGAGGGTGTCGGGGGCGAGATCGGTCATGGTCCTCAAATAGGAAGGCCCGGACGGCGGTTCCACCATCCGGGCCTTTGGAAGTCGGCGCTCAAGCAGCGCAAAGCGCGTTAGCGCTCCTAGAACAGCGTGCCGACCCAGGTCTGGACGGCGGCCTCGTCGGCGGGGTTGCCGGTGAAGGTCAGGCCCGATTCCGGCGCATAGGGCTTATTGTTGCCGCGCTGGCGGGTGGTCCAGGCCTTGTGACCGTACGACAGGTCCGCATAGTTCGACGGCAGACGCAGGGTGGTCGGCTCGATGAAGATCGAGTCCACCGCCGTGGTCGAACCGGCCAGACGCACGTTCGGCAGACGCGTCAGCAGGTCCAGCGTGTCCAGGCAGCCACCCGAGCAGCCGGCGTCCACCAGCACAACGACCTGACCGGCGACCGGATTGGCCGTGCCGGTGTCGGCCACGGCCGGGCGGCCCGGCATCACGAAGGTCGGCTGGTTGGCGGCGATGGCGGCGTCGAAGGCTGCGACGATGGCCTGGGTCTGTTCGATGACCGGAGCCGATTCCTGCACGAAGCGCGGATCGGCCTGCATGCGGGTCAGGGTGTCGACGAACCACTGGCGGTTGGCGGCGGTGGCGCGATAGGTGATCGAGCCCGCTTCCGGCTGGCGGCTGACGGTGAACTCGGGCGTCCAGATGCGGTTGGCCAGGCCATAGCCGCGCGCCGTGGCGTTGAGCGAGTCGCCGCGCGCGCCGCGCAGGTCCAGCACAAAGCCCTGCGGTCCGCGGATGACCGCGGCCTGGGCCTCGATCTGGGCGTAGAAGGCGTCCCAGCCGGCGTCGTCGGCCAGGGTGTTGACGCGGATCCACGGGCGGCCGTTCACCGTCTCGACCGCCAGCGGCGTCGCGCCGGGGGTGAAGACCGAGGCGCGATAGGCGGCCTCGAGGTTGGCGGGGTTCGCTTCGACTGGTTTGAAGGTGAATTCGCGGTCGCGGCGACCGACGGTGAATTCACAGACGGACGGCACACCGCCGGCCATCGGGTTGTTGCGGTTCCACAGCAGATAGGGAGCGGTGCGGACGCGGCCGGCCTCGGTCGTCAGGTCGCCCTCGAACTGGTCCAGCTTGGCCTTGGCGATGTCCTCGATCGGCTGAAGATTGCAGCTCTTGAGGACGGCGCCGACCGGCGGCAGGCCGCGCACGCCCGGCTGGACGTAGGAAACGACATACTGGCCATTGCGCCAGGCGGTGGCCACGCCCGGCCAGCTGGTCGCGAAATAGGGGCCGAGGCCTTCATAGGTCTGGCGCGTGGCGATGTTCGCGTCGCGGAAGCCGTTGGCGTACCAGCGCAGCAGATAGGCGTGGCTGTCGCCGCTGTTGACCTGACCGGCCTTGGCCTGGGCCTGCGTCAGGCCGGCGTCCAGCCAGCTGCGGAAGGCGTCGCCCTCGGCGCCCTGAATCACGGCGGCGGGGTGATTGTCGCGCAGGGCGTCATGGACGGTGGTCAGGTCCTGCAGCGCAAGGCCGCGGAAATCCTGGGCGGAGGCGGCGCCCGAGGCGACCACCATGGCGAAGGCCGAGGCGGCGATGAAAAGGCGGTTCATAGTGAGGAGGTCTCCCGGCCGTCTAAAACGCGGTTCGAGGTGTTAAACCCTATCGCCGCGGTTCCTGCCAAGCCCCCGAGGGTCAGGAAAAGGCCGCGCGCGACGCCCTGTCGCGCGGGCCGGTTTACTCGCCGGGCCCGGCGGCCTAATCGAAGCGCGAAGTTCACGGACGGTTTCAGGCCAGCGCATGTTCTCCAAGATTCTGATCGCCAACCGGGGCGAGATCGCGGTTCGCATCATCAAGACGTGCCGCAAGATGGGCATCCGGACGGTGCAGGTCTATTCCGAGGCGGACGCCGGATCCCTGGCGGTCGAGATGGCGGATGAGGCGGTGCTGATCGGACCAGCCCCAGCCAACCAGTCCTATCTGCTGGCCGACAAGATCGTGGAGGCGGTGAAGCAGACGGGCGCCGAGGCGGTGCACCCGGGCTTTGGCTTCCTGAGCGAAAACGCCGGCTTCGCGCGGCGGCTGAAGGCCGAGGGCATCGCCTTCATCGGCCCAAACCCCGAGGCGATCGACGCCATGGGCGACAAGATCACCTCCAAGAAATTCGCCGCCGAGGCGGGCGTCAGCACCGTTCCCGGCCACATGGGCCTGATCGAAACGCCCGAAGAGGCGGTCAAGATCGCCCGCGAGATCGGCTATCCGGTCATGATCAAGGCCTCGGCCGGCGGCGGCGGCAAGGGCATCCGCGTCGCCCACGGCGATGACGAAATGGCCGAGGGCTTCGCGGCGGTGAAGGCCGAGGCGCTGAACGCCTTCGGCGACGATCGGGTGTTTCTGGAAAAATTCATCATCGATCCGCGCCACATCGAGATTCAGGTGATGGGCGACAAGCACGGCAATGTCGTCCACCTGTTCGAGCGCGAGTGCTCGATCCAGCGCCGCAACCAGAAGGTCATCGAAGAGGCGCCGTCGCCCCTGCTGGACGAGGCCACCCGCGCCGCCATGGGCGCCCAGGCCGTGGCCCTGGCCAAGGCCGTGAACTATGACAGCGCCGGCACGGTCGAGTTCGTCGCCGGTCAGGACAAGTCGTTTTATTTCCTTGAGATGAATACGCGTCTTCAGGTCGAACATCCGGTGACGGAGCTGATCACCGGGGTCGATCTGGTCGAACAGATGATCCGCTCAGCCTGGGGCGAGACGCTGGCCTTCAAACAGGAAGACCTGTCGATCAATGGCTGGGCCATCGAGAGCCGCATCTACGCCGAGGATCCCTATCGCGGCTTCCTGCCGTCGATCGGCCGCCTGGTCCGCTATGAGCAGCCGCAAGAGGGGGATCAGGGGGACTACGCCGTCCGTAACGATTCCGGCGTTCGCGAGGGCGACGAGATCAGCATGTTCTACGACCCCATGATCGCCAAGCTGTGCGCCTGGGGCGAAACGCGCGAGGCGGCGGTGACCGGCATGGCCCGGGCGCTGGAGGACACCCACCTGTCGGGCCTGGGCCACAATGTGCCCTTCCTGTCGGCGGTGATGGATCAGCAGCGGTTCCAGTCGGGCCAGCTGTCCACCAGCTATATCAAGGACGAATTCCCCGACGGCTTCCACGGCCTGGCCCCGTCCGACCGCCAGAAGGCGATCTTCATCGCCGCCGCCACGGCCATGAACGAAGTGCTGGCCGAACAGGCTGGCGATCCCAGCGAGCGCACCGACTGGACCGTGCTGATCGACCGCGAGGCGCACGCCGTGTCCCTGTCCTATGACGAGGCCGAGGATCTGGTGGTGTCGCTGGAGGAAGAGGATCTGGTCCTGACCGAGATCGACTGGCGGCCGGGCCAGGCGCAGTTCAAGGCCGTGCTGGACGACGAAGCCTTCACCGCCGAGGTGAAGCGAACCGCCGACGGCTTCGACATCCGTCACCGCGCGGCCAGGGCGCGGGTGCGGGTGATGACGCCGCGCGCCGCCGACTTCTATGCACGCCTGCCCGAGAAACAGGCGGCGGACACATCGAAACTGGTGCTGTCGCCCATGCCGGGGCTGGTCGTGGCCATCCCGGTCGTCGCAGGCCAAGAGGTGAAGGCTGGCGAGACCGTCGCCATCATCGAGGCCATGAAGATGCAGAACATCCTCAAGGCCGAGCGCGACGGCGTGGTGAAATCGGTCGGCGCCAAGGCCGGTGATCCGGTCGCCGCCGACGACGTTCTGGTCGAGTTCGGCTGACGGCCCTTCGATGACGCCGTCCGATCTTTTCCTGCACTCCAGCGGCCGGATCGGGCGCGCGGCCTTTATCGCGGGCGTGCTGCCGCTGATCGCGGCGTGGGCGGCGTTCGACCTGCTGGCGCCGGGGTTCGTGCAGCGCTGGACCGGCTGGCTGGTCGGGGCGGCGCTGTTCTACCTGGGGGCCTGTGTGCTGTCGCAGCGGCTGCATGACCGGGGCCGGTCGGGCTGGTGGAGCGGGCTGATCCTGATCGCCTTCGCCATCTGCTGGCCGCAAGGTTCAATCTGGCCCGAAGCGCCGCTGGACTGGCTGTGGGCCGCGCTGCTGCTGGCCGTGGTCGTCGATCTGGCGATCCTGCCGGGGCAGAAGGCGTTCAACCGTTATGGCGCGCCCACCACCACTCAGACCGGCGCCTCGGCCGACTGAACCGGGCCGAAGATCGCCTCGAACGACGATCTCAGGGCCGCGTCGGCTTCGTCCATCGTCGCCAGCACGCCCAGGTCGACCAGGCTGGTGACGCCGTGCTCGCTGATGCCGCAAGGCACGATACCGCCGAAATGGTCCAGGTCCGGTTCGACGTTCAGGCTGATGCCGTGGAAGCTGACCCATTTGCGGACCTTGACGCCGATGGCGGCGATCTTGTCCTCGCGGCTCCAGCCGGGGCCTTTACGCTCGACCCAGACGCCGACGCGGCCGTCGCGGACGTCGGCGGGGACGTTGAATTGGCCCAGAGCACCGATGATCCACTGCTCCAGCCCGCGCACGAAGGTCCGCACGTCGCGCCCGCGCGCGTTCAGGTCCAGCATGACATAGGCCACGCGCTGGCCCGGCCCGTGATAGGTGAACTGCCCGCCCCGCCCGGTGCGATGGACCGGGAATCGGTCCGGCATCAGCAGGTCCGCGTCCCTGGACGACACCCCGGCGGTGTAGAGCGGCGGATGCTCCAGCAGCCAGACCAGTTCCGTCGCCGCGCCCTCGGCGATGGCGGCGGCGCGCGCCTCCATCGCGGCGACGGCGTCGGGATAGTCGACATAGCCCGGCGACACCGCCCACTGGACGGGCGCGCCGTCGGCACGGCGAAGTTTCGGCAACAGGCTTAACGGCTCAGCAAGCATGAGGCCCTCAATGTAGGCGCGGGGGCCGCCATGCAACACCAGCGTCCTGTATCCGTCAGCGTTTCAGAGTATCCCGTGAGCCAGATCGAAGCCGTCGACGTCGAAATCTCGGTGGTCCTGGGCCGATCCGTGCTGCCCATGTCCCAACTGCTGAAGATGGGCCGCGGCGCGGTGATCCCGCTGGACGCGTCGGAAAAGGACGAGGTCTGGATCCTGGCCAACAACCACCCCGTGGCGCGCGGCGAGATCGAGATCCGCGAGGACCGCATCGCCATCACCGTGACCCGCCCGGCCGACCTGTACGACTTCATGGCAGGGGCGGCGTAGCTCTCTGGTGGTAGTCGCTCGCTACAGCCGCTCGCGCTCGGCCGTCATAATTGGAAAGATCACGCCCGCTGTGGCCGGCTTTCTCGTTGTGTGTATCGGTATGGCGTATTTGGGTGAAGGATACGTCGAGAAATATCCCAGCCGCATCTTTGTGTTGCTGGTGGCGCTTGTGGCAGGGATTGCAATCGTGGCCATGTCCGTCCGAATAGTCATGCGCGCGCTATACGGTGTGATCAACGACGGCGCCCCGTTCATTGTTGTGGAGAATGACGCCCTTATTATCAGAGGGCCATTCGGAAAACGGTTTAGCTCAAACGATCTGGCTGAGGTTGGCGCCGATAATCTTGATGGGACAGCTTTCGACGACGCCCTCCGTATCATCTGCAAGAACGGGACTACGCTCCGCTTTTGTAGCGATATGGCTGACATTGCCCCGACGACGATCTGCAAGATCATTGGACAACATTTGACGCTGCCGTCGGACGTTCGGCGCTAGCCTTCCAAATCCCCCTTCCCTTTCCGCAACGTCTCCGCTATTGCCCCCGCTCCGATGCGAGCGGTCGTGGCGGAATTGGTAGACGCGCAGCGTTGAGGTCGCTGTGGGGCAACCCGTGGAAGTTCGAGTCTTCTCGACCGCACCATCAGAAACACACAGGGCGAATCTCGGCTAACATCAGCTGATCATTATTGGTGCGCTAACGCCCCATGGGGCTGCTTGAGCGCTAGCGGGGAGGCAGAAACGTGACCCACACGGACCTCGCCTCCCCCGCCCCTGAAGCCGAAATCGAAACCGAAGACCACGTCGCCCTGGGCGGGGATTACGCCCTGACGGCGGGCTTTGTCGAAAAGGTCGTGGACGCCGCCGACGACGGCGACGGCATGCGGCTGCGCGGCCTGCTGGAAGACCTGCACCCCGCCGACGTCGCCGACCTGATGGGCTTCCTGACAGCCGAGCATCGCGCGGTGGTCGTGCAATGGCTGCCGCCGGACCTGCTGGCCGACACCCTGCCCGAACTGGACGACGGCATCCGCGAGGAGGTGCTTGAGCGCGTCCCGCACCTGACGCTGGCCGAGGCGCTGCAGGAGCTGGATTCCGACGACGCCGCCGCCGTGGTCGAGGATCTGGAGGACGACCAGCGCGAGAAGGTGCTGGCCGCCATGCCCGAGGTCGATCGCGCCGCGATCGAAAGCTCGCTGGGCTATGCCGAGGATTCGGCCGGCCGCCTGATGCAGCGCGAGTTCATGGCCGCGCCGCAGTTCTGGAACGTCGGCGACACCATCGACCACGTCCGGGCCCAAGGCGAGAACCTGCCCGAGCTGTTCTTCGACATCTATGTGGTCGATCCGGTGAACCGCCCCGTGGGCAGCGTGGCGATCAGCCGGCTGCTGCGGGCCCCGCGCGCGACGCCGCTGGTCGAGTTAATGGAGTCGGTCAACGCGATCGAGGTGACCGTCGACCAGGAAGAGGTCGCCTATATCTTCGAGAAATATCACCTGATCTCGGCCCCGGTCGTGGACGCGGGTGGACGGCTGGTCGGTCAGCTGACGGTCGATGACATCGTCAACATCATCCAGGAAGAGAACCGCGAGGACATCCTGCGCCTGGCCGGCGTTTCGGACGAGGACCGGTCGTCGGGCGTGGCCGAGATCGTGCGTGGCCGCGTGCCGTGGCTGGCGATCAACCTGTTCACGGCCGTCATCGGCGCCGGGGTGATCGCGGTCTTCGAGGGCACGATCCAGCAGATCGTCGCCTTGGCGGTGCTGATGCCCATCGTTTCGGCCATCGGCGGCAATGCGGGCACACAGGCCCTGGCCGTGACGGTGCGGGCGCTGGCGACGAGGGAGTTGAACGCCTCGAACACCGCGCGGACCTTCTGGCGCGAAATGGCGGTGGGGCTGGCCAACGGCCTGGTGCTGGCGCCGCTGATCGGCCTGGCGGCCGGGCTGTGGTTCTGGAACGAGGACTGGCGCATCGGCGTGGTCATCGCAGTCGCCATGGTGCTGAACCTGTTGGTCGCGGCCTGCATCGGCGTGTTGACGCCGGTGACGCTGTCGAAGCTGAAATTCGACCCGGCGGTGTCTTCGGCCGTGTTCGTGACGGCGACGACGGACTTCTTCGGCTTCCTGATCTTCCTCGGTCTGGCCACGATCGTCCTGCTTTAGGGAACCGGACGGCCCGCTGTTTGCTGGGTCTCCCGTCAGGCGAGCGTCTCGTCTCGATATGGGTCAATCCGGTGTCCGAAGTCGGCAAACGCATGAAGGTCTCCCGCGCAGGGATCATCCTCATCAAGAGTTTCGAGGGCTTTCGCCCCGTCGCGGTGCGCCGTGACGACGGCCAGTGGGTGATCGGCTATGGCCACACCGCCTCGGCCCGCGACGGCCTGACAGTCAGCGAGCCGGACGCCGAACTGCTGCTGCAATACGACCTGATCCCGGTGGTGTCCGCCGTCAGCGACAACGCCCCCTCTGACTTGAACCAGCACCAGTTCGACGCCCTGGCCAGCTTCGCCTTCTCGGTCGGGGTCGAGCGATTCCTGAAATCGGACGTGCTGGCGCGGCTGAGGGCCGGCGAGACGGCCCGTGCGGGCGACGCCCTGATCGGCTGGCCCCAGCCCCAGCCCGCCGACGCCCATGTGCGCCGCCGCCGGGCCGAGCGCGCGCTGTTCGTCGCGGACCCGTCCGCGCCGGTGGCTCTGGCCGACCTGCTGTCGGCGCCCGCACCGGTGGATGTCGCCCCCGCGCCGGTCCTGACGCCCGCCCCGGCGCCCATGGAACCGGCCGATGAGCCGGAAGCGGCGCCGGTCGCCGCGCCAGAGCCGGCCCGCCCACTCGACGCGCCGTCGATGGCGCATCAGATGCTGCGCTATTCGCCCTATGCGGCGCCGATGGCCAGCGCCCTGCCGCCGGTGATCCGAGCGCCGGAGGTCGAGACCCCGACCCCGCCCGTCGTCACCCCCGTCCTGCCTTCCCCGGCGCCTGCCGAGCCGTCTGCCGTCGAAGGCGCGCCGACCCCGGCGTGGCGCGCGCCGGTCCAGGTTCCCAGCTTCACCGAAACCTCGCCGGTCATCGACGACGGCCCGGCGCCGCATGCGCCCAGCTTTACGCCCGGCGCGCCCTCGCCCTTCCCGCCGCTGGCCAATGAACTGGCGCCGCCGCCGCTGGTGCTGACCGCGCCGCCGTCGATCGAGCCTGAAGTCGTCCAGCGCCCGGTCTGGGAGCGCCGCCAGACGGATCGCCCGGAGCAGGACGGGCTGTTCCTGCATGAAGGCATCACCGCGTCAGATTTCGCCCCGGTGCTGCGGCATGAGGCGGACGCCACGCCGCCGTCCGGCCGATTCGACTGGAGCGAGACGGGCGCCTTTCTGGTCATGGGCGGGGTCGGTCTGGCCTCGTTCGGCGCGGCCATGGCGGCGTTCCGCCTGGCGGGCGACCAGGCGATCGGCGGGCGAGAGACGACGATGATCGGCTGGGTCCTGGCGGTCATCGCCGCCGTCTGCGTCGGCGTGTCGGGCTATAATCTGTATCGCCGCTGGGGCCAGAACACCCGCGGCTGAGCCGGTTTTGCGAAGCGACGCGCGGGATGCTACGCCCGCGCTCATGAGCATTCCGAACGCGCCCCAATCCATGGAATTCGGCCTTGGCGAGACCGCCGACGCCATCCGCGAAACCACCGCCCGCTGGGCCGCCGACCGACTGGCGCCGCGCGCCGCCGAGATCGACGAGAAGAACGAATTCGCCCGCGACCTGTGGCCCGAGATGGGCGACCTGGGCCTGCACGGCATCACGGTGGAGGAAGAGTTCGGCGGCCTGGGCCTGGGCTATCTGGAGCACGTCGTGGCGATGGAGGAGGTGTCCCGCGCCTCAGCCTCGATCGGCCTGTCATACGGCGCCCACTCGAACCTGTGCGTCAACCAGATCCGCCGCTGGGGCACCCCGGAGCAAAAGGCGAAATACCTGCCCGGCCTGATCTCGGGCCAGCATGTCGGCTCGCTGGCCATGTCCGAGGTCGGCTCGGGCTCGGACGTCATGTCGATGCGCACCCAGGCGGTGAAGAAGGGCGACCGCTACGTCCTGAACGGCACGAAATTCTGGATCACCAACGCCCCGCACGCCGAGACCCTGGTGGTCTATGCCCGCACGGGCGAGGGTAACGGCGGCGTCACCGCCTTCCTGGTCGAAAAGGGCATGAAAGGGTTCAGCGTCTCGAAGAAGCTGGACAAGATGGGCATGCGCGGCTCGGACACCGCCGAACTGGTGTTCGAGGATTGCGAGATCCCCGAAGAGAACATCATGGGCGGCGAAGGGCGCGGCGCGGCCGTGCTGATGAGCGGCCTGGACTATGAGCGCGCGGTGCTGTCGGCGGGTCCGCTGGGCATCATGCAGGCGGCGCTGGACGTGGTCCTGCCGTACGTCCGCGAGCGCAAGCAGTTCGGCAAGGCCATCGGCAGCTTCCAGCTGATGCAGGCCAAGGTCGCCGACATGTACGTCGCCCTGAACAGCGCCCGCGCCTATGTCTATGCCGTGGCCCGCGCCTGCGACCAGGGCAAGACCACCCGCTATGACGCAGCGGGCGCCATCCTGCTGGCCAGCGAGAACGCGGTGAAGGTGTCGCTGGAGGCCGTCCAGGCCCTGGGCGGCGCCGGCTATACGAAGGAATGGCCTGTCGAACGACTGGTCCGCGACGCCAAGCTGTACGACATCGGCGCCGGCACCAATGAGATCAGACGCTTCCTGATCGGACGCGAGCTGCTGGGCGGCTGACGGAACCGGGCGGCGGGTCGGCTGTTGCCTCCTTCTCGAAAGGAGACGCGCCATGCCCGCCAAGTCCGCTGCTCAGCAAAAGGCCGCCGGGGCCGCCCTGTCGGCCAAGCGGGGCGATACGCCCAAGTCCAAACTGAAGGGCGCATCGAAATCGATGATGGAGTCGATGAGCGAAACACAGCTCGAGGAATTCGCCCATACCAAGCGCAAGAGCAAACCCGAGCACGTGACGAAAGATTAAGGCCTGGTCGTCGATGTGAGGATGGCGTCACCCCCTCCCTCCTCCTACCTTTGCGGTCCGCCGTCTTGAGTCCCGCCGCATGAGCCAGGTCACCGTACCGCCGCCTGATGAGACCCGCTCGTTCTCGGACGTGCTGGAGGCGTTGGGCCATGGCGATGATCCCAAGCTGTCACTGCGCGAGATGATCGAAGGCTTCGGCGAGCGCGGCTTTGGCGCGGTCATACTGATGCTGGCGCTGATGGCGCTGTTTCCATGGCCGCCGGGGGGAAAGGCGGTGTTTTCCGTGCCGATCATCCTGATCGCGGCCGAACTGGCGTTGCAACGGGACAAGGTCTGGCTGCCGCGCTGGCTGCTGCGGCTGTCGTTCAGTCGGGCGACCTATCAGGCGGCCAGCCAGAAGATCCTGCCGCGCCTGCGCCAGGTGGAGCGGCTGACCCGTCCCCGCTGGCCCGCCCTGACTGGCGAAGTCGCGGACGTTGCCGTTGGCGTGATCTGCATCCTGCTGGCGCTGATGATGGCGCTGCCGGTGCCGTTCGGCGACGCCCTGCCCGGCCTGACGCTGGCGATATTCGGCCTGGCCATCATTCAGCGTGACGGGTTCGCCGTGATCGCCGGCCTGATCGGCACGGCCATCTGTGGGGTCTATCTGGCGCTGATCTGGGCCACCGTCGTGGCCATCATCAGCAGCACGGCCGACTGGTTCGCCAACCTGTTCTGAGCGCCTGAAGCAACCACGGCGCTCAAGTAGCTCGCAGGACAATAGCGCACTCACAAAGCGCTCAAGTCGTCCGAAGGACGGTAGCGCACAAAAAATGAAAGCGCCGCCGGGATGAACCCGGCGGCGCTTCATTGTCTGACCGCGAGCGGTCGGACCACAACTCAGCCTGAACAGCGCTCAAGAAATCCGACGAGCGCCAACCAAAAGGTCAGGCCCCGGCCTCTCCGAGGACCAGGGTCGCGGCCGCCACACGCGATTGATGACAATGAGACACTGGATCACCTCCTTTCGACTGTTGAACAGGAAGGGCCAAGGTAGGATGCGTCGGGCGCCAGCGCCAAGGCCGCTCCCGATTTCGTGAAAGAGAAACGCCGGAGAGGTCACCCCCTCCGGCGTTGATGTCCTGAACGCCTAGCGGAACAGCGACAGAAGGATTTGCGGCGTCTGGTTGGCGATGCCCAGCGCCTGGACGCCCAACTGCTGCTTCGTCTGCAACGACTGGAGCCTTGCGCTTTCCTTCGCCAGATCCGCGTCCACGAGATTGCCTACACCGGATTCCAGCGAGTCCATCAGTTTCCCGACGAACGTCTGGTGGGTGCCGAGGGCCCGTGATGTCGTGCCCAGACGCGCCAGGGCGCCCGACACATTGGCGATGGACGCATCCACCGCCGCCATCGCGGCCGACGCCGTGGCCACCGTGTCGATCTCCATGGAGGAGGTCACGGTGACATTGGCGCTTCCAAGGGCCATGACCTCCGGCTTGACCGACAGCACCGCAGCGCCGCTCGCGTTCGCCAGGGCCTGGAAGCCTGTCGCGCCGGCCTCCAGCAGGTTCAACCCGTTGAAGCTGGCGTTCGAAGCCACGCTGGCGATCTGGTCGCGCAGCGCCTTGAATTCCTCGTTCAGCGCCTCTCGCGAGGCGGTCTTCAGCGACGAATCCTTCGCCGCCAGAGCCTTCTCCTTCATCTGCAGCAGCAAGTCGGAAATCGACTCGCCGGCGGCGAGCGACACATCGACCGCAGCGATGCCACGGGCGAGCGACTGGCTAACCGCGTTCAGCGCGCCGATCTCGGCCCGTTGCCCCTGGGCGATGGCCCAGATGGCGCCGTTGTCCTTGGCGGTGGCGACCTTTTTGCCGGTGTTGATCCGGTTCTGGGTCGTCGCCAGATCGGCGTTGGTCGCGTTCAGGTTCTGGAGCGCGATCATCGCGCCCACGTTGGTGTTAACCGAGCCCGAGAGCATGCGGCATCCTTCCATTCTGGTCGGTGAGGTTACGGCCTTCTGGCCGCGAACCGTTTTGGTTCACACGCGCACACGCAAGAAAGGGACCGAACGCGGCGCGCCCGATCCCCTTGATAATCAATGGCTCTGTCAGCGTTGCGCCTGAGCGCCGGTCAAACTTTGCCGACCGCCCGGCAAGGGCGATCAGGCGGCCTGGGCGCCGCCTGCGGGCGCCAGGCCCTGCATGATCATGCGGTTAATGTCGATCAGCGGCTCGAAATCCTCCTCGCCGCGCATCACGGCCGATGAGTGCCGACTGATGAACAGACTGAGCGAGATGATCTGCGCGCGCAGCGGCTTGGGCATGGCGTTGTCGGGATCGCTGCAGTCCGTGGCCAGGGTCGACCACAGGCGGCGGTTCCAGTCCAGCGCGTCGATCCGCGTGGCGATGTCCGTCGGTTCCGCCTGTGACGCGGCCAGCAGGGCGCGCGTCACCTGGCCGAACAGCCGGTACTCCATCTCACGCGGAGATTCAGCCCTGGTGGCTGCTGTCTTGTACGCCTGAAGCGACATTCCCCAACCTCAAATCCTCGTAGTCCACCAGCTTCCGGGCCACCATCAGCGCCTTGTAGTATTCCCGCGCCATGACGTGACGCGAGGCGGCGATGCAGTCCTGCATGATCTCGGGATTACGCGAGGCGTTCATGAACTCGGACAGACGGGTGGCGAACTCGTCGTGCAGTTTCGGCGCGCCGCCTTCGTCCAGGTACATCATCATGACCGGGAAATAGATGCGGCGGGCGGGCGTATTGACCTCTTCGGCCTGCATGATGTCCTTCTCGCGAAGGACGCTGGCCTTGTTCTGAAGGATCAGCACACCACGGCGATCGCCATTCTGGACCACGGCGCCGTTCAGGACGAACTTTTCGCCGGGTTTCAGCGACAGCTTCAAGGGCATCCGGCGTCATCTCCTGCGCGCCTGCTGGCGTCATCGATAGAGGTGGGGAAACAAAGGCAACCTAAACAGGCGTGGTTAACCATCTCCTAGTGACCCCTGCGGCAGTTTGAGGTCGCCACCTCCGGAGCGACCATGCCTGCCGACACCGCTGACACTCTGCCCTTCGCCAACGGCGCGCGCGTTTTCGTCGCCCCGCTGCCCGGCGTGTACGGTCCCGCCGGCGACGCCGCCTCGCCCGACTCGATCCGCAAGCTCTCGCAGGAGATTTCGGGACTGAAGGGTCAGCGCAAGGCGCTTGATATCGTGCGCTCGGCCGTCGCCGCCATGCGCGTCCACGATTTCGAGACCGGCAGTCGTCGCGCCCTGAAGGCGCTGCAGTATGACGAACGCATGGGTCAGGCGTGGCATGTGCTGGCCATCTGCCGCGAAAAGCTGGGCCATTTCGTCCAGGCGATCTCGGCCTATGAGGCGGCGGTGAAGCTGCTGCCGGACGAGACGGAGGTGGCGCACGACCTGGCGCGCCTGGCCCAGCGGCTGGGCTACAAGGACATTTCGGAGAAGCTTCAGCGCCGGTTCCTGGCGGCCAATCCGGGGCACGTCGAGGCGACCAACAACCTGGCCGCCCTGCTGCGCGAGCAGAAACGCTATTCCGAGGCCATCGAAACGCTGAGCCAGCTGATCCAGATCGAGCCGCACCACGCCCTGTTGTGGAACACCCTGGGTTCGGTGCTCAGCGACCAGGGCCAGATGACGGAGTCGATGACCTTCTTCGACGAGTCCTTGCGGCTGAACCCCGACTTCGCCAAGGCCCGCTTCAACCGCGGCAGCGCCCTGCACGGCCTGGGGCGGTCAGCCGACGCGCTGGAGGACATCGAGGCGGCGCTGCCGGGCGCGGAGCCCGGCTTTGAGCGCGCCATGATGCTCATGGCCCGCGGCATGGCCAAGATGGCGATGGGGAACATCGTCGGCGGCATGGTCGACTATGACGAGCGATTCAATCCGCACATGCCCGACGCCCCCCACTTCATCGTCGACGCCCCGCGATGGGACCCGGCCACGATGGATATCGCGGGCAAGACCCTGCTGGTCGCCGGTGAGCAGGGGCTGGCCGACGAGATGGTGTTCGCCAACTGTCTGGCCGACGTGATCGAGGCCGTGGGACCGGAAGGCCGCGTCTATGTCGCCGTGGAGAAGCGCCTGGTCGACATGTTCCAGCGCAGCCACCCGACCGCCGTGGTCGGGGCGCACAACACCATCAGCCTGGAAGGGCGCGTGCGCCGCTTCCTGCCGTTCCTGGAGGAGTGGACGGCCAAGGATGGGCCGGTGGACGCCTGGATCCCGCTGGGCGCCCTGACCGGCATATATCGCCCGACGGTCGAGGCTTTCCCCACGCAGGCCGGGCATCTGGTCGCCGATCCGGCTCGGGTCGCGCACTGGAAGACGGAACTGGAAAAGCTGGGGCCCGGTCTGAAGATCGGCCTGCACTGGAAAAGCCTGGTCCTGACCGGTCCCCGCGCGCGCTATTTCTCGGCCTTCGAGCGGTGGAAGCCTGTGCTGACGGCGCCCGGCTGTGTCATGATCAACCTGCAGTGCGGCGACGTGGCCGACGATCTGGCGGCGGCCGAGGCGGCCGGGATCAGCATCTGGACCCCGCCCTTCGACCTGAAGGACGATCTGGAGGATCTGGCGGCGATCTCGATGGCCGCGGATCTGGTGATTGGGCCGGGCATCGCCGGGACCAATCTGGCCGCGTCGGTCGGCGCGCGCACCTGGATGGCGGTGTGGCCGGACGACTGGCACAAGCTGGGGACGGACCACTATCCCTTCTATCCGCAGATGCGCTGTTTCCAGATGGAGACCATGAGCGACTGGCCCGCCGTCATGGAGCGGATGCGCATCGCCCTGGGCGAGGCGGTCGAGGGCCGCTGGTCCTAGCGACCTCTCTTCGTCGCGAGACGGAACGTCGACCATCGACGGTGCGTTGTCCTTTCGTGAAGGGAGGCGCTCATGCCCGAGATCGACAACACTCGCGACGACCAGGAACAGTCTGAAACCTTTGACGAAACCCACATCGACGATGAGGGCGAAGGCGATCTGCTGCTGGACGAGGCCGGCGGCGTCCTGGACGTCACCCAGGCCGAGGGCGACGCCGACGAAGAGCCGTTCGACGAAGACGACATCGATCTGGACGACACCCTGGCCCTGGACGGCATCGAGGCCGAGGCCGACGCCTTGCTGGGCGTGGACGGCGCGCGGGTGTCCGAAATCGACGGCGAGAGCAACGGCCTGCGCGGACCGGATGAGGTCGAGCTGGTCTATGCCGGCCTGATGGAGAACGAGCGGGGCGCTCAGGCCAGCGCGGCCCACTGGGAATCGCGCCGCCTTTCCGACGATGACATCGAAGATCTTGGCTATGGCCCCGACACCGAGGAGCAACCGGCATGAACCACAATCAGAACCCGTCCAGGGTCAAGGAAGACTGTGACACCAACACGCCCCCCGCCAAACACGCCAAGCGCGAGGTGGGCAAGCCCGACCAGTTGAAGGACAAGGAACGCGACGCCGAAAACCGGCAGGAAGCCCTGATCGACGAGGGCGTCGAGGAGACCTTCCCCGCCAGCGACCCGGTCTCGGCCAAGCGGATCACCTGATCGCTGTTCACGTCCGTTCGGATACGCTACCTGCTCCGTTCGCAAGGATGGAGCAGGTTTTCGTATGAGCCGGTTCGAAGGCACCGTGAACTATATCGCGACGGACGATCTGAAGGTGGCGGTCAACGCCGCCGTGGCGCTGGAGCGCCCGCTTCTGATCAAGGGGGAGCCGGGCACCGGCAAGACGGTGCTGGCCTATGAGCTGGCGCGGGCGCTGAACGCGCCGCTGATCACCTGGCACATCAAGTCGACGACCAAGGCCCATAACGGCCTGTACGAATACGACGCCGTCAGCCGACTGCGCGACAGCCAGCTGGGCGACGAGCGGGTGCATGATGTCCGCAACTATCTGAAGAAGGGCAAGCTGTGGGAGGCGTTCACCGCCCCGGTCCGCCCCGTCCTGCTGATCGACGAGATCGACAAGGCCGACATCGAGTTCCCGAATGACCTGCTGCAGGAACTCGACCGCATGGAGTTCTACGTCCAGGAGACGGACGAGACGATCCGCGCCGAGGTCCGCCCCGTGGTGGTCATCACCTCGAACAATGAAAAGGAACTGCCGGACGCCTTCCTGCGCCGCTGCTTCTTCCACTACATCCGCTTCCCCGACGCCGAAACGATGCAGGACATCGTCGAGGTGCATTTCCCCGGCATCAAGCCGCGGCTGGTGTCCGAGGCGCTGAAGACCTTTTACGAAATCCGCGACACGCCGGGCCTGAAGAAAAAGCCCTCCACCTCCGAACTTCTGGATTGGCTAAAGCTGTTGCTGGTCGATGATGTGTCGCCCGAGACCCTGCACGAGAAAACGCCCGGCAAGCTGATCCCGCCGCTGCACGGCGCCCTGCTGAAGAACGAACAGGACGTGCACCTGTTCGAACGCCTCGCCTTCCTGAACCGGCGCGAAGGCGTGCGGCCGGGATCATAAGGTCCGCCTTATCGTCGATCAGGTTCGGCCATGCCGATTACCGCGATTTCACTGGATTGACGGCCCCGCCGGCCCGAGGATGGCGGGGAAAGAAGGAACCGCCATGCGTGTCACCCCCGTTGCGATCGCCCTGCTGGCTGGCCTCACCGCCGCCTGCGACGGCGACTCGTCGGTCCGGATCACCACCAGCGACAGCGGCAGCGCCACGTCCGGCGTGCTCAAGGTCGTCGACACCCTGCAATGCCCCCAGACGTTCGGCTCCCTGACCCGCAAGGGCACGGCCCAGGCCGAGGGCGCCATGTGCGTCTATGCCGGTCCCAAGGGCTCCGAGGTGGCCCTGCACATGGTCAAGCTGGACGGCGCCTCCGTCGACGAGACTCTGCGCGCGTTCGAACGCCGCCTGGCCAATGACCTGCCCGAGGCTGCTGGCCGTATGAGCCCCCCCTCTACGCCTGCGACACCTGCGACGCCCGCAACACCTGCGACACCTGCGTCTCCCTCCTCGCCTGCATCACCGGCCACCCTATCCGGGTCTGACGAATCCCAGGATAGCGTCGATATCCAGGCGCCGGGGCTCAACATCCAGACGCGGGGCGACAACGCCCAGGTCCGGCTGCCCGGCCTGCGGGTCGAGGCCCAGGGCGACAAGGCCCAGATCCGCATCGGCGGCCTGAACATCCGCGCCGATGACAAGACCGCCACCGTCAATGTCACCTCGCGCAACCACGAGACCGTGGACATCCAGGCGCACGACGGCGCGGCCCAGGTCCGCACCCGGGCGCCCGGCGCGGCGACTCGGGCCACCTATGTGTTGACCGACGACCGCCCGTCGGTCGCGGGCTGGCGCCTGGTCGGCTATGAGGCGCGCGGGCCGGTGGGCGGGCCCATCGTCGTCGCCACCGTCCGCTCCAAGGATCGCAACCGCGACCCCGTCTTCGACGATGCGCGTGAACTGGTCGAGTTGAACGTCGGGAATTGAGGGGACGAAAGTCCCCTGCCTCTTGATCCCGCCGCCGGGATGGGTCACCTGACCGGCCCATAGCGAGCAGGATCAACCCGTGGCCGAGCGCCCCAAGACCAAGTCAATCGCCAAACCGCCCCGCGCCTGGCAGCGCATGCTGTCGGGACGCCGGCTGGATCTGCTCGACCCCTCGCCCTTCGATATCGAGATCGAGGACATCGCCCACGGCCTGGCCCGTGTCGCCCGCTGGAACGGCCAGACGATCGGCGAGCACGCCTTTTCCGTCGCCCAGCACTCGCTGGTGGTCGAGGAGATCGCGGCCCACATCCGGCCGGGGCTGGAGCCGAAATGGAGGCTGGCCGCCCTGCTGCACGACGCATCGGAATATGTGATCGGCGACATGATCTCGCCGTTCAAATCGGCCCTGGGCGTCAGCTACAAGGAATTCGAGGCCCGGCTGGAATCCGCCATCCACGTGCGGTTCGGCCTGCCGCCCAAGACGCCGCAGACGATCAAGGCCCTGATCAAGAAGGCCGACAAGGCCTGCGCCTTCTTCGAGGCGACGCAACTGGCCGGGTTCGACCGCAAGGAGTCGCTGCAGATCTTTGGCGCGCCGCCGGCCGGCTATGACCTGATCATCGACCCGCAGCCCCCCGCCTTGGCGCAGCAGCGCTATCTGGAGCGGTATCAGGTGCTGGCCGAGGCGGTCGGCATCATCCCCGCCGCCGACGCCTGGCATACGGAATAGCCGCATGACCGGGGGCGACGAACAGGGTGTGCGCATCGGTCTGTCGGCGGTCGTCATCGCCCTGCGCGAGCGCGAGGCGGTGGTTCTGACCACCCATGCGGACGACGGCGCCCTGGCCCTGCCGTTCGGGCCGTTCAACCCCGCGCGCGACCGCACCTTCGAACTGGCCCTGCGCGCCTTCGTCAGCGACCAGACCGGCTTTCGCCCCGGCTTTGTCGAGCAGCTCTACACCTTTGGCGACGCGGGCCGCGAAGCGCCGCGCGCCACGCCGGGCCCCGAGCGCCGGCGCGAGATTTCGGTCGGCTATCTGGCCCTGACGCCCGAAGCCGCGCCCTCGCCCGGCATGGACGCCGAATGGACCCGCCTGTTCGACATCTTCCCGTGGGAGGACTGGCGCGCGGGCCGCCCTGCCCTGCTGGACGCGCTGAACGTCGCCCTGCTGGCGTGGGCCGGCGATGACGCCGCCCGGCGTTCGCGGGTCGAGACCCTGTTCGCCATGGGCGCCGGTCGCCGCTGGAACGAGGAGCGGGTGCTGGAGCGCTATGAGCTGTTGTATGAGGCCGGCCTGGTCGCCGAGGCCGCGCGCGACCGGGACCAGCCTCTGCCCGTCGCGCCGCCCGGCCTGATCATGGCGTCGGACCACCGGCGCATCGTCGCCACCGGTCTGGGGCGGCTGCGCAGCAAGCTGAAATACCGTCCGGTGCTGTTCGACCTGGCGCCCGACACCTTCACCCTGTCCGAGCTTCAGGCGGCGGCCGAGGCGGTGGCCGGCCTCGCCCTGCACAAGCAGAATTTCCGCCGCGGGGTCGAGCGCAGCGGACTGGTCGCGCCCATCGGCCGGATGACCGCCGCGACGGGCGGGCGGCCCGCCGAACTGTTCCGCTTCGTCGGCGCCGATCCGGCGGGCGGCCCCGCGCCGGGGCTGGCCCTGCCGGCCCTGCGCTGAGCCCCCTGTCGATAGGGTTTATTTCTTCGCCATACCCGCTTGCGGCCAGCGCCGCCTTTGACTAGAGAAGCCCCTCGCTCGACCAAGCGCATATCGGCCCCGCGGAGAGGTGGCAGAGTGGTCGAATGTACCGCACTCGAAATGCGGCGTGCCTTCACGGGTACCGTGGGTTCGAATCCCACCCTCTCCGCCACCGCCGAGCTTTCCTGAATAAAATCAGGGCTCGGCCTGCTTGCCTGCCTCTCGCCCGGCGCTTTTGCTACACGCGAGCGGTACACATCACCCCGACCGAGGCTATGTGTCGGTCAGCCCGAAGAAGGGTCGTGGGGAGGGGCGTGCCGCATTGAGCGGAAGCCATGTCCCGCATCTGACTTGTCGTCGAGGGACCTATCATCTGCGTGTGCGGGTGCCCGACGATCTCAGATCGCGGGTCGGCATGCTCGAAGTCACCCGGTCGCTTAGGACTGGTTCTCTCTCGAAAGCCCACCGTCTCGTGATCGCTTATCGCGCACGGCTGATGGAGATTTTCGAGATGTTGAGAGCAGAGAACTACACGAAGGAACGGGCTAGGCACCTCATCCAGACTTGCTTCCACGACCTCGCCCGGCGGGTGGATCATGGCTTCACCCCCACGTCCAACGACCCCGACCAGGAGTTGTTCGAACAGGAATGCATGGCCGATGAAGCCATCACTGGCCTGATGATGGCGAGCTACAGTCGCCAGTTTTCCGCTGCATTCGTCGATAGCACCGTCAGCATTTTGGCCAGCTACGGGGTGGACGTGGCGGGGCTTCCTGACGTGGCGCTCAACGATCTCATAGACGGGTAGGGGTTCTAGTGAACACCTGCCCCCCCGCCCCCACGATCCGGTCGGCAAACATCGAGGAGAAGCCCGCGAGGCCAGAGCGTATAGTTGCTCCCCGTCCTGCCGCAGCATTTCTGGGCGAGAAGAGCGTTCCATCCTTCCACAACGCGTTGGGCTTTATGATGAGGACCACCCATCCTGGGAACAGGACCTCATTCGTGCGGGCTCGGTCAAAATACCAAGCGTTTGGAAACTCGACTGAGCAGCAAATGTGGCCTGTAAAATCGTCCGGAGTTGGCGCACCTGACGGTTGGTTCGGGCCAGCACGGCGACTGATTGGGTCAGAGCAGCACGAGACGCCTGATCGGCCACAAACGCCAGTTGGTCACCTTCCGTATTGAAATGCACTTTCGTGGGCTTGGGTCCGGCGGCGACCGGTGCCTTCGGCTGAACCATGTCAGGTAGCCCGGCATAAAAGGGCTGAGCTGCAATCGCTAAGCCTAGCCGAGCAATCTCGGCCGTGTTGCGATAGTTTTCGCTAAACTCCCAAACCTTCGGGGGACGTAGGCCTGCGGATCGCCATGACATTCGATGGCCGTATATCTGTTGGGCCACGTCACCAAAGAACGTGAGACTACCGTCAGCTGGCACAGCAGATGCTAGGCAGCGCAGCATTTCCGGCGAAAAGTCCTGACCCTCATCAATGACGATATGGCGATACCGGCGATTGCTGGTGTCGGTTTCAAACGACACCCGGGCGGCGGTAGCTAGGTCATCCCAGTCGTATCGATAACCACGCTTACTTCGTTCTTTAAGATATGCCTCGCGTATCTCCCACATAGCCTCTCGGAAGCGGGTTTCCATGCGAGCGGCTGATCGACCGATCCGCTCTGAAGCCTTGTAGTCCTCTGCCGAAACGACCCCATGCTGGGCAAGCCAAGCTATCTCCGCAGAAAAATATGTGAGACTGCGATCAAAGAACGAGTTCTCTTTGTAACGGGCACGTACTTCAGCGATTGCGCTGGCCAGTGCTTGATCTTTTCTAGATCGATCTATGACCTGCCCAAACCCAAGCAAACCTTCACTTGATAGATAACCTCGAGCGAATTTATGAAAATTTTCAACGCTTACATTCGCCAACTCTTCGCTGGCGATGGATCGGATGTACGAAACTAGCGCCTTGTTGAACGTGAGCAGAAGAGTGCGGCCTGCCTCAGGCAGTTCAGGGTCTGACAGAAACCGGGCCCGCAGAATGGCCATCGTGGTCTTGCCGCTTCCCGCCGTCCCTAAGACCACCGTGTGGCCCGACGGGCTGAGGCTCACTACCTCTCGCTGACGCTGCACGGGTACCGGGAGTGGCATGATCGTCTCTCGTTCTGATCATGACATGGCTCAGCTTCTGCAACTTAGCAATAAGGCTGCCTGCGGAGTTGCCCGCGAGCGGGGATAGCGCCCAGCCTGGCTCACCACTCAAGATGACGATCAATACGCCCGGAAACACATCGATTTCTTCTTCCAAATGAAAGATTATCTATAAAATATACATCTCCAAACAGGCGATCTATGAAGTACATCAGCTATTTGCGCGTTTCTACCGCAAGACAAGGCGATAGCGGCCTCGGGCTGGATGCTCAGCGTGCGGCGGTCGACCGGTTTTTGACAGCCAATGATGGCGGGTTGATCCAAGAGTTTTTGGAGGTGGAGACGGGCAAGGGGTCAAACGCCTTACATAGGCGCCCCCAGCTTGGGGCGGCTCTTGATCTGGCCCGGCGTGAAAAGATGACCTTGATCGTCGCCAAGCTGGATCGGCTGACCCGAAGCGCCCGCCTACTGCTGGAACTGGTCGAACTCTCTGGTGGCGCGAACCTTGTCTTTTGCGACCTCCCAGATGTGCCCTCCGGCCCAGTGGGCAAGTTCATGCTCACGCAGTTGGCAGCGGTGGCGGAGTTCGAAGCTGGAATGATTTCCCAACGAACCAAAGCAGCCTTGGCCGCCGCCAAAGCGCGTGGGGTGCGTCTAGGCACGCACGGCGCTGTTCTAGCCGCCCAGCGAAAGGGAGAGGCGTCGGCCAGGGCCGCAGACCTCCGCCAGCATCTCATCGCGGCGAGAAAGGCAGGGAACGTCACGCTGAAGGCAGTGGCCGACTATCTAGAGGCCCACCAAGTCCCCACCCGTGACGGGGGGCGCTGGCATCCCACTACCGTATCACGGGTGATGACGAGACTTTCGGGCCAGCATTTCGGTACTGCTACGACGCCCTGACTTTACGCCGCACCGCCACTTTCAATAGCTCTTCAACCCATTCGAGATCATCGGCATCCAGCCGGGACAACCAGTCGACTATGCGCGACATGGCGCTTTCTGTCGCGCCCGCTTCATAGCCTCCGACTTGGAAAAAGGAGGCTACCGAAACATCGAGTTCGGCCGCCAGGCTTTCGAGGGTCTCGAATGAAGGCGCAGCCAAGCCCCGCTCGATCCGACCGATCATCTGTAGCGACTTACCGGTTCGATCCGCCAGTTGGCTCTGCGTAATGCGTCTTCTTTCGCGCGCGGCACGGATCATCGCGCCGACATCACGGGTGAGATCGGTCGGCCTAGGCCGCTTTGTCGTGTGGACTGCCATGCCGCCGGAACATGCGGGGCATCGCTCCTGTCCATAACAACCTCATATTGACCATGGATGCATAATGAAGCAGGAAAGTTTGCAATCAACTGCGCAGCCTGCCCGGGGCTACGCACAGAGGTGAAACTTGATGCTTCTTCGTTCCGCCACCATCGGATTGATCTTGGCCACCGGCATGGGCCTAGCCGACACAGCGACGGCCCAAACCTACGTCTCCGGCGCCGCCTTACCCCCCGCGACGACCTACCAGCCATTCGTTCGGCAACAGATCGGCACCATGCTGCGTGATCCACAAAGCGCCATCTACGAGTTTAGCGACCCCTTCAAAGTAACCTGTCGGGGGCGGCTGTTTCGGATGCGGGAGCGTTGGAAGGGCTGGGCGACCCAAGTCTGGGTCAATGCGCGGAACGGATATGGAGGGTATGCGGGGCGGGAGCTTCACTACGTCCTGTTCGTCAGCGACGGAACGAACGACGGTATTGAAGTCCACCGTCCAACGACGTTTGATCTGGGCACATGTCGGCGTGAAGAGTGGTGACGGCGGTGAGCCGGAAGTCACTTCGAACGGGCTCAGAGTTACCGATTTTGGTCACACTGCTGTTTGCCAAATCGGTGACCTAACCTGCTCGCGAGCTTACCGCGCGACGCCGAAAACATGTGGCGTGTGAAGTCGCTTTTTGAGGCGCGTTAGGCGTCCACGGGCTAGTCTCCAAAAAAGGAGAAGCCCCCGTGATTTTCACGATTGGAACGTCGGACAGAACCCTCGCCGCGTTCGGTGACGAGCTCGCCAAACGGAACATTCGCCACCTCATTGACGTCCGTTCCTCCCCCCGTTCCAGATACGCACACTTCAACTCCGACCAAATGGAGCGGTGGGCTGAGAGAGGCGGGGTTTTCTATCGTTGGGCCGGTGACGTTTTGGGGGGGCGGTCCGAGATCGAATTCGATGATGACAGGTACACGGATGCTCTTGGCCTAATCGTACAAGCCGCAAACCGGGAGCCGGTCGCTATCTTCTGTGCGGAAGGCGACCCCCGCGAATGCCACCGAAGCTATGAAATAGGGGCGACCTTGCTGGTTCGATTTGGCATCGAAGCCGTGAACATCCGGCGAGATGGAAGTGACCAGACGGTGACCAATACACTCGCTCTCACGAAGCCCGTGCTGATCCCTGAAGCTATCCGTCGGGAAGTTGGGGAACGCGTGCTCTCCTCCCAGACCGAACTGCCCTTCTAAGCCCGATTTAAGCGGTCTCCAGCAGTGGCCAGCAACCAAACCATATCACCCCACCCAGAGGATGAAATGCGGAGTCACGCGCCCAATAGTGATCGCAAGCAGTCGAGCCTGAAGTCCAAAACGGTACACGCGTGCTACACGCAACCGGTACACGCTCTCCGCCGCCGCGCCCCTGAAACCCAATCATACCGGGGTTGGAGGTCTGGCCACGCCCACGGACGCACCTCCCACCCTCTCCGCCACCGGCCTCAGACATCCCTGAAATCATCGCCCATCAGGGCAGACATTGCAGGTCTGCATGGGATCGACGCCGGGTGGAGGTAAGGCTACGCTTTCCAGATGAAGCGCTGTCAGCCTTGGCGGCGCCGGCTGCGTTCAGCGTCAGCGTCTACGCGGCCTTCTTCGGTTAGCGGCACGGGCGGCTCGCCCGACCGGCGCGCCGTCTGTCCCACGTGGTCGATGCCCAGGCGATCGGCGATCTGGACCTGGCGCTGGCGTTCGGCATAGCTGGCGCGCTGGGCCTCGGTGCGGTCGGCGTGGCAGCGGTCGCAGCAGACGCCTTCGACATAATGCGGCGATGTCCGTCCTTCCGGGCTGACCGGCATGCGGCAGCCGCGGCACAGGCTGTGGTCGCTCTCGGCCAGGCCGTGGCCCACCGCCACCCGCTCGTCGAAGACGAAGCAGTCGCCACGCCACCGGCTTTCGGCCTCAGGGATGGTCTCCAGATAGCGCAGCACCCCGCCTTGCAGGTGATAAACGTCCGGCACACCCTCGGCCTTCAGGAAGGCGGTCGCCTTCTCGCAGCGGATGCCGCCGGTGCAATACATGGCCACCTTGGGCGGGTTGGGCCGATCCAGCAGGGCGCGGCCTTCGGTGCGCCACCAGTCCGGAAACTCGCGGAAGGTGCGGGTGTTGGGCTGGATCGCGCCTTCGAAGGCGCCGATGTCGCCTTCATAGTCGTTGCGGGTGTCGATCACGATGGTGTCGGGATCGGCGATCAGGGCGTTCCAGTCGGCCGGTTCGACATAGGTCCCGACCTGGCGCGTCGGGTCCACGCCGGGCACGCCCATGGTCACGATCTCGGCCTTCAGCCGCACCTTCATCCGCAGGAAGGGCATGACCTCCGCGCTTGAATATTTGACGTCCAGGTCGGCGAAACCGGGCATGGCGCGCACGCCGCCCAGCACCCGCGCGATCGCGTCGGGCGGACCGGCGATAGTGCCGTTGATCCCCTCGTGCGCGATCAGCAGCGTCCCCCGCACGACGTCGCCGCACAGCGCCTCAAGCCGGTCGCGCACGGCTTCGCGATCCGCGATCGGTGCGAAACGATACAGGGCGGCGACCTGAACGGGCGGCGGCGACGGGGTCACGGGCGGCGGGCTCCAGCGGATGGACGGTTGCTATAGGCGGTCATTCGCCGCGCGTCAGCACTGACCAAATCGTCGCTTGCCGCGAATCCGCCCTTGTCTCGACGCCTTGGCGAATTAGGGTAGCCGTCTTCCCCCAACCTCCCCGGCTCCAGCCTGGGGGAAGAACGACGGACCTGCGTTCGTCCCCGGTCGTCTGACGACCTTGCGAATCTGGAGCCCCCGCAAGGAGTGATCTATGCGCAATCTTCTCATGGCCGCCGCTGTTTCGGCCCTACTCGCCGCCCCCGCCCTGGCCCAGAACGCCGCCGCTCCGGTTGCTGCCGAAGCCGCCGCTTCGGCTTCGGCCCATACCGACGAGCAACTGAAGCAGTTCGCCGACGCGATGGACAAGATCCGCGAGGTCTCTGCGGGCGTCCAGAACGGTCAGCCCACGCCAGAGCAACAGGCCGCCATGGCCGCCGCGGTCGAGCAGTCGGGCCTGGACGTCGCCACCTACAACGCCATCGCCACGGCCGTGTCGCAGGACCGTGTCCTGGCCGCCCGCGTCGCCGTAGCCGCGGCCGAACCGTCGCCCGCGGGCACCATCGGCGCCGAGGCGACCGAGGCCGAACTGACCAGCTTCGCCGCCGCCTATGACGAGGTCCGGACCCTGTCGCAGCAGATCCAGAACGGCCAGCCCACGCCCGAACAACAGGCCGCCATGGCCGGGGCGGTCGAGAATTCGGGACTGGCGGTCGATCGCTTCAACGCCATCGCCGGCGCCCTGCCGAACGACGCTTCGCTGCGTGCGCGCGTTCAACTGGCCGACGCCCAGCGCGGCGCCTGACCGGTATCGGGAGCGGCCCCGGTCGCTCCCGACCCTACTCCGCCGCGTCAGGCGGAGTGGTGAAACTCAGATCGCGCAGCCGACCATAGGCGTCGCGCACGACCTGACGGGGCTGATCGGCCCCCAGCTTGACCATCTGCTCGCCCCAGACATCCGCCAGCCGCTCCACCGTCTCGGTGACCCAGCCCGGCTCCTGGCGACGCGCCCAGTCCTGAACCGAGGCGATGTTGAAGATCAGCAGGAAGACCGCGACACAGGCGATCACACGCCCGGTCCAGCGGCGCTCACGCGCGGCGGCGCCATCCTCGTCCAGCGGCGGCGCGGGGGGAAAGGCGAACCGGCCCAAGGCGGCCAGCGGAAGGGCGGCCAGCGGAAGGACGGCCAGCGGGCCGGCGGTCGGCAGATCGTGGGCGTCCGCCTGATTGTTCCAGTCGCTGGGCGGGTCGGCGGGCGGCGCCGCGACCGGGGCGTCCGGAATCACATCCATCAGGGGCGGGAACGGCGACGGCGTCAGCGCCGTGGGAAACGGCTCGGGCGGCGGGTCGTCGTCGTGGTGATCGCTCATGTTCGCCTCCTTCCCGTCAGAACTGGAAATAGATGAAGGGCGCTACGCCCTCGGGCCGCATCGCCTCGACCAGCAGGAAGGCTGCGCCCAGCAGCAGGCCCAGGACCAGGGAATGCGCCGGTTTCAGGCGCGCGGCCAGCCCCTCGACCGCGCGGGGCGGCAGCCAGTGCATGCCCAGGCCGATCACGACCAGCCCCAGCAGGAAGGGCGTGACCACCGCCATCGGTCCGATGCGGCCCAGCCCCTGAAGCATCTGCATCGCCAGGCCGAACGTCTCGGCCCGGAACAGGATCCAGCCCAGGCAGACCACGTGGAAGGTCACCAGAACGCCCAACCAGGTCGGCATGGCCCGCCGCTCTCCCAGGGCCGCGCGGCTGACCCGCTCGACCACCTGCGCCCCGCCGTGCAGCGCGCCCCAGGCGACAAAGGTCCAGGCCGCGCCGTGCCACAGGCCGCCCAGCAGCATGGTGATCATCACATTGACGCAGGACGCGACCAGCCCCTTACGCCCCCCGCCCAGCGGCACATACAGATAGTCGCGCAGCCAGCTGGATAGGCTGATGTGCCAGCGCCGCCAGAACTGCTGCATCGATCCGGCGCGGTAGGGCTGGTCGAAATTGCGCGGGAAGGAATAGCCCAGCAGGGCCGCGACCCCGATGGCCATGTCCGAATAGGCCGAGAAGTCGCAATAGATCTGGACCGCATAGCCATAGGTCGCCGCTGCGATATCCAGCGCGCTGTAGGCCGAGGGATCGAAGAAGACGGGATCGACCAGCCGGGTCGCCAGCTCGGCCGCGATGATCGTCTTCTTGAACAGGCCCCATACGATCAGCAGCAGGCCGTGGGTCGCCATCTCGCGCGTCAGGCGCGGCGTGCGCGCGAACTGGGGCAGCAGGTCCGCCGCCCGCACGATCGGCCCGGCGACCAGATGCGGGAAGAAACTCATCAGCAGCATGACGTCCAGCAGGCTGCGCGCCGGCGGCGTCTTGCCGCGATGGACATCGACCAGATAGCTGATCCCCTGGAAGGTGAAGAAGCTGATCCCCACCGGCAGCACCACCTGCAGCAGCGGCAGGTCCCGTTCCCAGCCGAACCGGGCCAGCAGCTCCACCGCCTGTTCGACGAAGAAGCCGTAGTATTTGAACACGCCCAGGATCAGCAGGTTGGCCGTGACGCCCAACCCCACCAGCCATTTGCGCCCGGCCCCCTCGGGCCGCCGCACCACCAGGGCGGCGACGCCCCAGTTCAGCACCGCCGAGACGATCAGCAGGCCGACGAAGCGCCAGTCCCACTGGGCGTAGAAGAACCAACTGGCCAGCAGCAGGAACAGCTTGCGCCGTTCGTTCTCGCGGTCCAGCGACCAGCTGACGACATAGACGATCAGGAAGAAGACGCCGAAGGCCAGGGTCGGGAACAGCATCAGCGCGTCCCCTTCCAGGCGTCGAAGGCGGCCATCAGGTCATCGGCCAGCATGCCGCCGATCCAGTCGGCGCCAGTCGCAGTGAAATGCACCCGGTCGGGCCGCATCATCGGCTCGGACAGGGTCGCCAGTCGCTCGGCCGCGCAGTCGCCCCCCATCCGTCCATGCCAGTCCCAGAACGCCACACCCGTGTCGGCGGCGACCCGGCGCTGCACGTCCCGGACCATCGCCAGACCCGCCGGCGCCCCGCGCCCGAGGCCGCAGCCGGTCAGGCCGAACTTCAGCGCATCGGGCGCGCCCAGGATCATCAAGGCCGCGCCCGGCGACAGCGCCCGCAGCCGCGCGATCTGACCGCGCAGCAGGGTTTCATACCCTTGCGCCGTCAGTTGGGCGTCGAAGCCGTCATTGGTTCCAAAGGCCAGCACGATCAGGTCGGGCCGCCACGCCGCCAGTTCCAGCGCCACCAGCGCCTGGTCCCGCTGCGCCAGATCGTTCAGCGTCGCCCCGACCGTCCCCAGGCTGGACACCGCGACCCCGCCCGACACGCCCGTCAGCCGAATGTCGTGCAGGGTCGTCGCGCCCCCTTCGCCCGTCAGCGTCACCTCGGCGATCGGCTGCGACAGCACCAGTTCGCGACAGGCCACGCCCGGCTCGGGCGCTGCGAAATCGGCGATCCGCGCCCCTTCGGACGTGCGCACGGACACCGCGCCGACGCCGGGGCCGACATCGGCGCACAGCCCCATGACGCGCGGCTGCGCCGCCCCTTCCAACCGCAGGGTCAAGGACCGCCCCGGCGCCGCAACGACGCGGGCCCCGGCCAGGCCGAAACCGCGCGCGCCACCCGACGCGCTCAAGGGGGCGATCTCCACCGGCCATCCCTCTGCCGTCATCTCGACCTGCAGCGGGCGATAGCTGGCATAGGGCGGCCCCGGCGGCAGGACGCCCGGTCCGCCGCGCCCGAACCGCGCCTGCAACGCCGCCCTGACCGCTCCGGTGATCCGGTCGCCCGCAGTATGGCTGTCGCCCAGTTGCAGGATGTGGACAGGCCGCGTCCGCTCGCCCGCCTCCACCGCCGCCAGCGCCTCGAACAGGCCCGTCAGCGCCGGGACGTCGCACAGGCCGCCCGGGCACGCGCTGTGGCCCGGAGACGGCGGCGCCAAGGTCACATAGGGCGTCTGCGCCCAGGCCGACTCGCCCAGAACCGGCGCACCCAGCGCCAGCAGCCCAGCGACAAGGAACGCCCCCGCCCGCACCTCAGCCGGCGGTCCCGACGGTCAGGCCCGCGTCGCGCATCAGACGCTCGGCCACCGGCGCGCTGATGCGCTGATAGCCAGCCATCGACATGTGAATGCCGTCGTCGGCCCGCATCAGGCGACGCCGTCCCGCCTCGGTGGTCAGATAGGCGTCGTATTGGCCCCGGGCGTCAGAGGTCAGAACCTCGGTCGCCAGATAGGGCACGCCCAGCGCCTTCATCCGCCCCTCGACCACCCCGTTGATGATCGCCATCCGGGCGTCGAAGCTGTCGCGCTTCATGCGCGGCAGGCCGACCCAGTAGACCGCCACGTCCCGCGACCGCAGCAGGGCCACCAAATCGTCCACACGACGGCCATAGGCCGCCTTCCACGCCTCGGAACCAAAGGGATGCAGTTCGCCGTCCAGGCTGAGCGTCTGGGCGTCGTTCGTCCCGAACAGGATGACCGCCGCATCGACCGGCTGTTCGTCCAGCTGGCGCGCGGTCTTGGCGCCGATATCGACATAGTCATAGCGGGTCAGGCCGGTGGAGACCTCGCTGAACTTGGTCACGGTGACGCCCGGCTGGTCGCGCAGATCGCGATACAGGCCCGCCCACAGGCCATCGGCCATGGAGTCGCCGAACACGCCGATCCGCAACCGGCCCTGGGCCATCCGATCCTTCAGCGGCGTGATCGCCACAGCGGGCGCGGGGGCGGCGACCGGCGCAGTCGGCGCGACGGCGACCGGCGCGCTGGCCGAGGCGTTGGCCGCCCCGCCCAGCAACAGTGTGGGATGGCGCAACCAGGCGCGCCCGTCCGGCGTCGCCGCCAGCCCCAGAGCGACGCCCGCAACGAACGTCAGCGCCAATGCGTTGATGCCTGCCCGCACGTGTCCCCCTGCCGGCCGGTTGTCTGAAAGTCTGGACTTCTTACCCGACGAACGCCGTCGCGCCAGCGCCTGCGCGCCACAGGCGAGAGAAAAGGTTAACGCCGTTCAGGCGGACCCGCGACGCGCGCCCGCTTGCCGCCGCGCTTGCGCCGGGTTAGGGACGAGACAGACCGCAATATTCATCAGACGGTGAAAAAGGGAGAGCGATGCGCAAGGTATACGCTGACGTCACGTCCGCGCTGGAGGGCCTGACTTTCGACGGCATGACCGTCATGTCCGGCGGCTTCGGCCTGTGCGGCATTCCCGAAAACCTGATCGCGGGGCTCAAGGCCTCGGGCGTCAAGGGTCTGACCGTCATCTCCAACAACGCGGGCGTCGACGGCTTCGGCCTGGGCCAGCTGCTGGAGACGCGCCAGATCGCCAAGATGATCTCGTCCTACGTCGGCGAGAACAAGGAGTTCGAGCGCCAGTATCTGGCTGGCGAGCTGCAGTTGGAGTTCAATCCCCAGGGCACCCTGGCCGAGCGTATCCGCGCGGGCGGCGCGGGCATCCCCGCCTTCTTCACCGCCACCGGCGTCGGCACCCTGGTCGCCGAGGGCAAGGAAGTCCGCAACTTCAACGGCCGCGACTATGTGATGGAGACCGGCCTGGTCGCCGACCTGTCGATCATCAAGGCGTGGAAGGCCGACGAACGCGGCAATCTGGTGTTCCGCAAGACCGCCCGCAACTTCAACCCGATGATGGCCACGGCGGGCAAGGTGACGGTCGTCGAGGTCGAGGAGATCGTCCCCGTCGGCTCGCTGGATCCCGACCACATCCACACGCCGGGCGTCTATGTCGACCGCCTGATCCAGACCGTTTCGGAAAAGCGCATCGAACAGCGCACTGTCCGCAGCCGGGAGACCGCGTGATGGCCCGCCCCTTCTTTGACCAAGACAACCCCACCAATGAAGCAAACCATTGGCTATCTCTGCTTTTGCACCACGCCATCCGTTCGATCGATGAACAACTTGGCCACGGCTATGCGAAGCAGAACCCTCAACTAATTGGATCCTATTTAGAAGCCGGCGCTACTCTCATGGGAACCAATGAGCTGGGGTCAGACATCAGCAGACTAGGCGGGTCTGTCAGCGAAATATCGATGTCGCTCGACCGCATCAGCGACAACATCCCAGCTTTCCCGGTGGAGGACTGATCCAATGGCCCGCACTCGCGAACAACTGGCTGAACGCGCCGCGAAAGAGCTTCAGGACGGCTTCTACGTCAACCTGGGCATCGGCATCCCGACCCTGGTCGCCAACTACATTCCGGCGGGCATGGAGGTCACCCTGCAGTCCGAGAACGGCATGCTGGGCATGGGTCCCTTCCCCTATGAGGGCGAGGAAGACCCCGACCTGATCAACGCCGGCAAGCAGACGACCACCGAGATCCCCGAGAGCAGCTATTTCAGCTCCTCCGACAGCTTCGCCATGATCCGCGGCGGCCACATCAACCTGTCGATCCTGGGCGCGATGGAAGTGGCCCAGAACGGCGACATCGCCAACTGGATGATCCCCGGCAAGCTGGTCAAGGGTATGGGCGGCGCCATGGACCTGGTCGCGGGCGTCAAGCGCGTGGTTGTGGTCATGGACCACGCCAACAAGCACGGCCAGTCCAAGGTGCTGAAGACCTGCACCCTGCCGCTGACCGGCACGGGCGTCGTCAGCCGCATCATCACCGACCTGGCCGTCTTCGACGTCAAACCCGACGGTTCGGGCCTGGAGCTGATCGAACTGGCCGACGGCGTCACCCTGGACGAGGTCACCGCCAAGACCGAGGCGGACTACACGGTGGCGGCTGGCCTGGGCTGAGGCCCTGAAGCGTCAAACCAATGGGTCGGAAGCCCGCTTCCGACCCATTGCGCTCGCTTTAGTTGACTAGGTCACAGAGACCTCCAAGCCGCTAGGCGCGTCGACGATTAGGCGGTCGCCGTCGGAAAACTCCACCACGATCTCTTTGGGCGATGTCGATAGATTGCAGCCACCACCTTGCCGTCCAGTAGCTGATTAAGATGCTTCGCTTCTTCATCAAGGGTCATAGGGAAGCCTAGTTAAGCAAATGCCTTCTTCCCACCTCGAACAGCCATCAGCAGGGTCTGATGTCGGGCGATTCGAGCAATGTCCGGAAACGGGTGAGGTGCGAATGACGTGGTCCAACCCAATGCGGACGTTGTCACGCCGCCCAAGTCTCCATTTCATGGAGGGCCTGAAGTCCCGGGTAGTCCCGTTTTTGAGGGTATTGCTGACGGTAATAGGCATCCCAATAGCTGGTCGCCCTCGCACGAAGCCTCTGCACAGTCTGCCGGTTTTCGCGGACAAGGTTTGCATAGACCGACTGATCCAGAACCGGGAGCGCGTCTCTAACATCTTCGACGATCTCGACTACATATTCGCCGAGTAACATGAGGACAAACGGCGCGACCCATGCGCTTTGATGTTCGATTATCGACCGGACGGCCTGCTGACGTAGGCGGCCATCTGTTGCGCGGGTAATGAGGCAGCGAGACGCTAGGTTGAGATTGCTCAGCCAATCGGTATCTGCGGACAGGCCAATGAAATGTAATCGCCCAGGAATGGCAACCATCTGCCCCTTGACGTCGATGGCCTCAGATCGCTGTCGATAGGTGTCGTCGACGAACGGCGACAATTCCAATGCAGCTTCATTCGCCAAAGAGGCCATACCGAACGGAAATGCTTGACGCGCGGCTTCCTTGAACGGCTTGGGGGATAAGGCATCCATCCCGCTGTTATGCGTGCGGAAGCGAATATCCGCTACCCACCCTTAAGCGTCGTTCGCTGCGTCAGCGCTCGGCCGGGCCGGTGAAGGGCTTGTAGATCGCCTTGAACGCCTCCAGCGCCTCGCACCGCTCATTGTGGGCGGCCAGGGCGGGCCAGGCGGTCAGGTCGACTTCATCGGCGCTGGATTCGCGGGCGTGCTGCAAGGCGCAGCCCAGGGCGATGTCGGCGTGGGTCAGGGCGTCGCCCATCAGCCAGTCGTCGGTCGCGGCGACGCGCAGGGCCTCCAGCGCGGTCAGGCTGGCGTGAATCTGGGCGCGGCAGCGGTCCAGCCAGACCTGCGAGCAGACGTCGTGCAGCACCTTTTCATAGAACAGGGCAACGATCTTGTCGGACAGGCCGGTGGCCAGCGCCGTGCGGTACAGGATCTCGCGCCGGGCCACACCCGAGGCGGGGATCAGGGCCTCAAGGCCCGCAGTGCGCCGCCGATCGTCCAGCCAGTCCAGGCAGCAGGCGCTGTCGACCACCACGGCGCCCCCGTCCCGTCCGTCGTCCAGCACCAGGGCCGGTACGCGACGCGCGGGGTTGTAGGCGGCGATCCTGTCGCCGTCGCCAAAGGTCGACCACGGCTGGTTCTGAAACGCGACGCCGTACAGGGTCGCGGCGATCCCGACCCGGCGCACGAACGGTGAATCGTACTGGCCGATCAGGATCATCTCGCGTCGGGTCCTAGCGCGCGGCGACCAGCGGAGTCGGGACCGAACGAATGCTCCAGTCCACGATCTGGGTGTTGATATCGCGCGTGGCGATGTCGAACGCCTGGACGATGGCCGAGACGCGGTTTTCGATCGCCGGCTGGGTGACGCTGAACACCCGCTCGACGGTTCGGCCATCCTCGGGCCGGATCGGCCCGCCGCCCGCCTCGCGTTCGGGCGTGTTGCGCAGCTGGGCGCGGGCGGTCACGACGATGGTCGGCGCCGCGTCCTTGCCGTCCAGATAGCGCGCCT
>Ga0160449_1000155_pt1 | contig 61183 bp, 35 predicted proteins | sample HID1975I_E1MG_FD_108216 | JGI IMG/M metagenome (GOLD analysis project Ga0160449, IMG submission 108216) | Enriched soil microbial communities from UW Madison campus, WI, USA - HID1975I_E1 MG | ecosystem: Environmental > Terrestrial > Soil > Unclassified | place: USA: Madison, Wisconsin...
CAATCACTATGGATCACTAATTATTTCCAGGTCAACAAAGAGCGCTTCGACAAAGAGGTCAACCTGGCTTTTGAGGATGCCATCAAAACAGAATTCAAATTACGCTGCGATACCCTCGAAAACCTCATGTTCCATTTCCTGATGGATACCACCCAAACCATCATCACCAGTAAATGGAATGAGAAGAACAATACCCATGTCTATTATGTCACCAATAAAAAAGATACTAAAGACAGTTACAACTTTTCCATTAAGCTCATCAACCTGCCCATTGTTCCCCAAAACGATTCTGTGAAGCAACTCGTGGCCCGTCACTATGCCCGTACCTACCGCGAAGAGGACCTCGACAGGCATGTCGTTTACTTTCATACACAAAACCTGGGTAAGTACATTGGTGCGAGAGCAGAGAAGTTCAACTTTGATACCATGCGCCTTCGCCCCATCTATAAGCAATTGCTGGCAGAACGTGGTATACAGGAACCCTTTTTGTTTTACATGCGCGATGAGGACAGTACCGTGAACAGGAACAGGTTTCCCGATAGCCTGCAAAACCGGTATCCCGTCATCACCAAAGCTTTTCCTACCTACAAAGTAGAGAACGGCAATAATTTCATCCGTGCCGCATTCCCGTCCCATGACAATTACCTGTTTGGTAAGATGATTGGCATGGTAATAGCCTCCGCTGTATTGCTTGGGTTGGTGGTCCTTGCTCTCTTATACCTCCTCCGTATTATAAGACGCGAGAAAAAGTTATCCGCCATCAAGAACGATTTCATCAGCAATATTTCCCATGAATTAAAGACCCCCATCGCCACCGTAGTGGCGGCAGTAGATGCCCTCGAAACATTCGATGCCTTGAAAGATCCTCTAAGGACCAAACGCTACCTCCATATCTCCCGTGCCGAATTGCAAAGACTGGCCGATATGGTCAATAAAATACTGAACATTGCCAGTTATGAACGCCAGGACTTTGAACTGCAACCAGGGCCTGTGAACATCGATGCGATCATAGAAGAATTGATCAGTCAATATCCATTGCCTCCCGGAAAAAATATTTCCTTTCAATACAACAACAACGCCGGAACAAACAGCCTGATGGGCGATCCGCTCCACCTGCACAACGTGATCAGCAACCTTATTGACAATGCCGTGAAATATTCCGGCCCGGATGTTACCATCCATATAAGCTGCTTCCGCGAAAAAGAGTATTATATGATCACCGTTAAAGATGATGGCATTGGCATCGCTGCCAGCGACCTGCCCTATATTTTCGACAAATTCTACCGTGTCCCTTCTGGAAATATCCATAAGGTAAAGGGGCACGGTTTGGGATTAAGCTATGTAAAGCACATCATGGAAAAACACGGTGGATGGTGCCTGGCAGAAAGCCGTCCCGGCAAAGGCAGTATATTTAAACTAGGATTACCGGCATGACAGGAAAACCCACTACCATCTTATTTGTTGAGGACGAACTCAACCTGGCGGAGATCGTAAAAGAAAGTCTCGAAAGCCGTGGGTTTGAGGTTATCCATCATGCGACCGCTACGGCCGGCCTGGAAGCCTATTATAGCCAGAGGCCCGATATGCTCATACTCGACGTGATGTTGCCAGATGCAGATGGTTTTGCCATGGCCCGCCAGATCAGGGCTACCGATATGGACACTCCCGTAATATTTCTTACCTCCAAATCATTACCACAGGATGTAGTAACAGGATTTGAGAGCGGCGGCAACGATTATCTCCGCAAACCATTTAGTATGGAAGAATTGGTAGTACGCATCAAAGCCCTTACCAGTAAAAGCCGTACACTGTTTGCCGAAATGGCCGATCCTGATGCTCCCATCACCATTGGCGCCCAATACTCCTTTCATTATCACCAGACCATTTTAAGACATAAAGAGAAGACCGTTTCACTTACCGCCCGCGAAGCAGAGCTCCTGAAATTGTTTTTACTCAATCGAAATCAAGTAATGGACCGCAAGTCCATTTTATTGCATATCTGGGGCAATGACGACTTCTTTACCGGCCGCAGTCTCGACGTGTTCATTACCCGACTGCGCAAATACCTCAGCCAGGATCCCGGGGTCAGGATCATGAACATTCGCGGCATAGGCTATAAACTCATTGGATAAATTGTCTCTCTGCTTAACGGCTGTCAGGCTGAGCCTGTCGAAGCCGTCTAAAGGTTTTGTTTTCCGACTTCCGGACTTTCCGGCTTCCGGACTCTTATATTATATGCAGTTGCGTAGCGATCCTTACCAGCGAAGCAGTATTCTTAGCATTCAATTTACTGAGCAGGCTTTTGCGGTGCGTATCCACCGTAGTAGTGCTGATAAATAGCTTTTCAGCCACTTCATTATTCGTCATGCCATCTGCGATCAGCGTCAACACTTCTTTTTCCCGGCGTGTAAGTACCGGCAGGCCGGGCTCTTCATTCGAACGCAACGACCGGGCAGCCTCATGACTGAGGTAAAGTTTTCCCTTCACGATCGTAGTGATCGCTTCCACCAGCTCCTCACGGGTTACGTTTTTCAACACATAACCGCTGGCCCCATTGTCCATCATTTTGCGGATAAAGCTTTGCTGGTTAAAGGTGCTCAGGCCCAGAATAAAAGTACCAGGATACACCCGCTTCACTTCTGCGCAAAGATCAATACCACTCTTATCCGCCAGGTTGATGTCCATAATGATCACATCAGGCTGTTGCTTCAGAAGGAAAGAAAGACAGGAATCAACCGACATGGCATGTCCCATTAATTCCATATTGCTTTCGTTTTGCAATAAGGCCCTGATGCCTTCAATGACCATATAATGATCGTCTACTATAAATACTTTTATTTTCATCTAAACAGGTAGTTCTATTAATACAGATGTGCCCTTATGCGGCGTTGATTCAATATCCATTTTCCCATTGAGGTAATCCACCCGGCTATGAATATTACTCCAGCCAATGCCTTTTGCCCCTTGCAGGATAGCCGTATCAAATCCTTTCCCATCATCCTCTACCGTGATCGAGATCCCCGTTTCATTCTTGATGATCTGTACCACCGTAGTGGTAGCCCCTGCATGTTTCAATACATTATTCACCAGTTCCTGTACAATGCGGTAAACCGTGATCGCCGTATTCGATTCGATCACCACATTTTCCAGCCCACTCGATTGATATTGTAATTTCAGGCTGCCCGTTTGGTTGATGTCATTACAAAAATCCCGGAGCGCTGTATCCAGCCCAAACTTCACAAGCGCTTCCGGCATCAGGTTATGCGCCACACGCCTCATTTCATTGATCGAGCTGTCGAGCATGTCAATACCCCGCTCAAATGCCTGCAGGTTCTCCGCAGTCATGATTAGATTTCCTTTCATAGTATTGAATGAATATTTAATGCCCGACAGCATGCCCCCCAAACCATCATGAAGGTCTTTCGCCAGCCGGGTGCGTTCCTGCTCTTCCCCTTTCAATACCGCTTCCGTAGCAGCCAGTTGCTTTTCAGTTTGCAGTTCGTTGATCCGCTTTTGCTGCAAAGCCTGTTTTTGACGGTAGTTGCGCCAGCTTAATAAGGCAATTAAGGATAAGGTAACAGCGCCACCGATAAGGATATAGTTGATGATATTCTTTTGCCGTATCCGCAGATCCTGTACTATTTTCTCTGCTTCCAGTTGACGGATACGGCTTTCTTTCTTTTCAGTCTCATATTTCTTTTCAAGGTCCGCCGATTGTTGCGAGATCACTTCTTTCACCATCTTTTCCAACGTCACATACATCGTGTCATCGTACAACAATCCATGTTCAAAATCCCTTTCCGCATAGGCAGTACCCGACAGGAGCCGGTACAGCGACAATTCTTCCACTTTGTAACCCCAGGTATGACTGAGCGCCAGCGCCTGGTACGCATATACTTTCGCAGCTGCCAGTTTGCCTTCCTGCAAACTACAGGTGGCCAGCGTACGCAACGCCGTCGTTTCGCCGTCCGTAGATCCGATTTTCCGCGAAAGCGCCAGCGTTTCTTCTGCATATTTCCGCGTCAATACATAATTATGCTGTTTTAGTGCAGCGCCTGCCAGGTTTTGATGTACTACCATCAGAATGCGATTGTCTTGCAGCTCCTGGCCGATCTTCAGCGCTTCTTCCAGCGCCGCCATCACTTTTTGCGGCTGGTTCCTGTTCTGATAGCTCAGCGAAACATTGATCAGGCATTTACCAAGGAACTCCTTCATACCCAGCTTGCGCGCCATCGCCACCGCCTTTTCACCATATACAATCGCCTGGTCATAATTCGTGCGGTTATAATACAACACCTGCAGCGCATCATCTACCTGCATCTCCAGTCGCTCATTGCCCAGCTTGTCGATGATCTTGCGCCCCTGCAAACAATATTCGATCGCTTTTTCAAAGCTCGACATCTCCCGGTAACTGATACCAATATTGAATAAGGATATACCAATATTCAGCGAGTCCTTCATTTTTTCCGCCATCGTCAATGCCTGCTGCTGGTAATACAGCGAAGAATCATAATTGCCCTGGATGATGAAGACATTGCCATACGAGTATAGGTATTTATACTCACCTGCATCATAATGTAGCTTCCTGCTCAGCGTGCCTGCCAGCCGGAAATATTGTTTCGCCGTCTCCGGTTCATTATTCTCATATGCTTCTCCGATAGAGCAGAGCAGCAATACCTTGGCCGTATCTTCTTTGGCTTTGGCCAATTGTTGTATCAGGCTGTCGCGCTTGTTTACCTGCGCAAAGGCCGGTAACTCAACTATTAACAGCACTATAAGTATGAACGATATTTTATGCATAAAAGGGTGTAAAGCAAGTTGAGGGTTTAACAAATAAACGAACTACCAGTCGTTTGGGGCCTCCCCCTTTTCCATGATTTTTGGTCTCCTGCAAATCTCCTGTTTTTAGGGGATAGGAAGCCGGAATGGGGCAGGATACTTTTACCGCCTAAAATCAAAAGATATGAAATATTTGTCCTTATTGGTCCTTGTTTCAGGAATTAGTGTGTCGAGCCAGGCAAAGGTTTGGAGAGTAAATAACAATCCAGGCGTACTGGCCGATTATACAGCTACCAGCGCTGCAATAAATGATCCTAATGTATTAAGCGGTGATACCATTTATGTGGAACCAAGCGCGATCAAGTACAGTGCTAATGGGGCTATCCTGAATAAAAAATTGACCATCATCGGAGCAGGCTATTTCGTGGATCCGGCCAATACCACCTATCCTGGTAACGGTGGATTGCAGGCTGTACCCCTGGAATCCGAGATCTCTTATTTCTATGTAGCAGCAGGCGCTGCCGGCAGTAAGTTCATGGGCCTCAATATGGATGGAACTTATTTTCGCGGCGCGACCAATATTACATACGAGCGCATCCGGTTTACAGGCACCTTTAACTTTGAATCAGGCAACAGCAGCAATATCACGGTGCGGAAATGCTTTTTTCATAACATCTCTATTACCCAAAGCGGCGGTGCTATCAGCGACATGGTAATTGAGAACACTATTTTCAGTGGCAGCGCCACCATTGTCCTGCCTGCACTTACTGGCAACAATAATATTATTAGAAATAACAGCTTCTACAATAACAACAATGCTACTACAATAACCAATGCTTATTTTGCCAATAATATCGTTGGTTCAATTCTTCAATTGAACCTGACCAATTGTACCATTAAGAACAACGTCTTCCAGATCAATCAGACCCTTCCTCTCACTGCCAGCAATAACAAAGTGAATATAAATATGGCAGATGTCTATGTGCTCACAGGTAGTTTTGATACAAGGCTTAAGCTAAAAGCAGGGTCACCCGCCAGCGGTACAGGTCTAAGCGTGGGTACAGTGATCAATCCGGATTGTGGCGCCTTTGGTGGTACCGATCCGTATATCCCTTCCGGTATACCAGCTATCCCTACCATTTATACTTTTACAGCCCCTACTTCCATTCCCTCCGGAAGCCCCACCATGAACATCACCTTCAGCACACGGAACAACAACTAGTGCTGTGCTCATGAAAGTGTAGTGACTTACCACCCTCATTCACTATACCATCAATGATAAAGAGATTAAGGATTGGTATGTCCCAACGGGCATGCAGGTATTACCATGTAATGCCTGGAATGCTGAAACACTTGAGCAATGAAAAAATATTTATATACACTTTTTTTGTGTGCATTTGCCTTGCTGGCCTATGCACAGGATCCGGCCTATCCGCCTTCGCCGGCACTGCCATTGAACATTACGGCGGCGGAATACTTTATTGATACCGACCCGGGACCAGGGCTGGGCACGCCCATTCCGCTTACACCAGGGTTAAATATCAGCAATATCAATGTGGCTGCCAATGTGAACGGCCTCAGCATTGGTATTCACCGCTTGTATATCCGCACACGCAATGCCGAAGGGTCCTGGAGCATTCTCCAGGTTAAGGAATTCCTGTACGACCAGGATCACACGTATGCTGCTCCGCTGCCCGCCCCTCAACAAGTGGTGGCTGCGGAATATTTTATTGACACAGACCCCGGCGCAGGAAATGGCATAGCCATTCCTGTAACACCCGGTTTGGAACTTAGTAACGTACCGGTGACAGTGAATGTGAACGGCCTGCCAGCCGGTACCCATCGTTTATACATCAGAACACGTAGTGCGGAAGGACGTTGGAGCCTTACGCAGCTAAAAGAATTTTCCATCGACTTTGATTTCGCCTATCCCGCCCCTCCTGTAGCTGCACAAAATATTATTGCAGCAGAATATTTTATTGATACCGATCCAGGCGCCGGCAGCGGGACCAATATTCCGGTTACGGCAGGTATTGATCTGAATAATATTGCTGCCAGCATCAATACCGCAGGCCTGCCCCTGGGTACCCATCGCCTGTACCTGCGAACCAAAGGACAGGAAGGGCGCTGGAGCCTTGCGCAATTCAAAGAGTTTATCGTAACAGAGGATGCCCCTTATCCTTCGGCGCCACCAGCTCCCCTGAATGTAGTGGCAGCAGAATATTTCATTGATACCGATCCGGGCATGGGCCTCGGTACCCCTATTCCTGTTACACCAGGAACAGACCTGAGCAATGTTCCGGTAACTGTCAATACAGCCGGATTGAGTGATCAGGCTTTCCACCGCTTGTATATCCGTACCAGAAGCCAGGAAGGCCGCTGGAGCCTTACACTCGACAGTTCATTTTTTGTAGGCACCCTGGTGACCAGTTGGACACTGGAACCCGCCGGTGGCCATGATTATGAAAATGTACCTGTAAATACAAATTCCTTTTTCAATTTTACCATCCGTAATACCGGTGATGCACCTATTATACTTAGTGATGTAACGATCAGTGATCCTGCCTTTACGCCCACCTTTACTGCAGGCACAGTGATACCTGCCCATGGTACCCTGCCGTTAAGGGTGACTTTCAAACCAACCACAGTAGGCAGCTTCTCAGGTGAACTGAAGATCATGACCAGTACACCCGCTGTAGATCCTGTAACAACAACCGTGCGTGGTAATGGCTATACACCAGCTACCCCACCTGTGTTACAATATGTAACAGCCGCACCTTATGGTGGTACCAATGGCGTGGATCCTGCTGTAGGCCAGCCAGGTTTGTATACCTATAAGATCGTATACAAATCGGCCGATAACAAAGCGCCACAAGTTGGTTTCCCAAGAGTAGGTATTGACCTCAATGGCGACCAGGACTTCAACGACCTGGGCGAAGGTATCTTCAATATGCTGAAAGAAGAAGCTGGTACCGACTATACAGTCGGCGTTGTGTACAGCTATTCCTTCGACCAGGATGTTATTGGCAATACCAAGGGCTACCAGTTCTTTGCTACCGATGCAGATGGCAATGTGGGTAACTCAGCTTATAAATCCGGGCCTGTGGTGACCTTCAATCAACCCGACCTGCGCATTTTTGCCAACGACATCGAGTTCAGCAAAAATAATCCCCTGCCGGGTGAAGCATTTACCGTTACAGCAAAGGTTTTCAATAGTACCGCCAATGCTGCCAACAATGTATCTGTGAAGTTCTACAGAGAAAATACACCGATTGACAGCGTTACCATTCCTGTGGTCAATGGAAATTCAAGTGCTACCGTTACCCTTCCTTTGTTGTTTGAATACGATGGGTTCTTCCCCATCAAAGTATGGGTCGACAGCAGCAATAAGCTGGGCGATATCAACGTCCTCAACAACTATGCTATCAGACCTGTTACAGTAGGTAGCCCAACTTTACCAGGCGGCATCAATATCACCACCGACATAAAGGTGCAGAACTGTCCACAGGTACGGGCCCTCATCAGTGGTAAGGCTACTTATTTTGGTACCGCTACAGCAGTACCGGTAGCGGGTGCTGAAGTAAACATCAATACAGGTACCCTGGTTATTAAAACCACTACCAATGCCAATGGTGATTACAGTTACTTATTGCCCAATACCATCTGTGGCAGCAGTTTCATGTACACAGTGAGCGTCACCGACTTCACCTTTACGAGCGCCACCCTCACGAAGGCCATGCCAATCCCCTGTACGCCTTCTACCGCTTGTCTCCCTCCTCCCGATCAGGGTGGTGTGCGTACAACCGTCGACAATTCGCCTTGTAAGAATGTGGTAGGTGGCAATGCTTCGCTTAAAGTATCCTTGAAATTCCGTTCAAGCGATCCCAATAATATGTGGAGAGGTAATGATCAGATCGCATTGGATACCCTGCGTATTTACAAGAATGGTGTGCAGATAGCCCAGTATGTTTCAGGTCCCAATACATGGGCCCCCGGCAATGAGCGGCTTATTACAGAAACTATTCCGCTTCCATCAACTGAGCCTGTCACCCTCAAAGCGGTATTGACCTATACCTATATCGAGTTCCTGCAAATTCCAGGTCCTACTTATCATGGCAGGTGGACGAAGCACACTGTTTCCGATAGTGCGACTTTTGTTCCGGAGCTTAACAAGCCCGACCTCACCATGCAGAACTTCCGTCAAACCGGGTTCACCAACTTCAGCTTCCAGGATGCGAACATTAAATGTACCGATGCTGGTGCGCACTTAGTAAAGGTGTATGATTCCATTCCAAATGGTGCTTCTACATTGGTGCATACCCAAACGGTTAACAGCGTAGACAAATCCTCTTCAGTTAGTGTAAACTTCAGCAAGCCCGATATGACTTCAGGCACCCATATCCTGAGGATCGTAATTGATGCAGATAATACAGTAGAGGAACAACAGGAAGGCAACAATGAGTTCTTAGTGACCGTAGTGATCCCGAAAGCCGACCTGATCGTTACCGCTTTCAAACCTTCCACTACCAGCATACCTGCCGGTAATACGGTTACTTTCAGCGCCACCATCAAGAACCAGGGAAGAGGAGCAGGAGCTTTCAAGGTTGAATTCTCCGTAGGCGGTGTTCGCCTGGGAGCAAAGAAAACCGTTAATTCCCTTGTAGAGGGCGGCATTGTGACCATGGTGTCTGATCCCTATACCGTAACCGCTGATGACAAGGCCTGCGGTATTGCCGTAAAAGTGGTAGCTGATATTGACAATGAGGTCGATGAATCGAGTAACAGCAACAACAGTGAGAACCTTGTATTGGGAACCGATCTGAAACCTTATCAAAGGTCCAATGAATTGGGCTCCGCTTCCAATCCTGCGTTGGTGCGCGTAAATAAGGAAGGCCAGTTCTTCCCGGCCATCAGGAATATTGGCACCCGTGATGTAACAGATGTTACCGCGCGCTACATGCTGAATGGTGTACGCCTGAAAGGTGAATTGATCCCCGTAGTGAAAGCTGGTGAATTATATGCAGGTGTAGGCAGCTTCACCCATATGTTTACCGTACCGGGTGATTACATCATACAGGTGGAAGCCGATACCAGCAACGAAGCGTGCGAAGCACTGGAAAACAACAATACCGGTAACTTCCACATCCGTGTGGTAGACAGCAAAGAAGACCTGGAAGTATTGAGCCAGTATATTTCACCAAGCAGCCTCAATCCGGCGTCTGGCCAAACCGTTACCCTGGTGGGTACCGTAAGGAACTCAGGCGGCAAGGTTTCACAGGCCAATGTACTGCGCTTCCTGGTAGATGATATACAACTGGGCAATGATGTACCGATCAATAGCCTGCAGCCAGGCCGTGATACTACGGTTGCTGCTACCGCTACTTACTCCTCACTGATCACCGGTGTGAAAGTGATGAAGATCGTGGTGGACCCTGCTAATACAAACGTAGAAGAAAGGGAAGACAACAACACAGCTACCCGTACCATGATCGTAGGCGCAGCGCCTGATCTGGCATACCTGGGAGCTGGTGCTATCAGCTTCAATCCACAGGGCTTTACAGCAGGAGACAGCGTAACCGTCTCTTATGCTATCCGCAATAAAGGAGCACAGGATGGATCAGCCTGGGTAAGGTTCATGATCCTGAATCCGAATGGCGGCCTTACTGCTATCGATAGCGTAGAGGTGAGCCTTGCAGCAGGAGCCAGCACAACAGTGAGCAGGAAGATGTTGTTTAGCATCGAAAAGGGTAAAGTAGTAGCAGAGATCGCGGGTACAGCACCTGTTGAGTTCGATCTCATCAACAACACCCAGGAACTGGAGTTCAGCACCATCATTCCGTTGGCCGCCAACATCACCGTAAATGGTGACCTGGATATGAAGAACGGCCTGCCCGCTCAACTGCCAGGATGGATCGGTGGTAAACTGGTGTTGGGTGATCATGATCTGGTGATCAACGGTCGTATGAAGAACGTGGATGCCAATCACTTTATCGTGACCAATGGTACCGGTAAATTGAAGATCGTGAACAACGATGCCGAGAATGTTTATCCTGTTGGTATTTCAGAAGGCAGCAGCAATTTCGTGAAGATTGCCAATGCCGGTACTCCTGATCATTTTTCAGTAGGTGTATTGCCTTATGTACTCAAACAAGGCATGAGCGGTGATACCGTGAAGTCGGCCTTCGTCAACCGTACCTGGTTGATCGAAGAGGAAACGCCCGGAGGCAGCAATGCAACCGTTACTTTCTACTGGAATACCCCTGATGAAATGCCACTCTTTGATCGTGACCAGGCACGTACAGCCCATTACACCAGCTCATGGCAATTGGGTGATAGGGGCATATCCATCCAGGATTCCATTGGCAGGTACAGAAGGTTCCAGACTGGGTTTACCAGCTTCTCACCCTTCTCCGTCACCAGCAGTAGCGCCATCTTGCCCGTGAGGTTGCTGGAATTTAATGTGGCACAGAAAGGCAAGACAGCCGAGCTGCAATGGAAATCAGATGGTGAAATAAATAGCAAGCACTTTGTAGTGCAGCATAGTACTAATGGACTGTCATTTGAGGATATTGGTATTGTCAACACAAACAACAGTGCGGGTGTTCATACCTATCGCTTTACACACCCGGGATTATCTGATGGTACACATTACTACCGCTTGAAAATGGTAGATAATAATGAGACCTTCACTTTGTCCGGCATCAAATGGGTGCAGATCAGCAATAAGGAAAGCATCCGTGTTTATCCAAACCCTGCACAGAAACTGATCACTATTACAGGTCTTGAAGCGAATGGAACCGTGAGCATAGTGACCATGGATGGCAAATTGGTAAAACAATTGCGGACCGAAAGCACTACACTGGTAACAGATGTAAGCAGCCTGCCCCAGGGCATGTATGTATTACAATACAATAACCATGGTATTAAACAACAGCTTACCCTGATAAAGCAGTAAGCGGATTGTGAAGGAAAAAAGGGCCGTCTCCATCGTGAGGCGGCCTTTTTTTATTGTCAAACCTTTGAGGATGTCAGCCTGAGCCTGTCGAAGGCGGCTTTGATAAACTCAGCCTGACAGTTTCATTGATCCTTAATACACCTGATAGAAAACCCATAAGCCAAATATTGCGGGTCCCGGTTGATATCTGCAAAGCCTGTATAAAAACGTTGGCTCCAGCTATACAGCTCAAAGCTGCCCGTGCTGCACCACCAGTAACCATTGCTGCCCAACGTATGGAAGCTGCCTTCCGGCCCATACCGGTAGCCGCCCGGCAAAGCTGTAAACCCACTGCTATTGGTGGCGCCCGTATTGGGATAAAGCCAGTGCGTAAGCCCTGTTGCTTTCAACGCCCCTCCGGCAATAGTATCACCCTTTAGATAATCGGCCAACTCGGCTATTTCAGCCGCCGTGGGAATATGCCAGCCTTCCGGCGCAATTTGTCGCTCATCCTGTACCGCATATCCGTTATACAACCTTCCATAATTCGATAATATCCCGTCCCTGGTTACATAACTGCAATAAGCCCCTTCCCGGGCCTTAGCCCAATCACCAGGCCTGATCAATTGCGGGATGCTGTCCCCATTGCGATACCGCGTTACAGAAAGGTTCTGTGCCATCCATACCTGTTTGCCTATTTGTACCACCGGATAAATATTCCCATCTACATCCGTAACCGTGTTGTTATCGCGGCAACCGTCCAGCAACAACAACAGCATAACCGATAGCATAGAGAACAGTAAGTTTGTTCTGCGTATAGTGATCATAATAATGTTCATTGATTGATGCCATGTTGTCCGCTGGAAGGCGTAGCAAATAAGCCAATGCCTTGCCCATCCCAATAGTAAATGCAGGTCCTGTTTTCCAGCTGCAGCAGGTTGATCCCATTCGACCGCAGGATAAGCGATTGCATCCTGGGATAAGCTACATCTGTTTGGCCGGGTGGGGCGGGAGTCAGGCACCAGGTGAGGTCATTGGTAGTATCGTTGAATGCTTTCTTAAACTCTTTGGCCAGTTGGTGCGTGAAAGAGTCCCCTGCACCCAACAGGAAAGCCAGCTGCACAAAGCCTTCCTTTTTTACAAGTACCCCATAATCCACCAGACCATCGTCATTAAGGTCCGTAGCTGTAAAAAAGGGCAGCATTGTTGAGTCATAGAACGACCAGAAACAGCTGTCGTAATCTTCCTTGTTTACAATTGCCCGGCCCCGCAAATGTGTAGCAATATATTCCTGCACCGGCGCCGGAAGCCCTGTTATAGCAACAGCCTGTTGCAAGGCCGGTTGCAGTAGCCCCGTATCCTGTTGTTCATCTTGCTTAGGGACACAGCCAGCTGAGCCAATCAGCAGGTAAATGAGTAATAGCCGCATGACAAAAGCTTGTAGTTAAGTAGTGAAAACAAAGATCACGTGCCTGTATAAGACACGTGACCTGAATGCAGTCTATAGTTGCCAATTATTTTAAACGGATTAGATTGCCATAGCAAGCATATAGTAGGTGGTCATCTACCACGACCCGTTAGCGGCCGTATACGTCTGGCCATTCACCTTCGTTGTACAGGAAGAGGTTCTTACGTGTTGCACATTGGGATGTCCGCCACTTACCGTCCCTGCATTGACCTTCGTATTCGAAGCGTCTTCCAGGAAAATGCCATGACTCGTTGAGTTGGCAATATCCACCGTTGAGACCGTGGTGCCATTGCTGCCCGATACACTGAAGAAGCCCCGCCCACTGTTGCGGGAATATACCTTGGCGCAGGTTACATTCGGGCCATTGTTATTAGCCACCCGGAATGTAGCGTAGCCTCCGCCATTACAATTGTAATTGCCTGTCACCGTACCTACCGAACCATTCTTGGATTGGTTCAGCAATACTCCGCAGCCAAAATTATTACTGGAAGTTACATTGCCGATCGTAAAGCCATCAAGCCCATACGTCTCTATCGACATATCGCCTCCGGTAATATTGATGTTCCCGCTAATGGTCAGGTTTTTGGTAGCCGCAGTGCTGTGGTCAACCCTGATGCCCAGGCCATATTGTCCCGATCCGTTGGTAAGGTTCATCGTGATATTGCTGATGATCATATTCGTGCATCCTTTGAACCAGATACCATAACGCGGATTGCCGGCCACCTTCAGGTTCTTTACTTCGATCTGTGTTTTACGGTCTGCCTGCACCGGTACGATCAGCAGGTCATTACCATTGCAGGTAAAAGTAGTATTGGAAAAATCAAGCCCTGTATAACTTTGTAGGTTGACTGCTTTTACCGAGCCGCCTGAATTGCCCGAGCTGCCGGAATTCTTGATCGTTATCCATTCCTTCGTAGTACGGCCTGCGGTGAGTCCGCCGATTGCAGCATTGATCGAGGCGATATAGTCCGTGCCGAGATACTTCTGAACACCATTGACCGTCGCCCGCCATTCGCCGCTGCTAAGTTTTACTACTTCGCCGCTGGCTGCGGCCGCTGCGGCCAGTAAAGTATTTTCGTTGGTGGAGAGATCCGTTACTTCGGAGCGAGTGAGTTGTTGCTTATTGCAGCCCGCTGCTACAACCAGTACTGTCATTACGATACAGACAGTTAGGTTGCCCAGGGGCTTCCTGACCTTTTTCATTGGAAAAGTTTTGATGGTAAGTAATCGTTAAAATAATTGGCACTTAAAGATTCAGAATGTTTACCTAAAACGCATCCTGCTCCGTTCTGAAAACAAACGCCTGACAGCTAAAGCCTCACATTTCCCGTACCTTGCTTACAATATTTCCCCGGCCTGTTCGTCTACCGGGACAGGAATACTAAACAATCAGATTATGGCACGACGCAATAGCGGATCAAGAGAAGACATGCCCAAGGCAAAGCTTACCCTGGCCAACCTGCGGGAAACCCTGCTCATCTTTTCCTACATCCGTCCTTACATGGGAAAGTTCATCACCGGCCTGGTTTTCATTACCTTGTCCTCCCTCACCACCATGTCTTTCCCTTACCTGTTGAAGCAGCTTATCGACACCGCCAACGGCACCAGATCAGCCTTTGGCACTTCAGGTGCCATCGTAGGCTGGATGTTTGCCATCCTCACCATCCAGATGTTGTTTTCCTTCATGCGTATCTACCTCTTTACTGCGGTGGGGGAAAATGCTGTAGCCGACATGCGGCGCGATATCTACCGCAAGATGATCACCATGCCCATGGATTTCTTTGCCCAGAGAAGAGTAGGGGAGTTGTCCAGCCGCATCAGCGCCGACCTCTCACAGATCCAGGATGCCGTCACCTCCTTACTGGCCGAAGTGCTGAGAGGCATTCTCACCCTCATTATAGGCATTGGCCTCATCCTGTACATCTCCCCCCTGTTGACTGGTGTTATGTTATCAGTCATACCTGTCATTATCATTATAGCCATCGTATTTGGAAAGTACATCCGCCGCTTCTCCCGCCAGACCCAGGATCAATTGGCCGACTCCAATACCATCGTGCAGGAAACCCTGCAGGGCATCAGCAATGTAAAGTCATTCACCAATGAATGGTTCGAGATCAACCGCTATACAAAAAGTTTGCAACAGGTAGTGAAAATGGCCATCAAAAGCGGACAGTACCGCGGCATGTTTGTATCCTTCCTCCTGTTCAGTTTATTCGGCACCATTGTGCTCGTCGTATGGTATGGCATTGGCCACCTGAATTTTGGCGACCTCACCGCTTTCGTAGTATATACTGCATTTGTGGGCGGCAGCATGGCCGGCTTTGCCGACCTCTATGGCCAGTTACAAAAGACCCTGGGCGCTACCCAGCGCGTGCGCGAATTATTGAAAGACATTCCCGAGCAGGTGTCAGAACAGGACGAACCCATACAGCCCGAACATATTTTACACGGACAGGTGAGTTTAAGAAACATAGCATTCAGTTATCCTACACGGTCCGAATTGCCCGTATTAAAAGATGTTTCTGTAACCGTCACACCGGGCGAGCAGGTAGCCATCGTGGGCCCCAGCGGGGCAGGTAAATCCACCATCGCAGCCTTGCTACTGCGCTTTTATGAACCCGGCGGCGGACAATTGCTGTATGATGACAAACCCGCCACATCCATTCCATTGACCCAGTTGCGCAAACAGATAGCCCTCGTGCCCCAGGATGTATTGCTTTTTGGCGGCACCATCCGGGAGAACATATTATACGGCAAGCCCGATGCTACCCAGGAAGAAATTGAGCAGGCCGCCCGGCAGGCCCATGCCCATGAGTTCATTGTCAATTTCCCCGAAGGTTATGAAACAGTAGTAGGCGAGCGCGGTGTGAAACTCTCCGGCGGCCAGCGCCAGCGCATTGCCATTGCACGCGCCATTCTTAAAAATCCTGTCATCCTCATCCTGGATGAAGCCACCAGTTCACTCGATGCAGCTTCAGAATCCCTGGTACAGGAAGCCCTGGACAATCTCATGAAGAATCGTACTTCTTTCATCATAGCCCATCGCTTGTCTACCATCCGCAGCGCCGATAAAATTGTAGTGCTGGAAAAAGGCGTGGTAAGAGAATTGGGCACCCACCAGGAATTATTGAGCCTCCCCGATGGATTATACAGGGAACTTAATCGTTTACAATTGGAAATAACAGGCGTGGAGTAAGCTCTTTTGGCAAAATAGAAAGCTTGATTGGCAGTGCTGCATACTTTAATGAGTCTCTAATGGGTTATTTATGTACTTTGGAAGGCTAAAGCATAAATCCCCCCACCAATGTTTAATAACGATTATTCCAGGAGAAAATTCTTAAAGCAGGCCATGCTGGCTTCAGCAGCTGCCGCCGTACCCGGTTTTTTATTGGCCAATGAAGGACGGAGCCCCCGCAGAATAGGGCCCGCAGAAAAAGTCAACCTTGCCTGTATCGGTATAGGCAACCGCGGTGGCGAAATCATTCAGGCTTTGCATAAAACAGGCCTGGCAAATATTGTAGCATTTTGTGATGTAGACATGGGCGCACCCCATACACTCGCTACCTTAAAGCAGTTTCCCGATGTACCACGTTTCCAGGATTTCCGGGTGATGTTCGATAAGATGGGCAAGCAGATCGATGCCGTGTCTATTGGCGTGCCCGACTTTTCCCACTTCCCCATCACCATGATGGCCATGGCCCTCGGCATACACGTGTATGTAGAAAAACCAATGGCGCGCACCTTCAATGAAGTTGAACTCATGATGAAAGCGGCTAAGAAATATCCTAAAGTAGTTACACAAATGGGTAACCAGGGACACTCCGACGCCAACTACTTCCAGTTCAAAGCCTGGGTAGATGCCGGTATCATCAAAGATGTGACCGATATCTCCGCCCACATGAACTCACCACGCCGCTGGCATGGCTGGGATCCTAAGATCACTTCCTTCCCTGCAGCCGAACCACTTCCCTCTACATTAGATTGGGATATCTGGCAAATGGCTACGCAGGGACATACCTACAACAAAGATTTTGTGAATGGCCAATGGCGTTGCTGGTTTGATTTCGGTATGGGAGCCCTGGGCGATTGGGGTGCACACATCCTCGATACCGCACACCAGTTCCTCGACCTGGGTTTACCCTACGAAGTTGATCCCATCAAACTGGAAGGACACAACAACTTCTTCTATCCCATGTCAACCACCCTTTCTTTCAAATTCCCAAAGCGCGGTACCATGCCGCCGCTGGAAATAAAATGGTATGATGGCCTGGACAACCTGCCTCCTATTCCAAAAGGATACGGCGTTTCTGGTCTCGATCCCAATATTCCACCTCCCAGCAACGGCGCCATCAAACCAGCCAAGCTCAATCCAGGTAAGATCATCTACAGCAAGGACCTGACCTTTAAGGGCGGTTCACACGGCAGTACATTATCTATTATTCCCGAAGAGAAAGCAAAGGAAATGGCTTCCAAACTGCCTGTAGTACCCGAAAGTCCCTCTAATCACTTCGCAAACTTTTTGAAAGCCTGCAAAGGAGAAGAGCAAACACGCTCACCATTCTCCATAGCCGGACCATTAAGCCAGGTCTTTTGCCTGGGTGTATTGGCCCAGTGGACTGGTAAGACAATCAAGTTTGACAGAGAGAAAAAGATCATCACCAACGATAAAAAGATCAATGAATTACTCGTTGGCCCTCCTCCACGCAAAGGATGGGAACAATACTATAAAGTATAACTGTGTACGTATGTAGCCGGGCATAAACATTATGCATACCTCTTATTGTGGATTAATATATCCAAAAGCTGTCTCCCTAAAATAAAGGAGGCAGCTTTTGTTTTTCTACGCAGCGAATCCCTGGATATTACAGTCTCATTAATATATTTTCGATTTAAATACAATGTTTTTACCGGTTGTATTTATCTGTTCATCAGGTAAATATTGTTCTATATAATTAATATATAATAAATATTTATCTATATTGTATCCAATTCCTCCCTTACTCCCTGCCATTTCATTCCAACTGTAAAGTCCCATCTGCCTCCCCTTTCACCAGATCGTAGGATCCATAATCGATCATCGGTTATGCCAGGCATTTTCACTAAATTTTTTTATTATGAAACGAGTGTATCTGTACTTACTATTGATGTTCGCTTCTTGCTATTTACATGCGCAGAGTTATCCTGGCTACAGAAGCAGCAACTACACCGGTGTCAACGGTGTGTTTTTTAATCCCGCCAATATTGCCGATAGCCGGTATAAGTGGGATGTCAATGTTTTTTCAATTGATGGGTTTGTTGGAAACAACCAGAATGAGCTCAAGTTTAAAGACATTACCAAGTCTTCTTTCAATGCAGATTCTTTAAAATCAAAGCTATTAAGGGGCAATGGTGATAACCTGAAGGCTTTATCACGCATTGATATCCTGGGGCCATCGGCCATGTTCAATGTTGGCCCACGTACAGCAATGGCCATTACCACACGCGCACGCGTATTTGCCAATTCCAGCGGCATCAATGGCCGGTTAGCCGGAGCAGTAATTGATGGGGGAGAGGCCAAGGATACCTATCCTTTCAATTTTGCCATGTCCAGGGGAATAGTCAATACCGCTGGCTGGTCGGAGCTCGGTGTTTCAGTGGGTCAGGTGTTTACCCCAAAAGAAAGTCAGCATTTTCTGAAAGGTGGACTTACCTTGAAATACCTGGCAGGCGTCGCCAATGCCTTCCTGGAGTTGGACAATTTTAATGGAACCGTTAACAATGGTGCTGGTGGTACCTATCTTACCAATACTACCGGTCAGGTAAAGTTGAATACTACCGACGCCAATTTCTCCGATTATGATTTCGGCGATTTCTTCAAATTCAATGGCCATGGTGTTGGCGGAGATGTGGGTGTTGTATATGAGTATCGCCCCAAACAGGATTATTCCATGTACACCAATGACCGTTGGGCCAATAAATACAAGATCAGGGTAGGCGTAGCAGTATTGGATATTGGTCAGATCAAATTCAATAAGAACAGCAATCAGTCAGGTTCCTGGAATGCCAATATCCCGGCAGGTCAGCAGTTCCTCCTGAGCCAGTTTAAAGATAAATCTGTCAGTGATTACAAGGACATATTGGACAATAGCCCTTATTTCACCCCCACAGCGAATAATACAGACGATTATAAGATATCCCTGCCTACTACTATTCAGGCCAATATCGATTACAATATCGCAGGTCCTTTCTACGTGAACCTTGCGGGACAGTTTGCAACCAGTAAAACAAATGGGTTTAATTTGTATGCCTACAATTCTTACTCTATTACTCCCCGTGTTGAAAATGCCCGTTGGGGAATATCCGTGCCCATCAATTACAATGAGCTCACCGATTTCAATGCCGGTCTCTCACTGCGCTTCGGACCTGTATTCCTCGGATCAGGCAGCGTGATCAGTTCCCTGTTCGATTCCAAACAGGCCGACCTGCATTTCGGCGTTCGCTTTGGTATGCCATACAAGAAAAAGGTAAAACCAGATACCGATAAGGATGGCGTATATGATGACCAGGATAAATGCCCCACCATACCAGGTGTGGCCCGTTACCAGGGTTGTCCTGTGCCTGATACAGATGGTGATGGTGTGAATGATGAACAGGATTCCTGTATCAACGTACCAGGTATCGCTAAATACAATGGTTGTCCCATACCCGATAGAGATAAAGATGGCGTGAATGATGAAATTGATGAGTGTCCTGATCAACCGGGTTCCGGCCAGTTCCACGGATGTCCTGATACCGATGGCGATGGCATTCCTGATAAAGATGATAAGTGCCCTACCGTGGCAGGTCCTGCCAAATACAATGGTTGCCCGCCTCCGGATAGAGATGGTGATGGTGTTAATGACGATGAAGATGCTTGTCCTGATAAGGCTGGTCCCGCTTCCTCCAAAGGTTGTCCTGTGGAAGATGTGGTAGTGAAGATCACTGCAGATTTCAAGAACATCCTGTTCGATTTCGGTAAAGCCACCATCAGGCCCGAATCAAGAGAAATTCTCGTCAATGCTGCAAAGACCATGAACGAGCAGATTCCCAATTCCAATTTCTATGTGGATGGTTATACCGATAGCAAGGGAAGCGTGGCAATCAATAAGAAGATTTCCAAACAAAGAGCACAATCCGTAGCAGATGCCCTCGTGAGTGCCGGTGTTGAGAAATCAAGGATCATTGCACGCGGATTCGGTAAAGACAATCCTAAGTGCAGCAACGCTACCGAAGAAGGAAGACAATGCAACCGTCGCGTGGAAGTAGTGATAAGGAATATAGACCAGAAGAAAGTGCAAACGACGAATTAATAATGATAGCCATTATCATCAGGCACGATGATAATAATACAAAGATCCCGGCAGCCCCTGGTTGCCGGGATCTTACTTTTCCATAACAAAAAGATAAACCAACCAATTTCACTTTACAGCCAACGCCTGTTACCTTCGCGTTTTATCAACCATCTTCATTACAATGCGTACCACCGGCCTGACTGATCTGGAGCTACTTACCCGTATGCAGTCAGGTGATACCGGCAGCTTTCAGGACCTGTTTGACCGTTACTGGAGCCTGCTCTGGCAACTGGCCATGAAGAAAACCGGCGATGCCGCTGAAGCAGAGGATATTGTGCAGGAACTTTTTATCGACCTCTGGCATAAGAAGAAGCCCCTTGTATTAACAACGACCCTCAAGACCTATCTCATCTCCTGCCTCTACCTCAAAGTATTCAAATATTTTCGCGAGAAAGGTTTCCGGCAAAAACATTACGACGACTTTGCCCTGCTGCTGGAAAACATTGCTGCTTCCACTTCCACAGCGCTCACCCCCGCCGAATTTGAAAATGAATACGGAAAACTACAGGACATCATCACCCAGACAATTGCCCTCATGCCCCCGCAAATGAGAACCGTTTTCTCCCTTAAACATTATGGGCAGTATACCACCCAGGGCATTGCTGATGAGTTGAATATCTCACCCGAAACCGTCAAAACACACCTGAAGATTGCCATGGTCCGTCTGCGCAAAGCAGGAGCAGAGTATCCGGCAAGTGTGTTGCTGCTGCCGCTCTTTTTGCAGGCCCTGGAGAGTTCATATTAAGTTAACATACAAGCCTTCCCCCATTCCTTTCCCCGGTGGAATTACTGTGTGTATGCCACCAAAGAGATCATTATTAGACCAGCTCTTCAGGAAATTTTCCCAGCGTAAAGCAAGCACCGAAGAACAATCACTCTTCTGGAAATGGTTGTGGGACATTGATGCGCGGGAAAACAAACAGTCCTTTACCACAAAGGAAACCGATGATGCAAGAGATAGGATATGGAACAACATTGTATCCAATATCCAAACCACTGCTGTGGTGAAAGGCCGTTTTGTATGGAAGCCTTATGCCGTAGCGGCCGGATTGTTGATCGGCCTTTTGCTCACCGGCTGGCTGACACTCTTCAACAACCGTAAAAGAGAGATCGCCGGCAGCCCCGTTATTATCAACAATGACAATACAATCCGGCACCTGCTTTTGCCCGATAGTACACAGGTAATATTAAATACACACTCCTCCATCGAATACAGTGCCGTGTACAATCAACAGGAAAGGCGCATATTACTGAAAGGAGAGGGTTACTTTAAAGTACATAAGGACAGCACCAGGCCCTTCATTGTACAAACCGGGCAGATAGAAACCCGCGCACTGGGTACCGCGCTGAACGTGGAAGCCCGTGAAGCAGAAGCGCAAATACGCGTGGCACTCACCGAAGGTAAAATAGCCATCTCGCCTGCAAAGGATCCCGCACAGCGCAACCTGGTATTACCAGGGCAAATACTTTTCTACGACAAAGCCACTCAGCAATTTACTACCAACCATTATACCACAGATGTAACCGCCTGGACCCGTGGAGGCCTGGTGTTCAACAGCATCCCCCTCACCGAAGCGTTGGATAGATTGGCATCGCGTTACCAGTTGCAGATACAATACAATAAACAAGCATTACAAGGGAAAACCATCACCGCCTCATTTGGCAACATCGGCTGGAAAGATGCGCTGGTCAATATCCTGCTCCTGCACGATCTGAAATACCAGGCAAAAGACGGCAGGATCATCATTCAATAAGCGTTTTCATAAAAACAAAAGGAAGTGCTGCGAACACCTCCTTTTAAACACCTGTATAAATACAAGCATTAGTATGAACTGCAATTTTAAACCAAATCTGCTTAAAGACAAAAAAAGCAGTGTAGTAAGAAAGCGCCATTGGCTGCTCATTATTTGCATGGGCCTGCTGGGTGCCCTGCCCGCGAGCGCACAACACGCGGCATTGACAGAGAAAATAACCATCGACCTTAGCCAAACCAACGCTTTGCAGGTTATTGAAGCATTGGACAAACAAAGCCGCTACAGCTTTACCTATGCGAAGGAACAATTACTGCCCATTCTAATTCCCTCGTTTAAAGCCGATAGTATGTTGTTGGGAGAAGCGTTGTCCCTGTTGGAAAAGAAATATGGATTGCTGTTTACCGTAGTAGGCAGTAATATAATCGTGAAGGCAGGAGAAAAGATAGCAGAAAAAAAAGATTTGCCGGGCGCCATTACCGGCAAGGTCGTTGATTTTGAAAATGGCGATCCCCTCGTAGGCGCTACCGTGAGCATTGAAGGGATAAATTTCAATACGACCACCGATGAGAAAGGAGAGTACAGGCTCAATGTTGTTCCTGCAGGTAATTACACCTTGCTGATATCCTATGTCGGTTACAAAAAAGACAGAGTGCTCAATGTAAAAACTTCCGACAATAATGCCACCAGCGTGGATGTAAAGTTGCAGGCCAGTTCAGAAAATACGGGTGTCATGACCGGTGTAGTGGTTTCTGCCATCAGGAACCGCCGTGTGGCCAATACCACCGATGCACAACTGGTCAATGAAATATATTCCGCCAAATCCGTAGTATCCGGTATCTCCAACGAACAGATAGCGCGTACCCTCGACAGGGATGCCGCAGAAGTAGTCAAGCGCATTCCCGGTGTCAACATCTCCGGCGACAACTTCATCATTGTACGCGGACTGAACAAACGTTACAACCTGACTTTCTTAAATGATGCCATGGCGCCGGCTGCCGATGCAGACAGCCGTTCCTTTTCCTATGATGTGATCAGCAGCAATGCCATCGATCGCATCATGGTATATAAATCACCTTCTCCCGATCTGCCCGGTGAATTTTCCGGTGGCCTGGTAAAGATCTATACCAAGAAAAGCCAGCTCACCCGCCAGGTAGATATACAACTCTCCACCCAATACCGGCCAGGTTCCACCTTTGATGATGTATGGGCCTATGCCGGTGGCAAAACTGATTTCCTGGGTTTTGATGATGGAACACGCAAGCTCCCCACAGGTATACCCAGGGCCGCCAACTTCAACCATTTGACCACAGCTGGCAATGCACAGTACTCCAGCCAGTTCAAGAACATATATGTGATGGACAAAAACCGCCAGGCCCTTCCCGACCTGCGTTTCAACCTGAACTATTATGACGCCTGGAAAATAGGTGGTAAATACCTGAAGAACCTGACCGCCATTTCCTATTCCAACACCCATGAACAAAGAGTGACCGAACAGAATTCCTTTACCGAATACCACGATAGTCGTGGTACCCAGGGTATTCATGCCTCCCGCATCTCTGCCATACAGAGCAATGAATACCAGTTCAGCGACAGGCTGTCTTTTGAACTGCGCAACTTTTTTAATGTCAACAACCAGCGCATCGGCGTAGAAGATTACCGCTTGCTGGATGATTACGGTGATTTCGAGTTCAGACATGTCAACCTTTACTATGTAGAGAACATCATGTACTCAGGCCAACTGGGCGGCAAATACCTGTTTGGAAAGGAAAAACAAAACACCCTCAGTGGTAACCTCAGTTATTCCACCATTCACAAGCAGGAACCCGATACCCGCGACTATACCCTGATGAGGCCCATCCAACAGACGAACGGGAAAGATGTGCCCGATGAACAAAATCCCTGGCTGATGCGGGCCGAGTATATTTCCTTTTACCTCCTCACCAGGGCCTTCAACGATGTAAAAGAAAATACTTACCAGGGCAATATCGACCTCAACTACCGCATCAACAAGGTATGGGGGTTCAAGACCGGATTTTACCATGAATCCCGCATCCGCGATTTCAGCAGCCGCAACTTTATCCTCAACAATGGTGACAACCTCTACGATCCCAACCTGGTCGTCCTGGCTTCTACGAAGCCGGGTCAAAGCGGCGGCCTGATCAGTGGAGGCATCGACCTGCAGGAAAAATACCTGCAGCGGTATTTCGATCCTTCCATGTTCAGGGAAGATGGCACCGGATATAAGTGGTATGAAAAAACAACCCCCAACAACCAGTATTATGCAGACAATGTGATGAATGCCGGTTACCTCAGTACCGACTTCAACCTGCTCAACGGGCGCCTGAATATTTTTGGCGGCCTGCGCGTGGAAGATAACCGCTTCAGGATATTGGGTTCTTTCGAACGCGGGCTGGCTGCCTACCCACTCATGGTAGACAAACCTGTTACTTCCGTATTGCCTTCCATCAACATGGCTTTCAGGGCCGACAGCAATTTCGTGATCCGGGCCAGCTATGGAAAAACAGTCAACCGGCCCGAGTTCAGGGAAGCCGCCCCGATGCAATACACCAGTTACCTCGACCAGGAAACCTACAGTGGCAACCCCTTACTCACAACCGTCAATATTCACAATACCGAATTACGTTTGGAATGGTATCCCAACAGTGCCAGGCACAATGAAATGATCAATGTCGGTTTCTTTTACAAGCACCTCGATCAGCCCATTGAACGATTCCGTTCTATTTTCTCTGAAGGCTTCGACCAGTTCTTTTACAGCAATACCGGCAAAACCTATATCTATGGTATGGAAGGGGAGTTTAGAAAAAGCTTCGACTTCATACCTGGTAAATTCTTCCGCGACCTTGCTGTGGTGTTCAACGGCTCCTGGTTCAAAAGCCAGGTAGATGTACCCTCTTTACCTTTTACCGGGTTTGCAGGTGGCAGGAAGCGGCCCATGCAGGGACAGTCGCCTTATCTCCTCAATGCTTCCCTCAATTATGAGAATGCAGGTACCGGTACCAAGGTGGCCCTCTCTTACAACAGGGCCGGCGATTACATCTATGCCATCGGTGCTAATGAATCCGAAAGAAGAGATGCCGACATTATGATGCAGGGAAGGGACCAGCTCGACATTACCTGGCGGCAACGCATCAATAAATTGTTCAGCATTAGTGCCGGTGTACAAAACGTATTGAATGCGCCCATACTGCTGTACCAGGACTGGACAAGGAACTATCATTACAATCCCTCCCATGGTACCCAACAGCCGCCCACCGGTGGCGATGCGATCTTTCGCCGCTATTATCAACGTCCTTATTATTCATTCGGCGTAAACATGATCTTATAACCAGCAACTACCGTTAAGATGAACAACAAACGCTATAAACAACAATATATTCATTCAACAGCCAAAGCGATCGCCGCTTGCTTTATCTGCTTATCATTTTTTTCCTGCACCAAATTCAAAGACAGGCTCGATACCCTCAATGGTGAATCCGGCATTATCAAGGTGGTGAAAGGTACACTGGAGGTTGGCGAAGCGCAAATAGATGAGGCCGTCACCGTGTATGCTAAGGTGGGCGACCCCGCCGCTGATATCAAACTGTTTATTTCCGAAGTGGAAGCCCGCATCGTAAGCCGCGGCATCTCCAATACCGAAGGTTATGCAAAAGATACCTTTAATATCATCGTACCGCGGCAGGCAAAGATTGGCCCCGGTTCTGTTTACTTCACACTCAACGGGGCTGTGATGCCATCCCTTGCCTTTACCGTCAAACGCCCCGATATTTTATTCCCTGATAAAGTATGGGTGGAGCCCTTCCTGTTCACTTACTCAGATAGCGTTGCCAAAGGACCCGGCAACTGGGAGTATATATTCCCGGCCGCCCTGTCAGATGGCCCTGCCGGAAAAGCCGTCGTCAATACAATGCTGAAGCTCACTTACGACAAAGACGTCGCTGCTTTCTATTTTCTCGATAACCCGCGTGGCGCAAATGATTTCCGTATACGAAGATTGAAGGATGGCATGGTCACTACCCTTGCCGGGGGAGGCAATGATAATTTCGCTGCTACCGGCGCGGACCTGAGGATAGAGAATGATAATTACTCAGCAGGAGGCGACATAGGTTCCGTGGATATGAAACCGGGTCCCGACGGCAAGCTGTATTTTACCAACAGGTTCGAGACGCCCCCTGATCCCATCACCGGCTTTGTCACCTATTATGCACTTATCCAGCGCCTTGATCCCGAAACAGGTAAAGTGGAAACCGTAGCAGGCAACAACAACCGTTCTGTAGCCAACTACTACAGCAATTACTTTTACAGTTACCGTGGACTGGAAGATGGCCCCAAAGATTCTGCCATGGTTAGTTCACCGGGTGGGTTCACCTTCGATAAGAACGGCGATCTATGTTTTCTCGATGGCGGCACCCTCCTGCGTAAGCTCAAGAAAGATGGAAGCATAGAAACAATATTGGGCAAAGTAAGCAGAGAAATATTCGATTTCGAAGATGTAGATGGAGTAACCTACCATGTAGTGTTTTATACCACCCTGGAAGAGCACAGCGATGGATTCAGGGATGATGTGCGCTTCTATAAGGCCACCAATATGGTGAAGGCAGGTAACGGCAAATTCTATATTCTCAGTGGATTCGGCGCAGGCTGGAATGACAATATCATGGAAGTAAATATGGATACCCGTGAAGCTTCTACAATAGTGGGATTGCCCATGAGCGTACGTTCCGATTATGAGACCGGTACCTTCAAAGAAGTAGGCCTTTCCACTACTACCACCTTCGATGTGGATTTTGATGGCAATATCCTGTTTGGGCGTTCCCAGATCTATAAAATGGACCTGCAGGCCGAGATCATCTCCCGGATGACAACATTTAATTTTTTTCCGCCGGAGTATACTTCCCAACGTCAATTTATGCAACACCGCCAGCCCGGCAACAACTGCATCATTGGTAAACTGAACAGGATCGTCTTCGATCAATTTGGTAATCTCTATGCCGGTTACGACATGGTTGCTGCCGATGCAGATGTAAGAATTGCAAAAGTGGTCATTGAAAAATAAAACAACAAGTATGAAAAAATATATTGGCTGTATAATGGCCTTGCTGATCCTCGTGGTATTCACCTCCTGCGAAAAGGATGCAGAGATGCCTGTTCCCCCACCGGCAAGTGAATTGATGATCTACAATAGCGCTGCAGATTATTTTGGCGCCGGCAGCATGGTACTCATCAACAATCAGTTTTATGGCGATCGCAGTTACAACGACAACGGCGCCGGTCTGGTAGGCGCTTTCAACTTCTCTAAATATTCCCTGATCGATACCGGCGTATACAGGATTGCTTTTACAGATACCACAAAGCTGTTGGAAAATGCCAGGAAGATAACCGAGTCCATCTTTACCCTCGAAGACAAAAGGCACTATACCATTTACCTGCTGGATAGCCTGGGGTTTTATGAGACAATGTATACAAAGGATGATATAGCCCCCGATCCACTCAAAGCGAAGATCAGGCTCATTAACCTGAGCCCCGATGCAGGGCCCGTAAGTCTCAGTATCGATACCTTGGCCATCGGCGCCATTAAAAACGTAGCCTATAAACAAATGACCGATTATACAGCCGTGCTGCCAGATACCAAGCCCGGTCTCCGCATCATGTACAAAGATCCGGCAACCGGGAGAGATACCTTACTCATTCGCAAATCCTTTCCCCTCGAAGTGAGGAAATGTTATACCATGATACTTCGTGGTTACCGGCAGCCGGTAGATGGAAATGTCAACAAGACCATCAACCTGTCTACCATCACCAATTTCTAATCCATTCAACACACATCGATGAGATTATACAATAAGATCGGCAGCTACTTCCTCATGGGGTTATTCCTTTCCCTCACTGCCTGCAAAAAAGACAAGGACGGCAATAGTGATCAGGGAATCATGCAACCCTCCATAGAAAAACTAAGCAGGACATCCGCACAGGCGGGTGAGCAGATAACAGTATATGGGAAGAACCTTTCACAAACCACTCTGGAAACCCTGGTGACCATCCATGGTATTCCGGCAGAGATATTGACCAAAACGAGCGATAGCCTGGTGGTACTGGTGCCTTCAAAAGTAAGCACCGGTAAAATATTGGTTACCGTGAGCAGGAATGACCAGTTCAAAGTAGGCGAGGGGCCTGCTGTCGATATCAAGCCAACGCCCCTCATCAAAGGCTTCTGGCCATTCTATGCTTATGCCGGCGACAACATTACACTGCTGGTGGAGAACTTCAGCGCCAACGCGGCCGACAATCGTATAACCCTCAATGGAGAGCCCGTGCAGATAACCGGTGGCAATGGCCGTGATACATTGCTCGTAAAACTGCCCGCAACAGCAGAGACAGGAATGTTCTCCTGGAATACTTTCAATGGTCCTGTGCAACAGGTGGATACCAGTTTTTTTATCAGGAAGACCGATTATCCCGTTACCACTGCCAGCCAGTGGTTGCATGTTGATCCTGCCTTCTCGTATATGGATACCTTGTTCAGGGGTTATCCTTCGCTGGCAGGCCCCAACTATGATTATTATGCTTATATCTACAGCGTGGCTTTAAGTTATATCAACGATCCCGCGCGCAGCTACACCATCTTCCTGCCCTGCGATGAGTATTTTGTGAAGAATAAGATCAGGCTCAACAATTATCTTGATATGGTGAAGGCCAAACCCTATGCTTACAATGGTCCGATGATATCAGCCATAGTGCCCGATATGCAACTTTCAATGACTGCAATACTGCCAGGCGACCAATACAAGACTTTGTATACGATGAAGGTGGTGTATTATCCCGCCGATGTTCCTGACGAGGGAGTTAAGATCCAGGTAACGGAAAGTAATGGCAGTAAATACGTAAACCTGCTTGGCATGTATGGAGAAACAAACCCGGCAGTACGGATACTGAAAGAACATAAGATCGGCAATGCCACCATCATAGAGACAGATGGGGAGTTGGGTGTTATCTACTTCTAAACAGTTCTGGTTACCAGCAATCTTTATCCACTGAAATTAGCAGCGCCCTGGATATTGTCCGGGGCTTTTGCTGTATAAACCGCCAGTCTGAATTGCTTATTCCGCTTTCTCAATTCCTCTCTTCACTCGATAATATTCAACCGGCGATGATCCGGAGGATACCGTTGTTACCATGTATCACCCGTTATACACGGAAGGCAACAGGCGTATTTTTTTAGAAACGGCTTATGAAACAGTCTATCACTTATTGGGAGAGCGGTCTTTCGGGATGGATATAAACCATGTGGAAGTTGACAATCCATCCTGCGCCGATCCTTCAGCGATATACAGCCTGGAAGAATTGGGAGCCCATGTTGGCAGGCGCAACTCTTCTATGGTGGTAGATCATCATGGAACATTGATGAGTTTGCATTAGTACATAAATGGTTGGCCAGGTAGGCTTTTATTGATCTTACCATTTTGTTTTGCCCCGCATATCCATGCGGGGTTTTTGTTGGATTGATAAAGACCATCTTGAGAAGATCGCGGTTGGAGTTAGATGTACGTAAGATAACAAGCCGACTCTCAAAACTATGGGGGAATTTTACAGTGAGATATATTAAAAAGTCGGCAATATCGCCAGCTTTTCTAATTATGTCCAGACCGTCAGAAAATTTTAGATTTAGCCTTTTGACTGGTTATTAAAAAGAGATGGTTGGCCCTCGCCAATCTTGAAGAATGAATACTTTCCTACTGAATAGCAATAAGATGCGGCGGGAAGAAAACGCAATTCTATTCCGTCGATAGTCTTGGTCTCTACCTTGTTGATGCTGGTGACCCAGGCAATCTTCTTATTATTTTCTTTGGCGTATTTCAAGAGGCTTTTCAGTTTGCCGGGATTTTGACAGTACTGGTTGCTCCACTTAATTTCCACCATAAATAAAGGTTTCTGGTTGCCGGATACCATAACCAGGTCTACTTCACCACCCGTCCATGCCGCGAAATGTAGCGGCACATCGCCTCTGTGCAGCCATTGGGCAACTATCGCCGTTTCAACCATTTGCCCGAAATGATCATCGGTAAATGAGATCGGCGCAAACAGTGCGCAGCGCATACTGGGATTGGTAAGGTAAATCTTGAACCGGCTGTTTCGCATAAACCGTTTGGTGTTGATACCAACCGGGTAAAGGATTTTGATCAGGAAAGCGGCTTCCAAGTACTCGAGATATTTTTGGATGGTCGATTTGTCGACGCCGGATTCCTGGGCGAGCCCTTCGAGATTGAACTCGTTGCCAGAGTTATAAGCGATAACATTGAAAAGCGAATTCAATTCCTGAACATCCCGGATGCCATAGAGGCTTGGCAGGTCGCGTAACAACACCTTATCAATAATATCGCTGCGAATGAACCTGCCGGGGTCCTGCTGGATGGTTTCGTTAAAGATCACCTCCGGATAACCGCCGAAATTGATGTAGTTTAGGAAATGATCGTTTACGGCGTCCCAGTTATCGGTCACTTCGATGGGAACGGCCAAGCCGTCGCTGCCTACAATGTTTTCTGTCCTTAACAGATAGGTCAGGTCTTTGAGGCTTAAATACTCTATGAAGGTGAGCGGCGGCAACATAAAATCTGTAAACCTGCCGGCCCCCGATTCGTTACTTTTTAGTTTTAGGGCCGCGGCCGCGGATCCGGATACGACGAATCTGATGCCAAAATGCAGGTCCGCCATCGATTTCAGGTGCTCTTCCCAGTTTTTTAAGTATTGCACTTCATCGAAAATAAAGTAGAGTTGCTCGGAGGTGCCGTCATTCAAAGCCTGCCGGCAGAGCGCCATGAGTTCCTCCAGACCGATGTTATTATAAATGGGGGCATCGATGGACAAGAAGCAAATTTTACGGGGTGGTACACCATCGTCAATTAGTTGTTGAATGACCTGGTAGAGCATAACGGTTTTACCAACACGGCGAGGGCCCATAAGTACAGTAGCTCTGCGTACCGATAGTAGGGCTATCTGCTGATAGAGTTGCTCAAAATACATCCTGCGTTTTAGCTGCAAAAGATGCTCAGGGATTCTGCCTTGTTCCCACCAGGGATTTTCAAGTCGTATGCGCTTGATAATCAAATCTTCCGATATTGGACGTAATTTAGGCATTTTTAATGCTTATAGTAACAAATTTACTAAAATAATAGGAAATATTTCTTCTTATTTACGTTTTTTATTTTAAATATGCATTTGCTCTTTTTTATAGGCTTATTTGGGATATTCAAGCTTCTAGTCTTTTTCGCTGTCTCGAATGAAGTAGTGGTTCAAGGGTGGTGAAGAAACTTTGTTCCTTATAGGCACGTACCTGATCATAGCTGAAATGAGCCAGTTTTATCGTGTAAGATGGGCTTGTCTTGCCAATTTACAAAGTTACATGGATCCAATCCTTACAAAGCCCCCGGATATTTATTTCCTCTAGGTAGGAATCTAATGCTTCAATCCTCTTCCTAGGGGCGTACTTTGGTGTTGAAGGAGTAAGAATTAATTATACTTCTTCTGTTCAACAGTGCTTTTGGAGGATGTGCCAGTATAGCCCTATATCAACTTTTCAAGGATCCGTTTTGATCCTATATCAAGGCGTTTTATACCATAAAAAAAAGGAACAGATTATTATCTGTTCCTTTTTTTCCAATCGGTTAGTACCCCCTACGGTACCAAAGTCGAACTCTTTTCTGCACGATTTAAAGAAATTATCCTCAATTTTAGCAGCTTAGATATGTAAAATAGATTTAATGATTATTGATTACATAAAATGCCTGTAGTCATAAGACTGTCCCTCAAATCGGTTCAGTAACCAGGCGATCCTGGCGATCTCGCCAGAGGATTGCAGGGTCGCTGGTAGCTTCGCGTACATATCAAATGAGTTCCAGTTCACTTTAGTAAGACCGAGAATCTCAGTGGCGATTGTATCGATGTTGCTTGCCCCGTAATGCTTGGTTATCTTCAGCGGAACCGGTATGCTTTTACCTCCCAAAAAATAACTCCGGTTGTCAGCTTTCACCGAAGGCGCCACTCCATGAGTCCATAGCAGGGCGGAAGTTCTGTCCAGCAGGAAGCAAGATCCGCGGTGGAGCGGGAAAAAGTTGGCAGACAGTTGTTGCTGATAGAGATTTTGAAGGATAAAACGTGCATCTGCCTCATAGTTGATCTCCACCAACTCGATCTGGAGGATGCCTGATTTCTTTAGGCTGTCAACAATGCCGTAGATCTCGTTTTCTTTAAAGTGCGTCCGTTTATGTACCACAACTCGTTTGGGGATCTTCCCGGAACTGGCATAAAACAGCTCCACTATCATATTGCCGAACTTATAAGCTTCTGAGTAGGAGAGGTAGGGATTGTTTTTTTTATCGAAGGTGCAATCCTCCACTTTGGTAAGGCGGTATTTCAAGCCCTGACCATAGGCGTTGTAAATGTGGCTGCAACCCAGCGCCACGTGGTGATCTTTCTGGTTACGTTTTACGCTGTAGCCGATGCCCACAAAGGCGGTGTCGTTCTCCAGGCCTTGCAGTACCCAGGGAGTACGCTGGCTTTTAACATACAGTGACAGCGACAGCCACCAATTAACCTGGCAAAACAGGGAGTCCGTAAATGTATCCTCGCGCAGGAACTGGGTGGCCAGATTTTTCTGTGCAGCGTAGGCCTTGATATAATCGTGCAGGTCAAAGACTTCAGTGTCTGTTTGTATGCGTGTATAGGGCTCGAACTTTTGCGGTATAAAAATGACCACTACCTGGCGCCGGGTAATACCATCAAAATGGTTAAGTGCGTTTTTGATTTTCTCTACCAGGTCCCGTGCAGTAGCCATCACGTCCTGTCCCGACGGATCTGCCAGCGGCTGCCACATAGGGCTTTGTGGATCTGCGATATTCAGTGGTACCCGGTAAGCGGCTGTAAAGCCGGGATAGTCGATCAGGTACTCCGGATTGTGACCGCCGGCGGGTTGGTGGCGGTTAAGCCGGTTGAGGAAGTTGAATAATGGTGTTTCAAAACCCGTAGGGCATACGATGCCCAGGTTTACTTCGGGGGTAAAGAGGTTGCCATTAAGCGGCAGGTCATGTGGCCCGTATTTGACCAGGCCGCGCATAGGGTGAAAATCTGTCTCTTGCCTGCTGGTAACGCTGTCGGTAAACTGCATGATCGGTTCGCGGTATTGAATACCATGGTGCACGATAGATCGTTGATCAAAGCCGGCCGGGTAGTTCATGATATAGCCGCCTTGCTGGCTGGTGATGGATACGTGCATGGTATTGCAACTGAGCGAAAACTTAAAGTCCGAAGTTTGCCCATAAGGGAACTCCAGGACGACGGACCTGCCTGTGGGAAAGATGGTATTACGCCACAGGTCCACACGATCGCTGAACCCCACATTGGGTTTGGGGCCCATCACATTTTGATGGTATGCCTTACCAAGCACAAATTTTGCCTCCCTGGCTATTTTCTCATCCGCGGTAATATGAAAGGCGGGTTTTACGCACAGGTAGGCAAAGGGCTTGGCCCCGAAAGCCTTGCTGTCAAAGAACAGCGATAGCTCGAAACCATCGTAGAGCTGATATTTTACGTTGCCAAAAGTCCTTTCCGTTTTCCGCTGCGGGAAGTAGACAATACTACGCCCATCCGACTGCAGGCCGAACTGGCTGCATACAGACCGGATGATGGCTGAAAGAAAAAGTCTTCTAAACTGCGTGCCGTTGCGCACCTCGGCGTAAGTTACCGGTGTTCTTTGGATGTTGCCGCCGGTGATGACCGAACCGAAAACCTGTCGGATGGTAGTAGCTGTTCCGAAGCAGTATACTACACCTTTAAGTGGCGTGGCCAAGATATTGTCGTTAGTGGCGTTCGTCTTAATGAACTCCCATAGTTCCTTTTCACTGGCGTGGGTCGTTTTGAATTGAAATACTTCAGTAGGGAAGATAATGGGAAACAGATTGCTTTTCAGTAACCGGTGGGTGGCACCGTCCTGAATGAAAAAGGCGGTGTTGGTCCTGGCTTCATCCGGGTTATCCCGCAGGATCTTACTCAACGCTTCCTCGAACTCGGCCTTTCCCCGGAAGCAACTCAGTGCTGCGTGGTGCATGGTTGTATCAAAACCCTCGGTGGGGACATAATAGGCGCTACGTCCATGTTGCCTGGCATGGTCGATGAACGCCTTTACGTCGTCGTTCATGTGGCTGCCATATCCGCACCAGAAGATCATGCCGGAACCCGGGGCCTCGTACGCTGCTTTCAGGGCCGTCATTAATGCTTTATCCCTGCCGCTGTATCCACAGACAACCAGGTGCCTGTTTTTCAGGTGGTCTGTCAGCGCCCTGGCGAACACCTCGTGCTGCGCATCAAGTTCCTGTTCGGTGTTTTTGAGCGGGCCATATTTGAAATCGCCATGTAGGGCGATGGTGAGTACATGCTCACTGCTCTCGGGCCGATCGATCTCTTTGGGATTGGCCAGCGTAACGGGAAATGGGGTAAAATTGGTCAGGTGTACTGCTTTTTCCATCAACCCGTCGAAGTTGGTGGTAAACACCGATCGGACCATACCTGCCTTAGCCAAGAGTGCCAGGATCAGGTAACCGGTTTTGGGCATTTTATTGCGACAGATGTTTTCGAAATATTTGCGGCGGGTATCCTCAATCGGGTAAGCGTATTGCGCATAAAAAGAATATTCCTCCGGGGCACCCTCTTTTGGGAAACTGCCCTGGTTATCGAGCCATTTCTGGATACCACGCTGTACCACCTCAGTTTGGTATTCGCGGTATTCGGTGGCCAAGTGGTGGTTGTGCGTGAGAAAGATGTCTCGTTTCCATTCCCAGATGCAATTACCGGCGGCCTGTATACCCGAACTGATTGAGGCGCCGGCTCCAAGCAGGAAGACATGACTGGTATCGAAATTCTGTTTAAGGGCCCTTTGAAAGGCATCATACGGCAGTTCGTAATCCATGAATGAGGTCAGTTTTTAATAACAAAAGAATTGTTCCCGGCATACAATCATTAGGTATTTACTCATGGGGGCCAGGAGGTCCGATGAGCATTAAGGATAGATCGATTCTGGATATAACGGTAACGTGGCCGACAAGTATACGATATTTTGTTCAATTATTGTTACTGGTTTCCACAAGGATTAACCAGTAGTGAATAACTTTGCAGCAATTTGCACGAATTCCAACACAGGCAGGCAGAACGCCAGGTTCGTTGGGTGGCTAAAATTGACTATTGACAAGTTCGAAATGGCGGAACTTATTTTCCTTCCCCGGCTATGTCTATCTGTTGAGCAAAAAAACGTAGCTTGTAACTGCCACGACGTGCTGTTTGAGTTGGCCTGACCGTTAGTAACGACATGGTGATAACTGCCTCTACAATGGCGCCTTCACTAAAACACCTAACTGTACATCGAGTAGCCTCTAATTAAATATTATTATGTCGCTTGCCATATTATCAATCTTTGGAAAAAACCGGGAGGCCGGTGCAGGGATCAAAGGGTTCGAATATCAAAAGCTCCGCACTCTCCAGTACTGGTTGCACAACAGGGTTCACGGCATTCAGGAATCCATTTTTTGCGAGTATGAAGATGATATTTTTCAACGCGACGAGCTGTTACTGAAATCTAAGTTCAGGCAGGTTAAACTCTACGGTTCCAAGAATTTTCATTTGAAAAGTGACGAGGTAAGAAAGGCCATCGCTAACTTTTTCACCAATTACGTTAATGGCAAATATAGTCTGGACGAGGTAGAATTCGTATTCGAAACCAACACCGGTATCGCCCGCGATTCCGGTGACAATGACGCAGCCTTGCTGGAGGCTTGGTATCAGAACCAGGACCGGCTTGAAGGACAATTGTTGGCACTGATCGTGGAGAAGATCAGGGCCATAGTAACAGAGTATGTTGTGGGAGAGTACGAAAAGCTGGTTGAAAAAAAGGATCCAAAGGCGGAAGACGCGATGCAGTTTTTTAACAGCCTGCGAGATAATGTGTGGGAGGATTTCGTGAGGTGTATCCGTTGGGATTTTGCAAAATTGCAACCTGATGACGCGTTGAAGCAAACTCATACCAGCATATTCGGGTTGATAAAACGGCTTCAGTTTCCTGCAGCAAAATCAGACCCCCAGGGAATATTTGACGCCCTTTATCACGAAGTTTCCGAGCGGATGTTCCAGGATCGACCGGAGGACCGAGCTTTAACCAATGAAAAGCTGGATCATCTAGTCTTGAATAGAAGCTCAGGTGCCGATAAGCAATACAACACGGTTTACCAGCTCTGGACGAAAGATCCTTATGTTTCCGGGTTCAACCTGGGGCAATTTTTACAGGTGACCGACGCATGCCAATATTGTAGGCGTTCTTCATATCTCAAACAACATAGGGGATTCTGGATAGATGTATTGGAGCAGTACGTTGCTATGGCCGAACAGATAGGACGCTACGGAGTAAAAGGTATATATGAAATATTGATGATGGAAATGGTAGTTGACATTGATACCTGGGAGGTCAGTGGGTCGTTAGCTGGTAGGGAGGCAATTATTGCAACGTATGTTGAACGAAGCAAACCAATGAGGGAGCCCGCTGATGTCGAATCCCAGTTAAATGTACTTCAGTCAGTATTCGGTGCGATGACCATGAACGTTTGCAGTTTTCCGGAACAGGAGTGGGATTCATGGTGTAAGCGCCTGGAAGAGGTCATTGATCAGGAGCGTTCCGACGCTACTCATCCAGACCAATTGTGCGATTGGTGGGAGTTGACAGCAAGCTTTCAGCAATTTCAGTTGACATTAGGTAGGGGGGGCGTAAAGTTGGACGATATTATAAATAGTTACGACCAGTTGATCAAGGTATTAGACCGTGCGCCGTTTTTCGATCTTGGGCGATTGTACAGCAGGCTCAATTCTTTGCGGTTGATTTATATCAAATCTGGCGGTCAAATGGTGCAAATAGATGCGATTGAAGGAATTGTGCAAAAATTGACCCCAATTCAGAAAGAACGATTAGGAAATGTAGAACTGGCCAACACTTCTCTCAAAGCGGCAATGCAATATCTGGAGAATGGTCAACCGGAGTACACTTTAAATGCCTTAGACCATCTTCATCGGTTGCAGGAATTTTGGCGGTATGCGGAGACAGAACACAAATATGTGCTGGCCCTGCTCGACACCGCGCGTGTCTATAATAAATTGAATCTCAACTATGCCGCCAAATACTACTGTCTCGGTGCCATAGGGTTTTGTCTCCATCAGCCGAGTGATAAAATGAAAAGATGGATTTTCGATGCGTGCTGCCTGATGACCCTGATAGAATACGAGCAAGGGAACTGGATGGGGGTGTTGCTGTGTTGGCACTTGTGTAATCTTACCGGGGCGCCGTTCGTTACCACCCTGTCCGATACGGCGCGTGATCGGTACCAGTTGTCTGGTATGAAAGTAGCAAAAGTCGTATCACTTCTACCGCTACTTTCCCCACAGCTTTTGGGTTTTATTTCCTTCCTTCATACACAAATGGGTCAGGAGGACCGTGAGGGTTTGGCATCTGTTGCTGAGGGGTATGTCCAACTTATGGGCAAAAGATCAATTGCCGAGGTGCTAAATGATGTTGCAACCACGCCGATTGGTGACCTTGGCCCTGTAAGAACGATCAGTTGGCAGGCGTATGGATCAACCTTCAATGTTTCTTTCGTCAATGACTGGCAACATACGGCCGTAGGAGAGGAGTTTGCCGGGTTCATGCAGATCGTTTTGGTGGAATTGCGGAGAGCAAAAATTGATCTGCACCTTATGGCAGCCACCGTTAACATTGATGTAGTAATGGCTGAACAGCAACTCCCGGTCGAGCAGTTGCCGGACAATTCCAGCTACCGATGGCGGTATTTCGCAAATGAGGTCACGTCCTTTGATAATATGCCAAAGCAAATGCACCTGGCACGCATGTATCTAGCCGCCCAGTATATTCTCCGGGATATGAGTGGTATTAGCGATGAGGCGATGGAGAAGACTTTTATGTCATTTTTCGAGAAGCGCAATTTGTCTGGAAAGACCATGCTCGGGCATCTTTATCAAAAGACCTTCCGGCAGTTTTTTGCCAAAGAACAGTTCGATGCTCAGCAAAGGGCCAATTTTCAGCCCTATAAAGCGGAGCAGATCGGACGAGCGGTAGAGGGGCTACCATACGACCGCAAACTTAGCCCGTTATATTCTCCGGAGGAATCGTTAAGGCGCAATGAAATTCGCTACCATCGGGGATTAAAGTCTATACATTTAACATTAGCCAAGCTAAAGGTCGACTCAAGGTACTCCACCTGGTTAAGCGGACTTAGGGCAGCTGGCTGGCTTGACTGGCACATCATTATGGGTATTGGAAGCGTTGCCTGCCAATACAAGGCTGAGTCTAACGTACGGGCAAAGAATCCTGCAGCTACCTTTGAAAATTCCTTCGAAGAAATAAATAGAGAAATGAACAGGATCTTGCGGGAAGATGAGGCTGAACATTACCAAGATATCCCTCATGACATCTTTTTTATTGGTAGGCACTTTGAAGATGTGCTACTTGCCTGTATGGTTGATGTACTTAACACATGGGGCATGTCATACAAAGCAAAGTTTCCGAACTGGCCAGCCTTGAAACAGTTAGCCGCCCGTTTTGGCTTCTGGCAAGATGATGTGCCTGACCAGAGCCCACTCTGAAGTTGGCTACAAAGCATTCTTGCCGTCCATTTTTCTTAGGTAAGAGAACTAAAGTTCCAGGTAATTACTCAGTCATCTTGATTCCTCAATGAGCTGGCTTGAAAGCATAAAAAAAGGAACAGATTATTATCTGTTCCTTTTTTTCCAATCGGTTAGTACCGCGTACGGGATTCGAACCCGTATCACCACCGTGAAAGGGTGGTGTCCTAACCCTTAGACGAACGCGGCTGCTGAAGTCCAAAAGTTTGATTGGGAGTGCAAAGGTAATAGCCTGACTATTTCCCTCCAAATAAATGTCAAAAACTTGGCAAAATATTTTTCCATTGCTCTCGCTATCTCATTAGACCTTACCGGTTTATCCCCCTTATAGCCAGAGGGCAAGTAGCTGAAACCCGCCACTGCTAACAGCTAGTCGCTAAAAGCTAATACCTCCTCTCCACCGAACCAATCCATCCCCAATATTGTTTTATATAGGTATTCCTTGCTGCCAGATGCTGCGGTTGCTTCCCTTTGCGTATTCCTTACAAATTCATAAAATGCATTTAACAGCAATATTGTAACTTCACGCCGCATTTGTAAACCTATAAATAAAATCTTGACAATGAGCACAGTTAAAGTGGCCATCAACGGGTTCGGACGTATCGGCCGGTTGGTATATCGCCAGATCTACAAAATGGACGGGATTGATGTAGTAGCAATTAACGATCTCACCAGCCCCAAGGTGTTGGCTCACCTCCTCAAATACGACAGCGCACAAGGTCGTTTTGATGCTGATGTAAAATCTTCTGAAAATTCTATTATAGTAAACGGCGAAGAAGTAAAGATCTATGCCCAGAAGAATCCTGCTGAAATTCCCTGGAAAGACCACGGAGTAGACGTAGTACTCGAGTGCACTGGCTTCTTTACCGATAAAGACAAAGCTGCCGCCCACCTTACTGCCGGCGCTAAAAGAGTTGTGATCTCTGCACCTGCAACCGGTGACCTGAAAACCATCGTTTTCAACACCAACCACAACATTTTGGATGGTAGCGAAACCATCATCAGCTGCGCTTCCTGCACTACCAACTGTCTCGCCCCCATGGCAGACACCCTCAACAAAAACTTTGGTATCGTGAACGGTCTCATGACCACCATCCACGCCTATACCAACGATCAGAATACACAGGATGCGCCACACCCCAAAGGTGACCTGCGCCGCGCCCGTGCCGCTGCACAAAATATCGTTCCCAACAGCACCGGTGCTGCCAAAGCCATTGGCCTGGTATTACCCGAACTGAAAGGAAAACTCGATGGCTCCGCTCAGCGTGTACCTGTTCTTACAGGTTCATTAACTGAATTAACTGCCATCATTTCTAAAAATACCACCGTTGCTGAATTGAATGCCGCTATGAAAGCTGCTGCCAACGAAAGCTTTGGTTATACAGAAGATGAGATCGTGAGCAGCGATATCGTAGGTAGCACCTTCGGTTCATTGTTCGATGCTACACAAACACGTGTACAGGCTGCAGGCGATACCCAACTGGTACGCGTAGTAAGCTGGTACGATAACGAAATGAGCTATGTGAGCCAACTGGTGCGTACCGTAAAGTACTTTGCCGGCCTCATCAGCAAATAAGTTTAGTATAGATTTCTATACCCATAACCGCAAAGAAAGCTAAGCATTAAAGATTACGTCGTCAATGGCCCATGGCCGACTGCCGATTCACGATGCCTTACGTCTTTGCGGTTACCTTTTTAAATAAACCACCATATGTCTACCTTCAGCCAGCATAACTTCAAAGGAGAAAAAGCACTTATTCGCGTTGACTTCAACGTACCCCTCGATGATAAATTCAATATCACCGATGATACCCGCATCACCGCAGCCATCCCTACCATCAAAAAAATACTCAACGACGGCGGCAGCGTGATCCTCATGAGCCACCTCGGCAGGCCCAAAGATGGCCCCACTGATAAATATTCTCTCAAACACCTCATTAAGCACATCAGCGAACTGCTGGGCGGTACTACCGTATTATTTGCCAACGACTGCATCGGTGAACAAGCTTATGTAACAGCAGGTATGCTCAAACCAGGCGAAGTACTCCTCCTGGAAAACCTCCGCTTCTACAAAGAAGAAGAGAAAGGCGACAAGGCCTTTGCTGAAAAACTGTCCAAACTCGGCGATATATATGTGAACGATGCCTTTGGTACTGCTCACCGCGCCCATGCTTCTACAGCCGTGATCGCTCAATTCTTCCCTGCTGATAAACGCATGTTCGGTTTACTCATGGAAGGAGAAGTGGCCAGTGCCGAAAAAGTACTGCACGAAGCTCAAAAACCTTTCACTGCCATCATTGGCGGCGCTAAGGTCTCTGATAAAATACTCATTATTGAGAACCTGCTCGAAAGAGCTACCGACATCATCATTGGTGGTGGTATGGCTTACACCTTCATGAAAGCCAAAGGCGGTAGCATCGGTAAATCACTCTGTGAAGATGATCGCCTGGAAATGGCCCTCGACCTGCTCGCGAAAGCAGAGGCCAAAGGCGTTTGTATTCACCTGCCTTCCGACTCAGTCATTGCCGATAAGTTTGATGCCAATGCAGAAACCTCCGTTGCCCCCAGCAATGCCATCCCCGATGGCTGGATGGGACTGGATATCGCTGAAAACGCCTGCGGACAGTTTTCCAATGTGATCAAACAATCCAAAACCATTCTGTGGAATGGTCCCATGGGTGTTTTTGAAATGGAGAAATTCCAACATGGTACCAAAACAATTGCTGAAGCAGTTGTAGCGGCAACCGAGGGCGGCGCTTTCTCCCTCGTAGGTGGCGGCGACTCTGTAGCTGCTGTGAACCAGTTTGGCTTTGCCGATAAAGTTAGCTATGTCTCTACCGGTGGTGGCGCCATGCTCGAATACTTCGAAGGCAAAACCCTGCCCGGCATTGCAGCCATAAAAGGCTAATAAACTAAATAGATACATAATGGGGCTGGTGCTTTTCAAAGAAGTACCAGCCCTTTTTGTTGCCCGGATTCTCCCGGGATCAGCCTTTAAAGTGTCAAATAAGCCCAAACCCGAATCTTTTTCGTACTTTTTGAGGGTATTTGAGCTATGTCAATAACCACCCATTTTCCCTTTTCTACAACAGCCATCCTAAGTCTGCTCCTGGTACTTTTGGGTGTACCGGCTGTCCATGCACAATCCTACTCTAAGGGCGATTCCATAAAGATCTATAAGCTCCTCGGTGATGCCGACCAGGAAGCCGTCACCGGTTCCCTCGATGTAGCCATGCGCTACACCCGGCAGGCCCTCCAGTGGAGCAGGGAAAAAAAGATGCTGCGCGGCGAAGGATTTGCCAAACTAAAAGAAGCCGACATTACCATACAACAATCCAGTACCGGTAATATTGATCACCTGATTGAGGAAGCCCTGCAAATTGCTGCCCGGTTAAAGGACAGCTTTATGTTGGCACTGGCTTATTATCAGCAGGGCCAAAGCCTGCTATATAATGAACAGCATGCTGCTGCCGAAAAGCTTTTCCATAAAGCCCTCGCATTACACTTTGAAAAGAATATATCCGGCTACACCGGCCTTGTTTACAACGACATGGGGTACATGTTTGGCATCCAGGGCGAACTGGAAAAACAGGCCCATTGGATACTGAAAGCAATACGCGTATATGACCAGGTGCAGGACCTCTCTGGTATGGCCACCGCTACCAGCAACCTCGCTGCTGTTTACCACAGCCTGGGAAAACCGGCAGAAGCCATTCAATATACCAGGCAAACCATTGCCATGCGCGAAAAAGTGGGCGATATAGCCGGCCTGGCCACTTCCTATGCCAACCTTTCCCTGTTCCTCAGGCAGCAGTCAATCGATTCAGCCATTAAATACCAGGAGATATCCTCCCTGTATGCGGAAAAGACCGGCGTAAAAGCAAGGCTCGTACCCGGCTACGACAACATGTCCGTACTCATGAACATGCAAAAAAGAAAAGCCGAAGCCCTGGAATACATTAAAAGATCCATTGCCATTTGCCGCGAAATGAATGATAAACTCGGCCTTGCCAATAAGATCAGGTGGGCTGCTTTATTGTGTGGTGATCTGAAAGACACCACTGCTGCGCTGGCCTGGTTCCGCGAATGTTATGAGCTATCTGTTCAACTCAATAACAAAGCCCTCTGGCGCGATTTCTATGGCAGCAAATCAGCCTACTATAAAAACCAGGGCGATTTTACAAACGCCTTTGAGGATTTAAAAAAGTACCACCTGTACAAGGATAGCATGGTCAATGAGGCCAGCCAAACCAATATCGCCGAACTGCAAACAAAATACGAGACCGAAAAGAAAGACCAGTCCATAGCAGCGCTCAATGCAGAACAGAAGATCCGGAAATTGGAACTGGAAAAACAAAAAGCCGTCATTGCAGGCAATAGGGAAGAGGCACAACGAAAACAAAATGAGATTGATCTCCTCGTACAATCAAAGCAATTGCAGGAACTCAAAATAAAACAACAAAACGAAGAACTCGAAAAACAATTACTCCTTTCACAGGCGAAAGAACAAAAGTTGCAATTGGCCGAAAAAGAAAAAAGCTTACAGGCCCACCAACTCCGTGCACAGGCCCAGCTACGCAATGCCTGGATCATTGGCACCCTACTCTTGCTGGCCCTCGTAGTCGTGCTCTTCAATCGTTACCAGCTCAAAAAGAAACTCGAGCAACAAAAACAACTGGAGAAGATCCGCAACGATATTGCCCGTGATCTCCATGATGATATTGGCTCTACCCTCACCAGCATTAATATCTTGTCCAAAGTTTCACAAAACAACCTGGCCCGCGATATTAATAAGTCCGCTACCATTCTCGAAAACATCACCGAACAATCACAGCAGATACAACAGGCCATGAGCGATATCGTATGGACCATCCGGCCCGACAACGACAAACTCGAAAACATGGTTGTCCGTATGCGGGAATATGTAAGCCATACCCTCGAATGCAAGAACATTGACGTTGTTTTTGATGTAGACAAAGACATCCTGCAGCAAACCCTGGCCATGGAACAACGGCGCGATTTCTTCCTCGTTTTCAAGGAGGCGGTCAACAATGCAGCCAAATATGCACAGGCTACCGTCGTAGAGATCCGGCTGACCAGCGAAAACAATAACCTGCAATTAACTGTTAGTGATAATGGTAAAGGTTTTGATACCAGCCGTGTCACTTCTACCAATGGTCTTCGGAGTATGCGCGAAAGGTCAACAGCCCTGGGCGCCACCCTGCAGATCAAATCAGCACCACAAAGCGGCACTACCATCTCCCTGCTTTTTCAGTCTGCACTGTAGCCAACAGACAGCCAAAGCGAAAAAATCAGGATTTTCATGTAATATATTTTAGCAGGTCTACACTAATGATAACGAAAACCATGTCCCGAAGGGTTGGGGCACGTAAATCGTTGAATTACACAATAAAATTTATAGGCCCTGTATTGCAAAAGCGTTAATTTTAATACGTAATCAAATCTTAAACAAATGAAGTCGCGTAATCTCGTTCTGATCGTTGTTGTTCTATTCATTCTCATCCTCGGTGGTTGTGGATGCAGTGGCTATAACAAAATGGTAAACCTTGACGAAGATGTAAAAGCTAAATGGGGCAATGTACAAAGTGACTACCAGCGTAGGTCCGATCTGATTCCCAACCTGGTGAATACAGTAAAGGGTGCTGCCAACTTTGAAACAGAAACCCTTACCAAAGTAATAGAAGCCCGTTCAAAAGCTACTTCTGTTAATATCAATGCCGGTGACCTTACACCTGAAAAAATGGCCCAGTTCCAACAGGCACAAGGTGAATTAAGCGGTGCCCTGAGCCGTTTATTGGTAACCGTCGAAAAATATCCTGATCTGAAAGCCAATCAGAACTTCCAGGACCTGCAAAAACAACTGGAAGGAACAGAAAACCGTATTAAAGTTTCACGCAATGACTTTAATACTGCTGTACAAGGATACAACTCTACCGTACGCAGATTCCCCAACAACCTCTTTGCAGGCATGTTTGGATTCAAAGTACGTGACAGCTTTAAGGCTGATCCCGGAGCAGAAAGAGCACCAGAAGTAAAATTCTAAACCAAGCTTTATACATTCATGGCACTTTTTTCATTCTCCCGCAAAGCCGAATACTTCTCCGAAGAAGAAAAGAAGCAGGTTGTTGAAGCTATACAGGCGGCAGAACTGACCACCAGTGGTGAGGTCCGCGTGTTCATAGAAAGCCGTTGCCGCTTTGTTGATCCACTCGACAGAGCAGCGGAGATCTTCTGGAATTTAAAAATGGACCATACCCAGGATCGTAATGCGGTACTTGTGTACGTAGCAGTGCGTGATCACCAGTTTGCTGTATTTGCCGACCAGGCTATTCATGAAAAAGTGGGCAATGAGTTCTGGAACAAAGAAGTGCAGGCAATGAGAAAGCACTTTACCCAAAATCATTATGCAGATGCCGTGACGCAGGTGGTCAGAGATGTGGGTATTGCCTTGCAGTTTCATTTCCCTTTCAACCGGGATACAGATAAAAATGAATTGCCGGATGAGATCATATTCGGAAGTTGATCACAGCACAAAATGCCAACCGGCCAATATAAAATAACAAGGAACGGATGAAAAGACTGGTAGCTATATTCTTTGTACTGTTATCCGTAGTAACCTATGGTCAGAACATAGATGACATCATCAAAAACAAGCCAACAAAACTTGTTAATGATTATGCAGGCCTATTGGATCAGGGCGCTGTTCAACAACTGGAACGTAAGCTCGTAGCTTATGATGACAGTACTTCCACCCAGATCGCCATTGTATTGGTCAAAACCCTCGACGGCCGGCCAATTGAGGAAACTGCACTGTCTATTTATAGAAGCTGGGGCATCGGCAATAAGAAAACCAGTAATGGTGTACTGATCCTCGCAGCGATCGACGACAAGCAGATCCGCATCGAAGTGGGTTATGGACTGGAAGGCGCAATACCGGATATTACCGCCAATCAGATCATCCGCAACGATATCGCACCTAATTTCCGGTCCGGCGATTATTATCAGGGATTGGACAAAGCCACAGAATCACTCATACAGGCTGCCAAAGGCGAGTACAAAGCGCCCGAAGGGTACGGTAAACGTAAAGCCAAAAGCAAAGGGTTCGGTAACATCATTGGCGGCATTATCATCATTATCATCATCGCTGTGTTTGCGGGCCGTGGCCGCGGTGGCGGGGGAGGTGGTGGCTATATGAGCCGCAAGGGTTATGGTGATGTACTAACGCCTTTTATTATCGGCAGTTTGCTGGGTGGTGGAAGAGGCGGCGGTGGCGGCGGAGGAGGCTGGTCCGGCGGTGGAGGTGGAGGCTTTGGCGGCTTCGGCGGCGGAAGCAGTGGGGGAGGCGGAGCCAGCGGATCCTGGTAACATTTCCTGGTCAATAGATTCATTTGACAACAAATACATCCAATGGTCCTTGCTTCACAGTGAGGGCCATTTTTTTGGGTCATCATTCAAAGTGGAAGCTGGTAACATTCATTAAACCTTAAAAATAAAATCTATGAATCATCCTCTTTTACCCAATGAAGAACTTGTAATGACATCAGACGATGGAAAGACCATCCTGACCAATATGCGGCTGATACAAACCGGAGACTCCTGGTCCAGTTCTTCCTTTTTGGAGGAGATCAGCTCTATTGAGGTGACCAAACATGCAGACTGGGGAAATTTCCTCGCGGGCACACTGTTGCTTTACCTGCTGGAAGGAATATTCCTGAATATCGAAGACTATTATTTCTTTCTTTTCGTAATAGTGGCTACGCCACTGCTGGTCTTATTACTTTGGTGGTTCTTGCACAGGTCCAGGGTTACAGTTATTATAAACAATGGCCGGAAAGTAAATATCATGGTCAATCAAAAAGCATTTGATCAAATACCTGCATTTACCTGGCGCATCCAGAGCGAAAGGACCAACAGGTTGGTAAGCCTGACCTCCAGGCCATAACCCTCCAATCCCAAAAATTCTGAACTTGCTTATGCGTACTGTACTCCTGTTCCTGACTTTATTCATTAGCTGTTTTTCCTTTGCACAAAAAAAACAGCCACCCAATAACTTTATTCGGCCATTGCCTGAACCGGCAAGATCCGTAAATGATTTCGGCCACTTCCTTACCGCCTCCGAAATTCAATCCCTCGGGAAGGAACTGACACGTTATCACAAAGCAACGACCAATGCCATAGCCGTCATTACCCTCGATTCCCTGACCGATCCCAAAACAAAAAAGCAATATACTATTGAACAAGCCGCCCTGCTGTATTTCAACAAATGGGGCTTGGGCGATAGCATCAAAAACAATGGAGTCCTCATCATGGTCAGCCGGAAGCCACGGGCGGTGCGAATAGAAGTAGGATCAGGATTGGGAAACATTCTTACCGATGAGGTATGCAAGCAGATCATTGATGAACAACTGGTGCCTTCCTTCAAACAGCAACAATTCTTTACCGGTCTTAAAAATGCGATAGCGGCATTGGAAAAAGCGCTCGATGATGACCAACAGGCTGCAGCGGCAGGTACGGGCGACGATAACGTGGAGGCCATTTCTTCCACAGAGACAACATCCTATTCACAGGATGTGCAACTATTCCCGGCAAGCAATACTTTTCCGGTAACAGGAATGTTCATAGGTTTCTTCATCTTAATGGGAGCAATAGTTATCGCCATAATCAGAAATGGTCAGTCGGTTGCGTCCGGTTCATATACAGGCAGCGGTTATCAAAATCATGATAGTAACCTGGACAATGATCAATATATGCGTAACCAATCCTTTAACAGCGCTTTCCTGTCGTCCGGAAGTATGGATGCTTCCCCTTCATCACCTTCATTTGATAGCGGTAGTAGCGATTCCGGCAGTTACAGCGGAGGCAGCAGTGATGGAGGAGGGGCCAGTGGATCCTGGTAATCTTCAATGGTCTTAACGAAACCATACATACCTTAGAAAGAACCAGACCAATAAAAGCATCTGTCTCCTGTATTGCCCGCCATGCCTTAGCCGGACAATTCGGACATTTCGGACAAAACGGCCCAAAACGGACATGCACATTTGGTACGAATGATTTTAAATATTACGTTTGTTTTCGTACGTTATAAATGACAAAAAGGCAAAAAAATGCGGAATGAGAAGATTTGGCAGTTGATGCCCGAAAAAGAGCTGAAGAGGAGAGTGGGTTCAACCGTGGTTCAGCCGTAGACCAGCCGTAGACCAGCCGTAGATCAGCCGTACTTCAGCCGTACATAGACCGTATAAATAGCGTACTTGAATAAAACGAGCCGTTTTCACAAAAAACAGCCTCCATTATATTGCCCTTCCGGTCTTCTGCCCTGGTCACCTTGCCTGCCCGCAACCGCCATGCTGCAATCACACACATCCCCAAAATCTCATAGATCCTGGTTCAGACTTTTCAACCTGTTTTTCGCTTCCTCATTATTGGGATTGACAGCAATCGCTTTTTTATAATGAGCAATAGCCGCTTCTTTCTGCCCCAGCGCTTCACAGGTCTTGGCAAGATCCAGCCAAAGCAGGTCACGGGTGGGAAACTCAGCCACATTGTTCTCAAATACCGCCTTCGCATCTTCATACCTCTTTAAAGCCACCAGTTGATTACCCAATTGGTCCATCGCCAGCCAGTCAATATAATAATGCGCCGTGTCTTTTTTCATGTTCTTATAGGCTTCCAGCGCTTTCGCCACTCCCTGCTGTTTAATGATCTTTTCCATTGCCTTATGAACCGGCTGTTTCAACACCACCGGTTTGTTGTAGAGCACTTTCATAAGACTGGCCGTGATCCCGAAAAAATGAGTAGGCGAACTATTGCATAGGAATACGATCAGGCTATTGGTGGAAGGGATGCGGATCATAAACGACAAAAAACCTTCCGTCATGCCCAAATGGTAATTAGCAAATACACTGTCTGTAGGCGTGTACTTATAATACTGGTTAAACCAGCCATAACCATAAGCCCAGGGTTTAATACCCGGCGTAAACATTTCTGTGGTGAGCTGCTTGTTCAGTAAAGTATTATCCGTAAGCGCTAAATGAAACTTAAAGAGATCCCCCACCGTAGAATAAAGATCTCCCGTGCCCATCGTATTCGATTGATCACGAAAATCTCCCGTAGTATAGTCGTCAAGACCATAATCATATCCCGTAGCTCTTTTTTTCACTACCTGCATATGATGATAAGAACCCGAACCGTTCATGCCCAGCTTATCAAAAATATCTTCCTTCATCAACTGGCTATAAGATTTTCCCGTCACCTTCTCCAGTATATAACCCAAGGTGAAATACCCCCAGCTGCTGTAATAATAACTGGTGCCCGGTTCAAATACCAGCGCAGAATCCATGTACAATTTGATGTATTCCTCCCTCGTAAAACTTTGCCGGCTGATGCGCGGAAAAAAGTCCTTCATAATATCATAGTTCGGCATCCCCGATGCATGGCCCAGCAACTGACGGATCGTAAGGCGACTGCCGTTTTTACGCGAATACTCCGGAAGATAATCGCTGATCGTTTTATCAAGGCTGATCAATCCTTTTTGCACCTGTATCAACACCAAAGTAGCCGTCAGTGGTTTTGATACAGATCCGATCATGAATTTCGTATCAGTGGTGTTGGCGATATCCCATTCACGGTTGGCCATGCCAAAGGCCCCTGTATAGATCACTTTGCCTTGTTCCGCCACCAGCACACTCCCGTCAAATAAATTATACCCATGCCAGGTCTTCATAATATCACCCAGCTTGTCTTTTTTGCTTTGGGCAATGCCTCCTTGTGCAAGCAATAACAATAAGCAGCTAATAAGCAGGCAGCGTTTCATATTGACCAGTTGTTGACCCTACCCAGGCTATCCTGAAGTTAACAATAAATATAGCCTGATCCTCATATGAGCAATAAACCCCGTCGTCCCCGCCTGACAGGCTTTTTAACACATTGCAAATCAATACGACCACCCCATGCAAGGCGCAAATCCTAAAAATCCCATAAATCATTAAATCCGCGTCCTGACTTAAACTAATGCTTCTTATTTTACGTTTAATAATGCGAAGGACTAAAGACCCCTCCCTATGAAACCCAAAACGCGAAAAAGGCTTCTCAGGCTCCTCTGGATACTCCCCCTCTCCCTCATACTGTTGGTGGGTATAGCTGTTGCTATCCTGTATACTCAGCAACAACGCCTCGTGACCCTCGCGGTGAAAGAACTCAACAAGCAGCTATCGGGTGAACTGGTCGTGGGAGGCAGCAATATTTCCGCATTTGAAAATTGGCCCTATGTCTCTATCGGACTGAAGAATGTACAATTTTATGCCAGCAAGCAGAAAGACCTCAAACCCATCTATGAGGCCGAACGCATGTTTGTAGGTTTCAGCCTGCCCGATATACTCAAACAACAATACCACGTAAAAGTCATCGCCCTCAAAAATGGTCACCTCGATCTCGTGCAGGACCGCGCAGGAAAACTGAACATCGTAGAAGCCAGCCGTATACAACAAGACACTACCGCATCAACAGATACAACTACTTCCGCAGCACTCGACCTTAACCTGAAGAAGATCGTACTAAAAAACATAAAGGTTTCCTTCCTGGATCAGGCAAGTAAACAACAACTCAATGCACAGATTGAAAAAATACAATCTTCCGTGAAGGCCGATAGCGTGAATATATTCGCCGACCTGAAAGGAAACATGCGCCTTGATTATACCCGTCCCGGCGATACCACCTTATTCCGAAATAAAAACCTCGAGGCTGAAATAGATCTTTCCTACAATACACTGACCCAGGTAGTCAAAGTGCCTGTCGGAAAACTCAAACTGGAAGAAGCTCTCTTCAACATCACCGGATCGGCCGACCTGCTCAACGGTAATATGGTCGACCTCAGGATTACTGGCGATAAACCCGACTTCAAGCAATTGTTCTCCTTCGCACCCGATAACATAAAGAAGGAGTTGGCTCATTTCAACTACAATGGCCGCCTCACCTTTGATGGCTCCATTAAAGGCAAACTGGCCAATGGTGAGCTACCCTTCATAGAAATTTCATTCTCCTGTGCCGATGCCTGGTTGCACAATACCACCGCCAACAGGAGAGTGGATTCCCTTGCATTAAAAGGATATTATACCAATGGCCCTGGTCACTCTTTAAAGACCTCCGAGCTGCGCTTGCTCAACATGAATGCCAAACCCGGTACCGGTGTATTCAAGGGCAATTTTGTGATGCGTGATTTTACTGACCCGAAAATATTAATGCAGGTGAATGCCAACCTCGAGTTGGAGTTTATTGGCGCCTTCCTCGGTATTAAAGACTTGCAGCGCGTCACAGGACAGGTGATCCTTAAAATGGATTTTAAAGAACTGGTGGATATAAGCGTACCCGAGAAGTCAATGGACAGGCTCTCTACTGGTGTACAAAGCGAGTTGGCAGTACGCAACCTTACTTTCCGCATTCCGGGTTACCCTCATATGGTAGAAGGTCTCAATCTTCATGCTGCTATGAAAAGCGGATTCCTAAACCTGGATTCTCTTTCATTCAGAGTAGGCGGCTCCGACTTTACCATGAACGGCTCCCTGAGCGATCTCCCCGCCCTTTTTCACCACCAGGAAAAGGACGTACTCCTTACCCTCAACGCCCGTAGCAACAAACTCGTCCTCAAAGAGCTGCTGGCATACGATACCGCCAGGAGCAACAAAGCAAAGGAAGAGATCTATAATTTCAATATAGGCATGGCCCTGGCTACATCCGTCAAAGAACTGCTGCAGCCGAAGCCCCTGCCCAAAGGCCAGTTTACCATTCGCGAACTACGCGCTGCCTTCAAGCATTATCCCCATGCCTTCCATGATTTTGGCGCCGAATTGACCATTGCCGATACTTCCCTGCGCCTGAAAAACTTTGCCGGACAGATCGACAGCAGCGATATTCAGTTCAGTGGCCGCATCAACAACTATGCACTCTGGTTTGATAAAGTGAAACGTGGCAGAACTCAGATAGCTTTCGACCTCAAATCAAAGAGGCTGGCTATGAAAGACATCCTGGGCCGCATCAGCCGTCAATACGTGCCCGAAGATTATCACCAGGAAGTGGCATCCGGTCTATGGCTGCGTTCAAAGACCGACCTGCGCTATGATTCTGTATTCAGGTTTGCCAATATCAAGATCGCTAATATTTCCGGTGAACTCCATAAGCATCCTATCCGCCTGGACAGCATCAGCGGAAACATAAAGATCGGGGCCGATCATTTTGTAAAGATCGATACATTGAGAGGCAAGATCGGCCGCAGCGATTTCGACCTGAGTATGCGGCTCTATACAGGCAAAGACACCGTGAAAAGGAAAAAAGAGAACTACCTCCAGTTTGCTTCCCACTTCCTGGATGTAGACCAGCTTTCCAACTACCGCTTCGCCTCAGCGTCCGAAGAAGCGCCCGCCTTGTCCGACCTGCCAGCTGTTCAGGTCAGCACTGCTGCGGCAAAGACCTCTGCCCATGCAGAAGCCTTTAATATTTTCAAAATACCCTTTATCGATTTCAAGGCCAACCTCAACATCGAAAAGATAAAATACCAGCGCCTCTGGTTGAAGAATCTTTCCACCAATATAAGAATGCAGGCCAACCAGCATCTTTACCTCGATACATTGAATGTTGAGATCGCTGAAGGAAAGATCGGAGCGCGTGCCCACTTCAATGGAAGCAATCCCGAAAAGATCTACCTGAGAAGCAGGATCCGGGTCGATGATATCAATATAGAGAAGTTGCTGCTCAAGCTCGATTACCTCGGTCAGGATTACGTGATCAACAAGAACATTAAGGGCCGTCTTACCGGGCTGATCAAATGTTATGTACAGGTGCATCCCGATCTTACTCCCATGCTCGATCGGACCGAAGCACAGCTCGAAGTAGATATCCGCAATGGCACCCTGGTCAATTTTGCGCCCATACAGGCTGTTTCATCATACTTCAAAGACAAAAACCTCAACATGGTGCGCTTTGATACCCTGCGCAACAAGCTCACCTTTAAGGATGGTGCACTCACCATTCCCGCCATGAATATCAACTCTTCCCTGGGCTTTATGGAAATATCCGGCAAGCAATCCCTCAATAAGCAAATGGAATATGCCCTGCGCATTCCTTTGAAGATGGTGACCCAGGTGGGATTCCGTATGCTCTTTGGAAAAAAGAGCGAAGAAGTAGATCCCGATCAGGTAGATGCTATTGAATACCGGGATAAGGACAAACGCGTACGCTTCTTAAACCTCAAAATAACCGGCACTCCCGATGATTACAAAGTAAAGCTGGGCAAAGCCAAAAAAGCATAACCACCCATCCCATCAAATTGGGGCCTATCTTTACCGCGCTTAAAAAAGGCACCTGACCACCATCATGCGCACAATCCTGCTAGTACCCTGCTTTTTATTTTTTGCAAGCGATCTGTTCAGTCAGTCTGATTTCGACACCCGGAAAAAGTTCTACTTCTTTAAAACATGGAACTACCTCAAATATTACCATCCCGGCATCGCCACCGGTAAGGTTGAGGCCGATTCCTTTTTTCTCCGCTATTGGCCCCTCATCAGCCAGGCCAAAGACAATAAAAGCTTTAATAAAGTGCTGCAGCAAATGACCGGCGCCTTACCCAGGTTGCCCCGGACAGCTGCCGCAAAGCCATTACCGGCAGAACAACAAATAATGAAGCAGAACCTGGACACAGCCTGGTGTACCAGCGATCCCTTCATCACCCCTGCAGTACAAAAACAACTCCGGCAGGTCTTCATTCACCGCTACACCGATACCGGCCATTATTACCTGCCCGAAAAGAACTATACAACAGATGTGCCCCATGAACCGGCTTACCCATTTGCCGATAGCCTCAACATTCCCTACGAATACCGGATGCTGGCACTGGCCAAAATACAAGGCGCCGTCGACTACCTCTTTCCCCATAAGTATATAATGGATAGCAAGTGGAATACAGCCCTGTTGCACTTCATTACATTATTTACTAGGTGCGATTCCCGCTTACAATATGAGCAACTCCTGCTCAATGTTACAGCCACTTTCAACGATACCCATGCCTGGTACTTCAACGAGGGGATGAAGAACAGGAGGCGCATTTTCAGGAACAATTTCTACCCGCCATTCGAATACCAGGTCTTCGACAGTAAGATCCTTGTTACAGGCATCATCATTGAGGAGCTTTGCAATAAGGCAGGTATCCAAAAAGGAGACCTGATCACTTCCCTCGACGGGATCAGCGTCCATGAAAGGATCAGGCAGCTATCACAACTCCTGTCAGCATCCAATATCAACGTACTCTGGTACCGCCTTGCAAAATATACCGACAATTTCCTTTTTGCTGCAGACAAGCCATCCGTCTCCATCCAGGTAGACCGGCAAGGCAAAACCTTCTCTTCCGGATTGTCCCTCATCCAGGGGAAGGATACCGGCTACGTTCGCAGGCTAAGCCAATACTTTAACACCAGGCCCAGCCTCAAAAGACAAGATGATCAACTCACCTACCTCGATAGCGGCGTGGTGTATTTAAACATCAACAATACCTTTCGTTTTATAGAGCATGTTCCCGATGAACGTCTGGATGCCGTGATGGATTCCCTCCTTAGTATTATGGCGCAAAGCAAGGCCCTCATTTTCGACATGCGCGATTACCCCGACTGGCCCGGATTTGCCTTTACCTATCTCTATAAGAAGTTTGGGAAAAAGGCCAATATCTACGGCTGGTACTATGAGGTCAACAAACAATACGTAGGCACTTATACTCCCCTGAAGCATACCAACGATTATTTTCCTCCTGCCATAACCCCCGAAAACTTTGCCTACAAAGGAAAAGTGATCATCATCGTCAACCCCGTTACCCGCAGTATGAGCGAATGGCATACCATGAACCTGCAAAAACTCTTTCCCAACAGCATCACCATTGGCCAGCAAACCGCCGGGGCCGACGGAGACTATAAGAGAATGAACCTTCCGGGTAATTATGCCATGCCTTTTACCGGCAATGCCATCTTTTATCCCGATGGCGCCCAGGCCCAGCGGGTAGGAGTGAGGATCGATCAGCCCCTTTACCCGTCTATGAAAGAAATATTGACCGGCGGGGACATCCTCCTCAACAAAGCCCTGCAACTCATAAAAGAACGATAATACCATCAACTCCTTCCCCATAAAAAAAGCGACCCACCTTCCAGTGAGTCGCTTTCTTATTATAAAGAGATCCTTATTTACTTTTCAACCAGTCAACTTGTCAAAGGCTCGATTGCCCTCCCTCGTTGCCTTGTTGCCTTTATGCCTCATTGCCTTTCTTTAGAATCCCGCTTTCTCTCCACCCAGTTGCGCCTTCACATAATCGATCTGCGCTTGCAGCGCCGATTTATCAGAAGCAATAGCTTTCGCAGCTTCTTTCTTCGTTACGATACCTTTCAGCCATCCATTTACTACAGGCTCCAGTCCAAAGTTCTTGGTTTGCTCACGGAAGTCCACAATGATATCAACACCTTTCTTCAGGTTGTCTGTATTGTTCACTTTCGCCAGGAAATCACTGAAAGAAGGCAACAGGTTAAATTTGGCTTGAGACAAAGGCATATCACCTACAGCTTTCGCGATAGTACTGAAACTGCTTTCGTCGCCCGATTTGATCATCGTTTTCATCACCGCGCCTACCAGGGCGCCCTTGGTGGGTTGTCCAGCCAGTCGCTTTGCTTCAGTGAAAGCAGCTGCACTGTCTGTTTTGGCAAGCGCTTCCAGCGCATTACCTGCTACTGTGTAAGAAGAATCACTCACACTCTTAACAAACAGTTCCTTATAGGCAGGAGTTTCATAATTAGACAAAACTGTCAGGGCAGTAGCCCGTACAGTTGGTTTGGGATCATTTTTAGCGATAGCTGCGATCAGCGGCTCGAATTCCTTCTTATTGCCCTGGTTCTTCAGGTTCAGACGATTAAGCGCCAGACCGCGGATACCATAATATTTATCCTTCAGTGCCTCAGACAGCAAAGCAATGGCTTTGGGGTCAGTTTGGTTCTGCGAAGCATACTCTACAGCTTCCCGGCGGTCCAGGTACTGGCCGGCATATTTGTATTGATGAACATAATTGTCCATCGTCTTGCTGTCCTTCTTTTCTACGAGCAATGTTTTGTCTCCGTCTACATTCACCAGGTCCGGTTTGCTGGTATAGCTAAAGGTGAAAGTATCTGCCTTATTTTCTATCCATACCTTATTACGCACCTTTGTAGCGCCATTATAGATATCAATAGCGATCGGCAGTTTGAACACCTTATCACCCGCCTGCGTTTGCTTCACGATCACTTGCACTTTTTTGGCAGCATCATCATATACATAATCAATAGCCAGTTTAGGATGGCCTGATCCATAATACCATTGGTTCCAGAACCAGTTCAGGTCTTTACCCGTTACTTCTTCAAAAGCCAGGCGGAGGTGATGTGCCTCTGCAGCCTTGAATTTATTGGTGGTCAGGTACAGGTTCAGCGCTTTAAAGAAGGCACTGTCACCAACATAGCTGCGCAGCATATGTAAAATACGGCCACCTTTATTATAGCTCACCGCATCAAACATCGCTTCCTTGTCCGTATAAAAGAAACGTACCAGGTCTTTCTTGTCACTGCCACTTTGAAGGTAACCAGCCATATCTGTATAGTTCTGAGCATCTCCGGCATCCTTACCATATTTGTATTCGTCCCACAACGTTTCACTGTAATTAGCGAAAGATTCATTCAGCGTCAGGTTGCTCCAGCTTTCGGAAGTCACATAGTCACCAAACCATTGGTGAAACAGTTCGTGTGCAATCGTGCTTTCCCAGCCATTGCCATCTACCAGCTCACGCGCATCTTGTTGTGCACTCTCCTGGTGTAAGGTAGCCGTGGTATTCTCCATGGCGCCACTTACATAGTCGCGGCCTACTATCTGCGAATACTTCACCCAGGGGTATTCCACTCCCGTGATCTTCGAAAAGAAGCCCATCATCTCCGGCGTATGACCAAATATTTTCCTGGCTACCGGCGCATATTCCTTCTCTACATAATAATTAACTTCTTTGCCTTTATAGGTATCCTTGATCACCGAATAATCACCTACACCCATGAAGAACAGGTAAGGAGCGTGCGGCAATTCCATATTCCAGGTGTCTGTGCGCGTGCCATCTGTATTCTTCTTTTGCGATACCAGCTTACCGTTTGAGAGCGTTACATATTTTTCAGGAACCGTCATAATCGTTTCCTGAGTGGTTTTCTGGTTGGGCTTGTCGATAGTGGGTACCCATACCGAAGTAGCTTCAGTTTCACCTTGTGTCCATATTTGTGTAGGCTTGTCCTTTTCTTCTCCCTTGGGGTTGATAAAATACAAACCCTTGGCATCTGTGATCGCAGCACTGCCTTTTACTTCCAGTTCGTTGGGTTTGGCTGTATATTCAATATATACCGTATACTTTTCTCCCCCTTTATACGATTTGTCGAGCTTCACATTCAGCACCCAGCCATCATAATCATATTTCAGCGGCGTGGTAGCAGTGCCTTTTACAATCGCTACCTTTTTGATCTCCATTCCTTTTGCATCCAATGCCAGCGAGTCCGTAGCATAAAAGTGTGGTTTCAGCGTTATCCAAGCCTTACCGTTCAGGTAGGATTGCGAATAGTCGAACCGGGCATCAATTTTAGTGTGTACCAGGTCATTGATCATAGGAGCACTTTCCCGGTATAGTTTTTTCCAGGTAGTATCCTGGGCTGCCTCATGCGGCTGCGCCCACAGGGTTTGAAAGGTTAGCAAAGTCAACAATCCAAATAATAGCTTCTTCATGAAATGAAATTTAAGTGCCGTAAAGATAAGTTCGCCTATCCTTAATATTTGCAAAAAAAGGTACAAGTGGCTGTTGACAACCATCAAATAGCTAGTTTTGTTTTAATTAGTAACTTACACCTTCATGAAGCGTATTGCTCTTGTTATTAGCTTGTTAACGCTGACCTGTAACGTCTTAAGGGCGCAACAGGAGTATTTTATGTTTGTCTGGGCCGATAATCAGCAGCCCTTTTATGTCCGTCTGGAGGAGAAAACATACAGCTCGTCCGGTATTGGCCACCTGGTGATCTCCCAGCTCAGAGATTCTACCTATAACCTGGTCGTTGGATTCCCCAAAAAGCAGTTTCCCGAGCAGGCTTTTGTTGTTTCTTTCAATAAAAAGGACCTCGATTACCAATTAAAATATACCGCTGAATCGGGATGGACCTTATTCAATGCACAAACATCGGAAATGGTAAAGCCCCGGCAGGACTATGTCGTGAAGAATACCATGGCTCCCCTGGGAGAGCGTAAAACAGGCGCATTTGCTACCCTCATGTCCGCGCTGGTCAATGATTCCTCCGTCCTGTACAAGTCCGTCGCCAAAGCCGATATACCCAAGCCCGCCACCGTTGCAGCAGCCGGTACCGACACCACTGCAATCGTTAAGGAACAACGCATACAAACCGATTCCGTCCTGGCAATAGCGCCTGCCAAAGACTCCGTACAGGCAGAAAAAGCCATCCTGGCCGCTGCCACCGATTCATTAAAAAAAGATAGCCTTCCGGCCAGCCTCGCGGCAGCGCCTACTATTAATACAGCAGCTACCCCAAAAGATACCGCCCTGGCTATCGAGAATAAAACACCCGCGCCCTTGTCCGTAGTCGTCCAGGTGCAGGAATGGTGGAACGATAAAGGAAAAGGATTCATTTATTACGACAGTACCAATGCAGGTACAGATACCGTATCTATAATGATCGAGTTCGACAAGAATGCCGGCCTGGGCCTGGCTACACCAGAGCAGGTTATTGCTGCTCCGGCAAAGGTTGATTCGATCAAAGCTGCCGCTCCCACACCCGATACAGTCGTGGCCCAAAAGCAGCTGCCACCTGCGAAAGATTCCACCGAAAAAACAGAAAAGGCCGTAGCTAAAATTTCGCCCGACACCCCCGCCGTATCAGTTGCCGCCGTAACACCTGCTGTCACCTCGTCCGATTCGACAGCTAAAAAGACGGCAAAAACCGTCGAAACCAGGACCGTTCCCGATTCCACAGCTACAGTGGCAATTGTAAAGCCGGATCCCACTCCCGTCAAAACTGATTCTGTTAAGGCAGACCAGGCGGCTACCAAAAAGCCCCTGCTCCTCATGAATTCAGACTGTACCAATTTCGCCTCCGAATTTGATGTAGATAAATTACGCGTGAAGATGATCAACGCAGGTAGCGTGGACGATAAGGTAGCAGCCGCCAAAAAGGTCTTCAAAACAAAATGCTTTGTTACCCGCTATATAAGGGGCCTTTCTGAGCTATTCCCCAACGATGAGGCCCGGTTTAAGTTTTTTGATGCTGCTTATCCCTTCGTATCAGATACCGGTAACTTCCGCCAGCTGCTGGACCTGTTTACCGATGAGCTCTATATAGCCCGGTTCAAGTCCCTGGTGAGAATGTAACCAGCAACGGGCCACAAGTCCTGAGCATCCATCTTCTCATTGGCTGGTCCCAGGTGTATTTGCTCGCAGCTCGTAGCTCATAGCTCGCAGCTCCAGGCTTATGCCTTAATTTCGCCCCATGAATCGTTACTTTCTGGAGGTTAGCTACAAAGGCGCCCGTTATGCCGGTTTCCAGGTGCAGGAAAATGCTACTACTATACAGTATGAGGTAGAGAAAGTATTGGCTACCCTTTTCCGCCATCCCGTTTCCCTCACCGGTTCTTCCCGTACCGATTCAGGCGTTCATGCCCGGCAAAACTATTTTCATTTCGATATCGACATAAATATCCCTCAAAAGGTGGTGTATAATCTTAATGCCATGCTGCCGCCCGACATTGCCGTCAACCGCCTGGTTCCCGTAAAAGAAGGCGCACATTGTCGTTTCGATGCCCTGGCCCGGGAATATGAATACTTCATTTATCAGTCCAAAGCTCCTTTTCTCAATGACAGGGCTTATTACTTTCCCTACACCCTCGATCTGCCCGCTATGCAGGCCGCCGCTGCCATGATCATGGAGTATACCGACTTTACCAGTTTCTCCAAACGCAATTCACAGGTGAGGACCCACAATTGCACCATTCTGCACAGCGAATGGGTAGAGCGGGAGGAGGGCCTCACCGTGTACCGCGTGAAAGCCAACCGGTTTCTCCGGGGAATGGTGCGTGGCCTCGTAGGCACCATGCTGAAAGTGGGAAGGGGTAAGCTCAGCCTCCCCGATTTCCGGAAGGTGATCGAGGCATTGGATTGCAGCGAAGCCGACTTCTCCGTGCCTGGCCATGGCCTGTTTCTGATCAAAGTCGAATACCCTGCTGGTTATTTTTCAGAAAACAATCAGGACTAAATACTTAAGTATCTCCTTATTCGTTATTGGATAGCGCCCTTCTCCTGGCGGATGAAGTGCTCACAAACACAGGATCTCTAACCATTGCCCATCACTTAAAACCAATAACCAACAACTGCCACCCGGCAAGTAATACCCCTCTGTTCCATTACACAGCAACAAACGAGTAACTAGTGATCAGCCCTCAACAAAGAGCCACCAGCTCTGGTAGCCAGTGATTAATAATCCACTGCCAGCAATCCGCGCCCATCAGGGAGCAACCGGCCCTGGTAGCCAATAATCAATAGTCAGTAATCAATAATCCCTCAATCAGCTGTCTTCCAGGTCCTCATCTTCCCTCCTTTTACCTCCGAAATTCTCTCAAAAGCCATTAATTCATTGTTATTTCTAACCTGTTTTGAAAAAACTTTCCGCCTCAAATCCGCTCCCATAGCCACTTTCAAAAAGCAGGTCAAAACTTCTTTCAAAAAGATTTGGAATGAGGTTGCGATCCCCCCTATCTTTGCGGCCCGCTTAGGAAAAAAAGAGGTACAGAAACAGAAGAGAAAAGAAGACCATTACCAAGCGCAATTTGTCAGTTAGCTCTTTGATTACTAATAAGTTGCGAGATAAAAGGAAAAGAAAAAAGTGAGAAAAAATTTGGTAGTGAAAATGTAGCCTCTTATCTTTGCAGCCCGCTCTAAAAAACAGGGCAAAAGTTCTTCGAAAATGAATGTTTGGCAAGTGGTTTAAATGAGTGAGAGAGAGGAAGAAAGAGAAGGTGAGTGAGAGAGAGAATAGGAAGAAAA
>Ga0160449_1000156_pt1 | contig 61142 bp, 50 predicted proteins | sample HID1975I_E1MG_FD_108216 | JGI IMG/M metagenome (GOLD analysis project Ga0160449, IMG submission 108216) | Enriched soil microbial communities from UW Madison campus, WI, USA - HID1975I_E1 MG | ecosystem: Environmental > Terrestrial > Soil > Unclassified | place: USA: Madison, Wisconsin...
CGGCGACTCGGCGAGCACGCGCAGGTGCACCCCGAGCGCGGCGGCCGGGGCCGCCATCATCCGGGCAAGCTGCCCACCACCCACGACCGCGACCACTGGTGCTCCCACGCGGGCGAGCCTAGTGGACGAGCCGGGATATCCTCCGCGGGTGCACACGAGTCAGCGCCCACGCCGCACGTGGGGCCAGCGGTTCGCCGAGCTGGGCCGGTTCGGCTCCGTCGGCGCGGTCGCCTACGTGATCGACCTCGGCCTGTTCAACCTGCTGCGCTTCGGGCCCGGCGAGCTGCTCGGCGAGAAGCCGCTGACGGCCAAGGTGATCTCGGTGGTCGTCGCGACGATCGTGTCGTGGCTCGGCAACCGGTACTGGACGTTCTCGCAGCAGCGCACCGAGGGGCGCGTGCGCGAGCTGCTCATGTTCGGGCTCGTCAACGGCGGGGGCATGCTGATCGCCGTCGGCTGCCTGTGGTTCTCCCACTACGTGCTCGAGCTCACGAGCCCGCTCGCGGACAACATCGCGGCCAACGTGGTGGGCGTCGGGCTCGGCACGATCTTCCGGTACTTCTGCTACAAGTACGTCGTGTTCACCGGCGCCCCCAAGGCGCTCGCCGAGGTGGGCCGCGCCCGCGACGACGACGCCGAGGGCTGATCCCGGGTCAGTCGGTGGGGTCGGGGACCTCGGGGACCTCGGGAGCCGGGGGCTGGTTCGGGGTGGACAGGACCGAGCCCTTGGGGAGGAGCACCTCGGGGTCGAGCGATCGGGGCATGCCCGCGAGGAACACGGCGAAGACGGCGGGGCGGCGCTGGGCCAGCTCGAGCCGACCGCCGTCGGCCGCCACGAGGTCCCTGGCGAGGGCGAGGCCCAGGCCCGTGCCGGAGCCGCCCGTGACCTCTCGCTCGAAGATGCGGGGGGCGAGCTCGTCGGCCACGCCGTCGCCGGAGTCGCCCACCTCGAGCACCGTCCCGTCGCCGGGGCCGGAGGGGCGCGAGCGCACCCACGTGGTGCCCGCGCCGTGCTTGAGGGAGTTCTCGACGAGCGTGGCGAGCACCTGCGACAGCGCGCCCGGGGTCGCGAGCACGTAGACGTCCGGCTCGACCTGGAGCTCGAGCGAGCGCCCGGCCGCCCGGAAGGTCGGCTCCCACTCCTCGAGCTGCTGCTCGGCGAGCTCGAGCAGGTTCACGGGCTGCGTCACGCCCCCCTGCCGCTGGCGGGAGCGGTCCAGCAGGTCGTCGACCACGTCGGCGAGCCGCTCCACCTGCTCGAGGGCGATCCGCGCCTCCTCGCGCACCTCCTCGGTCTCGGCGGCGAGCGTGATCTCCTCGATCCGCATCGACAGCGCCGTCAGCGGGGTCCGCAGCTGGTGGGAGGCGTCCGAGGCGAACTGGCGCTCCGTGGCGAGCCGGTCGGCCATCCGGTCGGCGCTGCGGGCGAGCTCGAGGGCGACCTGGTCGATCTCCTCCACGCCGGAACGCCGCGCGGCCGGTTTGACCTGGCCCGCCCCGAGCATCTCGGCGAAGGCGGCGAGGTAGACGAGCGGGGCGGCGAGCCGGTTGGCCTGCCACAGCGCCATGCCGATGCCCGCGGCGAACGCGACGACGGCGGCCGCGATGACGAGCAGCACCACCTGGGCGCTGACCCACAGCATGTCCCAGCGCGAGACGAACAGCAGGACGGTCGCGCCGTTCTCGGTGCGCACGGAGGACTGGATGGCCTGCCCCGTCACGGTGGGCCCGGCGCTGAACTGGTGGTTCTCGGGGGTGATCACGAACACCGACGCCGTCAGCGAGCGGTCGCCCCCGACGTAGAGCTCGAGCAGCCCTTCCGTGATCTCGGTGCCGCGCTCGATGCGCCCGTCGACCTGCCGCGCGAGGCCGGCCGCCCGCTGCTCGAGCTCGCGCACCTCGTTCTGGCGCACTATCTGGGCCCCGATGAAGGCAAGGGGGAACCCGAGGAGGATGACGGCGACGGTGACGGCCGCCACCGTGGCCTGGAGGACCCGACGGCGCACCCGGCGACCCTAGTTGGTCGGGGTCTCGAACCGGAAGCCCATGCCTCGCACGGTCGAGATGTAGCGGGGGGCGTTCGCGTCGTCCCCGAGCTTGCGACGCAACCAGGACACGTGCATGTCGAGCGTCTTCGTCGAGCCGTTCGGGTCCGCGCCCCACACCTCGCGCATGAGGTTGTCGCGCGAGACGACGGTGCCGGCCGCGGCCACGAGCACGCGCAGCAGCTCGAACTCCTTGGCCGTCAGGTGCAGCTCGCGGTCGTCCTGGAAGGCCCGGTGCGCGGCGACGTCGATGCGGATGTTCTGGGCGTGCAGCTCGTCCCCGTCCACGGGCTCGCCGTGCGTGCGCCGCAGCAGCGCCCGCACCCGAGCGAGCAGCTCGGCGAGCCGGAAGGGCTTCGTCACGTAGTCGTCCGCGCCGGCGTCGAGGCCGACGACGAGGTCCACCTCGTCCGCTCGCGCCGTGAGCACGAGGATCGGCACGGTGAGGCCGCGGTTGCGCAGCGCCCGCGCGACGTCGAGCCCGTCCATGTCCGGCAGCCCGAGGTCCAGCACCACGAGGTCAGCGTCCGCCGCGCCGTCGATCGCGCCTTGCCCGTGGTGGTGAACTACCACGTCATATCCCTCGCGACCGAGTGCGCGGGCGAGGGGTTCGGCGATGGCCGGGTCGTCCTCAGCCAGGATCACGCGGGTCATCGCTCCATGCTAGGTCATGCCAGCCCCATGCGCAGACCTCGACTCGGCAAGGTCATGGTTGAGTCCCGGCACGGGTCGGTCGCCTCTCCGTCCGCCGTCGGACACCCCTCTCATCCCGGAGACCGACGACGGCCACGAGCCCGGCTCCTAGGCTGACACCCGTGACCCCTGACGCCCCGGTGGACCGCGCACGCCGCACGACGCTGCTCGTCGACTCCGCACTCGCCGCGCTGTTCTTCGCCGCGGCGATCTTCTTCGACGGCGTCGTGTTCTCGCTCACGAGCCTCGACCCGGTCGTCTCGTTCTTCCTGTGCGCGCCGCTCGCCGTGCGACGCACCCACCCCGTGCCGTCCGTGGTCGCCGTGTTCGTCGCGGGCCTCTTCCAGCTCCTCCAGGGCTACCAGTCGATCAACACCGCGAGCTTCGCCGTGCTCGCCGCGCTGTACTCGGTCACGGCGTTCGGTCCACGCTGGGCGAGCCGCACCGCGCTCGGGGCCGGTCTGCTCGGCGCGACCGTGCTCGCGATCGGCCTCACGCGGGACGGTGGTCTGCGGGTCGCCATCGTCGTCCTGTTCATCATGGTCCCGCTGCTGCTGGCGACGTGGGCGGCCGGCATGCTGCGCGGCACCCGCAGCGACGCCCGGGCGGCCCGTGCGGAGCGGCTCGAGCGGCTCGCCGTGGAGCGCGAGCAGGAGCTGCGGCTCGCCGCCCAGGCCGAACGCGCCCGCATCGCCCGGGAGATGCACGACATCGTCGCCCACTCCCTGACGGTCATGGTCGCCCAGGCCGACGGTGGCCGGTACGCCGCCGCGAACGAGCCCGCCGCCGCGACGCACGCCCTCGAGACGATCGCCGAGACGGGCCGCGCCGCGCTCGCCGACATGCGCCGACTCCTGGGGGTGCTGCGGGACGAGGATGCCGACGACGGCTCCCCCGGCGCACCGAGCACCCTGACGCCCCAACCGGCGAGCGGCGACCTCGAGTCGCTCGTCGAGCACGTGCGCGCGAGCGGGCTGCGGGTCTCGCTCGTGCGCATGGGCACGCCCCGCGCGCTGCCGCCCGGTGTGGGCCTCACGGCGTACCGCATCTGCCAGGAAGCGCTCACCAACGTCATGAAGCACGCCGGGCCCGAGCCCACCGTCACGGTCATCGTCTCCTGGGCGCCCACGAGCCTCAGCCTCGAGGTGTCCGACGACGGGCGCGGGGCTGCCGCCGATGCCGAGGACACGGGCCACGGGCTGCTCGGCATGCGCGAACGCGCCATGATGCTCGGGGGCACGCTCACCGCCGGTCCCCGGCCGGGTGGCGGCTTCCGCGTGCGCGCCCAGCTCCCGTTGCCCGCCCCTGGAGGAACCCCGTGAGTCCCGTCCGCGTCGCCCTCGTCGACGACCAGAAGCTCGTCCGCGCGGGCTTCCGCATGGTCATCGACTCCCAGTCCGACCTCGAGGTCGTGATCGAGGCCGACGACGGCGAGGACGCGCTCTCCTCGATCCTGCCCGCCGCGCGCGCCGGCGAGGTCGACGTCGTCCTCATGGACGTCCGCATGCCGCGGCTCGACGGGATCGCCGCGACGGGGCGTATCACGGCGGCCGGGCCCACCCCCAAGGTCATCGTGCTGACGACCTTCGACCTCGACGAGTACGTGCTCTCCGCGATCCGTGCCGGGGCGAGCGGGTTCTTGCTCAAGGACGCCCCGCCCGAGGAGATGCTCGCGGCGATCCGCACCGTGTACGCGGGCGATGCCGTGATCGCGCCGTCCTCGACCCGCCGGCTGCTCGAGCACCTCGCGACGGCGCTGCCCGACCCGGAGGTCTCCTCCGAGCTCGACGCCGCGCTGAGCCACCTCACCGACCGCGAGCGCGAGGTGCTCGTCCTCATGGCGCGCGGCCGGTCCAACCAGGAGATCGCGAGCGACCTGTTCGTGGGCGAGGCCACCGTCAAGACCCACGTGGGGCGCGTGCTGTCCAAGCTCGGGGCGCGCGACCGGGTGCAGGCCGTCGTGGTCGCCTACGACTCGGGGCTCGTGCGGCCGCACGGCGGGTAGCACGCCGTCGTCGTCCTCCTCCACCCGCGGGGGGAGAGCGAAACCCGCCTCGGGGGCGACGCGCCGCGACACACCGCCCGCATAGCGTCGTGGACGTACTCACAACCACGAGGAGCAACCCGTGACCCAGCACGACCCCGGCGCCACCACCGCGCCCGCCACCCCCGCCGCCGCCGTCCGCGCCCGCGGCCTGACGAAGGTCTACGGCGAGGGTGTCGCGACCGTCCACGCGCTCGCGGGCGTCGACGTGGACTTCGACGCCGGCCAGTTCACCGCGATCATGGGCCCCTCGGGCTCCGGCAAGTCGACACTCATGCACCTGCTCGCGGGGCTCGACTCCGCGACGGGCGGCACGGTGCACCTCGGCGACACCGAGCTCACGACGCTCGACGACGACGCACTGACGCTGCTGCGCCGGCAGCGCATCGGCTTCGTGTTCCAGTCCTTCAACCTGCTGCCGATGTTCACGGCGGAGCAGAACATCACGCTCCCCCTCGAGCTCGCGGGCGCCGCCGCCGACCCGGCCTGGTTCGACACGCTCATCGACACCCTCGCCCTGCGCGAGCGGCTCACGCACCGGCCCGGGGAGCTCTCCGGCGGACAGCAGCAGCGCGTGGCGATCGCCCGGGCGCTCATCGCGCGTCCCGACGTCGTGTTCGCCGACGAGCCCACGGGCAACCTCGACTCGCGCTCCGGCGCCGAGGTGCTGAGCTTCCTGCGCCGCTCCGTGCGCGAGCTGGGCCGCACCGTCATCATGGTCACGCACGACCCGACGGCGGCCGCCTACGCCGACCGCGTCGTGCTGCTGGCCGACGGCCGCATCGCGGGCACGATCGACGACCCGACGCCCGAGTCCGTGCTCGCCGGGCTCGACGCGCTGCGGACCCTCGAGGCGCCCGTCGCGGGCGGGGTGGCCGGCTGATGCGCGGTTTCGTCCTCTCCCAGCTCCGCCGGGGCGGGGGGCGGCTCGTCGCCGCCGGCATCGCGATCGCCCTCGGTTCCGCCTTCGTCGCGGCGGCCCTGCTCGGCTCCACGATCGTCAAGACCACCGCCTACAACTCCGTGTCGGCGAGCTTCGCCAAGGCCGATCTCGTGGTCGAGCCGGGGCCCGACGCCGACGGCCCGCTGACGGCCGCCCAGCTCGACGCCCTCACCGCCACCTCCGGGGTCGGGGCCGTCTCGCCCGTCAAGTCGCTCAGCTTCATCGTGACGTCCGGCGCCCACTCCGACTACGCGTGGGCCACCACGGCGGCCACGGACTCGCGGCTCGAGCCGGCGACCCCCACGGACGGCCGGCTGCCCGCGTCCGCCGACGAGATCGCCATCACCGCCGAGACCGCCAAGCGCCTCGGTGTGCGGATCGGCAGCGACGTGGTGATCGAGAGCCGCGCTGCGGACGAGGTGGTCTACGACGAGAACGGCGACCCCGTCCTCGACGCCCCTGAGCCGCTCGCCATCACCGTCACCGTGGTCGGGACCCTCGTCGACCCCGCCGGGTTCAACTACGACTCGCCCACGGCGATCCTCGTCGACGAGCTCGCGACCGAGGTCGCGCAGTCGCAGGGGTACACGCTCGACTCCTACCGCGCTCTCGTGCTGCTCGAGGACAGGGGCGGTGTGGAGCGGGTGCGCGACGCCTTCCGTGCGGACCCCGCACTCGCCACCATGCACGTCACCACCGTCGAGGAGAAGGCGCACGAAGCTGTCGTGCAGTTCTCCGGCGACACGGACATCCTCACGGGCTTCGTGCTCACGTTCGCGGGCATCGCCCTCGTCGTCGCCGCGATCGTCATCTCGAACACGTTCCAGGTGCTCGTGGCGCAGCGCGCCCACCTGCTCGCTCTGCTGCGCTGCGTCGGGGCGACCCGCCGTCAGGTGCGCCGCTCGGTGCTCCTCGAAGCCTCCGTGGTAGGCGTCGTCGCCTCCACGGTCGGGCTCGCCCTCGGGGCGCTGCTCGCGCAGGTGGCACTGTGGATCGTCCCCGCGCTCGACCTCGCGGTGCCCGTGCCGACGACGATCGTGCTCACGCCTGCCGTGGTCGCCTGGCCGATCATCACCGGGACCGTCGTCACGGTGCTGGCCGCCCTGACCCCGGCGCGGCTCGCGACCCGCGTCGCCCCGCTCGCGGCGCTGCGTCCGGTCGAGCTCACACCCGTGCGCAAGAGCGGTGCGACCCGGCTCGTGTTCGCCCTGCTCGGGCTGATCGTCGGCGGTGGCATCCTCGGTGCCGCCACGGTGCTCGCCGTCGCGGCCGAGGCACAGGACCCGACGATGTTCGTCCTCGCCGGGATCTTCGGCGGCGCCGTCTCGTTCACCGGCATCCTCATCGGGGCCGTCTACTTCGTGCCGGCGCTCGCGCGCGGACTGGGTCGCCTCGCGGCCAGGTTCGGTGGCGTGCCCGGCAAGATCGCCGCCGCGAACTCCGTGCGCAACCCCCGCCGGACCACGGCCACGGCCTCGGCGCTGCTCATCGGTGCGACGCTCGTGACGATGATGGCCACCGGCGCCGCGACCGCCCGTGGATCGCTCACGGTGCTGCTCAACGAGGGCTACCCGATCGACATCGCGGTCACTGCCCCGTGGTCGGCCTCCACGAGCACGAGCGCCCTCACCCCGGCTCAGATCACCGCCGTGCAGCAGACCGACGGGGTCCAGGGGATCGCGCGCATCGAGGCGATCACGGTCGAGGCCACTCTCGGGGAGGATGCCTTCTCCGACACCGTGGTGCAGACCGCGTCGCCGGCCGAGCTGGACCAGGTCGTGCGGAGCGAGGTCAAGCCGCTTCCCGCCGTCGGACACGTCGCGGTGCCGCGATGGCTCGGCGCCCAGGACGGGGACACCGTCACCGTGACCCTGGACGGGACATCCGTCGACCTCATCGCCCAGCAGGGCACGGGGTTCAGCATGTGGTTGTCCGAGGAGGACTTCGCGGCGCTCGGGGGCGACGCCGTGACCACGGCGGTGTGGCTCGCGATCGAGTCCGGCGCCAACCCCCTCGACGTGGCGACCTCGCTGCGGGACACCTTCTCCGAGCTGTCCGCCACCATCGGTGACCCGCCGCCGGAGATCCAGGGTGCCGCCGTGGAGCGGGCGGGCTACGAAGAGGTCATCGACACGATGCTCGCCATCATCGTGGGCCTGCTCGGCGTGGCCGTGATCATCGCGCTCGTGGGTGTGGCGAACACACTCTCGCTCTCGGTGCTCGAGCGGCGCCGCGAGTCCGCGACCCTGCGGGCGATCGGGCTCCGGCGCGGGCAGCTGCGCCAGATGCTCGCGATCGAGGGAGTGATCATCGCGCTCGTCGGTGCCGTGCTGGGGGCGGCGCTCGGCCTCACCTACGGGTGGCTCGGTTCGACGCTGCTCCTCGCGGCGTCGGGCGGGCTGCAGCTCGTGGTGCCGTGGCGCGACCTGGGACTCGTGCTGGCCGTCGCCGTAGCGGCGGGCCTGCTGGCGAGCGTGCTCCCGAGCCGCACCGCCACCCGCACTCCCCCGGTGGCGGCCCTCACGGTCGACTGATCCGGCAACCGCCGATCCACAGGCCGAGGGCCGGTGTCCCGTCAGGGCGCCGGCCCTCGGTCATGCTCGTCGGCGTGCGAGTGAGCTTCTCCCCCGGGCCCGGCCTGCCCGAGCTGGACCTGGAGCTCGCCGTCGGGGCCACGCTCGGCTCGTTGCGCCCCTACCTCGCCGACGTCGCGGGCTGCCCGGCGGCGGCTGTCGGACCGCTCAGCATCGGCCGGCTCGTGCTCGACGAGGCGCACCGCACCGGGACCTTCCCGCTCGTCGCGGGGGCGCGGTTACGCGTGGGCCCCGCCGGTGCGAGTTCCGTCGAGGTGGCCGACGACGGCGTCCTCGCGGCAGTGCGCGCGCCGTGGCACCTCGCTGTTGCTCACGGGCCCGACGCCGGGATGATCTGGCCGCTCGCGAGCCGGGTGCCCGTCGGGCGGGCGCCAGGGGGACGCGGGGCACCTGGCGGTCGCGGCGTGCTTGACGACCGCCGGGAACCACGACCGCGCGAGGTGCCCGAACAGCGTGAGGTGACCGACGTCGGCAACCTCGGTCTGCGCCTCACCGACCCGCTCGTGTCGCTCGAGCATCTCGAGATCCGGCTCGCGGCGGGACGCGTGTGGGTGCGCGACGCCGGCTCCGCGAACGGCGCGCGCCGCTCCCGCGCGTGGTCGCGGCACCGCCTGAGCGGCCCGGTGCCACGGTGGTGGACGCGGTGGCGGGACGGCGACCGGCTCACGGTGGGCTCGACGGTGCTCGAGCTGCGGCGGGCGCCGAGCCGCACCGGGGCCGACGGCGGGAACCTGCACGACGGCGCACCCGAAGCCGACTCGCGCCCCGGCCGGGTGGGGATGCTCGTGGCCGGGCTCGCCCCCGCGCTCGGCTCGCTCGCGCTCGTCGCGGGGACCGGCAACCCGGCGCTCCTCGGCCTCGGGCTCGCCGGCCCCGCGCTCGCCGGGATGCTCGCGCTGCGCCAACCCCGCCTCGGCGGTGGGTCAGGTCTCGAACGCGCCGACGCTGTGGCCGCCCGACGGACCGACTCCGCCCGTGCGGGCTCGAGACACGCGGGTTCGACCCGCACGGGTCAGGCACCGACGAGCACGGAACCCGCACGGCGCACGCACGCCGACTCCGCGCACGCCGGCTTCGCGCATGCTCGCCGTGCGCGCCACATCGCCGCACACGAGCTGAGCGCCGTGGTCGCCCGCGACGTGCTGACCGGCGAGGTGGCACGCCCGGACAGTTCCCTCGTCACTCTCGCACCGGCCGGGGTGCTCGCCGTCTGCGGCCTCGGCGCACGGCAGGTCGCGGCGACGCTGGTTCTCGCGGCCCAGCCCGAGCGGGTCGAGGCACGCGGCCCCGGAGCGGAGCACTGGCGCTGGGCACGGTGGCTCGCAGGAGGCCCGCCGCGCGGCGCGGACGAGGAGGCCGGCCCGCACGTCGTCGTCGTCGACGGCGGTGAGGCGCTGCCTCAGTGGGGTGGGCCGGGCCGCGTCGTCGTCCTCGTCGACCCCGAACGCGTGCCGTCGTGGTGCACGGCGCGTCTCGATGCCGCGACGGGCGTGTGCCACGGGCCTGACGGCGCGCAGGAGTGGACCGTGCTCGCCGGGTCCGCGGGGTGGGCGGAGCGGCAGGCGCGGCTCATCGCGGGCGCGCGGTGCGTGCGCGCGGTCGGGGCGGGTGGCATCCCCGAGTCGGCGACCTTGGGCGAGCTGGGGCTGCCGGCGCATGCGGCAGGAATCGAGGCCGCGTGGGCCGAGGCCGACAGCGTCCCAGGGGTCGGCGGCGGTCCACGGGCCGACGGCGGTCTGCTGGCGGCCGTCGGCGTGGGACCTGGCGGGCGCACCACCGCCATCGACCTGGTGCGCGAAGGTCCGCACCTGCTCGTCGCGGGAACCACGGGCTCGGGCAAGTCCGAGGCGCTGCGGGCGCTCGTCGCCTCGCTCGCGCTGCGCTACCCGCCCACCGCGCTCGCGTTCGCCCTCGTGGACTTCAAGGGCGGCGCGGGCTTCGGGGCGCTCACGGAGCTCGAGCACGTGGTCGGGTGCGTCACGGACCTCGATGCGCACGAGGCCGCCCGGGCACTGGCCGGGCTCGCGGCGGAGCTGCGTGCGCGGAAGGCGCTCCTCGCGCGCGTGGGTGTCGCGGACCTGCGGGACTGGCCGAGCGCCGCGCAAGAGGCTCACCCGGGCCGGCTCGTGGTGGTGGTCGACGAGTTCCGCGCCCTCGCCGAGGAGCTGCCCGAGCTCATGGGCGCGCTCGTGCGCATCGCGACGCAGGGTCGGTCGCTCGGCGTGCACCTCGTGCTCGCGACGCAGCGCCCGTCCGGCGTGGTGAGCGCCGAGCTGCGCGCCAACGTCGCCCTGCGGCTCGCCCTGCGCGTGACGGACGCCGCCGACTCGAGCGACGTCATCGAGGTCCCCGACGCCGCCGAGATCCCGCCCTCGCTCCCTGGTCGTGCCCTGCTGCGTCGCGGGCCGGGCCCGGTCGAGGAGCTGCAGGTCGCGCGGGTCGGTGCCGCGGGCGTGCCGGTGCGGTTGGCGGGCGGCGAAGGGGTAGTCGGTGCTGGCGCGGGGGTGGGCAAGGGCGAGGCAGCGAACGCGCTCCCCGCGGAAGCTGCGGGGGCCGCGCGAGCAGGCGCGAGCCCTGGCAGCGCTGATCACGACGCGGCGCTCGTCGCAGCCGTGCGCGAGGCGAGCACCCGCTGGCGCCCCGGCGCCCCGCGACCGACGGCGCCATGGCTGCCTGCGCTGCCCGACGAGCTCGGGTTCGAGGAGCTCGAGCGGGTGTCCGGCGAGCTCGGGTTCGAGGAGCTCGAGCCCGCGCCCGGCGCGGTCTCGCTCGGGGTGCTCGAGCGGCTGTCCGACGGCGACCAACCCGCAGACCCGCACCCCGGGCTGGACACCCTGCCCTTCGCGCTCGCCGACGTCCCCGACCGGCAGGCCCGGGTCGTCGCTTCATGGGAACCCGCCGCCGCGCACCTGGTGGCCGTGGGTGGGCCGGGGTCCGGGCGCACGACGCTGCTCACCACGCTCGGGGTCGCGGCGTTGGCGCGCGGCTGGACGGTGCACGCCGTCGGACTGCCGGAGTCCGCCTTCGTCACGAGCGGCTCCGACGGCGGTCCGTCCTCGACGATCCCCCCGGGCCTCGGCACGGTCTGCGGGCCGGACGATCCCCGTCGGCTCGCACGCCTCGTCACCCTGCTGCGCGCGGCGCCCCCGCGCACGCTCCTGCTGGTCGACGGCGCCGAGGAGGCGTGGCGTGCGCTCGAGCTGGTCGCACGCGGGTCGGGCGCCGAGCGGTTCGACGAGCTGTTGCGCGCACGCACCGTCGGGGTCGCCCTGACGGCTTCCCGCGCGACGGGGCCCTGGGCGGGTCACGCGACCGTGCGGGTCGTGCTGCCCGTGGGGGACGCCGTCGCCGAGGAGATGGCCGGAGTCCCCCGGGAGCTGTGCGGGGCGCGGCGAGGTCCCGGCCGGGCGATCTGGCTGCCCGCCCGCGCCGACCCGCTCGTCTGCCAGGTGGCCCGCGCAGACAGGGGGGCGTCCACAGCACCGGGCTTCCCGCCGTCGGGCACCGAGCTCGCTCGGGCACGGGATCAGTCCGCCATCCGGGGCCCAGTCCTCCGCGATCCGCCGTCGGGCACCGCTCTGGCGCCGCCGCAGGCGCCGTTCCGCCTCGTGCCCCTCCCCCTCGTCGCGCGGCGATCACCCGGTACGGGGACGCCCCGGCGCGGGCTCGCGATCGGCGTGGGCGGCGACGAGGGGCGCATCGTGACGGTCGAGGCAGTCGGCGGGGCGCTCGTGGTGGGTCCGCCCGGCTCGGGTCGGAGCACCGCGCTCGCGCACCTCGCCCTCAGCGCGGCCCGCGGCGGGGGGACTCTCGTCACGATCGCGCGGGACGCCGCGGTGCGAGCCGCGGGCGCCGAAGCGGGCGTCGAAGCGGGCAAGACGTGCGGGTTCACTCGCCCCGAGGTGCTCGACCTGCTGGCGGGCACGCAGGCGCGGGAGGCCGTCGTCGTCGTCGACGATCTCGAGCAGCTCGCCCGGCTCGTGCCGGGGGCCGCGGACGCGCTCGACGCGTTCGTCGACGACGGCGGATGCCTGATCGCGAGCCTCACCCTCGACGCGGCCCTCGGCGCCTACCGCGGGGCCGTCGCGACCCTGCGCGCCCGACGCCACGGGCTCGTGCTCGCCCCGCAGAACCCGGGCAGCGGCGACGTGTTCGGCACGCCGCTCGAGTGGGAGGTGGATCCCGTGCGGCCGCAGCACCCCGGTCGGGGCGTGGTGCAGCGCGCATCACGCGTCACAGCCGTGCAGGTGTTCGCGCCCGGCGACGCGGGTGGCGCGGGATAGGTCGGGCTTCGGGGGTCGAGTGCTGGGGGCGGCGGGCCCCTGGGCGGCAGCGCGACGGGGCGGGCGCGCCCCTGGGCGGCACCGTGACGGGAAGCGCGAGCTCCCCGGGGCGGGCTCAGTCCTCGGCGAAGGGGCGGCGCGGGGGGACCACGCCGGGACGCAGGAGCGCGACGATCACGACGACGGCGACCACCACGGCAAGGACACCGAGCGCGACGGCATCGCCGCGGATCCACTCGATGCCCATGACGCCGAGCAACAGCTGGAAGGTGATGACCGGCGCGCGCGTCCAGGCTGCGGCGCGCCACACGCCTCGCGCGCAGAGGACGAGCAGCAGGGCCGCCACGACCGCGAACACGGCGAGTCCGACGACGGCCTCCGGGTAGGCGGCCGTGCCACGCGCGAGCGAGACGAGCCACGCGACCGCGAAGCCTACGAGGACCGCCACCTGGGCACTCAGGAGCGCGACGACGGCGATGCGCGGACCGCGCGCGGCCGGGAACACCGGCTGGACCGGAGACGTTATGTCTGACATCACCAGCAACACTACGACCCGCAGAAGATCGCGGCGAGCAGCTGATGTGACGAAGACCTCACGGTATGGGCGTGATTACCTCGGGCAAAACTCTTGTGGTAAGGCGCCGAGGGTGTGAGGCTAGTCAGCAGTTGTGTTCACCCCCCGATTCCCCTGCATTGGCACCCGTACGTCCGCGCCTAGGACGCTCGCGGCCAAGATCGAAATGGAGACCTGATGGACTGGCGCCACCGCGCTGCGTGTCTGACCGAGGACCCTGAGCTCTTCTTCCCCATCGGGAACACCGGGCCGGCCCTCGTTCAGATTGAAGAGGCCAAGGCCGTGTGTCGGCGTTGCGACGTCGCGGACACGTGCCTGCGCTGGGCCATGGAGACCAACCAGGACTCCGGCGTCTGGGGCGGCCTGACCGAGGACGAGCGTCGCGCGCTCAAGCGCCGCACGGCTCGCCAGCGCCGGGCCGGCTGAACGCCGCTCCGCGCACCTACGCACCGAAGCCCCGTCGGACCAGATCCGGCGGGGCTTCGCGCTGTCCGGAGCTTGCGCCGAGCCTCCCCGCACTGTGGCTCCGGCGAGCATCCAGGGCGCCTGGCAGATCATCGAGAAGCCTTCGTTCCCTCACAGGGCACAAAGGCTTCACGATCTGCGCCGCGGGGCGATGGGGTCAGCCGGTGGGTCGGGGGGTGCGGAGGGTCGCGTCGATGCGGACCGTGGTGCCGCCGCCCTCACGGGGGCCCCAGGTGATCTCGCCGTGCAGCTCGTTGGAGACGAGCGCCTGCACGATCTGGGTGCCGAGCCCGGACCCGGGCCCGTCTCCTTCACCGAGCCCCGCGCCGTCGTCGGACACGGCGACGATCAACGAGTCGCCGTCCCGCTGCGCGCTCACCTCGACCTCGCCGCTCGCCCGACCCGCGAGCCCGTGCTCCACGGCGTTGGTGACGAGCTCCGTCAGCACGAGCGCGAGCGCCGTCGCGTCCTCGGCCGGCACCTGGCCGAACTGCCCCACCATGACGGTGCGCACCTGCCCGGAGGCTGCCGCGACGTCCGCGGCGAGGCGCAGGTTGCGCCGGATGAACTCGTCGAAGTCGACCGTCTCGTCGAGGGTCTGGGACAGGGTCTCGTGCACCATCGCGATGGTCGAGACCCGTCGCATCGCCTCGTCGAGTGCAGCCCGCGCCTCCGGGTTGGTCATGCGGCGCGACTGCAGCCGCAGCAGCGCCGCGACGGTCTGCAGGTTGTTCTTCACGCGGTGATGGATCTCGCGGATCGTCGCGTCCTTCGTGATGAGCTCGCGCTCGCGCCGGCGCAGCTCCGACACGTCGCGGCAGAGCAGGACGGCCCCGTGGCGGTGGCCGTCCTCGCTCAGCGGCACGGCCCGCAGGGACAGCGCGACTCCGCGTGTCTCCAGGTCGGTGCGCCACGGCGCGCGACCCGTGACGACGAGCGGCAAGGACTCGTCCACCGGCATGCCGGTCTCTTCGATGAGCTCGGTGGTCACCTCCGCGAGCGAACGACCCACGAGCGTGCCGATCACCCCGAGCCGGTGGAAGCACGACAGGGCGTTCGGGCTCGCGTAGAGCACCTCGCCCTCGGAGTTGAGCCGGATGAGCCCGTCCCCCACGCGCGGGGCGCCTCGGCGGGGCCCGGTCGGGACGTCGGCGTAGGGGAACTCCCCGCGCGAGACCATGCCGAGCAGGTCGTCCGCGGCCTCGACGTAGTTGAGCTCGAGCCGGCTGGGCGTGCGAGCGCCACCCAGGTTGGTCTGCCTGGCGATGACGGCGAGCGCCCGTCCCTGGCGCACGACGGGCACGGCCTCCTCGCGCACGGCGTACGAGCCGAACCACCGCGGCTCGCGCGAACGCTGGGCCGTCCCCTCGTCGAGCGCCTGCTGCAGCTGGGGGCGCTGACCCGCCGGGGCGCGCGAGCCCACGATGTCGTCGTGGTGCACCGTCGCGCCCGTCGAGGGCCGGCACTGCGCGATCGCCACGAAGTCGCCCTCCGCGGTGCGGAGCCACATCACGAGGTCGGCGAAGGCGAGGTCGGAGATGAACTGCCAGTCACCGGCGAGCAGGTGGAGCCATTCGACGTCGGCTGCATCGAGATCCGCATGGCGCTGGACGAGCTCGCTGAGGGTGGACACCCCGCAAGCCTAGGAGAATCGAAGCGCCGTGGTACCCACGGATAGGTAGGCTCAGGGTGCCGAAGCGGTCCAGGCACACAGGGGAGCCTGCGACGCCCGGCGCAGAAGGAGGAACCCCGTGCGACTTCAAGCCGTCCTGCGCTACCCCGCCGAGCCCGCGCGCGTCGTAGCCATGCTCGCCGACCCCGAGTTCTCGCGGCGCGTGATCGCGGCGACGGAGGGCAAGGCCGAGGCGGTCGACGTGACGGGGGACGCCTCGGGCGACGGCGCGTTCACGGTGACGACCCGGCGCTCCGTGCCCACGGACCAGATCCCCGCCCAGATGCGCTCGTTCGTGGGTGCGAGCCTCGACGTGCGCCAGGCGATCGCGTGGGGCGCGGAGGAGGACGGCATCCGCCGCGGCTCCGTCGCGCTCGAGATCGCCGGCACCCCCGTGCGCGTCACCGGCACGACCCACCTCGTGGCCTCCCCCGAGGGCACCACGATCGTCGAGTACGACACGCAGGTGCGTGCGCAGGTCCCTCTCTTCGCGACGCCGGTCGAGGAAGCCGCCTCGAGTGCCGTGCGCCACGCCCTCGCGGCCGAGGAGCGCGTGGGCCTGGAGTGGCTCAAGGAGCGCGAGGGCAGCTAGGCGCGGAGGATTGGCCGACGGCGGTCGCCCGCGTCCCGAGCTCCTGCCCAGAATCGTCTGCCCAGCACCGGCTGCACCGCGGTACGCTGAGGTGGCAACGCTCCCAAGGCCGGGAGCGAGCCTGTACTCGGGGGAGTTACCACCATGTCGGTCGACGAGGCCCAGACTGCGCCGCGCGACGAGTCGCGACACACCGCCCCAACCCTGGAGGAAGTGGCCGCGCTCGCCGGAGTGAGCCGCTCCACCGCCTCCCGCGCGCTCAACGGCGGCAAGCGCGTCTCCGCGACCGCCCAGGCCGCGGTCGACTCCGCGATCGCCCAGCTCGGCTACACGCCCAACCGCGCAGCGCGTTCCCTCGTGACCCGCCGCACCGACTCGATCGCGCTCGTGATCCCCGAGCCTGACGAGCGCGTCCTGACGGACCCGTTCTTCTCGGGCACCCTCAACGGGTTGAGTTCCGCACTCGCAGGGACGGACCTGCAGCTCGTCCTGATCATCTCCCGGCCGGGCGACTCGGAGCGCACCGAGCGCTACCTGCGCAACGGGCACGTCGACGGCACGGTCGTCGTCTCCCACCACGAGGCGGACCGCCTCGACACGCTGCTCTCCGAGTCCCGGCTCCCCGCCGTCTTCGTCGGCCGGCCCCTCAACGAGGTGGGCCGCCTGCACTACATCGACGTCGACAACTACGCGGGCGGCAGACTCGCCGCCGAGCACCTCGTGGCGACGGGCCGTCGCAACATCGGCATGATCGCCGGCCCGCAGGACATGGCGGCGGGCCGCGACCGGCTGCGCGGCTGGATCGACGTGCTCGAGGCCAACGACCTGCCCACGGACAAGCTCGTCACGAGCGACTTCACGGCCACGGCGGCCTCGGAGGTCACGGCGAAGCTCCTCGACCTGCACCCGGACATCGACGCCATCATCGCTGCGTCCGACCTGATCGCCATGGGCGCCATCAACGTCCTGCGCGAGCGGGGGAAGTCGGTACCGGAGGAGATCGCCATCATCGGCTTCGACAACCTCGGCGTGAGCACCTCCCCCGCGCTGAGCACCTTGACCAACCCCGTCGTCGCGATGTCGCGGGCCGCCGGCCACATGCTCCTCGATCTGCTCGAGAACGGGGAGAAGCCGCCGCAGCACACGCAGTTCAGCCCCGACCTCGTCGTCCGCGCCTCGACCGCGCCGCGTGCGAGCTGACAGCGAGACACCGCGTCCCGGCTCGCCCGGACCACTGCCGCTCTTCGCCCTCGTCGGGCTCGGCGGGATGCTCGGCGGACTCGCACGCACCGGGGTGCTGGAGGTCGCCGGACCGGACCTGGGCGCCCACGGCCTCGCGTTCATCAACATCCTTGGTTCGGGACTGCTCGGCGTGCTCGTCGGCGCCGCGACACCGGGCGCGGCCGCATGGCTGCGCCCCTTCCTCGGCACCGGGCTGCTCGGGGGGTTCACCACCTACTCCGCGGCGATGGCAGCCGTCACGCTGCTCGCCGACGGGTCAGGCTGGCCCGCGGCGGCCGCCTACCTCGCCGCGAGCCTCCTGGCGAGCGTGCTCGCCGCGGGTGGCGGGCTCGTGCTCGGTTCGCGCCTCGCACGAGCAGGGAGCGGATCGTGACCTGGGCACTCGCGGTCGCGATCGGGCTCGGCGCCGGCCTCGGTTCGCAGCTGCGCTTCGCGGCCGAGCGATGGCACGCGGCCGCGCGGCAGCGCCGGGGGCTCCGTGCGGCGACGTTCCCGTGGGCCACCCTCGTGGTCAACGCCGCCGGCTCAGCGGTGCTCGGAGCGCTCACCGGGGCGCACGCGGCGGGCGCGCTCGACGCGACGTGGCTCGCCATCGCCGGCGCGGGCGTGTGCGGCGGGCTGACGACCTTCTCGACGCTCGCGCTCGACGTCGTCGTCCTGCTGCGCGCGCGGTGGTGGGCGCGCGCCGCGTGGTACGTCGTAGCCCAGGTCGTCGCGGGGCTCAGTCTCTTCGCCCTCGGGTTCGCGCTCGGCCTCGATGCCGCCGCGCTCGTCTGAACACATCGATTCGATCACGAATGATCCACAACGGAGACCGACGTGCGGGAGCGCGTCCACACCTGGCTATCCTTGCCCGAGTGCGTCCGCCAGGGGGCGCCCGATGCACAGCGAGGTGTACCGCGGAATGAGAGGCCCCGCATGAGCGGCCGCCCCACGAAGGGCAGTCTCGCGCCGTGGCGCCTGCGGACCGCGACCCGTCGCGGCCGCACGCAGTGGCCCATCCTGCTCGTGGCACTCACGGTCGCGCTCGTGACCGGTTCCCTGCTCTCGGGCATGTCCGTCCTCGTGACGGCGACCGAGCAGTTCGCGCTCTCCACGGTGCTCGGCGCGACCGACCCCGCGCGCACCCGGGTCGACGTCCGCGTCGCGATGGACGACCTCACCGGAGACATCGAAGGTGCGGCGACCCGGTCCCACGCCGCCACCGCCGAGCTGTTCGGCCCAGCCCCCCACACGGCGACGAGCCACGTGTTCTCCACGCTCTACGCCGTGCTGCGCGAGGACGCCACGCCCGCGATGGCGTACGCGGCCGCGATGGAAGGTGTGCGCGACGAGGTCGAACTCGTCGCCGGTTCCCTGCCCGGGGCACCGTTCGAGGCGGAGGTCCTCGCCGACGACGGCCTGCCGATGATCCGCACCGTCATCCCCGTCATCGCACCGGAGTCGATCATCGAGGTGTTCGGCATCCAGCTCGGCGACCGCATCGAGCTGCGCGGCTCGTACACGATCGGTGACCGCGTCCATGTCCAGGTCACGGGCCTGTTCACCGCCAAGGAGCCGGGCTCGGACTACTGGCGGGCGGACCGGACCTCGGGTACCGGCTGGCGACCGGACGCCGTGGTCCCGCTGAGCGGCGGGCTCATCACGACCGACCTCATCGGCCCGCTCGTCATGGACCGCGACGTCCTCACGTCCGGCGGCGCGGCGACCGAGTACCTCGCCGCGTCCTACACACCGCGGCTCGACGCGACCTCGCCGGCCGAGCTCTCGGCGCTGCAAGAGCGTGCGAGCCGGATCGCCGACGACTTCCCCCGGCTCATCACGGCCCCCGACGTCGACACCGTCCAGGTCACGACCACGCTCCCCGAGCCGCTGCGAGCGACCTCGACGGCCCTGACGATCACCCGCGCGTCCGTGCTCGTCGTCGGGCTGCTGCTCCTCGTGCTCGCCGTCGCCGCGCTCGGGCAGGCGGCCCGGCTCGTCGCGGAGGGCCGCACGGCGGAACGGTCGCTCATGCGTGCGCGCGGCGCGTCGGGGCGACAGGTGCTCGCCCTCGGTGCGACGGAGGCGCTCGGGCTCGCCGTCGTCACGGCCGCAGCGAGCCCCTTCCTCGCCCGCGCGCTCTACCTCGCGCTGGCCCAGACGCCGGCGATGCGCGCGGCGGGGATGGATCGCGACCCGGGGATCTCGCCCCAGACGTGGGTCGTGGCGGGACTCGCGGCCGCGGTGTTCGCCGTCGTCCTCGTCTCCCCGCTCCTTCGCCGCCAGGGCACGTTCGTCGACGCCGAGGCCGAGCGCGCACGCCCCGACCGCAAGGGCTTCCTGCAGCGCTCGGGGCTCGACCTCGCCGTCGTGGTGCTCGCCGCACTCGCCTACTGGCAGCTGCGCCAGTACGCGTCCCCGCTCGTGCGCAGCGGCGCGGGGCTCGCCGTCGACCCGCTGCTCGTGCTCGGCCCGGCGCTGGCCCTGCTCGCCGGTGCGCTGCTGTGCGTGCGCATCCTGCCGCCCGCCTCGCGCCTCGCCGAGCGCATCGCCGCCCGCGGGCGTGGGGCCGTCGCGCCCCTCGCGGCTTGGGAGATCGGGCGCCGACCCGCTCGCGCGACGTCGGCCGTCATCCTGCTGACCCTCGCGCTCGCCGTGGGCACGTTCGCGCTGACGTTCCTCTCGACCTGGCGTGCCTCGCAGGGCGACCAGGCGGCGTTCTCGACGGGTACCGACGCGCGCGTGGCGGGCATACCCGGGGCGGCTCTCGCCCAGGCCGACGCCGTGGCCGAGGCCGCGGGTGGTGGCCTGGAAGCCGCCGACGTCGGCGCGGTCCTGCGGCGCAGCGGGAACATCGGCACGATGAGCGCGCGCAACTCGATCCTCCGTCCGATGGGGACCGGTGTGATCGGCTACGACGCCGCGAGCCGCGCCCAGCTGCGCGAACGCCTCGGCCACGAGGGCGCGGTCCGCACCCTGGCGGGCACGCTCGACGACACCACCCCCGAGATGACGCCCGGGATCGAGCTGCCGGCGGGGACCGACGCCGTCGAGCTCGAGCTGCGCTTCGAGAAGTCGCGCGACCCCATGCCGGGCCTCGCCGCGACGCTGCGGCTCGCCGTCCAGGACGCGACCGGGCTCATCCAGACGTTCGACGTCGGCACCACGCCCGTGACGGGCGAGGCCTCGACGGTGCGCATCGACCTCGTGCCCGGGACGACGCCCGCGCGGTCCGACGACGAGGCGGGAGACGAGGCCGGTGGCGAGGACGGTGGCGAGAGCGGCGACGGGTCGGGCGGCGCCCCGGCCGACGAGGACGCCGACGAGGATCCACTGCCCGCCACGGCCGCGACGCTGCGGGGGCCCCTGCGGATCGTCGGGGCCCAGACCGCGTGGTTCACCCCGGAGTCCGGGGAGCTCAACGAGTGGCTCGGCCCCTCGGGCTTCGACGAGTTCCGGATGACGTTCACGGTCACCGGTGTCGTGGCCCTCGACCGCTCCGCGGGAGCCGCACCGGCCCGCACGCGGGTCAGCCCGGACCCTGCCCTGCGGTGGTACGCCAAGGTGTCCGACGTCCTCCCCTCGACCGTGACACCTCGGCCGGACGAGTTCCTGCGCGTCGAGCTCTTCACGACGGGCCTGCAGCTCGCCGCCTACCCCGGCGCCGCGACCCTGACGACGTGGCCCGCGACGCAGGCCGTGCCGCTCGTCGTGACGCCCGCCGTCGCGCGGCAGTTCGACCAAGGTGGGAGCGGCACGCTCGCGGTGCAGGTCGGCAACGCCGTCGTCCCGGCCCGCATCGCCGCCGTCGTGCCCTATCTGCCGACCGTCACCCCGGGCTCCCGCGCCGTGGCGGCCGACGCCGGGCAGCTCGCACAGGCGCTCATCGAGCAGGGCACGCAGGTCTCCGGCGACGTCGAGTGGTGGGTCACGCTGCCCTCCCCGGACGCCACCGCGGGGCTCGACGAGCTCGTCGAGGCGCGCGGCGGCGAGGTCGTCTCGACACACTCCGAGACGCTCGAACGCCGTGACTCGCCGCTGCGCATCGGGGTGCAGGGCGTGCTGTGGCTCGTCGCCCTCGGCGCGAGCATCCTCGCGGCGATCGGGTACGCGGTGTATGCCACGGTGACGCTGCGCGACCGCAACCTCGAGTTCGCCCAGCTCCGGGCGATCGGGTTGCAGCGCCGCTCCCTGCTCGCCGTCGTCTCGCGCGAGTCGATGCTCATCACGGGGCTCGCCGCCGTGTTCGGGATAGGGCTCGGCGCGCTGCTCGGCTGGCTCGTCGCGCCGCTCGTCTCGCTCTCGTCGGACGGCACCCGCCCTGTCCCGGAGGTCGCCGTGCTGCTCCCGTGGGGGCAGATCGCCCTCCTCGCCGTCGAGGTCGCGGTGCTGCTCGGGGCCGTCGTCGTCGTGGTCTCGCGGACCCTGCACACCGCCGATCCCGGCCAGGTCCTGCGGGCGGGGGACGCGCGATGAGCGAGATCGAGGTGACGGTCGTGAGCCGGGGCGACGGTGCCCGCAACGGGACGACACCGCGTGCCGGCGCCGGGAAGCGCTGGCGTGCCGCGACCGCGATGGGAACGCTCGTGGTGCGCCGCCGGGCTGGGCGCGACCGTGGCCTGCTGCTCGTGGCGATGCTGCTCGTGGTCGCCTCGACCCTGCTGGCCGTCGTGGCGCCCCGGCTGGTGCTCGACGTCGTGGACCGTGGCGCGGCCGACGTGCTCGAGCGCTCGGGAGACCGGGCCCAGATCCTGCTGCGTGCCACCGTCGGCAACTCGGCCTCCCAGACCCCGGCCCTGCGCGGGGAGCTCTTCGACCAGTTCCTCGAGGCCGCCGACGACGTGGGCGAGAACCTGCCCCCCACGCTCGCGCGCGTCGCTGGCGATACCTCGAGCGCCGTCGTCAGCCCCGTCTCGCGGATCTCGGCCATCGAGGTGCCGGTGGAGCCCGGTGAGGACGCCGACGACGGCGAGGAGCCAGCACCGGAGCCCGTCACGTGGGCGGGCACCCGGGAGCTGCAGGTCTTCAGCCTCGACGTCGGTGTGCCCGCGGCCGAGCTCGTCCGCGTCGTCGAGGGCACGATCCCCGGGGCGCCCGGTCCCCAGGTCGGCGAGCGCAACGTCCTCGAGATCGCCGCGACGGCCCCCGTCGCGAGGGCGCTCGGCCTCGCGCTGGGAACGCAGGTCGAGCTCACCTCCCGCACGAACGTCCGGGTGTGGCTGCGGCTCGTCGGCATCATCGAGCCGGTGAACGCGGACGGCGCCGTCTGGACGATCTCCCCCGAGGTGCTCGAGCCACGCGAGCGCGCCGCCCGCGCCGAGTCACCCGCCTATGCCCGCGGCACCGTGGTCGCGAACCCCACCTCCGCCGCGCAGTTCGCGAGCGCGTTCGACCAGCCCTCCACGGGCACGATCCGCATCGCCGTGCAGCCGGCCGGCTTCGACGCCGCGACGGCCGCGACGGTGGTCTCCGAGCTCGCCACGGTCCGCTCGGACCCCACGACGCTGACGCCGGCACTGCGCTTCGTGGCGTTCTTCGCCGACTTCGACCAGCTGCTCGCCGCGTATCCCACGATGGCCCGTGCCGCGCTCGCGCAGATGTCCGTCGTCGCCGCCGGGGTCGTCGGGGTGGCCGCCGTCGTCATCGGGCTCTTCACCCGACTCCTCGTGGTGCGCCGCTCCGGGCAGATCGCCCTCGAGCGGGCACGCGGCTCCACGGTGCTCGCCGTCGTCGGACGCCTGCTCGCCGAGTCGCTCGTCGTCACCGCGCTCGGCCTCGGCATCGGGATCGCCCTGTCCCAGCTCTTCGTCGACGGACTGCAGGGCACCACGCTCCCGCTCGTCGCCGTCGCGCTCGCCGCGATCGCCTCCGCACCCATCCTCGGGGCGCTCGCCGCCCGCGGCGCGTGGACCGGACGGCGGGAACCGGCGAACCGGCAGGACCGCGCGCGGCTCGCCAAGCGGCGGCGCGTCAAGCGGCTCATCGCCGAGCTCACGGTCGTGGCGCTCACGGCGATCGGTGTGCTCACCCTGCGCCGGCGCGGGGTGCTGCAGACCCAGACCGACGGCATCGACCCGTTCCTCGCCGTCGTCCCCCTCCTGCTGTGCCTCACCGTCACTCTCGTCGTCGTGCGCCTGTTCCCCTACCCCGTGCGCGCCGTCGGGTCCCTGACGCGGCGCTCGCGCGGTCCGCTCGGCCTGCTCGCGGCCGCCACGGCGAGCCGGTCGGTCGCGATCCTGCCGCTGCTCGCCCTGACGCTCGGCGTCGGTGTCACCACGGCGGGCGGGCTCCAGGTGGGCACCGTCAACGGTGGCCAGGAGGCCGCCGCGTGGGAGCGGGTGGGCGCTGAAGCGCGCATCGACGCCGCGCTGACCCCCGAGGACCTCGCCGAGCTGCGCGCCGCCGAGGGCGTGACGCACGTCGCCACGGGCGTCATCGCGAGGACGACGGTGGACCTCGGGCCCGTCTCCGACTCGTTCACGGTGGTGGCCGTCGAGCGCGAGTTCCTCGACGTCCTCGCGCAGGCGCCCGGCGTCGACCCCACCTCGCTCGAGCCCGCCTTCGTCGATGCGGGGGCCGACGAGCCGCTCGCGATGGTCGTGGACCCGCGCATCGCCGCGCGGATGTCCGCGGACACGGTCTCGCTGTACTTCGGGGCCGCGTTCCTCCGGGGCCGCCTCGTGGGGACGACGGGGGTCTCGCTCGCCGGGTACACGGAGGGTCCCGTCATCTTCGTCGACCTCGCCCAGGCGGACGCCCGCATGAAGGAGCCGCGCACGCGCACGACCGTGTGGTTGACCGGTCCCGGCGCCGACGCCGCCGTCAGCCACGTGCCCGACGCCGCACAGATCGCCACGACGCGCACGCAGTGGCTCGAGGCCAACCGCGGTTCCGCGCTCGTGGGCGGCGTGCAGTCGATGCTCGCGTACGCCGTCGTCACCGTCGCCCTGCTCGTCGCGATGGCGCTCATCGCGACCGTGCTCGCCGGGGCCCACGCGCGCGGCGTGGTGCTCTCGATGCTGCGCACGCTCGGGCTGCGGGCGGGCTACGGCTGGTGGCTCGCGGTGAGCGAGCTCGCGCCCGTCGTGCTCGCCGCGCTCGCCGGTGGGATCGTCGCGGGAACGGCGATCCTCGCGCTGCTGGGGCCGACGCTCGGCCTCGTGGTGCTCACCGGAGGTGTGGCCGATCCCCAGCTCGTGGTCGAGCCGATGTTCATGCTCGCCGTCGTCGCCGTCGCCGCCGTCCTGCTCGGCGTGGCCGTCCTCGCCGAGGTGCTCGCGCACCGACGCGACAAGCTCAGCGAAGTTCTCAGGGTTGGAGCCACGACATGACCGAACCGCTCGCGCCGACGACGTCCCCCGGGGCGGCACGCACCCACCACGAGTACGGCGCCGACGCCCTCATCGTGTGCGACTCGCTCGTGCGCATCTACCAGGTGGACCAGATCGAGGTGCAGGCGCTGCAGGGGCTCGACCTGCTCGTCGAGGCCGGCGAGATGATCGCGATCGTGGGGGCGTCCGGCTCGGGCAAGTCGACGCTCCTCAACGTGCTGTCGGGGCTCGACGTGCCGACCGCGGGGCGTGCACGCGTGGCGGGCTGGGACCTGCTGCGCATGTCGCACGCGGACCGGCTCGCCTATCGGCGCTCCGTGGTCGGGTTCATCTGGCAGCAGACGTCGCGCAACCTCCTGCCGTACCTGACCGCCCAGGAGAACGTCTCGCTCCCGATGGCCTTCGCCGGGGTGCGCGGCAAGCAGCGGGCCGCACGCACGACCGAGCTGCTCGAGGCGCTCGGCATGGGTGACAAGGCGGCGCGGCGCCCGAGCGAGCTCTCGGGCGGCGAGCAGCAGCGGGTCGCGATCGCCGTGGCGCTCGCCAACTCGCCGCAGGTGCTCTTCGCGGACGAGCCGACGGGCGAGCTCGACTCGGCCACGGGCGACGACGTGTTCGCGGCGCTGCGCTCGGCCAACACCGAGCTCGGTGCGACCGTCGTCATCGTGACGCACGACGACGAGGTGTCCACGCAGGTGGGCCGCACCGTGGCGATCCGCGACGGGCGCACGAGCTCAGAGGTCGTGCGGCGCACCGAGGTGGACGAGTTCGGCCAGCACTCCGTCATCGCCGAGGAGTATGCGATGCTCGACCGCGCCGGGCGGCTCCAGCTGCCCGCCGACTACCGGTCCTCGCTCGGGCTGCGCGACCGCGTGCGCCTCGAGCTCGAGGCCGACCATGTCGGGGTGTGGCCCGACGGGGTGCCGCGCGCGCCGCGGACGCCACCAGACCCGTCGGCCCCGCCTGGTCCACCGACCCGACCGACCACCGAGCAGGACGGAGAGCCGTCGTGAGCGAGCCCATCACCCGACGTGCGTTGCGCGAGGCGGCGGCCGGTGGTGCGCCGTCGGACACCCCCCGTGCAGGCGAGCCGCCCGCCATCGCCGTGCGCGGTGTCTCGCGCGTGTACCCGGGACCCGCGGGGCGCGAGGTGCACGCCCTGAGCGACGTGAGCTTCGACGTGCCGCGCGGGGAGCTCGTCGCGCTCGTGGGGCGGTCCGGCTCGGGGAAGACGACGCTGCTCAACTGCATCGGCGGGCTCGACCGGCCGACGTCGGGCACCGTCTGGATCGACGGGCGCGAGGTCACGGCGCTGTCCGAGCGCGAACGCACGGCGCTGCGGCGCGACGACGTCGCCTTCGTGTTCCAGACGTTCGGCCTCGTGCCGATGCTCACGGCCGCGGAGAACGTCGGGCTGCCGATGCGGCTGCGGCACGTGCGGCCGGCCGAGCGCGAGGAGCGCGTGGCCCACCTGCTCGACCTCGTGGGCCTCGCCAAGCACAGCGAGCAGCGACCCGGGGAGCTCTCGGGCGGGCAGCAGCAGCGCGTCGCGATCGCCCGGGCGCTCGCCAACTCCCCGCACGTGCTCATCGCGGACGAGCCCACGGGTCAGCTCGACGCCGAGACGGGCAAGACGATCATGGCGCTCCTGCAGTCCGTCGTGCGCGCCCAGGGCATGACGGCGCTCATCTCGACCCACGACCAGTCGCTCATGGCGATGGCCGACCACACCGTGCGCCTCGCCGACGGCCGCCTCGTCACCGCCGACCCCCTCCCCGCCTGAGCTCCCCTCCCCGCAATCCCCGCCCTCTCCCGCCGACGACCTCCCCGCCCGAGCTCCCCCACCCACCCGAGGAACCCCTCCCCGCGCCCACCCGAGGTCCCCCGTCCCCACGGACCCGGGGCACACCGACACGCTGAACGATGGCGTGCGTGTGACGCACGCAACCGTTCAGCGTCATCGCTCGATGGTCCGTGATGCCATCCGGGCGCGGGAGCGGGGCGGATCTGCCAGAGTGGGATCCGGCCGACGTCGCACCCCCGGCGGGCCGCTGTCCCCGGACCAGGAGGCCTCTGTACATGACCACGTTCCCCGTCGACGAGGCCCCGGCCACCGCGCCGACCGACACCGTCACGGTCCGCACCGGCCCGCTCGCCGACGCGCGGGCCCAGCTCGCCAAGGCCGCCGGCATCCTCGGCCTCAACGACGGCATGCACCAGATGCTCGCGAGCTCGCGGCGCGAGATCAACGTGACGATCCCGCTGCGCCGCGACGACGGCACGGTCGAGCTGTTCAGCGGCTACCGCGTGCAGCACAACGTCTCGCGGGGACCGGGCAAGGGCGGGCTGCGCTACTCCAAGCACGTGGACCTCGACGAGGTGCGGGCGCTCGCGATGCTCATGACGTGGAAGTGCGCCATCGTCGAGCTCCCCTACGGCGGCGCGAAGGGTGGCGTGACGATCGACTCCCGCGCCTACTCCCAAGCCGAGCTCGAGCGGGTCACGCGCCGGTACACGAGCGAGATCATGCCCATGATCGGCCCCGAGCGAGACATCCCCGCCCCCGACCTCGGGACCGACGAGCGCACCATGGCCTGGATCATGGACACGTACTCGGTCAACCACGGGTACACGATCCCCGCCGTCGTCACGGGCAAGCCGCTCGAGATCGGCGGTTCGCTCGGACGCTCGACGGCTACGTCCGCCGGCGTCGTGCACACCCTCGCCGCCGCGATCGCGGAGCGGGGACTGCGCACCAAGGACGCGACCGTCGCGATCCAGGGCTTCGGCAAGGTCGGCTCGCACGCCGCGTCGATCCTGCACGAGCAGGGCGCCCGCGTGGTGGGTGTCTCGGACGAGTTCGGCGGACTGTTCCGGGCCGAGGGACTCGACATCCCCGCCGTGTTCGACCACGTCAACCGCACGGGATCCGTCGTCGGCTTCCCCGGCGCCGATCCCCTCTCCAACACCGACCTGCTCGCGCTCGAGGTCGACGTGCTCGTCCCGGCCGCCGTCGAGGGCGTCATCAACGAAGAGACCGCCCCGCTCGTGCGCGCTGCGTGGGTGGTCGAAGGAGCCAACGGTCCGACGACGGCCGCCGGGGACGCGATCCTCGCCGAGCGGGGCGTCGTCGTCGTCCCCGACATCCTCGCCAACGCCGGCGGTGTCGTCGTCTCCTACTTCGAGTGGGTCCAGGCGAACCAGGCGTACTGGTGGACGCTGCCCGAGATCGAGGAGAAGCTCGCCGACCGCATGCGCAAGGGCTACGCCGACGTCGCTGCGCTCGCCCAGCGGCAGAGCCTCTCGCTGCGCGACGCGGCGCTGTGCATCGGCGTGCGACGCGTGGCCGAGGCGCACGAGATCCGGGGCCTGTACCCCTGATCGTGGACCTCCCAGCAGCCTCTCAGGATGCTGAGGCACACTGGACGCCGCTCGGCACACCGTCGGGCCGTCCGCCTCACCCCAGGAGCTCCCTCGTGCGCCGAGCAGTACTGTCCCCGATCGCGATCGTCCTCGGGGCGTCGCTCGTCCTGGCCGGCTGCACCTCCGACAGCCCCTCGGACGACACCGAGGCGAGCGTCTCGCCGTCGGCCACGGAAGAGCCGGGCGCCCCGTCGACCCTGTCCTCGGACGTCCCCGCCGACCAGCTCCCGACCGCCTCCGGCGTGTTCGGCGAGAAGCCCGAGTTCGCGTTCCCGTCCTCGACCCATCTCGACGAGGGCGCCGTCCACGTGCTCTCGGAGGGCGACGGCGCGACGGTCGAGGCCGGTGACCTGCTCCTCGCCGACTACCTGGGCCAGGTGTGGGACGGCGAGGTGTTCGACAACTCCTACGACCGTGGCGCGCCGGCCGCCTTCCCGATCGGCACGGGCTACGTCGTGACCGGGTGGGACCAGGGACTCGTGGGCCAGAAGGTCGGCTCGCGCGTGCTCCTCTCGCTCCCGCCGGCCCTCGGCTACGGGCCCACCGGCAACCCGAACGCCGGCATCGGGGGCACCGACACGATCGTGTTCGTGGTCGACATCGTCGACACCTTCGGCGCCTCGGCCACGGGCCAGGCCGACGCCGCGCCCGGCGATCCGCTGCCCGCCGACGGCCCCCAGGTGGAGGGCGCGCTCGGTGAGCCCGGGACGCTGACGCTCCCCGAGGGTGCGCAGGCGCCCACCGAGCAGGGCCTCGTCTACGTGGGCACGGGCACCGGTGACGAGCTCGCGAGCGGCGACCAGTTCGTGGTGCACTACGCGATCGAGTCCTTCGACGAGGCCGACGGCTACTCCACGTGGGACAACGGCTCCCCCGAGCAGCTCTCGGTGAGCGCCGGCACGCCCCTCGAGGAGCTCGTCGGTGTGCCGGTCGGCAGCCGCGTCCTGATCACGGTGCCCGAGACCGAGAACCAGTCGGCCTTCGTCATCCTCATGGACATCATCGCGCTCACCTGAGTCCGCTGGCCGCTCCGTGCGACGGGCGCTCACCTGCGGGTGGGCGCCCGTCGTCGTTGGTGCGTGGGGTGGGTCGTGCGAGAGGCCGTCGTCGGCCCGGGTCGTGAGGAGTCGGCTCCGGGGGCCGTCGTCGGCCCCTCGTCCTCAGGAGACGTGCTCGACCTTGAGCTCGGGGCGCTCGCCCCGGCGCGGGCGCGGGGGTGCCTGGCCCGCGGCCTTGAGGTCGGCGCGCAGCTCGCGCGGCAGGGAGAACATGAGGTCCTCCGTCGCGGTGCGCACCTCTTCGACGTCGGCGTAGCCGTGCTCGGCGAGTCGCTCGAGGACGTCGCGCACGAGGATCTCGGGGACCGAGGCGCCGGAGGTCAGTCCCACCGTCGTCACGCCGTCGAACCACGCAGGGTCGATCTCGTCGGCCTTGTCGACCCGGTAGGACGTGTCCGCCCCGGCGTCGAGCGCGACCTCGACGAGCCGCACGGAGTTCGAGGAGTTCGCCGAGCCCACGACGATGACGAGCTCGCACTCGGGCGCGAGCTTCTTCACGGCGACCTGGCGGTTCTGGGTCGCGTAGCAGATGTCGTCGCTCGGGGGGTTCTGCAGGTTCGGGAAGCGCTCGCGCAGGCGGCGGACCGTCTCCATCGTCTCGTCGACCGAGAGTGTGGTCTGCGAGAGCCACACGACCTTGTCCGGGTCACGGACCTCGACGGCGTCGACGTCGTCCGGGGAGTTGACGACCTGGATGTGCTCGGGGGCCTCGCCCTGCGTGCCCTCGACCTCCTCGTGGCCGTCGTGGCCGATGAGCAGGATGTCGAAGTCGTCCCCCGCGAAGCGGACGGCCTCCTTGTGGACCTTCGTCACGAGGGGGCACGTCGCGTCGATCGTCTGCAGGTTGCGCACTGCCGCCGCCGCGTGGACCGCGGGCGAGACACCGTGCGCGGAGAACACGACGCGGGCGCCCTCGGGCACCTCGTCGGTCTCGTTGACGAAGATCGCCCCGCGCTTCGTCAGCGTCTCGACCACGAACTTGTTGTGGACGATCTCCTTGCGCACGTACACGGGCGCGCCGTAGTGGTCGAGCGCCTTCTCGACCGCGATCACCGCCCGGTCCACGCCCGCGCAGTACCCGCGAGGGGCGGCGAGCAGGACGCGCTTGGCGCCGGGCATCGAAGTAGCAGTCACCGCTCCATCCTAAGCCGGGCCCCGTCGAGGCCCTCGCGCCCACCCGGCACCTTCACCACACGTCCGCACGAGGGCCCCGGCGTCCGTCCGCAAGACGGCACCGGGCCTCGTCCGTCCGCACGAGGACCCGGCGGCGTCCGTCCGCGGGACCACCCCGGCCGCGTCCGTCCGCGCACTCCTTGGTACACAACTGACATAACTCCAGCGACGCGCCGGGCGACACGCCGAGGACGGGCACGCCACGGTCACTCCGGCCCCAGGGAGTGCGCGGACGGACGGGGGCTCACTGGCGTCGGCGAGGCGCTCGGGGGTGTGGGTGGGGCGTGGGAAGGTGGGGTCCATGGGAGAGAGCGCGCTGCCGAGGCTGGCCGGGGAGACGACGTCGGAGCGGCCGTGGCCCGTGCGCCACCTCAACCCGAAGATCGGCGACTACGTCGCGAAGATGCCGGCGCTGTGGGTCGAGGGCCAGGTCCTCAACCTCAAGAAGTGGAACTCGCTCTACTTCCTCACCCTGCGGGACACGGACCTCGACATGTCCATCAACGTGACGATCCCCGTGGCCACGCTGCAGCGCGCCCTGCCGGAAGGCCAGCGCGTCGAGGACGGCACGCGGCTGGTGCTGCACGCCAAGCCGAGCTTCCACACCAAGCGCGGCTCGCTCGGCCTGCAGGCGGACGACGCCCGGCTCGTGGGCATCGGCGAGCTCCTCGCCCAGATCGAGCGGCTCAAGGGCGTGCTCGCCGCGGAGGGACTGTTCGCCCCCGAGCGCAAGCGGCCGCTGCCGTTCCTGCCGGCCGTGATCGGCCTCGTGTGCGCGCAGCAGGGCGAGGCGGAGCACGACGTCGTCAACAACGCCCGGGCGCGCTGGCCCGCGGTCCGGTTCGAGATCCGCCGCGTGACGGTCCAGGGCCCGCAGGCGGTCCCCTCGGTGAGCGCGGCCGTCGCGGAGCTCGACAAGGACCCGAACGTCGACGTCATCGTCGTGGCTCGCGGGGGTGGCTCCTTCGAGGACCTGCTGCCCTTCAGCAACGAGGCGCTCGTGCGTGCGGTGGCCGCGTGCCGCACGCCGCTCGTGAGCGCGATCGGCCACGAGCAAGACTCCCCGCTGCTCGACCTCGTGGCAGACCTGCGGGCCTCGACCCCCACGGACGCCGCCAAGCGGGTGGTCCCCGACGTGACCGAGGAACGGCGCGGACTGACCCAGGCGCGCACGCGCATCCGCCAGTCGGTCGCGACGATCCTCGAGCGCGAGCGCATCCTGCTCGATGCGCTGCGCACCCGCCCGATCATGGTCAACCCGACCGCGATGCTCGACCAGCGCCAGCTCGACATCGACTCCGCCTCCGACGCCGCCCGCCGCGCGTTCGGCAACCTGCTCGCCGAGCAGACCGCGCGCCTGGGTCAGCTCGGCGCCCAGGTGCGCGCCCTCTCGCCTGCGGCAACGCTCGACCGGGGCTACGCCGTCGTGCAGACGGCGGCCGGCGCGGTGCTGCGCGACCCCGCGCAGGTGTCCGACGGCGACGTACTGAGCCTGCGGCTCGCCCGCGGTGAGCTCGCGGCCACGGCCGGGGCTCCCGGTACGGAATACTGACCGCGTGCCTCCCAAGTCCAAGCCCCAGGATGACATCGCCGCCCTGAGCTACGAGCAGGCCCGCGACGAGCTCGTGCAGGTCGTGACGGCCCTCGAACAAGGGTCGGCGACGCTCGAGGAGTCGCTCGCGCTGTGGGAGCGAGGTGAGCGACTCGCCGCCCGCTGCCAGGAGTGGCTGGACGGCGCGCGTGAACGGCTGACGAAGGCCCAGGCCGCCGTCGTGACACCCCTCCCGGCGCCCGAGGCGGAGGTCGAGCAGTGAGCGCCGCGCGCTCCCTCGTGGTGGGCGAGGCCCTCATCGACGTCGTCCACCGCCGCGACGGATCGGTCGACTCGCACCCGGGCGGCAGCCCGCTCAACGTCGCGATCGGCCTCGCGCGCCTCGGTCGCGAGTCCCACCTGCTCTCGTGGTTCGCCGACGACGACGGCGGGGCGGCGCTCCGCTCTCATCTCGGCGGCTCGGACGTGCACCTCGTGCCCGGCTCCGACGGCGCGACCCGCACGTCGACCGCCGTCGCGACCCTCGACGCCGAGGGTGCGGCGACCTACCAGTTTGACATCGACTGGCGACTGCCGGGCGAGCTGCCCACGCTCGATCCCGTCGTGGTCCACACAGGGTCGATCGCCGCCGTGCTGGAGCCGGGGGCGAGCGCCGTCCTCGACCTCGTGCATGCGCACCGCCCCACGGCGACCATCACGTACGACCCGAACATGCGGCCCGCCCTCATGGGATCGCCCGCCGATGCGGGCGCGCGCATCGAGCCCTTGCTCGACGTGGCCGACGTCGTGAAGGTCAGCGACGAGGACCTCGCCTGGTACGCCCCGGGGCGCACGGTCGAGGAGGTGGCCTCCGAGTGGGCCTCGCGCGGACCGGCGATCGTGGTCGTGACGCTCGGCGGCTCGGGTGCGTTCGCCGTGACCTCGTCCGGTGTGCGGGTCGACGTCGTCGCGCCGCGGGTCGAGGTCGCGGACACGGTCGGCGCGGGCGACAGCTTCATGGGCGGTCTCGTCGACGGGCTGTGGGGCGCCGGGCTGCTCGGCGCGGACCGTCGCGAGGCTCTCCACGCGACCGACGCCGCGACCCTGACGGGCGTGCTCGAGCGCTGCGCACGCATCGCTGCCATCACCGTGAGCCGGCCCGGTGCCGATCCGCCCACGACGGCGGAGCTCGCCTGACGCCCACATCGCGACACGACAGTTGAGACATCCCATGAATCGGAGAATGATTCGGCTATGGCCACTACGCTGACCCCCGCCGCCGCCTGGCAACGCCTGCGCGACGGCAACGACCGCTTCGTCCACGGCACCGCGGAGCACCCGGACCAGGACGCCGCGCGCCGGGCGACCCTCGGCTACACCCAACACCCCTTCGCCGTGATCTTCGGCTGCTCCGACTCGCGCGTCGCGGCCGAGATCATCTTCGACCAGGGGATCGGCGACATGTTCGTCGTGCGCACCGCGGGTCACGTGCTCGACACGACGGTCATCGGCTCGATCGAGTACGGCATCGAGATCCTCGACGTCCCGCTCGTCGTCATCCTCGGTCACGACCACTGCGGCGCCGTGGAAGCGGCGGCGGACGCACTGCGCACCGGGAAGCTCCCTTCGGGGTTCGTGCGGGCGATCGTCGACCGGGTCATCCCGAGCATCGTGAGCCTCGAGGGACGTTCCACCGCCGGCCCGGCGCTGGAGGCCGAGCGGCTCGGCCGTGAGCACGTGCGCCACACGGTGCACATGCTGCACGACTACTCGGCGCTGCTCGCACGTGCCGTGGCCGAGGGGCGGGCGGCCGTCGTCGGCGCCGAGTACGACCTCGTCGAGGCGAAGGTGCGCGTGATCGACGTCGTCGGGGACATCGACGCCACGGGCGACTAGCACAGCCACCGCCCCCGGATCGCACGAAATCCGCAGTACGGCCAACGGAATCCGGGGCAGATCGAACGTAACGCAGGTCACACCCTGCGGATTACTCGCCCCAACCCGCCCGGGAGTGCGAGGATTGGCCCATGAGCACCGAGGGCGCAGACTTCCGGATCGAGCACGACACGATGGGCGAGGTGCGCGTGCCCGCTGCGGCGCTGTACCGGGCGCAGACGCAGCGCGCCGTCGAGAACTTCCCGATCTCCGGCACCCGCCTCGAGCGCGGCCACATCGAGGCGCTCGCCCGCGTGAAGAAGGCCGCCGCCCGCGCCAACGCGGAGCTCGGGGTGCTCGCCCAGGACGTCGCCGACGCGATTGTGGCCGCCGCCGACGTGGTCGCCTCGGGCGCCCACGACGAGCACTTCCCCGTCGACGTGTTCCAGACGGGCTCGGGCACGAGCTCCAACATGAACACCAACGAGGTCCTCGCGACCCTCGCGAGCAAGGGCCTCGGTGCCGAGGTGCACCCCAACGACCACGTCAACGCCTCGCAGTCCTCCAACGACGTCTTCCCGACGTCGGTGCACGTCGCCGCCACGGCGGGCGTCGTCGGCGACCTGATCCCGGCCCTCGACCACCTCGCGACCGCCCTCGAGGCCAAGGCAACCGAGTTCGCGACCGTCGTGAAGTCCGGCCGCACGCACCTCATGGACGCGACGCCCGTGACGCTCGGCCAGGAGTTCGGCGGGTACGCGGCCGCGGTGCGCTACGGCATCGAGCGGCTCGAGGCGGCGCTGCCCCGTGCGGCGGAGGTCCCCCTCGGCGGCACGGCCGTCGGCACGGGCATCAACACCCCCGCGGGCTTCCCGCAGCGCGTCATCGAGCTGTTGCGCGAGGACACCGGCCTGCCCATCACGGAGGCGCGCGACCACTTCGAGGCGCAGAGTGCCCGTGACGGGCTCGTGGAGCTGTCCGGGGCGCTGCGCACGATCGCCGTGAGCCTCACCAAGGTCTGCAACGACTTGCGCTGGATGGGCTCGGGCCCCAACACGGGGCTCGGCGAGATCTTCCTGCCGGACCTGCAGCCGGGCTCGTCGATCATGCCGGGCAAGGTCAACCCCGTAGTCCCCGAGGCGGTGCTCATGGTCGCGGCGCGGGTCATCGGCAACGACGCGACGGTCGCGTGGGCGGGCGCGAGCGGCTCCTTCGAGCTCAACGTGCAGATCCCCGTGATCGCCCAGGGCGTGCTCGAGTCGATCCGGCTGCTCGCGAACGCCTCTCGGGTGCTCGCGGACCGCACCGTGGCGGGCATCGAGGCGAACGTCGAGCGGGCGCGTGCGTACGCGGAGTCCTCGCCGTCGATCGTCACCCCGCTCAACCGGGTGATCGGGTACGAGGCCGCCGCCAAGATCGCCAAGCACGCCGTCAAGGAGGGCATCACGATCCGCGAGGCCGTGATCGACCTCGGCTACGTCGAGCGGGGCGAGGTCACCGAGGCCCAGCTCGACGAGGCGCTCGACGTGCTGAGCATGACGCGGCCGCCGCAGTAGTCCCCGTGGGCGGGCCACCGCCCCGGTCCGGAGCGAACGGAGGAGTGCCATGGCGCACGTTCTGGTCGTGGGTGGTGGCATGGTGGGGCTGTCCACCGCGTGGTTCCTGCGCGAGCAGGGCGCGGAGGTCACGGTGGTCGACGCCGGGCGCGCGGGCATGGGCGCCTCGTACGGCAACGCCGGCTGGCTGACCCCGGGCATCAGCACCCCGCTGCCGGACCCGGCGATCCTCGCCTACGGGTTCCGGGCCGTCGCGAGCCCCAACTCCCCCGTCTACATGCCGCTCTCGTTCGACCCGGAGCTGTGGGGCTTCCTGCTGCGCTTCCTGCGCAACTCCACGTCCTCGCGCTGGATGACGGCGATGCGTTCGCTCATCGGCATCAACGTGCACGCCTTCGACGCGTTCGACGCCCTCGCGCGCGGCGGGGCGGACGGACTCGGCCGCGTCACGGTCCCCACGCACGTGCCCGGGCAGGACGGCGCGGCGCCCTTCATCGCCGCCTACACCGACGTGCGCCACCGCAAGGGGCTGCAGCACGAGTTCGACCAGATCGACGCCGCCGGCCAGACCGTCTCCTACGAGCTGCTCGACGGCGACGAGGTCCGCACCCTCGTGCCCGGCGTCTCCGACGCGATCACCGCCGGCATCCGCCTCCACGACACCCGCTTCATCGACCCGCCGCGCTACGTCGCCGCGCTGCGCGAGGCCGTCCTCGCACGCGGTGTCACCTTGCGGGAGGACACGGAGGTCACGGGGATCGACGACGACGGCGCCCGCGTGCGGCTCACCCTGCGCACGGGGACCGGGGGCGCGGTGGCCGACGCCGCACCACCGCGGCACGAGGCCGCCGGGGTGAGTGGTGTGGACGACGCCTCGGTCGGTGGCGAGGGCTCCGGCGACGTGGCTCCGGCGTCGGGTGGTGGTGCGCCGTCGGGCAGTGGTGCGCCGTCGGCCACTCTTGCGCCGTCGGACGACGTGCTGGTGGGGGACTCCGTCGTCGTTGCGACGGGTGCCCTGCTCGGGCGGCTCGCGCGGCGGTTCGGGGTGCGCACCACGGTGCGGGCGGGGCGCGGCTACTCGTTCTCCGTGCCGGCCGACCCGATGCCCACCGGGCCGGTGTACTTCCCGTTCGAGCGCGTGGCGTGCACCCCGCTCGCGGAACGGTTCCGGGTTGCGGGGATGATGGAGTTCCGCCGCTCGGTCGCACCGTTCGACCCACGCCGCATCGCCGCGGTCGTGCGCGCGACCGCCCCGCTGTTCCGCGACCTGCCGAGCGAGGGTGCCGGCATCGACCTCGCCGACCGGGCCGACGAATGGGTCGGCTCACGCCCCTGCACGCCGGACGGGTTGCCGCTCATCGGCGCGACCCGGTCACCGCGCGTGTTCGTCGCGGGTGGGCACGGCATGTGGGGCGTGACCCTCGGGCCGGCGACGGGTCAGCTCCTCGCCGAGCTCATCACGACGGGCACCGCTCCCCCGGCCCTGGCCCCCTTCAACCCGCTGCGCTGAGCCGCTCAGTCGGTCGCGACGGGTGCGAGGTCGAACGCGGCCTCGCGGCGGGAGTCCTGGGCACCGGAGACCGTGTGCGCGTCCCAGTCCACCTCGATCGCCTGGACCGAGCCGTAGAAGTAGAAGTACGCGGGGATCGGCGCGGTGACCTTGTAGCCCATCTGCTTGAGGGTCTTGAGCCCGTCGGACGAGGGCTTGCGCTCCATGTCGAGGGCGCGACCCGCCGCATGGAAGCGCGGGGCGTCGACGGCGGTCTGCAGGTCCTGGCCGTACAGTCCCCAGCGGGTGAGCACGTTGGTGAGGATCATCGGGATGCGCTCGCCGGCGGGTGAGCCGATGCCGAGCACGGGCCGCCCCTCGCCGTCGACCACGATCGCCGGGAGGCTCCAGGACACGGTCCGCCGCCCCGGCGCCGGCTTGTTCAGAGGCCCCGAGAGCTTGCTGAAGCGGTTGAGCTGGTCGTTGAGGAAGAAGCCGTCGACGTACTTGCCCGAGCCCCACAGGCTCGTGAGCGTGTTCGTCATCGTGACCATGAGGCCGCTCGAGTCGACCACGGTCAGGTGGGTCGTCTCGCCGGGCGAGGTCTGCTCCTCGTCGGGCGTGGGGGGCGGGTTGGTCGGCTCCGGGTCCGCCGTCGGGCTCGGGCTGGCGCTCGGGCTCGGTGACGGCTTGGGCTTCTTCGTCTTGGTCGGGCTCGGTGACGGCTTGGGCTTCTTGGTCTTGGTCGGGCTCGGCGACGGCTTCGGCTTCTTGGTCTTGGTCGGGCTCGGCGAGGGCGTGGGCGTGGGCGACGGGCTCGGCTGCGGGTCGGGGCCCTTGAGGCTCAGCCCCTTCGCGATGCGCACGTTCGCGTCCCGGTTCGTGAGCAGGTCGGAGTCGACGTCCACGAACGCCGGGTCGCCGATCTCGTCCTTCATGGTGCGCAGCGAGCGGCGCAGCGCCGTCGACATGAGGTTGACGTACTCGGCCGAACCGGGCGTCGTCTTCGTCACGTCGAGCGCCTCGACGATCTGCAGCAGCTGGATGAAGCCCGGGCCCGGCAGCGCGGGCGTAGCGCCGAGCACGGTGTACCCGGCCCACTCCCCGCGCGGCGGGTCGCTGACCTGCACCGCGTAGGAGCCGAGCGAGGCGGTGTCGAGCGCGGGGTGGGCCGCGCCGAGCGCCGTGGCGAGCGGGCCCCGGTAGAACCCCTCGGCCCCGTCCGCGGCGACCTGCCCGAGCGAGCGCGCGAGGTCCGTCTGCACGAGCAGGTCGCCCTTTGAGAGCGGCTTGCCCCCGGGGCGGAAGTGCTCGACGCCGCGCGTCGCGGCCGTGCCGTTCTTGCCACGCAGCTGGTTGTGGAGCATCTCGGAGACGGGCACGCCGTTGCTCGCGAGCGCGATCGCGGGCTCGACGAGCCGGGTCCACGGCAGCGAGCCGTACTCCTGGTGCAGGTGCCACAGCCCCGCGACGAGTCCCGGCACACCCGTGTAGTCGCGCGGCACACCCGTGGCGGGCACGACGTCGCGGTAGTCCACGTTGACGGGGTCCATGCCGGGCGCCACGAGGATCGCCGAGCCACCGCCACCCAGCCCGGAGCCGAAGGGCTCGGCGACCGTGACTGCGAACGCGGCGGCGATCGCGGCGTCGACGGCGTTGCCACCCTCCTGGAGCACGGCGACGCCCGCGGCGGTCGCGACGGGGTGACCGGCATTGACGGCGCCTGCGTCCAGGACGGACTCAGGGGTGACTGCCGGCGTGGGCGTCTGCGTGGTGGGCGAGGACGGCGAGGGGGACGGCGTCGGGGTCGGCGTCGGGCTGGGCTCGGACGTCGGGGAGACCGCCGTCTCCTCCGGCGCTGCGGGCGGCGAGGGCGGGCCGCACGCGGCGAGCGTGAGTCCTGCGAGGCCGACGACGGCGATCACGCTGCTCAGACGCCCGCGCACGCTGAAGCGTCGAGTCGGCACGCTCGTCATCCAGCCCCCTCTCGTCCGGGTCGTCATCATGGTCCGCGTCCCATGGTGACATGCGGCCGCGATCAGATGGCAGGACGGCGGCAGAGACTGCAGGTTCGGCCACACCACTTCACGCCACCGATGCACTACCTCCACACTCGACGGGCGGCCCGCGCAGGCGGCGCGACAGGCGGCAGGATCGCAGTGCGACTCGCGAACGGGTCTACAGGTCGATGCCCTCCAGCATCTCGGTGACGAGCGCCGCGACGGGCGAGCGTTCCGAGCGGGTCAGCGTCATGTGTGCGAAGAGCGGGTGGCCCTTGAGCGCCTCGATCACGGCCGCGACACCGTCGTGCCGGCCCACGCGCAGGTTGTCGCGCTGGGCGACGTCGTGGGTGAGGACCACGCGCGAGGACTGCCCGATGCGCGAGAGCACCGTGAGCAGCACGTTGCGCTCGAGCGACTGCGCCTCGTCGACGATCACGAAGGCGTCGTGCAGCGAGCGCCCCCGGATGTGGGTGAGCGGGAGCACCTCGAGCAGGTCACGGTCCATGACCTCCTCGACGACCTCCTTGCTCACGAGCGCCCCGAGCGTGTCGAACACGGCTTGCGCCCACGGGTTCATCTTCTCGGCCTCGGAGCCGGGCAGGTAGCCCAGGTCCTGGCCGCCGACGGCGTACAGCGGGCGGAACACCATGACCTTGCGGTGCTGTCGCCGTTCGAGCACGGCTTCGAGCCCCGCGCACAGCGCGAGCGCCGACTTGCCGGTCCCCGCGCGCCCACCGAGGGAGACGATCCCGATCTCCTCGTCGAGGAGCAGGTCGATCGCGATGCGCTGCTCCGCGCTGCGCCCGTGCGCCCCGAACACGTCCTGGTCGCCGCGCACGAGCTTGATGCGCTTGTCGTACGTGACGCGACCGAGCGCCGAGCCGCGAGCGGAGTGCAGCACGAGCCCCGTGTGGCACGGCAGGTCGGCGTCCTGGGCCGTGGGCAGGTCGGCGAGCTCGAGGCTCTCCGTCTCCCACAGCTGCCCCATCTGCGCCTCGTCGATGTCGAGGGTGTCGAGCCCGGTCCAGCCGGAGTCGACGGCGAGCTCGGCGCGGTACTCCTCCGCGCGCAGGCCCACGGCAGAGGCCTTGACCCGCATGGGCAGGTCCTTCGACACGATCGTGACGTCACACCCCTCGGCCGCGAGGTTGGCCGCGACGGACAGGATGCGGGTGTCGTTGTCGCCGAGGCGGAAGCCCGCGGGGAGCACGTCCGGGTCCGTGTGGTTGAGCTCGACGCGCAGCGTGCCGCCGTCGTCCCCGACCGGCAGCGGGACGTCGAGCCTGCCGTGCTCGACGCGCAGGTCGTCGAGCATCCGCAGCGCGGAGCGGGCGAAGTAGCCGAGCTCGGCGTGGTGCCGCTTGGCCTCGAGCTCCGTGATGACCACCACGGGAAGGACGACGTCGTGCTCCGCGAACCGCCGCATCGCATGCGGGTCGCTCAGGAGCACCGAGGTGTCGAGCACATACGTGATGCGGCCTGGTTCAGCCGTGCCTGGTCCCTTCGCGGCGTCGGAGTTGGTGCTGGTCCGGGTTCCTGCGCTGCGTGCCAAGGCGATCCTCCCGAGGGGGGCAACAGGCGTTGCCCGTTGCCTCGGGACGCTACGCCCGCCACCCGGGCCCTCCGTCCCGACACGCGGCACGCGCGCAAGAGTTCACCTGGTTGTCACATCCGTCCGCGCACTGGTTGGTGCCACAGTGACTGCGCGCGGCCGATCCACGGCGTGTCGTCCGGCGTGTCGCGCGAGTTATGTCAGTTGAACACCAAGGAGTGCGCGGACGAACGGCCGGATGGGCGGGTTGTGACGCGGACGAACTGGGAGCAGGCGGGGGCGAACGGCCGGATGGGCGCGATGTGACGCGGACGAACGGCGAGCAGGCGGGAACGAACGGCCGGATGGGCGCGTTGTGGCGCGGACGGACTGCGGCGCGGACGGACTGCGGTGCGACCGGGTCAGCGGCCGTGGCGGCGTTCGCGGGCCGCATAGGAGCGCAGCGCGCGCAGGAAGTCGACGCGGCGGAAGTCCGGCCAGTACGCGTCGCAGAAGTAGAACTCGCTGTGCACGGACTGCCACAGCAGGAAACCGCCGAGCCGCTGCTCACCGGAGGTGCGAATCACGAGGTCCGGGTCGGGCTGCCCCTGCGTGTACAGGTGCTGGGCGATGTGCTCCACGGTGAGCGCCTCAGCGAGGTCCTCGATCTGCGTCCCGGCCTCGGCGTGCTCGCGCAGCAGCGAGCGCACGGCCTCCGCGATCTCGTGCCGCCCGCCGTACCCCACGGCCACGTTGAGCTGCATCCCGCCGACGTCGGCCGTGCCGACCTCCGCAGCCCGCAGCGCCTCGGCGACCGGTTCGGGGAGCAGCCGCAGGTCCCCCACGACCTTGATGCGCCACCGCCGTACCGTGGCGAGCCGCTTCACCGCGACCGCGATGATCTCGAGCAGGTCCGAGACCTCCTCGGGGTCGCGGTGCAGGTTGTCCGTCGAGAGCATCCAGAGCGTCACGACCTCGACGCCCACGTCCTCGGACCACTGCAGGAACTCCGCGATGTGATCCGCACCCCGTCGGTGCCCCGCGGCGGGCGGTTCGCCGAGCGAGCGGGCCCAACGCCGGTTGCCGTCCATCATCACGCCCACGTGCCGGGGCACGGCCTCGCGCGGCAGCCCGGCGACCAACCGGCGCTCGTAGAGCCGGTAGAGCGGATGTGGCAGACGCAACGTCGGTCCTTCACGGCGCGGGGACGGTTCGGGGTACAACCTATCGCCAACTCCCCCGCGAACAGGGCCGTCCGTGTGGACGTTTGAGGGAGATGCCAGGAAGTTACTCACCAGTAACCTACGGCGGCGTAGGTTATGCTTTTCCGGACGACGACGGCGGCCCCCACGCCGCGAGAACCCCCAGGAGCATCCATGCCCGTCCCCTCCGCGCCCGACGAGCGCCGCGACGAGCCCATGGGCCTCGTGGACCAGGTCAGCGAGGTGGTCGGTGAGGCCGTGAGCGACGCCGCGGAACGGGTCAGCGAGGTCGCCGAGGCGATCAAGCCGAAGCTGCGCGGCTGGATCCACGCGGGTGTAGCGCCGTTCGTGCTCGCCGCCTCGATCGTGCTCGTCGCGCTCGCCCCACCGGTCGCTCCGCGCGTCGCGGCCGCCGTGTTCGGGCTGAGCGCCGTCATGCTGTTCGGCACGAGCGCCGTCTACCACCGCGGCAACTGGACCCCTCGGGTCGCCGCGGTGCTGCGGCGCCTGGACCACACCAACATCTTCCTCATCATCGCGGGCACCTACACCCCGCTCGCGGTCCTGCTGCTGCCCCCGACCACGGCGCGGACCCTGCTCATCGTCGTGTGGTCGGGCGCCCTCGTGGGTCTGCTCATGCGGATCTTCTGGCTCGGCGCACCCCGCTGGCTCTACGTCCCGATCTACGTGGCGCTCGGCTGGGTCGCGGTCGCCTACCTCGGCCCGTTCTGGTCGGCCGGCGGCCCCGCCGTGGTCTGGCTCGTCATGGCGGGCGGCCTCGCGTACACCGTGGGGGCCATCATCTACGGCATCAAGCGGCCCAACCCGAGCCCCGCGTGGTTCGGCTTCCACGAGATCTTCCACGCGCTCACCGTGGTGGGCTACACGTGCCACCTCATCGCCGTCTTCATCGTGACGGTCGCCGCCCGCTGACCGGCGGGCGGGGGTCCGTCGGCAGAGGCGATACCCGAAGAGTTGGCGACGGACTCCGTTGCCAACTCTTCAACCAACCTGACAACGAGCTCCGCGCACAGCGAGGCAAGGCAGCAGGCGGAGCTGCAGCGAGTCGGGCGGTCAGGGGGTGCGTCAGGGGTGGCGCGGGACCACGGCGTAGCGCCGCAGGTCGAGCACCGGGTTGCGCACGCGGACCGCGTCGACCGCCGCAGGGTCCAGCTCGACCGTGAGGGTCTGCGGCTCCTCCCCCAGCTCGGCGACGGCGACACCCTCCGGGTCGACGACGACGGATCGCCCCGTGCGCCCAGCACCAGCCTGTCCGACGGCGAGCACCACGGCACCGTTCTCGATCGCGCGCGCGACGGCGAGCGCCCGCCACTGCTCCGCCTTGCCGGGGCCGGACACCCAGGCCGCGGGGACGACGATCGCCTCGGCGCCCGCATCGACGAGCCGCCGCGCCGACTCGGGGAACCGCAGGTCGAAGCACGTCAGGACCCCGAACCTGAGCCCGGCGACATCGACGACGAGCGGCAGCGCGGCCGGGTCTCCGGCGGCGAGCCGGTCGGACTCGCGGAACCCGAACGCGTCGTACAGGTGGACCTTGGCGTAGCTGCCGATCAGCTCGCCCGCAGCGTCGATCGCGACGACGACGTTGTGCGCCCTCGGGGTACCGCCTCGATCCGATCCGTCGGCGACACCAAAGGAGTCTGCAGCGCCCGAGTCAGCGGTGCCCGAGCCAGCGGTGCCCGGGTCAGCGCCCTCGGCGGGGACGACGACGCCGGCGATCACCGCGACCGCGTACCTGGCGGTGGCCGCGCGCAGCGCCGTCACCCACGGGCCGTCGAGCGGCTCAGCCTGCTCGATCCCGACTCCGCGCGGGTCGTACTGGCTCGCGTACTCGGGCACGACGGCGAGCGCCGCGCCCGACTCGGCGGCTGCACGGAGCACGTCCTCGACGGCGGCGAGATTGGCCGCGCGATCAGGGCCGACGTCGAGCTGACCCACCGTGACGCGCACGGCCGGGCGGTCGACAGCGGCCTCGGAGATCACGCGCGGCCCGGGGCGTCCGGCTCACCGTCGGCACCCGGCTCGCCACCGGCACCCGGCTCACCACCGGCCAGCTCCCCGCCGTCGGCGTCGGGCACCGCACCGGCCCGCTCGCCGCCGTCGACCGGCACCGTACCGTCCGCGACCACCGCCGAACCGCCCGCGCTCCCGGCCCCCACAACGTCCGCCTCGCCCGGCGTGGCCTCGGCGAGCTCGCCGCGCCGCTTGACCCTGCGCAGCTTGCCCGTCAGGGAGTAGAACAGAGCCAACGAGGCGAGGGCGATCGCGAACACGGCGAGGAACCCCGCGAGGCCCGGTGAGATGGCGCTCTCGTCGAGCCCCTCGCGCAGCCCTGGAGTCGGGCTCGGGCTCGGCGTCGCCTCGGCGAGCACCCCCGCGAGCCGGCACAGCACACCACTCATGACCGGTCACCTGCTTCGCGTAGTCCCGCGAACAGGTCGTCCTCGGGGGTCTCGGTGGGTACGCGTGAGTCGGCCAGCTCGTACTCCTCGGTGGTCCACGTGGCCGTCTCGACCTCGCGCGGCACCATGAAGAACCACCCCTCCGGGTCGATCTGCGTCGCGTGCGCGAGCAGCGCGGCGTCGCGGTGACCGAAGAACTCTGAGCACTCGATGTGCGTCGTCGCGGTCCGCTCCGTGATCTCGCGGGCCTCGCGCGACTCGATCCACTCGCCCATCGGCGAGTGCAGCCCCGCGGCCACGAGCGCCTCGTGCAGGGCACGGGACCGGGCGATCGAGAAGGAGTGGTTGTAGTAGAGCTTGGCGACCTCCCACGGCTCGCCGGCATCGGGGTAGCGGTCGAAGTCACCGGCCGCCTCGAAGGCCTCGACGCTCACGCGGTGGCACATGATGTGGTCCGGATGGGGGTACCCGCCCGACGGGTCGTACGTCGTCATGACGTGGGGCCGGAACTCGCGCACGGCGGCGACGAGCGGGGCCGCGGCCTCCTCGAGGGGCAGGCTCGCGAAGCTCCCCTCGGGCACGGGCGCCTCGGGATAGCCCTCGGGCAGCCCCGAGTCGGTGAAGCCGAGCCAGTGCTGCTTCACGCCGAGCGCCGCGGCGGCCGCCGCCATCTCCTCGCGCCGCACGGCACGCATCGCCTCGAGGGTCGCCTCGACGGGCGGGTGGTGGGGGTTGAGGACGTCCCCGCGCTCACCGCCCGTGCAGGTCACGACGAGCACCTCGACGCCGTCGGCGGCATAGCGGGCCGTCGTCGCCGCACCCTTGCTCGACTCGTCGTCGGGGTGCGCGTGGACAGCCATCAGGCGAAGCGGCGTCGGGCTCACAGGTCCTCCTCGTGGGCCGCCCGTCGGACCGGGGCGGCACTTCGAGAGACAATGTTCTCTCATCCCACCGACATAAGGAGAATGCGCGCGATGTCGAGCACGGACGAGGCATACCTCGCCGAGCGCTACGGTCGCTCGCCCTCAGCCCGCGCCCGCCTGCTCGGCCGCATCGGCGTCGGCCTGCTCGCGCTCGTCGCGCTCGCCGTCGCGGTGTGGGTCGCCGTCGCGTTCGCGGACCAGCCGGTGCGTTGGGACGACGTCGGATACCGGGTGGACGGGCCCGCGAGCACGCAGATCACGTTCGACGTCACGATGAGCCCCGGCGCGACAGGAACGTGCCGGGTGCAGGCCCTGAGCACGAGCTACGCACAGGTGGGGGTGCTCGACGTCGTCGTCGGCCCCTCCGACCGCCGCACCACGCGCTACACCGAGACGATCGCGACGGCCGAGGAGGCCGTGACCGCCATCGTCGACACCTGCACCGTCGACGCGCCATAGGCGATATCCCAGGTCCCGACCCAGGTCCCGGTCTCGCACGACCGCCGTCTTGGTACCATGGGTGTTTCGGTTGCCGCCCCGGTGCGGCCGCGGACACATGAGGGTGTCTGCGGCGGATCGGCCGGGAGGTCAAGGCGCCAAGCCCCGATCGAGTCGCAGCAGCGGCGCGCACGAGGCATGGCGCCATGGAAGGAGCGAGTGATGAGCGAGCCCACGACGTGGCTGACCCAGGACGCGTACGACCGGCTGAAGGCCGAGTTCGAGCACCTGACCGGTCCGGGTCGCGATGAGATCGTGGCGCGCGTCGCCGCCGCCCGTGCCGAGGGCGACCTCTCGGAGAACGGCGGCTACCACGCCGCTCGCGACAACCTCGCGCTCAACGACGCCCGCGCCACCGAGCTGCGCGCCAAGCTCGACAAGGCGCAGGTCGGCACGCCCCCCGACGACGGCGTCGTCGAGGCCGGCATGGTGGTCGACGCCGAGGTCGCCGGGAACTCCATGCGCTTCCTGCTCGGCTCGCGCGAGATCGCCGGCGGCGACCTCGACGTGTACTCGCCCGACTCCCCGCTCGGAGCCGCGATCTACGGGCGCTCCGTGGGCGACAACGTGAGCTACGCGGCGCCCAACGGCAAGACGATCAAGGTCGTCATCAAGGACGCGAAGCCCTTCAAGGGCTGAACCGAGCGCGCCGGCCTGGCCCCGCTCGACGGGCCACCCTGCGCGCCCGCTACGTCCCGGCGAAGACGTGGAAGAAGTACGTCAAGGCCAAGAGCTCGACGAAGACCACCACAAGGGTCCGCTGATCAGCGACGGTCACGAGGGGCCGAGAACCGCCGTGAGGCGCTCGGCCAGCGCCGGTCCGAGCGTGCGTGCGAACGTGCCGGTGACGTGCCCGCGGTCGCGCCAGACGACGACGTGCCCGACGACGGCGTGGCACCGCTGCTCGTCGCAGAACAGGTCCGTCATGTCGACCACGTCCAGCCCGTCGGCGACCGCCGCCCTGACCAGGATGTCGGGCAGCTCGAGGGCGGCGGACCGCGGTGTGGTGCAACGGTCGGTGGCCGTCGCCTCGAATCGCACCACGCACTCCACGACGTCGCGGCGCGGCTGGGGCACGTCCGAGACGACCACCACGGCGCTGCCACGAGCGAGCTGGTCCACCCAGGCGTCGTGGAGACCCTGGATCGTGGCGGCCTCGTCGGCTGCCACGTCGCCGGGCGTGTCGACGAGCTCGGCGGTGCGCGTGGCGATCACCACGATGGCGTCGTAGGGCTCCGAGGCGTCGAGGTGCGCCTCCACGGCGGCCCGCCAGTCGGCGCACGCCTCCTCGAAGGCCCGCACCGCGTTGTGGGTGGTGGCGCGGGTCCAGTAGCAGTTCGCATGGCCGGCGACGTCGATCCGCCAGCCGAGCTCCTCCGCCACGTGCTGGTGGGCCGGCACGAGCATGTTGCTGTGCGAGTCGCCGAGGGCAAGGATGCGCCTCGAGTACCCCTCGGTGGGGCCCAGGGTGCACATCTGCAGCTCGCGCTCGTCGTTGCCCGCCCAGCAGCCGCCGGGCCCGGCGCCGTCCTCGGGCGCCAGGACGGGATGCGGGACGAGGTGGTCGGGTACGGGGACGTCCGCGCAGTCCGACGCGCCGGCACCGAGCGTCGCCGCGCCGAAGCAGGTCACGGGAGCGGACCTCACCTGCGCCAGCTCGAGCCGGGCCTCGGCGAGCGCCGCCCGGGAGATCAGCAGGGCACCGCTCGTGACCGCCGCGATCACGGCCATCCCCGCGAGGCTCCACAGCGCCACCGTGCGGGGCCGCCGCCCGGAACCGAGGAGGCGGGGCGAGAAGCGCACCGGGTCCTCGACCCACGTCGTCGTCGCGAGGGCAAGGAGCAGGGAGGCGATCACCACCGCCGCCATGTCCACGAGGCGCAGCTTCACCCCCGTGGCCATGGGCAGCAGGACGATGAGCGGCCAGTGCCACAGGTACACCGAGTAGGAGACGCGCCCGAGCGTGGCCACCGGTGCCCACGTGCCGGCACCGCTCGGTGTCATGCGCCACGGCAAGGTCCCGGCCCAGATCACCGCGGCGGTGCCGAGCACCGGGAGCAGTGCTGCCGAGCCGGGGAACGGCGTGCGGCCGGAGAACAGGAGCAGGGTGAGTCCGATCGCCGCCGTGCCGAGCCCAGCGGCAGCGGCGCGCACCGCCAACGGACCCTTGGCGGGGGCGAAGGCGAGCAGCCCGCCCGCCGCGAACTCCCAGCCCCGCGTCGCCGTGCTGAAGTAGGCGACGCCCGGGTTGGTCGCGGTGAGCCGCACGGACACCACGAGGCTCACCAAGGCGATCACTGCGAGGAGCGCGAAGAGGACCTTCCGGCGCGGGAGACCGAACCGGCGTGCCGCGAACGCCCCGAGCATGATGAGCAGCGGGAGCACGAAGTAGAACTGCTCCTCGACCGAGAGCGACCAGAAGTGCTGCACGGGCGAGGGGTGGTTGCCCGCGGCGAGGTAGTCGACGGCGTCGGCCGCGAGGCGCCAGTTCTCCACGTAGAGGGTCGCCGCGAGGGTCTCGCCCAGGTACTGGTTCCACAGGACGCGGGGGACGAGCGCGACGACGCCCGCGGTGACCACCGCGAGCACGAGCAGTGCCGCGGGGAGCAGCCGCTTGGCCCGCCGCGCCCAGAAGGCCGCCACCGCGATCCGGTCATGGCGCTCGAGCTCGCGCAACAGGTGCCCCGTGATGAGGAACCCGCTGATGACGAAGAAGATGTCGACACCGACGTAGCCACCCGGGAACCGTGAGGGCACCAGGTGATAGACCAGCACCGCGAGCACGGCGAGCGCGCGCAACGCCTGGATCTCCGGGCGGAGCGGCGTGCTCTGCCCGCGGCTCGCCGTCGGACCCGCGGTCCTGTCCGCGCCCGGTACTGTCGTCGCCGCAGCGCTCATGTCCCGCTACCCCGCCCCCGTCGTGACTCGGTGGTCCGACAGGGGCGATGATGGCCCTCGGACGCCCGGCAGGGAAGGGTGCAGGCGCCGTCGAAGGCCCCGCGACCCGCCAATCACACGATCGGGTTACAGGGACGCCCCCGAGGAAGGACCGACACGACGTGGTGACTCCGCTCGATGACCTTCAGCGACTCGCCGTGCGGCTTGCGACACCCGTGCCGACTCCCGCGGAGGACACCACGGGCGAGGTCTGGGACCAGTGGGCTCGAGCGATGGAAGCAGACTCGCTGATCGGCGGCATGGTGAGCAGCGCGGTATCCGGCAGTCACCCGAACCACCGTGATCTCCGTGTGGTTCAGCAGGAGCTCGGTGCTCACCCGGAGTGGCGAGCCCTGCTCGGAGCGAGGTTCGACCTGATGCACGAAGCCGCCGATGCGCTGGCACGGTTCCTTCGCTAGAACCGTCCTGGCCCAGCACGTCTTCGGCGTCAGTCCGCACGGACCGTGTACCCCGCGCCGCGGAGATGGTCGATGACGGCGGCGCAGTGCTCGGGACCCTTCGTCTCGACCTGCATGTCGACCTCGACCTCGTCGATCGTGAGGCGCGGGCCCGTGCGCACGTGCGAGACGTGCATGACGTTGCCGCCCGCCGCCGCGACGTCACCCAGGAGCGCCGCGAGCGCGCCTGGCCGGTCCGCGACGCGGATGTGCAGGCCCAGGTAGCGCCCGGCCGCCGTCATGCCGTGACGCAGCACGCGCAGCAGGACGATCGGGTCGACGTTGCCCCCGGACAGGACGACGACGACGGGTCCCTCGATGCCGCTCGGATCCGCCATGAGCGCGGCGACTCCCGCGGCGCCGGACGGCTCGACGAGCAGCTTCGCGCGTTCGACGACGAGGAGGAGCGCACGGGAGAGGTCCTCCTCGGTGACGGTGCGCACGGGCACGTGCGCGTCGCGGAGGATCTCGAACGGCACCTCGCCCGGGCGTCCGACAGCGATCCCGTCCGCCATCGTGGCGCGCACGGGGACTGCGACGGGGCGCCCCTGGGAGAGCGAGCCCGGGTAGGCGGCGACGTTCTCGGCCTGGACTCCGATGACCTGGACGTGCGGGGCCGCCTCGGCGAGGGCCGCCGCGATCCCCGCGGTGAGGCCACCTCCGCCGAGCGGGACCACGATCGTGCGCACGTCGGGCACCTGGTCGAGGATCTCTAGCCCGAGCGTGCCCTGGCCCGCGACGATGTCCGGGTGGTCGAACGGGTGGATGAGCACGGCCCCGGTGCGCTCGGCGAACGCGGTGGCCTCGACGAGCGCTTCGTCGATGCTCCCTCCGCCCAGCACGATCTCGGCGCCGTAGTCGCGCGTCGCGGCGACCTTCGGCAGCGCGGCGTCCGCGGGCATGAAGATCGTCGCGGCGATGCCGAGCTCCCGGGCCGCGAGCGCGACGCCCTGCGCGTGGTTGCCCGCGCTCGCCGCGACGACGCCGCGCTCCCGCTCGGCGGGGCTCAACCGGGCGAGGCGCGTGTAGGCGCCGCGGATCTTGAACGAGCCGGCCCGCTGCAGGTTCTCGCACTTGAGCCACACCTGGGTGCCGAGCAGCTCCGAGAGCGCGCGCGACCGCTCGACCGGGGTACGCGCCGCGATGGACGCGAGGCCGATGGCGGCGGTCTGGACGGCGGCGAGATCGACGGGGCTCACGACACCAGGCTAGGGCCGCGTCGTCGTCGTCGGACCGTCTTCCCTGCTCCGGCTCAGCGGAGCGCCTGGTCGAGGTCCGCGAGCTGGTCGGTGAGGTCCTCGATGCCCACGGAGAGGCGCACGAGGTCGTCCGGCACCTCGAGCGCGGTGCCGGCGACGGAGCCGTGAGTCATCTTCGCGGGGTGCTCGATGAGCGACTCGACGCCACCGAGCGACTCCGCGAGCGTGAAGACGTGCGTGCGGTCGCACAGCGCGAGCGCCGACTCGACGGAGCCCGTGCGCACCGAGACCATGCCACCGAAGCCGCTCATCTGACGGGCGGCGACCTCGTGGCCGGGGTGCGACTCGAGCCCCGGGTACAGCACCTCGGTGACCTTGGGGTGCGCCTCGAGGAAGCGCGCGATCTCGAGGGCGTTCGTGCTGTGGCGGTCCATGCGCACGGCGAGGGTCTTGAGCCCGCGCAGCGTGAGCCACGCGTCGAAGGGGCCAGCGACCGCACCGGAGGCGTTCTGGTGGAACGCCACCGCGTCGGCGAGCTTCGTCGAGCCGGTCGGCCCCTCGAGGCCGACGGGGAGCTGGGCACCGTCCGCGACGACGAGGGCCCCGCCGACGACGTCCGAGTGGCCGCCGATGTACTTCGTGGTGGAGTGCACCACGACGTCCGCCCCGAGGGCGAGCGGCTGCTGCAGGTACGGCGTCGCGAAGGTGTTGTCGACGACGAGCACGGCTCCCGCGCTGCGTGCCGCGGCGGCGAGCGCAGCGATGTCGACGACGCCGAGCAACGGGTTGGTGGGCGTCTCCGTCCACACGACCTTGGTGCGGCCCGGTTCGACGGCGTTCGCGACGGCCTCGGCGTCCGAGAGGTCGACGGCGGTGTAGTCGATGCCCCACGGCCCGAACACACGCGCGATGAGCCGGTAGGTGCCGCCGTAGGCGTCGTTGCCGAGCACCACGTGGTCCCCGGGGCGCAGGATCGCGCGCAGCAGGGTGTCCTCCGCCGCGAGCCCCGAGGCGAAGGCGTACCCGGCGTCGCCCCCCTCCGCGCTCGCGAGGGCGGTCTCGAGCGCGGTGCGCGTCGGGTTGGCCGAGCGCGAGTACTCGTAGCCGCCGCGCAGGCCGCCGACACCGTCCTGCTTGTACGTCGACACCTGGTAGATCGGCGGGACGACGGCGCCCGTGAGCGGGTCCGGGTCCTGGCCGGCGTGGATGGCGCGCGTGGCGAAGCCGGACTTGGTCCAGTCGGGAAGGTCTGCGGGATTCACCCTCCCAGGCTAGGCCTTCCCGCGAAGAACCCAGAACTCAGGGTCACTCAGTCCTCGGCGAGCGGCGGGGGCGCCTTCTTCTTCCGGGGGATCCAGAGCACGTAGACGATGAGGAACGCCACGACGAGCGGCGCGACCCACGGCTGGAGGGACATGCCGCTCCAGAGGAACAGGCCGCCGACCGCGGCGACGTAGGCGACGATGACGATCGCGTAGGCGCGCAGGCTCTGCTGACGCCGCGCCTCCCCCGCGAGCCCGCCGAGCAGCAGGCCCGCAGCCACGGAGACGAGGATGATCTCGATCACGTGCCACCTCCAGTCCCGAGCAGCCTAGTGGCGCTCGCAAGGGACCCCGGTCGGCCGTCCGCGAGGGCCGCGGCCCTAGAGTGGCCGAGTGAGCATGACCAACTGGGCGGGCAACGTCGCCTACCGCACGTCACGGATCCACCACCCCACCTCCATCGACGAGCTGCGGGAGATCGTCGCCGCGAGCGAGCACGTGCGCGCCCTCGGCACCCGGCACGCGTTCTCCGACGTCTCGGACACGTCGGGCGACCTCGTCGCGCTCGACCAGATCGACCCGGGCTTCCGCATCAGCGCGGACCGCACCACGGTCGAGGTCGGCGCGGGCACCCGGTACGCCGTGCTCGCCGAGGCGCTGCAGGTCCAGGGGCTCGCCCTGCACAACCTCGCCTCGCTCCCCCACCTGGCCGTCGGCGGCGCCGTCGCCACGGCGAGCCACGGCTCGGGAGACCGGTCCGGCTCGCTCGCGAGCGCGGTCGCCGCGATCGAGATCGTGGACGCCGACGGCGGGACCCGGGCGGTGCGGCGCGGCGACCCGGACTTCGAGGGCGTCGTCGTCTCGCTCGGCGCGCTCGGCGTCGCGACCCGGATCACCCTCGACGTCGAGCCCACCTACGACGTCGCGCAGGAGGTCCACACCGAGCTGCCGTGGGACGCGGTGACCGGGCACTTCGACGAGGTCTTCACGAGCGCGGACTCCGTGAGCCTCTTCACGACGTGGCGCCCGGAAGCCGTGGACCAGGTCTGGCGCAAGACCCGGCTCGCGCCCGGCGCACGGTACGTGCCGCGCGGTGAGCTGCTCGGGGCGCCGTCGTCGGACATCAAGCTGCACCCCATCACGCACGTCGACCCCGTCAACTGCACCGAACAGCTCGGGGTGCCCGGCCCCTGGCACGAGCGCCTCCCCCACTTCCGCGCGGACTTCATGCCGAGCGCGGGCGCGGAGCTGCAGTCGGAGTACCTCGTCCCCCGCGAGCGCGCCGTCGAGGCGATCGAGATCCTGCGCTCGCTCAGCTCGCAGTTCGCCGAGCTGGTCCAGGTCAGTGAGATCCGCACGATCGCGGCGGACACGCACTGGCTCTCGGGCGCGTACGGCCGGGACACGGTGGGCCTGCACTTCACGTGGTTCCCGCGATCCGTGCAGGTGCGCGGTGCCGCCGCCGGGATCGAGGAGGTGCTCGCCCCGCTCGGCGCCCGGCCGCACTGGGGCAAGGTGTTCGTGGACCAGGGGCGGCGCGTCGCGGGCCTCTACCCGCGCATCGAGGAGTTCCGCGAGCTGCGCGAGCGCTGGGACCCGGCGGGCAAGTTCCGGAACACGTTCGTCTACCGCCACCTGATCCACTAGGGCGGAACTATCCGCGGGTCCGCGGTGTTGTCGGGAGTGTCGGACTCCCGCCGCCGACCCCGGGCACACCGCCCGGGCGGCCGGGACCCAAGGAGGTCGCATGGTCAGCCGGTTCCTCACGAACACGTTCAAGCAGGTCATGGTCACGCCTGACAAGGCGCTCCCCGGTCGCGGCGAGCGCGCGTACCCCGTCCCGGCGACCCACGCGGTGCTCGGCACGCCTCTCGAGGGTCCGTGGCCCGAGGGCACGCAGGTCATCGGGCTGGCGCTCGGTTGCTTCTGGGGCGCCGAACGTGCCCTGTGGCAGCTCGACGGCGTCGTCACGACGGCGGCCGGCTACCAGGGCGGGTACACACCGCACCCGAGCTACGAAGAGGTGTGCACGTCGCTGACGGGACACACCGAGGTCGTGCTCGTCGCCTACGATCCCGAGCGCCTGCCCACCACCGAGCTGCTGCGCACGTTCTGGGAGCTGCACGACCCGACGCAGGGCTTCCGGCAGGGCAACGACGTCGGGACGCAGTACCGCTCGGCGATCTACTGGACGACGGCGGAGCAGCACGACGCCGCGCTCGCCACGCGCGACGCCTACGCGGCGGCCCTCGACGAGGCCGGCTTCGGCACCGTGAAGACGGAGATCCGCTCGGCGGAGGACGCCGGGCAGTTCTACTACGCCGAGGACTACCACCAGCAGTACCTGTACAAGGTGCCGAACGGCTACTGCCCCGTGCACTCCACGGGCGTCGCCTGCCCCGTGCCCACGGGCTGACCTCGGGGTCGGCTCAGGGTCGGTGCCCGCCGCAGGGATGAGCGTGTCATCCCTGCGGCGTAGGGCCGGGCACCTCGAGATTGGGCCGCTCGGTGGTCCCGCCGCAGCGCGCGGGTTCCTAGGTTGGAAGCACAGTCAACCAAGGAGTCCTCATGATCGAAGCGACGAACCTCACCAAGAGGTACGGGAAGAAGACCGCCGTCGACGACGTGTCGTTCACGGTCCGGCCCGGTCAGGTCACCGGCTTCCTCGGCCCGAACGGTGCCGGCAAGTCCACGACGATGCGCATGGTGGTCGGTCTCGACCGCCCCACGTCCGGCCGTGTGCGCGTCAACGGCCGCACCTACGCCGAGCACCGTGCCCCGCTGCAGGAGGTCGGGACGCTGCTCGACGCGAAGGCCGTCCACACCGGCCGGTCCGCGTACCACCACCTGCTCGCGATGGGCGCGACCCACGGCATCGGCAAGGCGCGGGTGCGCGAGGTCATCGAGATGACCGGGCTCGAGTCCGTGGCGAGCAAGCGGGTCGGCGGGTTCTCCCTCGGCATGGGCCAGCGGCTCGGCATCGCCGCGGCGCTGCTCGGCGACCCCCAGACGCTCATCCTCGACGAGCCCGTCAACGGCCTCGACCCCGAGGGCGTGCTGTGGGTGCGCAACCTCGTGCGCTACCTCGCCTCCCAGGACCGCACCATCTTCCTGTCCTCCCACCTCATGAGCGAGATGGCGCTCACGGCGGACCACATCATCGTGGTCGGCCGAGGAAAGGTCATCGCCGACGCCCCCGTCGGCGACATCATCGGTCGCGCCAAGGGCGGCCTCGTGCGCGTGCGCACCCCGCAGGCCGCGGCGCTCGAGGAGCTGCTGCGCCGCCAGTCCGCCGTCGTCACCCAGACCGACCACGACCTGCTCGACGTCACCGGGTCCAGCTCCGCACAGATCGGCGAGATCGCCGCGGGCGCGGGCATCGTGCTGCACGAGCTCACCCCGACCAACGGCTCCCTCGAGGACGCCTACATGCAACTGACCGCCGACGAGGTCGAGTACCACTCCGAGTCGCCGGTGGGTCACCTGTCCGAAGGAGCAGCACGATGACCACCCTAGAAGCCCGCCCGGGCGCCCCCACCCCCGTGCTCCCCGTGACGTTCCCCCGGGTCGTCACCTCGGAGTGGATCAAGTTCCGCACCGTGCGCGCCACCGTGTGGACCCTGTCGATGACGGTGCTCGCCATGGTCGGCATCGCCGCGCTCGCCGCGTGGAGCATCGCCGACCTGCTCGAAGGCTCCGGAGAAGCCATGGGGCCGGGAGACGCCGCCGCGCAGGCAGCCTCCTTCCCGATCGCCGGCTGGTTCATCGCCCAGCTCGTCGTCGCCGTCCTCGGTGTCCTCGTCATCACGGGCGAGTACGGCACCGGCATGATCCGCTCGACCTTCGCTGCCGTGCCTCAGCGGGTCCCCGCGCTCCTGGGCAAGGCGCTCGTGCTGTTCGGCGTCGTCGCGGTCGTCTCGGCCGTCGCCGTGGCACTCTCCTGGCTCGTCGCGCTCCCCTTCCTTGGCCGGCTCGACCTCGCCGTGGACCTCACCGACGCGACGTCGCTGCGGCTCCTGCTCGGGGCGCCGCTCTACCTCGCCACGATCGCCGTCCTCGCGTTCGCCATCGGCGCGCTCGTGCGCCACTCGGCGGGAGCGCTCGCCGTCGTCCTCGGGCTCCTGCTCGTGGTCGAGACCGTCTTCGCCTCCCTGCCGCTGCGGTTCTTCGAGACCGTCAGCCCCTACCTGCCCTCGACCGCCGGGCAGCGGCTCCTGGCCGCGGGCGACGAGTCCACGTTCGGCGGCGGCGCGGACGCTGCCGCGGTGCTCACGCCCTGGCAGGGCTATGCCGTGCTCGTCGCGTGGGTGGTCGTGCTGACCACCGCGGCCGCGGTGCTCGTGCGTCGGAGGGACGCCTGAGCATCCGCCCGACCGGGCTCCCGCGGGAGTCCGGCCCGACGACCGGGTCCCCACGGGGGCCCGGTCGTCGGGCGTGGGGGAACCGCGGTCGGTGGCACCGCGGTTGGTGGCACAGTGGGGGCGTGGGTACGACGAGGAGCGTGGGCGCATGACGACGGGCCAGGGTGCCGGTCCGACGGCGGTCCCGACGTCGGCCACCGTCCCCGAACCGATGTTCACCGAGCTGAGCGCCCGCCGGCTCGGGCCCGTCCGGTCGTTCTTCGTGCGCCACCCCGTCGCGATGGACATCCTCGTCATGGCGTGGTTCGCGGTGCCTGCGCTCGCGATGGCGGCCTTCCCGTTCCTCGACGGCGCGTTGCGGGCCATCTCGCCCGAGCCCACGCCGTCGGACCCCGCCCTCTGGCCCCCCACCCCTGCGGTAATCGGGCGCGCCGCCTTCGGCCTCGCGGCGGTGACGCTCACGACCGTCACGCTGTTCTGGCGTCGTCGCCAACCCGTGCGCGTGCTCGCCGCCGTGACGGTGCTCGGCGTGGCGACGACCGCGGTGACGGGATCCACGCACGGCTTCGAGCTCGCGGTCCCGCTCATGATCTACGCGGTGGCGGTCTCCCGGTCGAGCCGCGCGACCTGGCTCTCCTTCGGCGGATCCACCGCGGCGATGGGCTGGGCGCTGTGGCTGTGGGAACGCAATCTCGTCGTGTCCGCCGGCACGACCGGCGCCCAGGACGTGCTCTCCGACCCCGCGTCACGGATCGCCGGCATCGTCGCGATCACGCTGGGCGGCCTGCTCGCCGTCGCGATCGGCACGAGCGTGCGGGGCAGGCGCCAGCACCTCGGCGAGCTCATCTCGCGGGCCAACGCCCTCGCCCGCGACCGGGACCAGCAGGCTGCGCTCGCGCGGGCCGCCGAACGCAGCCGGATCGCGCGCGAGATGCACGACGTCGTCGCGCACTCCCTGTCCGTCATGATCGCCCTCGCCGACGGTGCGGGCGCCGCCCTGAGCAAGTCACCGGAACGTTCGAAGGTGGCCCTCGACGAGCTCTCCGCGACGGGTCGCTCCGCGCTCGCCGACATGCGCCGCGTGCTCGGCGTCCTCGACGAACCGCAGACGCCGTTCGAGCCGCAACCCGACTCGCAGGACCTCGGCGAGCTCGTCGACCGCTTCCGGGCCGCGGGCATGACCATCAGCGCGACCGGGCTGACCACACCGCTGCCACCCGACGCCGGCCTCCAGCTCGCCGTGTACCGGATCGTCCAGGAGTCGCTCACGAACACGCTGCGGCACGCCCCGGCCACCACGCGGGTGACCGTCGATCTCGCGCGCAACGCCCGCAGCATCGAGGTCACGGTCACTGACCGGGGGCCCGGGATCACCGTGGCCGAGTCCCGCGCGGGCTCGGGCCGCGGAGTGATCGGCATGCGGGAGCGCGTCGGCGTCTACGGCGGTGTGGTCGAGGCCGGGCCGTGGGACGCCGGGTGGCGCGTTTACGCCATGCTGCCCTGGCCGCACGCGCCGGTCGAAGGAGACGCCGCGGGCGAGTCCGGCGGGACCGAGAGGACGCTCGGGGGCCCAAGTACGGACGGGGCCGACGGCGGACACCGCCGGACTGCGGAGAGGGCGGAACCATGACCACCGTGCTGCTCGTCGACGACCAGGCGCTGCTGCGCATGGGCTTCCGGCTCGTGCTCGACGCCGAGGACGACCTCGAGGTGGTGGGCGAGGCCGATGACGGCCGCTCGGCGATCGCACAGGCCACGGCGCTGCGTCCCGACGTCATCCTCATGGACGTGCGCATGCCCGGCATGAACGGGATCGAGGCGACCGAGCAGATCGCCCGGGACCTGCCGGACTGCCGCGTGCTCATCCTCACGACGTTCGACCTCGACGAGTACGCCTTCGCGGCCCTGCGCGCGGGCGCGAGCGGGTTCCTGCTCAAGAACGCCGAGCCCACCGAGCTCGTCGCCGCGATCCGCGCCGTCGCGTCCGGCGACGCCGTCATCTCGCCGCGCATCACCCGGCGGATGCTCGAGATCTTCTCGGGGCACCTGCCCGAACCGGGCGCCCCGGACAATGGTCTGGACCCGAGGCTCGCGGAGCTCACACCCCGTGAGATCGAGGTGCTGCGTTCCGTCGCCGAGGGACTGTCGAACGCCGAGATCGCGGCGCGGCTGTTCCTGTCCGAGGCGACCGTCAAGACGCACGTCGGGCGGATCCTCGCGAAGCTCGGCGTGCGCGACCGCGTGCAGGCCGTGATCCTCGCGTTCGAGACCAAGCTCGTGGGCTGAAGCAGGTCGACTTGCCGGATCGTGAAGACTTTGCGCCCTGTGGGGGCGCACAAGGTCTTCACGGTCATCGTGCAGCACACCGGTGTGGGCCAACCTGCGCCCGCGTGTCGTGCTGGGCGCCGACGACAGGGTCCCGGCCGGCGCCTGAGTGGCGACCTCGGCCGCGCAGGCGCCCGGTCGCCCCTGCGCGAACTCGCTGCGTGGGCTGCGACTGAGGTCGACCACACCGGCGCGACGGCCAGCCCCGATGGTGCCGTGGCGACCTAGCGTCGAGAGTCGCGACCGCGCCGGACTCGGCCACGAAGTAGCACGGCAGCGTAGAGGACGCCGCTGATCGCGACCAGCCAGATCGCGACTACGACCGCGGAAGCTGTGTCTCCGAACATCTTCTCAGCATAGTGACCGAGCCACCTAGAGCACCGGCTGCGTCGCGCGCCCTGCTGGCGTACCGGAACGGGATCGCCTCCGCGATCATGATGAGCGCGCCCAGCGACCCGGCAAGCACCGCGAGCCACGCACCGCGCGGTTCGGTCAGCGCGAACCTCGGCCCTCCGGCGACGGACAGCGAGGCGACGAGCGCCACGAGGAACGCCGCGCCGATCACCGCGCACGTCCAGCGCGCCCAGCGGGGACGACCACCCCCGATCCCGAACCCACCCGCGACGACGAACGCCGTGAAGGCGATCTCGCCGAGGCCGAAGCCCCCCGAGAGCAGGTTCTCGAGGACCTCGGGCTGCACGATGGTCCCGACCACGAAGGCCAGGGGTGCGAGAGCGAACCACCCCATCCCCCGCGTCGCTCCGGCGGCGCCGCGGGCCCAGGCGATCGCGAGCAGCGCCCCGACCACGGCGCCGGGCACGAGGATCGCACCGAACGTGCCGAACCAGTCCACCCGCGAGGCGCTCGCGAGCTCGGACATGAGTGCTCGGAGCGCAGCGGCCCACGCGAGGCCGCAGAGCGCTCCGAGGGCACCGGCGCGCCAGGTCCCGACCGCCGGTCCACCTCGCCCGGGGCCTCTCGGCTGGACGCCGACGACGGCTGCTCGCTGGTCCTCTCCCGTCACTGCAGCTCACCCGCGGGACCTGCCCGGCGCGAGGAGAGGGCGCGCAGACCGAGCCCGGCGAACGCGAGCAGCAGCACGACGTCGGTCGCGAGGGCGACGGCGTCGATCCCGGCGGGGCGGCCGGTGACGAACATGACGCCGCCGAGGATGAACGCGACGCCGTGCCACCACGGGAGCAGGCGGGCACGCCAGAGCAGCACACCCACGAGGATGCAGGTGATCGGCATGAACCAGCCCCACGGCAGCAGGGCCAGGAGCCCGAACGGGTGCGCGTCGAACGCGGCCTCCGCATCGATGCCGTGGTCGTCCCGCAGGATCTGGGTGTAGATGGAGGAGTTCCCGAACCCGGCACCACCCACGCCGAGGGCGGCGGCACCGAACACGAGGAGCTGCGCTCCCTTGCGCATGTGGGGCTCGAGGATGCGTGCGCACCCGACGAACGCGACGACGAGGGCGAGCACCGCCCACACCGTGATCACGCCGCCGACGACACCGTCGTTGATCCCGTTGCCGACGGTGAGGAAGGCGATCGTGCTGGCCAGCAGCAGGAGCGGGGCCAGCAGCATCGCGAGCGGGTAGAGCAGCGGCGAGGGAGTCGCCGTGGCGACGGCGGAAGTCGCCGTGCGTGTCGAGGTGGCCATGATCTCCTCCTGGCTCCGGGGCACGTCGTGCCCGTTCCCCACGAGCGTGGTCCGACGGCGCACTCCCGGGCCAGCCTGCTGGCTCCGAACTCGTGGTGCGGCCAGCCGCACCGTCAAGGGTGTCGCCAGCCGCACTTCCGCGCGGACGGGTCGGGCCCGATACTCGAGAGGTGACGGCCTCGGCCCGCAACCGCACCCTGCTCGCCGCCGCGTGGATCAGCACCACCACGGTGGCAGCGTGCGTGGCGCTGCTCCTCGCGCGGGGCCGCTCGCTTGAGGTCTTCTACGGGCTCTGGGTCCTGCTGAACGCGCCTTCCGCCGTGCTGGCGTCGTGGTTCGGCAGCCTCGTGCTGCGGCGGTTCCCGGGGCACGGGGCGGGACGGATCCTGCTCGCCATGGGCGTGCTCAACGCGCTGCACGTCGTGGCGGCCACGGTGGCCGACGTCGGGCTCGTCGCCGCCGGTGTCGACGCCCCGCTCGTCGGGGACCACGGCCTCACACCCGCTCTCCTTCCCCCGCGGGCCGCGGTGCCCCTCCTCGTGATGAACGTGCTGTGGGTGCCGTCCGCGATGCTCACCGTCCTGCTGCTCGCGTTCTTCCCGGACGGTCGGCTTCGCAGCTCCCGCTGGCGGTGGGTGCCGACCGCGGCCACGATCGCCGCCGTTCTCCTCATGGTCGGGGCGACCCTCGACGCGTGGCCGACCGCGGACTGGGGGCCGGACGACGCACCGCTCGTGGTGGATCTCGCCCTTCTCACGGGCGGGGTGGTCACCCTCGCGGTCGTGTGCGGCGGGATCGGGTCGTTCGTCCTGCGCTGGCGGTCGAGCGGCCAGGAACGGCGGCGTTTCGAGGCCGTGGGCGGGGTCCTCGTCGTCTTCGCGCTGCTCGCGACCATCACCTACCCGTGGCCGCAGGTGTGGACCCCCCTCGTGCACATCGCACTCGTCGCGTTCCTGGGCACGTACGGCGTCGCGATAGCCCGGTTCCGGCTGCACGACGTGGAGCCGCTCGTCGGCAAGGGCGCGATCGCCACCGCGCTGTCGGTGCTCGCACCCGCCGCGTATCTCGTGATCGTGGTCGGGCTCGGGCAGCTCGTCGGGACCCGCGCGAGCGACCCGGTGCTGCCCCTCGTCGCGGTCGCCGTCGTCGCGCTGCTCGTGGAGCCGACCAGACGGCTCTTGCGGCGCGGCGTCGACAGACTCCTCTACGGCGAGCGGGCGGGCCGCGCCGAGGTCCTGTCCCACCTCGCCGTCCACCGCGGGACCCTCGACGCCACCACCACGGTGGACGTCGCCGAGATGGTGCTCCGCGCCACGGGCGCCGCACGGGTCGAGCTCGAGCTCGCTTACCCGCACGAGCCGGTGTCGCTCGTCTCCGCCCGCCGTGACGACAACGACGACGACGACGACGAACCTCCCCTCGCCGCCGCGCCCGTGAGCGACGGGGACCAGGTCGCGGGCCAGATCCGGATCTACGCGCGCTCCGCCAAGGACCTGCTGCCCGAGGCCGCCGTGCTCGTCGAGGACGTCGCCCGGTTGCTCTCGCTGCTGCTGGAGAACGACCGGTTGACGCGCGTGCTCACCGACCAGCTCGCCGAGACGCGCGCGTCCCGGCAGCGGATCGTGGAGGCGCAGGATCGGGCCCGGCGCGATCTCGAGCGCGACGTCCACGACGGTGCGCAGGCGAGGCTCATCGCCGCGCGCATGCACGTGGGCGAGCTGTCGCGCCGCGTCGCGTCCGGCCGCGAGGACGTGATCCCCGGGGCTCTCGCCGGGATCGCCGAGGAGATC
>Ga0160449_1000159_pt1 | contig 60481 bp, 48 predicted proteins | sample HID1975I_E1MG_FD_108216 | JGI IMG/M metagenome (GOLD analysis project Ga0160449, IMG submission 108216) | Enriched soil microbial communities from UW Madison campus, WI, USA - HID1975I_E1 MG | ecosystem: Environmental > Terrestrial > Soil > Unclassified | place: USA: Madison, Wisconsin...
CCCATTTTTGCACAAAGTGGCAGGGAAGCTGGCGCCTCCCACCCAACGCAACAGTGGATGTAGATAGGTTGCACCGCGGGCAACCGCTTCACACAGTTCTTTGATCGGGTGGTCTTCCTGCAGTCAACTGTTGTCAGACCAGGCTCTGCCGAAGGCGCCTTCTGCAAAACCTGATCCGACCCGCAGCACACAGCTTCAGAAAGACTGCCTGACCAAAGTACTTTCCCGCCATAGGCAGCCCTAAGCAGTCATCTTAGCCGATAGTGGTCAAAACAGGCCGGAGTCCCTGGAGTTCTATCCCGGATCAGGTAAATTTGTTTGCCATTATAGGCTTTCCATCAAGGGAACCCGAAGGGCAGCTGAAGGGTAGTCATAGGGTAGTCGAAGGGTAGTAATAGGGCACAAATAGCGTTAATCACTTTTTTCTGTCTTGTACTGAAAAACGGAAGGGTACCTGGTGCAGTATGCAGCGTTAGCCTTTTGTGGCAGCGTCATGCCATCGGAGCAAACCTGTATTCGCTTGCAGCCTCGCCCCGATCAAGCGTCAGCGAAGTCGGGATCTTAGCTCACAGCTCGTAGTATTTTAAAAGCAAAAGGCCGTCCCTGTTTCGCAAAACAGAGACGGCCTCTTTTCTTATTTACTTGTATTCGTCCTTTTCCTGTCCTTTCTACTCCAAAGTCACTTTTTCAGTAACGATCCGTGTAGGTCCTGGATTAGGATAACCATACTTCAACCAGTATGTTTTGGTTACCGGATCATAGGTGTTATTATAAATCGGATCTCCACTAATATTAGCTACGGTAGCCGTAGTGCCGGAAGTGCCGGGACCTGGAGTAACGGTAACAGTGTTATTGGGATTGATCGTAAGGATCACATTGGTGCCTGTAAGATCACCCAGTGTTTTTTTATTACTGGTTGGGCCAGTAGTGGCGAGGTGTTCTTCTTGTTCAATATCGCGCGGTGAGGTGGGGTGCTCAAAATAGCCTGTCACATCGTATTCTCCATCATATTCGTTTTTTGCTACAATAGCCACAATACCCTTACCCAGGTTACCACTGATAATATAGCCCGATTTATCAACTGCGCTGATCTCATAGCCAAGAGCCCAGTCTTGACCCACATAATCGATGGGATTATACTTCAATTGAAGATACCCCGTGTTGGTGCCTTTGGCGATCTTTACAACGTTGCCGGGATTGATCACCGTAAACATGGAAGCGGGTGGTACCTGGTAACTGGTATTATTGGCCGTATTATAATCTGCGACCAGAGAATTTTTCTGTACCAGGGTAACATTAAGGTCTTCTGTTGCCGGGGCCGATGTAGACAGGTTGATCGGTATGAAGTTGAGCGTCGTATCCCTGTCAACGGCGTCAACCGCCAGAACCAGGAAATTGGTGGCCGAACTGGCTGTTAATTTTACTTCAATGATATTAGGCTGACTTCCATGGGTAGATTGTATCAATCCATCGTCATAGTCCTTATCTTTTAAGCAGCTCACCATGCCAATGCCCAGCGACAGGAAGAGTGCAAACAGGCTTATTAATCTTATGGATAGTTTCATAACGCTGAAATTTTATGGTAAATGATGTTTATGGCTGCCAGAACAATTTAGTAGTAAATATGTCCACCTTACCCTGCGCATTTACATTGGTACTATTGGTGGTATATTCACTTTGCGGGTAAAGCAGCCGTAGAGGAAGCGTACTGGAAACCTTGGCAGGGTTTACCGTTATATATCCCTTATTGGGGATCATATCCAGCCTGCGCAGATCACTCCAGGTTTCCAGCGGATCGATCCCTGCCAGTGCAATGTATTTCTGGTAGGCGATGAACTTGGCTTTTGACAACGCCGTTCCACCAGCATTGTTCCAATTGGCAATGGCCTGCGTGGTCAAATACGTATTGGCAGCGTTAATCGAATCGGGCACAGCCAGCCAGATAAAAGATTCTCTAACGGCATTTTCATAAGCCATTTTTGCATCGCCGGTCATCCAGCCGCGGGCAATGGCCTCTGCTTCGAGGAACATGCTTTCTACAGAGGTGATGATCCATTGGTTTTGGGAAGCGTCTCTTGCCAGTCCGGGTCCCATCGCTGAAGTGGCTGCGCCGGGGGGATTGCCGGCAGCCAGTCCATATACATTCCCTGTTATTGGCCCGCCATTAGCAGGAGTCTTGAAAAACCGGGAAAGCCTTGGATCGGAAGTGGAATTAAGCAGGCTTACAAAATAAGTATTGGCCCTGGTGCTGGGGCTGGCATCTGCGTCCGTAGGTGTGCGGCCATAATTGGCATAAAAAGGCGATTGCTTGTTGAGTGCATTGGAATAACCAGGGTTTACATCGATCGTTTCACCGGAATGCAATACACCGCCATTGGCTACGATCTTCGCTATTTCAGCTGTCTGATTAAAACCAGGTACCTGCGACTGCCTGATCAGCAACCTCAGTTTGAGCGTATTGGCAAATTTGTTCCACAAAGTGAGATTGCCGCCATTCACCACATCCGCACTGGTAAAGGAAGCCCGGGGCGACTGTTTGAAATACAGAATGGCAGAGTCCAGGCTTTGTTGCAGCGCGTCATACACATCCTTGGCATTGTCATACACCGGCTGTGTGTATTTGTCGTTCTGGAAAGCCTGCGTATAAGGGATATTACCATACAGGTCTACCAGGTCCTGGAACAGCTTGGCCGAAAGTACCATCGAGGCGCCCGCCAGCAATGAATCACCCCTTGGCTGCGCTTTTGTTTTTACCCGGTTAAGATCGTACAATACATTGTATTGATTTTGCCACAAGGCGTCGGCAAAACTGAAATCGATATTGTAGCTCGTCTCATCCTGCTGAATGGCATAGTCGCCTGCTGATGCCCAGTAGCCCATCCAGTTTTCAATGAACTGGAAATTGCCGCTGGCCGACCTGGCGCCCGTAGCATGCGCTGCCTGCGGGAAAATGAGTTGCGGCGTAATATTATCATCCGTTACCCGGTTAGGATCCTGGTTCACATCCAGGTATCCCTTTTTGCATCCCGCAAATACCGCGGCTGCGAATAGTATGATAAGGAAGAGTCTATTGTTTATTGTTTTCATTATAATCAGTTTAGAATGATTAGAATTGTACAGCTATAGATCCACCAAACAGCCTGGAAGCAGGTGATTGGAATGAACTGCTCAAGCCAAATGTATTGCCCGTGGCTTGATAGTTAAATTCAGGATCACCCCATTGATTGGATTTAGGTACAAATAAAAGCAGGTTCCTGCCCACTGCACTTACAGTTACTTTCTTAAGCACCGTTTGGTTACCAAACCACTTCATCGGCAGTACATAAGAAATATTCAATTCCCTTAAGCGCCAGGCGGCTGCACTGGCAAAGTAATTGGTGGCAATCGCTGTATTGAGCGCGGCACCTGTCCAGAACGCATAATTACCATCCTGTACCTGGATATTCGTATTGGGTACATACTTCGAGCCATCCCACACAGAAGAGTTGGGAAATACAAAACGCTCACGGCCATAATCCGCGCTGCGTGCAGAGATACCCGCAAAGTCCTGGTCACTACCCAGCCCTGAGTAGAAATTGTGGCCGCCTTTATAATCCCAGGTCATGCTTACAGAAAAATTACCCAGCGTATAAGAAGGCGTGATACCGATTACCCACAGCGGCAATGAACGGCCTCTTACCACCAGTTCAGAGGCTTGTGAAGGATAGCCTGTTTTGGCATCTACGATCACCCTTCCCAGTGAATCCCTTACATAATCCGTCAGTTGAAAGCCAAAAGCAGGTTTGCCCACTACCGCTATATTATTGGCAGTAGGAGAGCTTACTGAGTTTTGAAAAAAGCCTGAATTGCCACCGATCACAACGGGGATATCATTGAGCGTGCTCAGTACTTCGTTGTCATTGTAGGTGGCATTCACCTTAAGGTCAATACGGCCCTTGCCGATATTCACCACCGGGTTGAGGCCCAGGTCCAGTTCCACGCCATAGTTCTTAAAGCTGGCGGCATTGGCCAGGCCAATGGTATAACCGGTTGTGGAAGACTGTGATACCTGCAATATCTGGTTATCAGATTTCTGGTTGAAGTAAGTAGCTTCAATGTTGATCCTGTTCTTTAAGAATCCCAGTTCAGCACCGATCTCCAGGGTCTTTACAAACTCGGGTTTCAGATCAGGATTGGGAATCGTTTGGTTGGCCGTAAAGCCAGCTACATTACCATAAGGGAATCCCCCCGGTTGAGAATACGTGGCCTGCAGGGAATAAACAGGTATGTTAACGTTACCCGATTTGGAGTAAGCCGCCCTTACTTTGGCAAAAGAGATGAACTCACTGTTCTTGATGCCGGGTACGGCATCTGACAGGATGATGGCTGCATTGGCGCCGGGATAAAAGAAAGAGCGATTGGTCTGCAGCAAACGGCTGTCCCAGTCATTTCTTCCGGTAAGTTCCAGGAAGGCCCAATCCCTGAAGTTGATGCCCACACTTCCATAAGCAGAGAGCAGCCTGCTTTCAGTATTGGCATTGCTCGGATAAAGCGGCACATTGGCATCACCACTGCGCACAGCTACATTGTAGAGATAGGGAACCACCAGGTTATTACCTCCAAGCGATACATCTTTGGTGCGGTTGTTGCGCACCATGCCACCGGCGAGGTATCGGATATTGAAGTCTTTGGTGATGTCTTTGTCGCCATTCAGGAAATAATCCAGGTTGATCGTGCTGGTCTGTGCCTGGTCATCAAATACACTGCCCGGCCGGTTGGTGAATTGCGTAGCGTTGCGGTTGGCTACTGCCCAGTCAGAAACGACTACCGGTGCTGTCGTATTTTTGAAATTGGTAAAAGCGAGGTTCGTACTTACCCGTGCCGTTCCTTTGAGCCAGGGCCAGAACTGGTAGCTCACATCCAGGTTGCCGATCAGGTCATCTTCACGGCCCTTCTGGCGCAGGTTGCCAATGATCCAGTAAGGGTTCACTGCGTATTCGTTATAATAATTGGAATACTGCGCAAATTTATCATCGCGCCAGTTCTTATAAGAAGTCAGTGGCACGTTGCCCGGTGTTTGCAATACCGTGAAAAAGATACTGCCATTATAAGCAGGGAATAAATTGGCCATGCCTGCCTCGTTCACTACATTATAGTTTTGCAGTACATAGTTCAGGCCATAGTTTACAGAAAGGTTGCCATATTTTTTGCCTCCGTTGAAACGTATGCTGGTCCTTCTGTTCTCATCTTCAGGCATCAGGCCCTTTATCTTGGCATCCTGTACACTTACAAAAAAATCATCTCCTGCCAGGGAAACCGAATTCTGGTAGGTGATACCTGTATTCCAGAATTTCTTTTTGTCCTTGGCATATAAGTTGGAATAGGGCCCTCTTTGTATGGAACCATCTTCAATGGGAACACCGATATCCTGCATAGTACCATCGAAGCGGGGACCGTATTGTTGGTTCTCATAAGGCACATAGCCATAGTTGCCATACAAGTCAACTATTTCACCGGCGCCGGCGCCAAACTGGTCCTGCAATTTCGGGAAGTAGGCTACACGGGCTGCCTGAACCGATGTGGAGATATTGACACTGATCTTTTTGCTGGCGCCTTTCTTGGTGGTCACGAGGATCACCCCATTCACCGCATCGGGGCCATAAATGGCGGCAGAAGCCGCACTTTTTAACACCGTAAGATCCTGAATATCATCCGGGGGAATCGAAGAGAGAAGCCCCAATGGGGTAGGTGCTCCATCAACAACAAGCATGGGCTGGTTATTACCCGTAAGTGAACGGATACCACGAATATTGATCTTGGCATTTTCAAACACACCACTATTAGTAGTAGCTACTGAAACCCCCGATACTTTTCCGTTTAACGCTTGTGCCACATTAACCGCCTTTCCTTGAACAATAGTACGGTTGGTGAGTGACGTGGCGGCATAACCTAACTCCTTGGCTTGCCGCTTAATACCTAATCCTGTAGTAACAATTACAGTGGCCAGTTCCTCGTTGGCTTTGGTTAAACTAATAGAGAGGCTGGCGCCTTGTCCGGCGGAATTGAACACCCTGGTAGTATAACCAGAGGCGCTGACTTCTAATACAGCATTGTCGGGGGCTGAGATCCTGAAGAATCCATTGTCATCGGCGGCAACACCTGTTGTGGTACCGTTGATCTTTACTGATGCGAAGGGGATGGGGTCGCCTTTTTCGTCGGTAACCCTTCCTGTGAGGACTTTGTTTTGGGCTAGTACCATAATACACCATAGTAATACTACGGGTAGTAATAGAACTTTTCTCATGTCTTTAAATTTGATGGTAGAATTTGTTTATGCAGGAAATAGCCAACTAACGGCAAGGCACCGGTGGCAGCCGTCAATTAGTAACCCCTATTGGGCTATGGACAGAACGTCCGTTAGTGTTGCTGCTTAACATGATAAGTTAGTAACTTATTCTTTACATGTGTTATTCAAAAGTTATCATGATGTTATAGGTGCTTGTCTTTTGGGTAATTTTTTGTACACTATTGCTGATCCGTTATAGTAGTAACAGTAACCCAAACCATTAGGTGAAGTGCTCGTTTTTATAAATGTTATCCATTGGTTATTGAATTGTTATCCTGTTTTAGGAGCTGCTGAAAATGAAATAAATTACAAGAAACGAATGTCAGGCTGACCAAGAAACGAATGTCAGGCTGAGCTTGTCGAAGCCGTCTTTAACCTAAGTTGGTTTTCACCAGGTGCCCTTCCACAGGCTAAGGGTGACAATTTATCAGATTCTCATGTGTCATGTATAGTTCCATTAAGAACAAAAGGTCCCCGGTATTTACTGAGGATCTTTTTTTTAATGCCAGGGCTAGCTTTGTTTATTTTATTTGCGGCTAATTCTTTGAAGGATGAAACAATATGGCAGCCAATTGAAATTCCATGTCTAATCCGTAGTTTTAAAAAATTGTATTCTTTAAACCCAACCTTTATATGCACAGAAGGAATTTCCTGAAAACATCCGGTATCGCTGCTTTACCATCCCTCGGGGCAGCCATCCCTTTCGGCGCACTGGCCCGTGAAACAGGCCAGGCAGATCAGCCCGGTCCTATCTATTTCTTTTTTGACGGCCCCAATTACAATCCTCAGGAATTCATAGCCAAACTGCAGCAGGTAAACCAGGCCGCAGCCATCCAGTCCGATTTTTATGGAGAAGGTGGGGTAGTAGAAGCCCTGGAGAAAAAGTTTATGGCCATGACCGGTAAGCAGGCAGCAATATTTATGCCCACCGGTACAATGGCCAATCAACTGGCCATTGCAGTACTCAGTGGCGAAAATACCAAGGTATTTGTACAGGAAACCAGCCATGTATTCCGCGATGAGGCCGATGCTGCCCAATCCATTCACAACAAACGACTCATACCCCTGGCGCCCAATGAAGCCACTTTCACCCTGGCCGATCTGCAGGCATCCATGAAATCGATCGATGAAGGAGAGGTATTTAAAAGTGGCATTGGCGCTATTTCTATTGAAAACCCCGTGCGCCGTTGCGATGGCAAAACTGTAGACATAGAAGAGATCAAAAAGATTTCAGCCTGGTGCCGGGAGAAAGGGTACAAACTGCACCTGGATGGCGCTCGCGTTCACCTGGCCTCCGCCTTTACCGGAATTCCGGTAACCGAATATGCCCGGCATTTTGATACCGTTTATATTTCCCTGTATAAATATTTAGGAGCTCCGGGTGGCGCTATGCTTTGTGGAGATAAAGTAGTGATCGACAAAATGCGCCACCTAATCAAAGTGCATGGCGGCACCATGTATCAATTCTGGATCAATGCTGCTATGGCCCTGTATCACCTGGAAGGCCTGGAGGAACGCCTGAAAGCTGTGGTCAAAAAGTCTACTGAACTTTTTACACAGTTAAACAAGTTGCCCGGTCTGCAGATCAACACTTTAAAAGGCGGCACCAATATCTTCGATTTACAGGTGACTAAAGAGATTGACCTGGCTAAATTCAGGGATTCATTAAGAAAAGAGTATAATATCTACCTGGGTGGAAGAAGGGGCAATGATCCCGTAAAGATAACCGTCAACGAGACTTTGCTTTCCCGCGATACCCAGCTGATTGTAGATGCATTCAAAGCAAGCCTGGCCAATGCTAAGGTGTAAAGGCTGTTATTGCTGCCGTTGAACAAGGTTGTCACCCTGGCTTGTCAAAGGGTTTTTCTTCCGGACCTTCCGACTTCCGGACTTTCCGACTCAAACCATTACCGTCCGTAGAGCAGCGCTTCCGCCGGGTCTTTAACCGTTTTGGCCAATTGCTGTGCCCGTTCTGTATACACAGGCGCTTTCCAGATGGAGGCAGCCTGCGTTACCAGCGGGAACATATCTTCTTTGTTGTATTTATTGATCTGTTGGTAAGTCCAGGGTTTTTCTCCGAAAGCATAGGGGCTTAGCCAGTCGAGCGCTGTGCGCAGGCCTGCACCTTTTGAAGTGGTAAAATTCCATAGATCAGTGCCCACCTGGCTGGCCAGCGTAGCCAGCATAAACCAGGCTTGCAGGTTATAGGTGCTATAGCCAAGGGCCGCCGTTCTTTCTAATTCCAATGGCATTTGCCCTTCGGCAGTGAGCTGACTATCAAGCCTTTTTTTGCTTTCTTCCGCCAGTTCCCGGGCTTTTGCTTGATCGCCACAGAATAAAGCAAAGTCTACCGCCTGTACATAGAACCAGGTGCCGTGGTTATTCTTGGCGGCATATTCTTCCTTGCCATTTTTACTGGTGAGCATCCATTGCAGGTATTCCCGGTACCATTGTTGAAGAGACTGGTGGTCTTTGATCGGCCATGCTTTCGATCCTTTCAGCAGTCCGGCAGCATCTGCTATGCCTGTCAAGGCTATCGTTTCAATGATCCCGATACCCCTGCCATCATTGATGCCGGGAATGGCCTGTGCATAGTTGAGGTGCGGGTTCATTTTTGTAGCGGCATCCATAAACCAGGTGCGCAGCAGGCTGGCGGCTTTATTAGCGTACTGTTCCTTACCCGTGAAGTACCAGGCCAGCGAAAGCACGCGCGAGGCATTTTCCAGCTTACCCAAATTGCTCCGGTCCGTGATCTTATAGATCTCCGGATTGCGTTCTCCATCCCGGCGCAGGTAGGGCAGGCCATTGGGTTTTGAACTATCGTACCAGAAATAAGGAGCCTGGCTCATGTAATCATGCTTATTACCACTTACAGGAGTAAGACCTTTGTCCATGACCGACACCGGTTTCATCTCCAGCAGTTTGTCTGCTTCCTGCAATAAGTTGAGCAGGTGTTGTTCCGCAGCCTTGTCTTTTGCCTGCACCGATTGTTTTACCCGGTTCAGGTTTTGAGCATCCATCAGAAATACTTCCGGCAACTGGGCCGTAGCTGTTAAGGCAATGGCAGACAAGGTGGATAAAACAAGAATGACAGGCAACAAAGGTCTCATAACGATTATTATTTAAGCTGGTAAGCGGCTACAGTTTTGGCAAAGAAAGTAGGTACATACACAATCTTCCTTACCGGATCATAACCAATATCGGCCGTGTTTCTTTTTTCAAGGTGCGTATCCAGCAGCGTTTCTACTTTACCATCTGCTTGCACATAGAAGATATATCCTGCCCACGCCGTTACAATATAATCACCATTGCCTACCGGCTCCACACCATCAGCCCCTTGTGGCAGATCGGCTATTTTGGTGATCTGCTTCTGTGTATCTGCTTTTAAAAATGATTTGCCGGCGCCAATAATGAGGTCACCGCCTACCGCTTTCAGGCCATTTACGCCAGGCATATTTTCGAAGTAAAGCGTGAGCTGGTCTTTTTCAAGCTTCCATATTTTGCCCGTCTTAGAGTCAGAAACATACACCTCTCCTTTATCAGAGATCGTAATATCGTTGAGCATCCGGGTGCTGTCGTGTGTGATCGTCTTTTCTATTTTGCCATTCTTAATGTCTATAATGGCTACCGAATTGAGGTCGGCTACATAGAGGCGGTTCTTGTAAATGCCCATGCCTTTGGGACAGTTCAGCCCCTTGATCCAGGTAGAGTCGTATGTTTTTCCATCCGGATTGAGTTTGCCAATACCGCCTTTGCCATCAGCTTCCCAGGGTTGTCCATCAATGAGCGATACGAAAAGGATATTTTTACTGGCGTCTTTTTGATTGAAAGCCAGTACCGATTCAGGTACAGCTACCACAGAGTCCGTTTCCCATATCTTAACCAGCGAATGTGTTTGCGCCTGCGAGCTGATAGCGATGATCGTTAGTAAGGAAGCAAAGGTCTTTTTCATGTTTGGTTGGGTTTTCTGTTAACCCCTGTAAGATATACAGAAATCAGAATACAGAAGACAGAATTTAGACCTTGTACATTTGTTACGCTGCCGGCTCGTTGCCTCGTTGCCTTGTTGCCTCGTTGCCTTTCTGCCTCGTCGCCTCTCCCTCATTCCTCCGTCAATTCAAATATATTGCTGCTCAGCGGTGCGATCCTGCCCGGCGCCAGGTTGAGTCCTACATTCATCAGGTACTCGCCCGTGAGCACTTTGTCATTGTCCGGATTGCCCGCTTTGGTGTCGGGAAAAAGATTGATCTCCCGGAAACGGTATTTCTTCTGTGCATCAAGTCCCTGCAGCTTTACCCTCGAAAAAATATCCTTGCGCCTGGTTTGCAATTGATAATTGAAGAGGATCGCCTTACTCTTATTTTCTGCCACATACATTAGCACCGCCCTGCTTTCTTCATAGGGAGAGATGATCCGGAACAGGTTGCCAAACCAAACCGTTTCGCTGATGCGCTTGTACGTCTTTACCGCATCCTGGCTGAATTGCAATTCCTGGGGTGTAAAATTATTCACCCGGATATCATAGCCCATTTTTCCCATCATGGCAACATCCGTCCTGAACTTCAGCGATTGGAGTTTACCCATACTGGTTACATGCGCCGATATCGTATTGGAAGGGAAAAAATAAGAATATCCCCACTGGATATACACACGTTCTAGGCCATCCGTATTATCACTGGGCCAGAATTCCGTGAAGTATTTCAATGCGCCATAGTCCGTACGGCCACCACCACCAGCGCACAACATAATGGGCAGGTGCGGATACTTTGTGCGGATGCGCTCCATCACTTTGTACAGACCATTGGTATATTCTATATAAAGGTGCGATTGCTTTTCTTTGAGGTAGGGAGAGTAGGGATTCGTCATGCTGCGGTTGCAATCCCATTTAATAAAAGCGATACCGGGATTTTTGGTCATCATATCATCTACCACCCTGAATACAAAATCCTGTACCTGCGGATTCACCAGGTCAAGCACCAATTGGTTGCGGCCATAATTTTCTTCCCGGTTGGGCAGCTTCAATATCCAGTCCGGATGTTGTTGGTACAGGTCGCTTTTGGGGTTTACCATTTCAGGTTCCAGCCAGATGCCGAATTTGATGCCTTTATTGGCTGCTTCTTTTACGAGGTAACCGAGACCCGAAGGCAGTTTCTTTTTGTCTTCCTGCCAGTCGCCCAGGCCAGCTTTGTCATCATTTCTAGGGAAATGATTGCCAAACCAGCCATCATCCAGGAGGAAGAGGTCGATGCCCAGCTTTTTGCCTTCGTCAAAAAGTTCTACCAGGCGCTTCTCATCGAAAGTGGTATGCGTAGCTTCCCAGTTATTGAGTAAAGTAAGCCGTTCTTTTTTGCCATCCAGTACACCATAGTTGCGCGCCCAGTTGTGCAGGTTGCGGCTGGCTTGTCCCTTACCCTGATCCGTCCAGGTGAAAATAAAAGCCGGCGTAATGAATGGCTGGCCGGGCTCAGCATAATATTCCGAAGCAAAAGGATTGATGCCAGCCCGTACGCGCAGGCCATTGCGCTGGTCTACTTCAAAAGTATACCGGTAGTTGCCTGTCCAGGCCAGCGTGCCGGCAATCAGTTCGCCCGTGGTTTCCGTCGACTTTACATTCAGCGAAAGGAAGAAGGCCTGCGTCTGATAAAAATTGGTGCGCGTACCCAGCTTGCTCTCCAGCGTCTTGATGCCATTGGTGAGTTTTTCTTCAATGATGTTTACTTCCCGTGCCCAGTCCCCATGAAATTGCGTAAGCCAGTATTCATCTCCATTGAAGTGGAGCAGCGAAGAAGCATATTCCGTAAGCATGGCGGGCTTCTTTTCGCGGTGTAGTATTTCCGCCGAGCTTTTGATCACATCACTGTTGTAATAAGCCGTGTAGTGAAGCGTTACCTCCACCGGGTACACACGGTCCTTCATCAGGATATCCGTTTGTACTACATCATCCGCCCTGGTTGTTTTATGAGACACATATTTCAATTCGAGAGAAGGGTTGCCATCATTGTGCACCAGGCGGATGGCCGGTTCAAACTGGTTTTCCATACCTGCCGTCAGGTAAGCCTCACGTCCCCCGGATGGATAGGCGGCTGGGGTTAGTTTCTTGCCAAGGTAAGATTGCATCACCCGCTGGTTGCCTCCCACATTCAGCACAAGGGCCGAGTGGCTGGTTTCTATCAGGATCTGTTGCGATTGGGCAAATGAATGGCCGGCTAGGCAGGAAAGGAGAAAAACGAAGGCTACCCTGGTAAGCATAATGCGTTGATTGATATGATCTGCAAATAAATGGAATTGGCACATTGCCTTTGCTACAGGAGTTGGCCAGCTATTCATTCCTATTGGCCCGTATGAGGTCGGGAAGATGGATGTCAAGTGATGTTAAGCCGATCAAAAATGAAGAAGCCTGCAAGAAAGAAACCCGTTCCCGAAAATACTCCGGGACCTGGTGAACCCCATCTTGCAGACTTTTAAATTTCTTGTCTCCCGTCTTTCCAACTTCCCGACTTCCGGTCTTTCCGACTTGGGTCTTTCCGACTTCCGGTCTTTCCGTCTTCCGGACTTTCCGACTTCCGGACTTCCGGACTTCTTTAGGCAATAAACTCTTTCTGATAACAGAGCGGGCTTTTGCCGGTGATCATTTTAAAGTATTTGTGAAAGCTGGTAAAGTTGTTGAAGCCACTTTCATAACAAAGTTGTTTGATGCTCAGGTTGTTTTCAATGAGCAGCTTGCAGGCTTGTCCTACCCGTATTTCAATAAGGAACTGCGAATAGGTTTTGCGCGTCCTTGATTTGAAATAACGGCAGAAAGAATTAGGGCTGATATTCGCAACAGCCGCAATTTCTTCCAGTTGGATCTTTCGCTTGTAGTTTTTCAATGAGTATTCATAAATAGCGTTCACCCGTTCATTTTCTGCATCTACCATATCATGCTTGAAGCCAATGGAAGAAAGCGTATTGAGTTGTTTGCAGTCGCCAATCGTCATGAGCGCTTCCATCAGGATGATGATCCTTTCAGAACCATCCGTTTGCAGCAGTCTTTCCAGCAGATCAGCCACCAGCTGCCTGGTCTTTCCCGTGATCTGTAAACCTCTTCTTGCTTTTTCCAACACCGTTTTGATGTTGATGTTTTCCGGGAGGTGCAGGAATTGCTCGCCCCAGAAGTTCTCACAAAAATGTGCTACACGGATATCCGCCTGTACACGCGTGTCCTCTTCAAAATACAGGTCATCAAAACGCCAGTAATGCGGCAGGTGAGCGCCTACCATTACAATGTCGCCCGATTTGAATCTTTTGATGCTGTCGCCAATAAACTGCGTACCCTCTCCCTTTTTGAAATGGATGAGTTCGATTTCCGGGTGGTAATGCCAGCGGTTGTTGATATACGGCACCAGGTCGCGGCGTACGCTGAATGAATGGCGGGGGCCAGTGGATACTTTAAGTAGTTGCGGTCGCATGCAAGTGTTTTATGGAGGTTCTCGGGAAATGTATGGGTGAATGTTGAACCGTAAAGGCAAGGTTTAGAAGGAATGCGTTTGCGGAAAGCCTGGGAAAAGCGTCCGAAAACGGTTCCGAAAACTAGGGTAACGGTGGCCCTTTCACGGAGCCGGCAAAAAAGCTGATGGAAACCTGTTTACCAGGAATAAAGATACCGGAGGCAGAGGAAGCCGTTGTTAATGGCCGCTGCCGGTATAACACAGTAGTAGAGGCAACCAGACATTGATGATATGCCATGGCAAGCAATTTTAATGAACAGAATATAGCATTTAGTAACCTGGTACAAATTGGATTTTTTTTCTCATAGAGAAATCAATTAGACTTATTTTTTTTATGCAAACGTTTTCGAAAATCAGGACAGTTCAGGATACTTGTTTTCGGAATCCCGTTTAGTTGGAGAAAGGCGCCGCACAACAGTAAAACAATTATAATCAGCGAAACAACCAATATTATGGTGCCAGCGATATGCCAATACAGCTTATTAATATGACAACTATATACAGTTTTGAACCGGTATGCATTTCTTTATTTGTATTAAAGTTTTTTGGCACTTAAATGAAGATATGCAGCATACACACAAATACCTCCAGATACACCCTGGTGACAACGTACTGGTGGCTTTACAGGACTTACCGAAAGGAACTTTGATCGAACTGAATAACCACACATTTCTATTGACCGGCCCTGTGGCAGGAAAACACAAATTCTCCACTCAACCTTTAAATCCCGGTGACAATATCTATATGTACGGCGTGCTGGTAGGCAAGGCCGATACAGTTATACCACAAGGAGCAGCCATTACCACAAAGAATATTCACCATGCCGCGGAAGATTTTAGCCTGGGACAACGCAGGCTGCAATGGGAACAGCCCGAAGTAACAAAATGGAAGAATAAGACCTTTATGGGTTTCCACCGCGCCGATGGCTCAGTAGGCACGGGTAATTACTGGATCGTGATACCCCTGGTGTTTTGTGAGAACCGCAATGTGGAGGTGTTGAAGGAAGCACTGGTAGACAAACTGGGATACAGCAAAACAAAAGCTTTTCAGGCCGACGTGGAAGCACTGGTGAAGCTCTACCAAAGCGGCAGTCCGGAAGCAGATATATTGAATGCGCCCATGGAAGAAATGTTTACAGAGCAGACTGCCCACCGGGTATTTCCCAATGTGGATGGCATCAAATTCCTCAACCATGATATGGGGTGCGGCGGCACCAGGCTGGACGCAAACTCCCTGTGTGGCCTGCTGGCCGGGTACATCACCCATCCCAATGTGGCCGGGGCTACCATCCTGAGCTTGGGCTGTCAGCATGCACAGGCTTCCATCCTGAAGCAGGAGATCATGAAACGTGATGCCGGCTTTAATAAACCCCTCGTGGTACTGGAACAACAGAAAGAGGGTACAGAACAGCAGTTGTTGAAAAAAGCCATTAAACAAACCTTTGCGGGCCTTATGCAGGCCAACAATTGCATCCGTCAACCCGCTCCTTTGTCCAGGCTCTGCATTGGGCTGGAGTGTGGTGGTTCAGATGGGTTTTCAGGTATCTCCGCCAATCCGGCTGTGGGGTATGTGTCTGATATCCTGGTAGCACTGGGCGGATCGGTGATCTTATCAGAGTTTCCGGAGCTATGCGGAGTAGAGCAGGAACTGAGCGATCGTTGCGTGGATGAGGCCACTGCCATGCGTTTTATGGAACTCATGCGCGTGTACAATGCCCGCGCAGAAGCTGATGGATCGGGCTTTTATGCCAATCCTTCTCCCGGTAATATCCGCGATGGACTGATCACCGACGCCATCAAATCCGCCGGCGCGGCCAAAAAAGGCGGCACTTCTCCCGTTACAGCCGTACTGGATTATCCCGAAAGAGTAACACAACCGGGATTGAACCTTCTGTGCACACCCGGCAATGATGTGGAAAGCACCACCGCCGAAGTAGGCTCCGGCGCCAATATCGTGCTTTTTACTACAGGGTTGGGAACACCTACCGGCAATCCGATAGCGCCCGTTATAAAGCTCTCCACAAATACGAAAACGTTTTCGAAGATGCCGGATATCATGGATATTAATTGCGGCACCATCATTGAGGGAACAGAGACCATTCCTCAACTGGCCGACCGTATTATGGAATATATCATTGAAGTAGCCAGCGGAAATGTGCAACCCAAAGCTGTATTATTGGGGCAGGATGATTTTATTCCGTGGAGAAGGGGAGTAAGTTTGTAATACATCTTTTATCTTCGTTGCCGAACCTATAAACTATATCACCAATTTCATGAGCAACTTAGTTGATAAGCATCCGCCCCTGATGGAACAATCCTTTCGCTGGTTTGGCCCTAAAGATCCTGTAAGCCTGTGGGACATCCGGCAAGCCGGCGCCACGGGCATCGTTACCGCCCTGCACCATATTCCCAATGGAGAAGTATGGCCTGTAGAAGAGATCATGCAACGCAAAGAGGAGATCGAAGCTGCAGGTTTAAAGTGGAATGTAGTAGAAAGCATTCCCGTGCATGAGCACATCAAGATCCAGAAAGGCGAATACAAGCAATACATCGAGAATTATAAAATGAGCATCCGCAACCTCGCACGTTGTGGTGTTCATATTGTAACGTATAATTTCATGCCCGTATTGGACTGGACGAGAACCGATCTTGCTTATACCATGGAGGATGGTTCCAAAGCCCTGCGTTTTGAGAAAGCTGCTTTGGTAGCTTTTGATGCCCTGATATTGCAACGCAAAGGCGCCAAAACGGAATACAGTGCACAGGAACTGCAAACAGCAGCCCAACGCCTGGAAGCGATGAGCGATACCGAAAAGACCTTGCTGCAACGCAATATCATTGCGGGACTGCCAGGATCAGAAGAGAGCTTTACCGTACAGCAGTTCCAGGAAGCATTGGATACCTATGAAGGTATCGATGCCGCCAAACTGCAACAACACCTCATCTATTTCTTACAACAAATAACTCCCGTAGCAGAAGAAGCAGGTGTGGTGCTGGCCATTCACCCCGACGATCCTCCTTATGCCATCTTTGGTTTGCCGCGTGTAGTGAGTACCGAAGCCGATGTGAATGCTTTGTTTGCTGCCGTACCTTCCAAAGCCAATGGCCTGTGCTTTTGTACCGGTTCTTTTGGTGTGCGGGCTGATAACGACTTACCAGGTATGGTAAAGCGCCTGGGCGATCGCATCAACTTTATTCACCTGCGCAGCACCCAACGTGATGAGGCTGGCAATTTCTATGAAGCCAATCACCTCGAAGGCGATGTGGATATGTACAGCGTGGTAAAAGAGATCCTGCAGGTAATGCGCAACCGCAACATATCACTGCCCATGCGCCCTGACCATGGTCACCAGATGCTCGACGATCTGAAAAAGAAAACCAATCCTGGTTATTCTGCTATCGGCAGATTGAGGGGCCTGGCAGAATTAAGAGGCCTGGAAATGGGCATCTCCCGGAGCCAGTCCGTATAAAGATATTATCATGATAAAAAGAGTGGACCGCCTTCATAAAGGTGGTTCACTCTTTTTTTATTGGCCAAAAGAAAAAGGCATATTATCTTTGACTCATCATATCATCTGATGACTATGGAACATGGTATCTCCCGGCGGTCTTTGGCCGATGAAGTGGCAGCACGGCTCCAACAACAAATTAAATCGGGCCAGTATAAAGTAGGCGATCAATTACCGGTAGAGCCGGAACTCATGCACCAGTTTGGTGTAGGCAGGTCCTCTATCCGGGAAGCCATCAAACTGCTCGTCAATTCGGGATTGGTGAGGGTAGAGCAGGGCATCGGCACTTTTGTGGAAGATCATTCCGGCATCTGCGAACCACTATCCCAAAGGCTGAAGCGATCCGACCTCAACGATATCCGCGAAGTGAGGCAATTGCTGGAAATGAAGATCGCCGAAAAAGCAGCCCTCAACCGCAGTGCTAAAGATGCTAAGAAGATACAGCGCTGCTTTGATGCGCGGGAAAAAGCAGCAGGGGAGAATGATATTGAAGCCTGTGTGGATGCAGATATTAGTTTTCACAATGCCATTGCAGAAGCTTCCGGCAATGACGTGCTGGCCGATCTGTACAAATCGTTTTCCACCCGCATGAAAAACGATTTCCTGGGCAGGTTTTCCGATACCCGTCCTTTTACCGACACCATGCAACTCCATAGAGACTTATTAAAAAGCATTATTGACAAAGATCCAAAGGGGGCCTGGCATTTTGCCGCCCGCATCAATGGACATATTTCTGCCTGACAAGGCGTATTTGAAGTATATCAACTCTTTCAAATGAATTCAACAACTAACACCGCCGCTACAAAAGCGCTGGTCAGCACTACCGTATTTCCTATCCTGTTCACCATCAGTTTTACACACCTGCTCAACGACATGATGCAGTCCGTGATTCCTGCTATTTACCCCCTCATGAAGGAAAACCTGCATTTGAACTTTTCACAGATCGGGCTCATCACTTTTACTTTCCAGATCACCGCTTCTTTGCTGCAACCCTTCGTAGGCCAGTATACCGATAAATCCCCCAAGCCTTACTCACTGGCCATTGGTATGGGTTTTTCCCTGGCGGGGCTTACCGTATTGTCCCTGGCCACTGGCTTTATCGGCATCCTCCTGGCAGTAGCATTGGTGGGCGTAGGATCTTCCATCTTTCACCCGGAAGCCTCTCGTGTGGCGCACCTGGCATCGGGTGGTAAAAGAGGACTGGCACAATCCATTTTCCAACTGGGTGGCAATGCGGGCAGCGCTATCGGCCCCTTGCTGGCAGCAGCTATTATTATTCCACATGGCCAATCAACCGTTATATGGTTTGGCCTCGCCGCTATCCTGGGCATCTTTATCCTCTCCAGGATTGCTGTATGGTACAAGGAACGACTCATCCTGCGCGCCGGTAAAGCAGCCGCCGCTGTCGTAGACAATGGCCTTTCGCGTAAGCGGGTGATCATATCTATCACTATCCTCCTGGTACTGATCTTTTCCAAGTATTTCTATATGGCCAGCATGAGTAGCTACTTTACTTTTTATCTCATCGATAAATTCCATGTATCCGTACAGCAGTCACAGATCTACCTGTTCATCTTCCTGGGTTCAGTAGCTGCCGGTACTTTATTGGGTGGACCGCTGGGCGATCGTTTTGGGCGTAAGTACATCATCTGGATATCTATATTGGGTGTAGCGCCTTTTACTTTATTACTGCCCCATGCCAATCTCTTCTGGACAGGTGTATTATCAGCCATCATTGGTGTGATACTGGCTTCTGCCTTCTCCGCCATCCTGGTGTATGCGCAGGAACTGGTGCCCGGTAAAGTAGGCATGATCGCAGGATTATTCTTTGGCTTCGCCTTTGGTATGGGTGGACTGGGTTCAGCACTGCTGGGCAAACTGGCCGATATGACGAGCATTGCGTACGTGTTTCAGGTATGCGCTTATTTACCCCTGATAGGTATCATAACAGGGTTTTTGCCGGGATTGAAGGGTAGGAAGTAGCAAGCAGGCCAAGAGCCACGAGCCGTTTGACACGCAGAATAGATCAGTCGCGCGGTTAAAAGAGATTTTAAAATACCTAATTATCATAAAAAATGGGCCTCCTGATACAGAAGGCCCATTCTCTTTTTATCGATAGCTAAAGGCTAAGTTCTGATAGCAAAGCTTGTATTTCAAAGCTCGTAGCTCGCAGCTCACAGCTCGAAGCTGATTTTAATAATGCCACCGTACAAACGCTTCCATCGCAGCATACTTCGTTAAACCCAACTGCGCATACAGGTTGGCTGTATTGCCGTTGCGGTCTTCCGCACGTTGCCAGAATTCACGGGCATCACTACCCTGGAAGGGTACACTGTCCTTCTGCGACTGATGAATGAAAATGCCATACCTTTTTTTCATTACCTGGTCCGGACTCATAGGAATCGCCATTTCAATTTCACTGATGTCCCATTCCTGCCAGGCGCCTTTGTAGAGCCACATCCAGCAATCATTTACCCACTCATCCCCATCATTCTTGATACGGCGCAAGGCTTCGAATACGATATCCAGACAGACTTTGTGCGTGCCATGCGGATCGGCCAGATCACCGGCGCAGAAAACCTGTTGCGGTTTCAATTTGCGAAGCAGATCAATAGTCAGTTGAACATCTGCCTCACCCATGGGGTTCTTTTCAATGGTACCTGTTTCGTAGAAAGGCAGGTTCTGGAAGTGATAATTATCATCACTGAGACCTACATAGCGACAGGTAGCTTTAGCCTCACAACGACGGATCAGCCCTTTGATAGCGCGAATGTCAGCCGTATCTATCTGGTTTGATTTCTTCTTTTTCAGGTAAGTTCTTGCCTGTTCCAGTATTTCCGTGCTCTTGGAACTGTCCACACCAAACATATCTTCAAATCCTACCGCAAAGTCCATAAAGCGTGTTACAAACTCATCAGTAACAGCAATATTGCCCGAGGTTTGATAAGCCACGTGCACATCATGTCCCTGGTCGTGCAGGCGCTGGAAGGTGCCGCCCATAGAGATGATATCATCATCCGGGTGTGGAGAGAAGATGATCACACGTTTGGGATAAGGCTCACTGCGTTCAGGATGATTGGGCAGACTGGCATTTGGTTTACCACCGGGCCAGCCCGTAATCGTATCCCGCATCATATAATATACCTGCAGGTTGATCTCGTAGGCATCGCCCTTTTCTACCAGCAGGTCGCTGATACCATTATCGCGGTAATCACTATTGGTAAGGCTAAGGATCGGCTTGTTTACTTTCAGCGCCATATTCACTACTGCCTTGCGGATCATGGCAGGTGTCCACTCACAATCGCCCGTAAGCCAGGGCGATTTGAAACGCGTAAGTTCTGCTGCCGCCATCTCATCCAATACAAAAGTGACGTCGTTGTGCTGTTGTAATAAAGAGGCTGGTATTTGTTCGTCTACATGGCCTTCTACCGATTTCTGTACAACGGGTGCTTTACCAGGTCCCCAGGCCATCAGCACAATGCGTTTGGCTTTCAGGATCGTGCTGATGCCCATGGTGATCGCAAGGCGCGGCACCTGTGATATATTGGCAAATTCATACGCATTGGCAATCCGCGTAGAATTGTCGAGTGTTACCAGTCTTGTGCGGGAGTAGATGCTGGAGCCCGGTTCGTTGAAACCGATATGACCATTATTACCAATACCGAGTATTTGTAAGTCAACACCGCCGGCATCTTCGATCAGTTGCTCATAGCGTAGGCAATGCGCCTTGATGTTCTCTTTGGAAGCCTCTCCATCCGGTATATGAATGTTGACCGGATCAATGTCTACATGGTCAAAGAAATGCACATGCATAAAGCGGTTATAGCTTTGGAGCGCATCTTTTTCGATGGGGTAGTATTCATCCAGGTTGAAAGTGATCACATTTTTAAAACTCAGGCCTTCTTCTTTATGCAGGCGCACCAATTCGGCATAAAGTGATTTGGGAGTGGAGCCCGTAGCGAGGCCTAAAATACATTTTTCCCATTTGGCCTGTTTACTGCGGATCAGGTCGGCTATTTCTCTGGCTACTGATTTGGAACCTTGCTTAAGATCGGAGTAGATATTGACGGGAATCTTCTCAAACGAATCAACCATGCTCATAAAAACTATTTTAGTGGACTGAGTTATTTGAGCGCACGAAGGTAATGGCTATTTCTATAAATCACAATGAAAAAAATGGGCAACAAGGCACAAAGGCATTAAGGCAACGAGATAACAGGTCTCATAAACAGCAGGCTGTGCCTGTTTATGAAGGGCCTGGCAAGTGTCCGGAAAGATTTTGCGCAACCGGTTGCAGAAGGCTGCACAACGCTATTCTTGTCCGACTTGTTGCCTTGTTGCCTCGATGCCTTGTTGCCTGGCTTTAAGCTAAAAACAGCAAAGGCAGCCTTTGAATGATCTTTTTCATGGTCTTAATGGCCTGCGAAAGGAGGTTGCGCGCCACCTGGTAGTTGATATTCATAATATCGCTTACTTCTTCATAACTAAGGTTTTGGTAGAACTTGAGGTAAATGATCTCTTTCTGACGCGTAGACAGCTGTTCCAGCGCCTTGATCACCCGGGCTGTTTTCTCGGCATGTTCCTGTTTATCAATGATAAAGGTCTCATGACTGATCTCGAAATAGATGTTTTCCGGTATTTCGGCCTGTAAGCGCGTATTGCTTCTTTTATGGAGTGCTTTTAGTAATTTGTATTTGATGGCTTTCAATAAGTATGCTTTCACCGAGATGGAAGGCGGGGGATTCTTACTTTGCCATAATTCTATGAACAGCTCCTGGATACAATCTTCCAATAGCTCCGTATCCGTACAGATTTTATTCCCATACCTGAATAGATCAGAATAGTGACGGCTAAACAGTATGCCCAAAGCATTCCTGTTACCTTCTATAAAGGCTTGCCAACAGTCAGTGTCCTGTTTATGGTTGATTGAGTCTTCTGGCATTCGTTGAATAGCGAGCACACGTAAACTACCGGTAAAAATGAACAAAATCAACCGTTAGTAAAAATATTTTTAAAATAAGCATTACAATTTATTCAAACCAGGTACTTATAACCGGAAATACGCTGATTTATGGAAAAAACGTTTTCAACAGTAGAGGATATCATAGCGGATGAGGGCTTCCAGTCCTGGTATTTGAGTGGCAATGAAGCTGCCGGCCAGGTATGGAAAGCGCGTATGACCCAGGACCCCGCTCTCGCCCCGCTGCTGGCGGAAGCCAGGGAGTATATGGCGGCCCTGGTAATCCGGGAACAGGATCTGCCGGCCACTCAGATTGCTGCTGCTGAACAGCGTTTAATGACCCTTTTAACACACGATTCCGCCACACCAGTGGTACACCTCAAACGTCGTAACAAGTCCTGGTGGTGGGCAGCTGCTGCTGTATTGCTGATAGGGGTGAGTACCGCCGTATTGATGTACAGGCCAAAGCCCGAAGCCCTGATGCAAACCACCTATGGGGAGATTCGTAAACAGCAATTACCCGATGGCTCTACCGTGATGTTAAATGCCAATAGTGAGATCAGCTATCATGATGGTTGGAAAGAAGGCACTTCCCGTGAAATATGGTTAAAAGGAGAAGCGTTTTTCCATGTATCCAAAACACCCGCTAAAGCCCGCTTTATTGTACACACAGAAAGGTTTGATGTAGTGGTTACCGGCACTCAGTTCAATGTCATGAACCGTGCAGGAAAGACCAATGTAATGCTCACCGAAGGCAGTGTGACCCTCAAAATGCAGGATGGCAAAGAGATCTATATGAAGCCCGGCGATTTTGTGGAGATCAACGAGAAGGAACCGAAGATCAAAACAGCCAGGGAAGAAAATGTACTCGCCTGGAAGGATAAGAAGCTGTTTTTTGAAAAAACTACCCTGCGCGTAGCAGTACAACAGATCGAAGAACTGTATGGCGTAAAGATCAGCCTGGCCAATTCGAAGATAGGCGATAAGCCCATCAGTGGGATCATGATGAACGATAACCTGGATGTATTGCTGCAAGCCCTGGAAGCTACTTCCGAATTTCATGTAGTGCGAAAAAATAATGAGATCCTCATTACCGAATAATTGTTGAATACCGGTCATTGTCTGGACTGAAGCGCCTGAAAAGCAGGCGCCTTTGGAAAAACAAAAACGGATGTTTCCTGCTGCTCCGGAAAGCAGGATGATGTCCTGTGTCCGATCATTAATATGTACAATCACAAACCAAACTGCTATTAACTAAATAGGTTGCATTATGAGAGTTGTTCACATAAAACCGAAACTACTTGGCTGTTTACTGGGATTGCAATTGTTCTCTATTCCGGCAGCTAACGCACAGGATACATATGCCTATGCAACTGGCAAAACAAAAGCTACTCACCAGCAAGGTGATACGAATAAGAAGCCGGAAGATTCCAGCAACAAACAACCCCTGTTTAAAGTATTAAAAGAACTCAATAAAACAAAAGGCGTTTATTTTCTATTTGCAGATGAATCACTGGGCGACAAGCTCGTGAATCCTGTTAAGAAGGACCATGCCGACATTGAGAAGATCCTGAACCAGATATTGGAAAACACAGGACTGAAATATAAGAAAGTCAACGACAAAACCTTTGTCATCCTGGCGGCCAAAGAAACCGCCAGGACTGACCTCAATGCAGCACCTGCCAGTTCAGCTACTTCCGATGCACAAACAATTAATAATCGTTTAGGCGATGTAGTAACAGGTAAGATAATGGATGCTACCGGGGCAGGAGTGGTGGGAGTAAGCATTTCCGTGAAAGGTACACAACGGGGTACCACTTCCAATAAGGAAGGCAATTTTTCTATCGAAGTAAACAAAGGCGAAACCCTGATCATTTCTGCAGTAGGTTATGCCACCCAGGAAATAGCACCTGGCGACCGCACAAGCGTCAATGTGCTGCTGGCAGCTTCCGGATCACAGATGACAGAAGTGGTGGTTACTGCACTGGGCATCAATAGAAGATCAAGAAGTATTACCTATGCCACCCAGAAGATCACCGGCGAGGAATTGACTGCTGTAAAAGATCCCAACCTGGTCAATAGCCTCAATGGTAAAGTAGCCGGCCTTACCGTCAACAGAAGCGCTTCCGGTGCAGGTGGTTCAGTAAAAGTGGTGATGCGTGGTAACAAGAGTACCCAAAACAACTCACCATTGTATGTAATTGATGGTATCCCCATGTTCAACAGTTCAGTGGCCCAGCCCGAAAACCTGTTTGGACAATCCTCCGGTACAGCCAGTGCCGGTCGTGATGGTGGTGATGCGATCTCCAACATCAACCCGGAAGACATTGAAAGTATGCAGGTATTGAAGGGCGCTTCTGCTGCTGCACTCTACGGCAGCCAGGCCGCCAATGGCGCCATATTGGTGACCACAAAGAAGGGCAGGGCAGGAACCGCCCGTGTAAACCTGGCCAGCAGCCTTACACTCGACCGGGTAATGCTGAAACCCGAAGCACAATTCTCTTACGGACAGGATGGCCCCAATAATGAAAATGGCTGGGGCCCCAAAGATGGAAAAGGTGATTATACAGATGATCTCTTTCAAACAGGCGCCACCTGGATCAACAGCATCAGCCTGATGGCTGGCAGCGACAGGGCGCAAAGCTATTTCTCTTATTCCAATACCGATAACAAAGGCGTTATCCCTACTGCCAAATTCAACCGCCATACCCTTACTTTCCGGGAGAATGCTAAATTCTTCAATGATAAGCTGACGGTGGACGGGCTGGTAACACTAACCCGGCAAAAGTCGACCAATCGTCCTTCTGCAGGTCTGTACAACAATCCACAAGTGGGTACTTATTTCTTCCCGCGCAACCTGGATTTTGGTGCTTACAAAAACGCGTTTGAAATTTTTTCACCTGCCAGGTCCTTAATGGTACAGAACTGGTGGAATGTAAAATATGATGCCGGTACTTTTGGCAACGAATATTCCCAGAACCCCTTCTGGATACTCAACCGAAATGTTCGTGAAGACAGCCGCGACCGTGCTTTCAGTTCACTGAGCCTGCGTTATGATATTGCGAAGGGTTTGGCTGTACAGGCACGTGGCAGTTATGATATGTCAGTGGATGATTATGATGCCAAATTGAATGCAAGCACCAATCCCATCATTGCTGATCTGAATGGCCGGTATACCTGGGAGCGCAGCAAGAACAATATAGCCTATGGCGATGTGTTGTTTTTCTACAATACCAAACTGAGTAACGATCTTTCGCTCTCTGCTACCCTCGGTGCTTCTATTACCGATTCACGTACGGCCGACCGCACCTTCATCGATTCTTATGGAGCGGTGAACTCAACGGGTGTAAAACAGGGCCTCAGCATTGCCAATATCTTCAGTGTACAAAATATCCTTTCCGGTAATGCCGCCAAACAGCAATCTGTGCTCCGTGCGCAAACGCAATCAGTATTGGGTAGCGCATCTCTTGGGTACAAGGATATGTTGTACCTCGATATTACAGGCAGGAATGACTGGTCATCCGCTTTAACCTTTACCGACGACCTGAGCTTCCTGTATTATTCAGTAGGCGCAACCGCTGTATTGAGCGAAATAGCGCACCTACCCGAAGTGGTAGACCTGGCCAAAGTGCGGATATCTTATGCACAGGTAGGTAACAGTGTAAGGTCCTTTGCTACAAACCCTCCACTGTACAGAGTCAATCCTGTTACCGGCGGCCTAATCAAAAACGTAAGAGCGGCTTTCCCCAACAGGACATTGAAACCCGAAGACAACCGCTCCTTTGAGATCGGTACCGAGTGGAGGTTCCTGAACAACCGCCTTGGTGTGGACCTTACCTGGTACAAGAACGACAACTTCAACCAGTATTTTGAAACACCTGCTCCCAGCAGCAGTGGCTTCAACACCTATTTCCTCAACCTGGGCCAGATACGCAATACCGGGTTTGAGATCATGATAAATGGCGCACCCGTGAAATCCAAAGACTTTGAATGGAATACCTCCTTGAACTTTGCTACCAACAAAAACACAGTGGTAGACCTGAGTGAAGAGGGTGTAACCGATGGTGCGAATGCCATGTTCTTTCTCACCACCTTCGACAATACCTACGCTTCCATTGTACGCGAAGGTGGCAGCTTCGGCGATATCATTTCTTTTGGCGCTGCCCGTGATGATAAAGGCAACCTGGCCCTCAGCAATGACGGAGCCCCCGTTCGCAATACTGCCGACCGCAAACTGGTAGGCAATCCCAATCCTGATTTCACCGCAGGCTGGAACAATAATCTCCGTTACAAGAGCTTCGACCTGAGTTTCCTGATCGATGGCCGCTTTGGTGGAGAAGTAATGAGTATTACCCAGGCCGAACTGGACCTGCGTGGTTTTAGTGAAGCCAGTGCAAGCGCCCGTGAAAATGGAGGTGTACAGGTGAAGGGTACCAAAAATGGTGTTCCTTTTGAAGGAAAAATAGATGCGAAAACTTACTATACAGCTGTTGGTGGCCGCGCAGGTATTGGTGAGTTCTATATGTATGATGCTACAGCCATTCGTTTGCGTGAAGTATCATTAGGCTATACCGTTCCAGTGAAGTGGAAAGGAGTGCGTAGTCTGAACTTCTCACTCATTGGACGTAACCTCTTCTTCATTAAACGCGATGCGCCATTCGATCCCGAAATATCACTGAGTACGGATAATGGCTTACAAGGGGTAGATGTTTTTGGCCTGCCTGCTACCCGCAGCTTCGGCTTTAACCTAAAAGTTGCCTTCTAATTTGACCATTTTAAACGCATGTATAATATGAAACGTAAACATATTTTCTTCAACCTGTTTATCTGTGCAGCGTTAGTTCCCTGCTTTATTGGAGGCGGTTGCACAAAAGGATTTGAAGACATCAATACTGACCCTTATGGCCTGAGTGAATCGGATCTGAAAGGCGATTTCGCCCTCTATGGCGCGCCTTTCAGCCAGATGCAACTGGGAGTACATTTGTTTGCTCCTGAATGGCAATACCAGTTAATGCAAAACCTCAATGCAGATATCTTCTCAGGATATATGATGACGCCTACACCCTTTGCCAATAACGTCAACAATTCCAGTTATGCCATGATGGATGGCTGGAACAACAATATCTGGGTGCTGGCCTACGACAACGTAATGTCGCCCGCCCAGGCTGTTATTGACCGGGCAAAGAAAGAGAAGTATGCCAACTTCGAAGCCTGGGCCATAGTGTTGAAAGTTTTGTCACTGCATCGGGTGAGTGATGTGTTTGGCCCAGTGGTATACACCAATTTCGGCAAGATCAATGGCGATGGCAGTGTGACCTACGATTCCCAACAGGAGGCTTATACAGCTTTCTTCAAAGACCTGGATGATGCGCAGGCCAAGCTAAAGCCATATGCGATCAGTGATGATTCAGCTAAGATCTTTAAGAACTTCGACCTTTCCTACGCTGGCGATTATAAGAAATGGATGAAGTTGATCAATTCACTCCGCCTTCGCCTCGCTGTAAGAATTGCCAAAGCAGATGGCGCCAAAGGCAAGACAGAAGGGGAGAAAGCTATGTCGAATGAATTTGGTCTTATCGAGAACAATGCAGATGATTATATCATCAACAGTAATACGCTCAACAACCCAATCAGTGTTATCTCCAATAGCTGGGGCGATACCAAGATGGGCGCGCCCATCGAATCCTATCTTACAGGATACAATGATCCCCGCCTGCCAAAGTATTTTTCAACAGCCACTGATCCGGCTGTAGCAGGACAGTACAAAGGTATCCGCAATGGAATCGACCTGCCCAATGATCAACTGTATCGTAAGTTGTCGAATGTAGCCAACCTGGGCACCAGGATGCCGATGCTCACCGCTGCTGAAGTATGGTTCCTGAAAGCAGAAGCTAAATTGAAAGGTTGGACCGTGCCTGAGCTCGCTTCTGTACAGGAGGCTTATGAGAAAGGTATTCAGCGTTCCCTGGCGCAGTGGGGTGTAGAAGGCCAGTTTGATGCTTACAAGAACAGTACCGCCAAAGCCGCTCCCTATGTAGATCCTTTCAACGGTACCAATAGTGTATTGGCTGGCTCGCCTTTGTTAAGCACAGTAAGCCCTAAATGGAATGATGGCGGCACTGCCGATCAAAAGCTGGAGCAGATCATTACCCAGAAATGGCTGGCCCTCTTCCCCGAATCACAGGAAGCCTGGACTGAGTTCCGCCGTACGGGTTATCCTAAGCTATTTCCTGTAGTTGTCAATAACAGTGGCGGTGTAATCCCCGCCGGACAGTTCATCAGGCGCATCAATTTCGCGATCAGCGAAAAAGAGACCAACCAGGGTGGTTACCAGGGCGCAGTGCAGAAACTGGGCGGTGCCGATAATATCGCTACACGCTTGTGGTGGGATAAGCCGTAAGTAGATGACCCGCATTCAAAAATGGAGTATTTTAAGTGTTATACGTAGTCGTTATCGAGGTACGAATACAGCCCCTTCTTTTCAGGAGGGGCTTTTTAATGCAACGTTACCACACACTGCCCTGTCATCAAGACAAAACCCACCCCGGTATGATGCGATATGGCTTTTTTTTGTTATTGGTAATAGCAGCTTCCGCCTGTAAAAAGGAGAAAGCAGCAGATATTATCCGGGAACCCATCGAGGTAGACGCTGCCGAACAGGTTGCATTTATTAAGCAGGCAGGTATCAGTGGCGAATATCAGCTTTTCATTATGCAGGCTGACGGCAGCAACCTGCATCCTCTTTCTCCTGCCAATATCTCCAATGAACCCGTAGCCGTTTCTCACGACGGGAATAAATTTGCCTACTCCGTATATGATAAAAACAGGACTGGTGGTTTGTATGTAATAGATAAAAGAGGAGGGGAGCCTGTATTATTGGACAGCTCAAGGGCTTTTTACAGCAGCATGTCCTGGTCGCCGGATGATAGGAAAATTTTATTCCTGCAGCAGGTCCTGGATACAATGGTCCGTAGTAATGTGTTTGTAATAGAGGCCAATGGTAAAAACAAACAGCAACTCACTACAGATGGCAAAAACTTTTACCCCTATTGGTTTCCCGATGGCAACAGCATACTCTATAATTCAGCGGGCAGCGATCCCGGTGTTCACATCATGGATAAAGAAGGGAATGGTAAAAAAAGGATAGGGTTGGCAGGAATGGCTTATTCCAATGCTGTGATCTCACCTGCAGGAGATAAGATTGCGATGGCATTTGAAAGCATCGCCAATGAACGTTCCCTCTTGTATGTAATGAATGCCGACGGTTCCAGTCTGAAGCAGATCATGGCCATGCCTGCTGCTACCCCGGCTTTTACTTCCAGCTATTACAGAAGCGTTTTTGTTAGCCCTTCATGGTCACCGGATGGCAGCAAAATAGCATATGCCGCCCGGGTCGATAACAATGCCGATCTCTTTGTGATCAACAGCGATGGTTCGGATAATACAAGGCTCGCCAAAACTGATAAATGGGAGAGTAATCCATGCTGGACAAAAGACGGGAAGAACATTATATACCTGGCAAGTGATGAATCGGACCCCAACACACAAATTTATATCACCGGGGCCGATGGACGTTCAGTTGCCTTACAATTAACGCAGCAAGGCTATCACATGTACCCTGTCTCCATAGCGCATTAAGTAATGCAAATGAAGAGAGGTGACACCTTTCCCTCGCAAAGCAAACGAAAGCTGTCACCTCTTATTCTATTCTCGTTTAATTAATTCACACCGATCTCATCTACAAATAACCAGGCCTTGCTACCGGAGCCAGGCTTGCCTTCTCCGATAATGCCATGATTCTTAGCCACCACTTTGATAAAGCGGGCACTGGTGGCTGTAAAAGGAATAGTGATAGATGCCATATTGTTTTCTTCTTTCACCACTTCACTGGTTTTGCCCAATGATTGGTAATTGCTACCATCAGCAGAAGCCAGTACCTCTACATATTGAGGAGGATATACCCAGCTGGGCTGCTGATCCAGGATATGCAAATTAACAGAAGATACAGATTGAGCTTTGCCCAGGTCGATCACCGCTTCCATATCCGGCCCCTGCCAGCCCAGCCATTCATCAGAATTGATGCCTTTGTCAGAACGCGTACCATTCACCAGGCCAAAAGTGCCGCCATTACCGGCGCGGTTATCAGCCGTGGGCGTAGCGATCGTTACTTTCTTACCGGTGGCCTTTGTAACAACGAATTTCTGCCATACCCAACTGCTGGGCTTTCCATCTGCCAACAGCGTAGCACCTATTTCTGCATCATTTTTTATCTCAAAGGGTTGCTTATAGGGCAATAAGGCTGAGTTCGTTTTGGAGGGAGTATAGCTTATTTTACCATCGGGAGCAGCTGTTTGCAATGTCCACACTACGCCATTGTTGTCCTTGGCGGGTGTGATACTGGCTTTCAGATCAAAATAGGCCTTGCTATAACTGGCGCCCCAAAGGTCATATCTTTTGAACTGCGTTTGTAAACGTTTTTCAAAACCAGGCCAGTTCCGTTGCTCTTTCGGACTCCACAATACTTCACTCAGTGCAGTAGCACGGGGGAAGAGCATGTATTCCACCTTTGCGGGCGATCCCATGTATTCTGTCCACAGATTGGCCTGCGCACCCAGTACATATTTACCCTCCTCAGCCGTCAGCTCTTTGGGAATAGGCTCGTAATTATACACCTTTTGAAGAGGAATAAATCCGCCAATCGTAACAGAGTCTTCATTTTTGGTTTGTGAATAGTCGAAGTACACATAAGTAGTGGGCGTCATGATTACCTGGTGCTTTTGTTTGGCAGCCTCAATACCACCTTTTTCACCGCGCCAGCTCATCACTACCGCATTGGGGGCCAGACCACCTTCCAGTATCTCATCCCAGCCAATCAGTGTTTTGCCTTTGCCATTGATGTACTTTTCCATCCGTTGTATGAAATAGCTTTGCAGCTCATGCTCATCTTTCAGGCCCAGGTCCTTGATGCGGCGTTGGCATTTAGGACAATGCTTCCAGCTTTCCTTGGGACATTCATCGGCGCCCACATGCACATATTGGGCAGGGAATAAAGGAATTACTTCATCCAGTACATCCTGCAGGAAGTTGAACACCGAATCATTGCCGGCGCAGAATACATCATTGAATACCCCCCAGGTTTCCTGTACTTTATAAGGCCCGCCTGTACATCCCAGGTTAGGAAATGCGGTGAGGGCTGCTGAAGCATGGCCCGGCATTTCAATTTCAGGGATCACCGTGATATAGCGTTTGGCGGCATAAGCTACGATCTCCTTCACTTCTTCCTGCGTGTAAAAGCCGCCATAGCGTGTATTGTCGTTTCCTTTACCGGGGTAGCGGCCAATGATCGTGCCATTGCGGTAACCACCTACTTCCGTCAACTTAGGATACTTCTTGATCTCGATGCGCCAGCCCTGGTCTTCTGTAAGGTGCCAGTGGAAATAGTTCATCTTGTGCATGGCGATGTAGTCAAGATATCTTTTTACAAAACTCACCGGGAAGAAATGACGGCCTACATCCAGCATCAGGCCACGGTATTGAAAACGGGGATAGTCTTTGATATTAACAAAAGGGATCTTCAAGGCGGCGGCTTTTTCTACCGGCAGCAATTGAACCAGCGATTGCACACCGTAAAAAGTACCGGCTTCATTATCGCCGGCAATATATACCTGGTCTTTCTTTACCTGCATGATGTAGGCGCCGGGTAGGGCATACTCCATCTTCTCATAGTTCAGGTGAATGGCTCCTGGTGCATTCTTGGTGCTTACTTTAAGGGTAAAGCCATACACCTGTTGCAGGTACTCATTCAGGAAGTTGGCGGAGTTTTCAAGACCAGAGCCATCCAGTACGATGGGTGTGTTTTTCGTAATCGTAAACTGCCCGGCTATTTTGGGCATCTTTACTTCCACCGGCTGCGGAATAATGTTTACCTGTGCAAGGGGCCTATGGGCAATCGAAAACAAGGAAAGGGCAAAAAGAATACAAGGTTTGCGCATGTCGATCTGTTTTACATTTTTGTGCTGTTGAACCACTAAATGTAACGAGGTTTTGTGTAAATATTTCATGCAATCGATAGCCTAAAAAAATCCGGGAGACTTACGATGCGGGTTTGTCCAAATTGTTGCAGACAAAGAAGGTCTTTGTCGCCGGTTATTAAAAAATGAGCCCCGGCATCTTTTGCCAGGGCTAACAGAAAGTTATCATTTGGATCTCTGCAAACTGTTACTACTGAGTTAACTGGAAAAAGTATGGTAGATCCCGCATAATAGTAAAGAAATTCAAAATAGTGATGCAGTTGAAACAGCTTCCTAAGATGTGGCTTATTGATCATGTCCATTACCTCAATGTCCAATTCCCTGGAAGCACATAACTCAAAAGCGTCATTCAATATAACCTGGTTGACTATTTCATTGCGCATTTTACTGATGGCAATGCTAATCCACCAGTTTGTATCAATGATTATTCTGATCCTGCTTGCCGGCATAGCGTTCTGCTCTTGCTTCTTTTACCATTGCTGATATTTCATCCATACTGATGTCGTAAGAAGGCCAGTTTTGAGAAGCCTCTGCCAGCATTTTCCTTGCTTTCAAACGTTGCTGAAAATCAGTGTCATATTCTTTGCGGAAAGATATACCCCTTTCAGAAAGGACCTGCTCTATATATTGCAGGTCATTTTCATTGGTAACATCAACGATCACTTTTTCCATATCTCCTTTATTAAGCGTTTTCTCTGTGCGGTATATGGCTGCTTCTTCTTCAACCACCGTAGGCCCCTGCTCCCTAATAATATACGGCTTAGGCTCCGCTCCGGATTGCTCATCAGGAACTGTAGTGAAACTAAGACCATGGCGCAAGGCAAATTCCTTTATCATCTCCAGTTCCTCCTGGCTCTTTGGTATGAATAAGATATTTGCCATGTAACTAAATTACATTTTTTTATAATGAATAAGAAATTTAATCATTTCAATACCGGCAATACAATATTGCTGCTATTAGCCGCATCATGAAAAATACGGATCGTAGCTTTCTGAAAATCACTGTCTTCCGCTTCATAAATATTCACAAATTTCTGTGGATTGCGGTCTACCAGCGGGAACCAGCTGCTATGTACCTGGATCATAATGCGGTGCCCTTTTTTGAAGGTATGCGCTACATCGGGCAGCTCAAATTTCACCCTTTCTGTTTTGTTGGGTTTAAATGCCTCCGGTGCCTCAAAGCTATTGCGGAAACGTCCGCGCATTACTTCACCCCTTACCAGCATCTGGTATCCGCCCATCGGATAAGGCCCACCTGCATCACGTCCGCCCGTCTGTACGGTACCGGGATAACTAAAGTCATCCGGGAATACATCTACCAGCTTCACTATGAAATCGGCATCTGTACCCGTAATGCTGGTCAGCAGGTCCGCCACCAGCGTGCCTCCCAGGGTAACCTCATCAGTTAGTATATCAGTTTGGAACGTGAGCACATCCGTTCTGCGCGAAGCAAAGCGCTGATCATCCGTCATATAATCCCGCGTGCGGGAAAAATGTACATCTTCAGCATAAGGTACCGGTTTGGCGGGATCACTGATGTATTCACTAAAGCTGTTTTTACCGGTGGGCTTGTCCCATCCCAGCTTGCCATTAGGCTGCAGGTACAGCGGTTGATCTGCTTTATTGGCTGGCGGCCATTGCGGATATTGCTTCCATTCATTGGCGCCACTGAAAAAGATCGTGGCTTCTGTCAGTTTGGAAATATCCCCCTTGCCTTTCAGGAAATAATTAAAGAAGGGGATTTCGATATTATTCTGGTACCAATGCGAAGTATTCGCGCCAAATTGTACACGGCCCAGTTTCGTACCATCTAGCGATGACCACTGTCCATGGTACCAGGGGCCCATTACTATTTTATTGAAAGTAGCGGGCGCATTCTTTTTCTCGATGGCCTCATACAAGCGCCAGGCGCCAAAACAATCTTCCGCATCAAACAAACCACCTACCGTCAGCATAGCGGGTTTAATATCCCCCACAAAGTTGCGGGGATTGCGCGCCTTCCACCAGGCATCCAGGTTGGGATGCGCATACAGGTCTTTCCAGAACTTCAAACTGTCACCCGTCAGTTTCATGAAATTTTTCAGCGCGCCAATACGCAGGTAAGTTTCATAATTGTCGTTACGGGGTATTTTCAAACTGGACCTTGGTCCTACAGTAGTAGGTACAGGCCGTGGATAGCCAAAGCCGCCGGAATAGAAGCTGAAGCCATCCATGAGCATGAAAGCGCCATTGTGATGAAAATCATCGCCCATAAACCAGTCCGTTACCGGCGCCTGCGGGCTTACTGCTTTCAATGCAGGGTGACCGCTCAGTGCCGCCATCGTAGAGTAGAAGCCCGGGTAGGAAATACCAAACACACCCACATTGCCATTCGTATTGGGCAGGTTCTTTACCAGCCAGTCGATCGCATCATACGTATCACTGGCCTCATCAATATCCTGGTTGGTCTTTTTATCAGGATTGAAGGGGCGCACATCTACAAACTCGCCTTCACTCATCCAGCGGCCGCGTACATCCTGCGTTACGATGATGTAATTTTCACGCGTATAATACCGGAAATGGCTGATCCATAGATTGGGACGGAAGTTTTGTTCTCCATACGGCGCACACGAGTAAGGTGTACGCGTCATCAGGATAGGATGTTTCTCCGTAGCATCTTTGGGAAGATACACCGAGGTAAAAAGTTTCACACCATCACGCATAGGAATGTACAATTCCTTTTTGGTGTAATTTTCGCGCACCCAGGCCGAGTCCTCTGCTGTCTGGAAGCTGAGCTGTGCCTGCGATGTAAAAATAATAAGGCAAAACGCAAGGAAAAGGAGTAGTTTTCTCATGTAACCATTAATTTTAAAGGTCTAATGTAACAAATGTTGCTCAACCCATAGCTACCTTTTATGCATCCACACCAACAACTTATCGAAAATTTCTATACAGCCTTTAATAAACGGGATGCCCCAGCCATGATCAGCTGCTACCATGAGGAAGTGACTTTTTATGATCCTGTTTTTGAGAACCTGAATGCTGCCGAAGCGGCTGCCATGTGGACCATGCTCTGCAAAAATGCCAAAGATTTCTCCCTGGAGTACAGGAATGTGGAAGCCGGTAATGAGTATGGTAGCTGTGTATGGATAGCCACTTATACCTTTTCTGCTACAGGCCGCAAGGTCATCAACCATGTTACCGCCCATTTCAAATTTCATGAAGGCCGCATCATCGAGCACATGGACTCCTTTGATCTGTGGAAATGGAGCCGCCAGGCATTGGGATTCAAGGGCCTGCTGCTGGGCTGGAGCGGTTTTGTGATCAATAAAGTGCGCAAGTCAGCTAAGTCAAACCTTAAAAAGTTTATGGCCGCCAAATAGGGTGAATACCTTAAGTTTACAGCCAATAAAACAAGCGCCCCCGCGGCGTTTTTAACCAGTTCGTTCAAGAGAGATCTACTACTAACTATGTCAACAAGAAGAAAATTCTTACGCTCGTCTATAACGGGCTCCGCAGCCGTACTATCCGGCCAGGCATTACTGGCCATGCAGGAAGCGCCTTATCCTGTTACAAAAGGAAACCCGATCGTTATCTCTACCTGGGATTTTGGAAAAGCAGCGAATACCGAAGCCTGGAAAATATTGTCTTCCGGCGGTCGTGCACTGGATGCAGTAGAAGCGGGCGTAAAAGTGCCCGAAGCTGATGAAAGCAATCAATCCGTAGGTTATGGCGGCCTGCCCGACCGCGATGGACGGGTTACCCTGGATGCCTGTATCATGGATGAGCAATACAATTGCGGATCGGTAATGTGCCTGGAGCATATTTTACATCCTATATCTGTAGCCAGGCTCGTAATGGAAAAAACACCCCATGTGGTGCTGGTTGGCGATGGTGCTCTGCAGTTTGCCCTCGCCAATGGATTTAAGAAGGAAAATCTCCTCACCCCGGCATCGGAAAAGGCCTGGAAAGAATGGCTGAAGACCTCTAAGTACCAGCCCCAGATGAATATTGAAAACAAACTGTACAATAAAGAAAATGATCCCATGCCCGGCGGCATCAACAACCACGATACCATTGGTATGGTGGCCATGGATGCCAATGGTCAGTTGAGCGGCGCCTGTACTACCAGTGGTATGGCTTACAAACTGCACGGCAGGGTAGGAGATTCCCCCATCATTGGCGCTGGTTTGTATGTTGATAACGAGATAGGCGCAGCTACCTCTACCGGTGTAGGCGAAGAAGTGATCCGTATTGTAGGATCGCACCTGGTGGTAGAACTGATGCGGCAGGGCCACAAGCCCGAAGCTGCCTGTAAAAAAGCCGTTGAGCGCATCATCAGCCGCAGTCCCGAAAAAGCAAAACAAGTACAGGTAGGTTTCCTGGCCATCAATAAAAAAGGCGAGTTTGGTGCTTACGCTTTACAGCCTGGTTTTACTTATGCCGTGAAGAGCGGGAAAGAAGAGACCATCTATAAAGCGAAGAGCATTTATTAAGAGGTGTTAGCTGTTAGGCGTTAGCCTTTAGCAATACAGCTAAAAGCTAACAGCTAAAGGCTAAAAGCTCATTCAAATTATAAGTATTAAGTTCATCTATGTCGGATATCATCCTCGAAGTATGCGCCTTCAACATCCAATCCGCCCTCATTGCCGAAAAGGTGGGAGCTGCGCGTGTTGAATTGTGTGAGAACCCTGTAGAAGGTGGCACCACACCATCGCGGGGTACTATACAGCGTACCCGCGAGCGGATCAATATTGAACTGTACCCGATCATCCGGCCCCGCGCGGGAAGCTTCTGGTATGATGAGGATGAGTTTGCCATCATGAAGAAAGATATTCTGCTGTGTAAGGAATTGGGTTGTGAAGGCATTTCCACCGGCGTTCAATTACAACAGGGTCCTATAGATACTGAAAGGTTGAAGCGCATCGTAGAATGGGCCTATCCCATGGGCGTTACCTGCCACCGCGTGTTTGACCGCACGCCCGACCTCTTGCAGGCACTGGAAGAGATCATTGCTTGTGGTTGTGAACGCGTACTCACCAGTGGCGGAAAAAGTGCCGCCCCTGATGCTACTGATATACTGGCCCAACTGGTACAACAAGCCAATGGCCGCATCATCATCATGCCGGGCGCAGGTGTCCGCGCATCCAACATAGAACAACTCATCACAGCCACCGGTGCTACAGAATACCATACCTCCGCCAGGATCAATGTGCCCGATGCAGTTACTTATCAGAATCCCGCTATTCTCGATAGCGGCCAGGTAGTGATCGCCAATGAAGAAGAATTGCGACAATTACTGGCCAATGCGCAAAAAATAAAGGCGGCTGTTGAATAAGCCGCCTGTTCATGCACATCCGGTTTTCACGACCAGTACTATTGTTTTATTGCGTACAGCTTTGGTTTTGTAATTCCCTTTTGCTCATACGAGGCCCTGTTCATTTCAAAATGCATCGAGCCCATCGTATTCAGGTAGGCTTCTACAGGCTCCAATCCCATGGCTGTCCTCCGCACATTGACAGTGAGGCTATCCTGCAAGGGGCGTGGTATGGCTTGGCAACTGTCTATATTATAGGTCACCTGCGTAGCGTATAGCTGCTTGCGGCCCGTATTCAACAATACACGATCCGTGAGATAAGCATAGTCTTTGGGATCAGCATTCTTTTTATCTACCTGTTGTTTCATAGCCGTCAGCACCTTTTCCTGGAAGGCAGGCCATTTATCACAATGCTGCACCATTAGCCAGAAATGATGGGCGCCATCTTTTCCCACCAGGTCATAGCCGGGAAATCCATAGCGGTTGAAGATGTTCTCCAGTATCTCTTTGTGCGTGCCAAATACACTGTCTTTGTAATGCTGCCAGGCTTCCCTCGGCAGTTCTTTATATTTCCCCGAAGGGATATTGGCTGCAATCTGGTCCACATCTTTCCATGTATTCAGCGAATCGGCTAGTGCTTTGTTGAAAGTAACGGCTGGTTTCTGTGCCTGTAGAGTGCTGGAACTGGTCAATATCAACAACAGGATCACAAAGAGCGGTGTCTTATTCATATGCTTCACGATTAGTTTGAATGTATACACTGCAAAGAAAAACCTCCCGGTAGCCCTGAAATTGTATTTTTCAGCCACCACCTATTCTTTAACAAATCGGAAAATAAGGTGATCATCGGCCAGTTTCTCGATGCTTTTGAAGAATGCCGTAGGGTTGGAACCCGTAAGCTTGTTGTATACCTTGATAAAATAAGCCTGGTCGTAGAAATTACTGTCGTACCCGATCTCTGTAAGTTTTTTAAACCGCGCGTTGAAAAGCTTGTTCTTCAGCGAATGCCTGAAGCGGGCAATCTTCTTCCAGGCCACCGGTGAAATACTCATGTGTTTTTGAAACAACCGGTTGAAAGACCGGGTAGAAAGTTGCAGCCCTTCTGCCACTTCTTCTATGGAATGTTGTGCTTCGAAGTCCGATAGCCAGTCAATAGCTTGTGCCAACAGCGCCTGTTCGGGTGTTGGTGTATAAATCGACAATAGGAAGTCTTCCAGCAGCGATACTCTTTCCTGGTTATCATCTGTAGCAAAAAAGCCATGTTGCCAATGCTGGTAAGCCGGCCAGGTTTCCCATGCCCGGAAAGCCTGTGAGTCCTCAGGGGCTATTTCACTAAAGGTTTCACGAATGAAAGCACTAATCCCTGATGCTTTGAAGCAGATCGTCACCTTATCAATAGGGCCTTGTAAATTGACCAACAAGGGCTGCTGAAAACTTCTTTGTATCAATGCAGCCGAAGGACCATTCTTGATGGCCTGTACCCCTGTGTAATTGGCGCTGATCTCATAGGTGGCCGACCTGTGCAAACTGAGCGGAACAGCAATATTGGGGAATGCATAATAGGTGGTTTGAAAATCCGGTGATTCGGCTTTCAGGAAATAATAATACTCAATATGCTGTTGCAATATTGGGTGTTGTGGATAGAAAGTAGCAATGTCCATAATATGCGGCACTCAAATGTAGCGCAACTAAATGTTAATATGCCTCGATATGAGCAAAATCGTCCACAACCTTTGGTTAACCAACCGCATAAATGCCTGATGATCTGCGGATGGCACCGTATTTGGAACTATTCTGCTGAGACCAATTATTCACTTAAAACAAGAAACGTATGAATACCCAAAAATATAATTGGAAGCACGTTATGATCGCAGGTATGTTAGTCACGGGAAGCATATTGACCGGATGTGAAAGCAACGATTATAATAAACGGACAATAGATAAGGAAGCCCCTGCCGGCGATGCCACCACGATGGACACTACACAGGGAAATCCCGTAGATGAATCTATGACTTCAAGAGACAATGTATCCGATAGACCTGCAGATAATGCAGCTGCCAATCCTGCCACTACTACCCGTAAGAAGGGTACAAAAGGACGTGCATCCATACGCATGACAACAGCTGCGCCTGAAAAAAATACAGCAGCAGTCAGAGATGCAGATGGTATCTATTCCAGAACTGATGTAATGCCCATGTTCCCCGGTGGTGAAGCTGCTTTGCAGAAATTTGTAGAAGACAATATTGAATATCCCAATGAAGCTATCGAACAAGGAGCAGAGGGTGATATAAAGATCGCCTTTACAGTAGATGAAAAAGGTAAAGTGACCAACGTAAAAGCAATAGATAATAATAACACTGAATACGGAATGAAAGAAGAAGCCATTGCAGTGATGAATAAAATGCCAGCCTGGACACCAGGAACAGTAAAGGGCAAGAAGGTGAAAACGAGGATGCAATTGCCTATCAGCTTCCAGATCGTAGAATAGCTACTTACGCCAGGCCATATAGACCAATGCACCGGTTGCCTTACGGCAAAATTAGGTGCGCTTAAACCAAACGGGACGGTTATTGCCGTCCCGTTTGATTGTACATTATCTGCAATAGGTAAGTTTTATTGCTGTAGTTTGGGCGGTTGTGCCTTTCTGATCTTCACCACCAGGCCAATGCTCCCAAAATAAGGAAACACCCGTACGCCATCGCCCCATTCACCGCTGTTCTTCATGGAAAGCCCCTGCAATATCTCAAACCGCAGGTTTTTACCTCCCACCGCAAACCCCAAATAGGGTTCATAATAAATAAGTTTATCGTCAAATTCATTGCCGTTTAGCCTGCCATTGTAGAACAGGTAATTGGCCCGTAATCCAATATAGGCATCCAGCCGGGCGCCGGTATTAAACACCGGTTTGTCGTAGGCGGCAAGCTGCGCCTGCAGGAACGGGCGGTTGTAGTTGCCACTCAATCCTATTTTATCTTTTTCATTTTTGCCCATACCCACCCCCAGGTAAAAGCCTGCTACCGTATTGTTTTGCGGGTTCGTTTGTATGCCCAGCGAAAGCTCCGATTCCGTGTTGTTATAACTATCATCGGATGACGGTATGCCACCTACAAATCCATTGATATTGATGTTCTGCGCCAGCGCAACGCCTCCTTTAAGGGCTATCCCTACACTGCCAAAGGTAAGTCCTAGTTGACCTTCTCCGGCCGTGGCATAGGGCACTGCATTGACCATGGTTGGTACATAATGATAGGTGGGCGCTTTACAGGCAGTAAAGTAACTAATGGCTAAAGCAGTAAAAAGCAGGGATTTCATATGGTGAGTGTTGGTTTGAGTGTTGTAAGGGTAGGATTGCTTTTCTATATACGAAGAAGAACAATATTGCGATTGGCCGTCCGGGAGGGGAGTAGATGATGGGACATAAAAAAAAGGTGCTCGCCGCGGCGAACACCTTTATGTAATAGGAGTTTGAGTTTATTTAGCAATGTCAGCCTGAGCCTGTCGAAGGCGTCTAAGGGGCCTTCGGGTCCTTACTCCACTTTCGTGATCTTTAATACGTTCGTAGGCAGGTGAAGATGTACCGGTACACTACCTGTATTCACCACTACGCTGCCGGGCTTGATAAAGCCACGTTCTTTGAGGATATTGATCTGGTCAAAGATGATATCATCCAGGCTCTCTTCTTCATCATAGAAGAAGGCGCGTACACCCCAGCTTAAGCTCAACTGGTTCACCAACGTTTTTTCTTTGGTGAAAATATAGAGCAGCGACTTGGGCCGGTAGCTACTGAGCACGAAGGCTGTGTAACCGCTTTGCGTCATACCGATCAGCGCATCAGCCGTGGTATCATTGGCCAGCTTACAGGCATTGTAACACACCGCATCACTCAGGAAAGAAGGTGAGTGCGGCTGCGGCTTCAGGTCTTCTTCGCGGTTATAGCGATATTCAGTTCTCTCTACTTCCAGGATGATCTTACGCATCGTTTCCACTACCAGGGCGGGGTGTTTACCAGTGGCTGTTTCACCACTCAGCATCACCGCATCAGCGCCTTCCAGTACTGCATTCGCTACGTCCGTGATCTCACTGCGGTTGGGCTTTACACGGTCGATCATGCTCTCCATCATTTGCGTAGCCACGATCACCGGCTTGGCGCGGTGGATACACTTACGGATGATGTCGCGTTGTGCTGCTGGTACTTTTTCTACCGGCAGTTCCACGCCGAGGTCGCCACGGGCTACCATCACACCATCTGATTCTACTACGATATTACGCAGGTCAACCAGGGCAGAAGGCATTTCAATTTTAGCAATTACCTTGCTCTTGCTGTTCTTTTCAGCCAGCCTTCTCTTCAGGTCTACAATATCTTCTGCTTTGCGTACAAACGAAAGCGCTACCCATTCTACTTCCTGGGCAATAATGAACTCCAGATCAGCAATATCTTTCTCCGTCATCGATGGCAGAGATATATTCGTATCCGGCAGGTTTACCCCTTTCTTAGGCAGCAGCGTACCACCATAGGTCACACGTACTTTTACATCGCCACTCTTGGTGATCTCTGTAACGACCACTTCCAGCTTACCATCATCAATCAATATCTTATTGCCCACTTCCACATCTTCGTGCAGATTGGGGTAAGAAACATAGATCTTTTCTTTGGTGCCTACTACCTTTTCTTTGGACTGAAAGGTGAGGATGTCGCCGGGTTCAATCGCCAGCGCGCCATTCTCAATTTCACCCACCCTTAATTTGGGGCCTTGCAGGTCTGCCAGGATGGCAATGTTGTAAGGTTCTTTCGTGTTCATTTCCTTGATATAGGAAATGATCTGTGCTTTGTTTTCATGAGTGCCATGAGAAAAGTTCAGTCGGAAAATGTTAACCCCGGCTTTTACCAGTTCCAGTAATTTTTCATACGTATCGCATGCTGGTCCTACAGTCGCCACAATCTTCGTACGGTGCGTAATATGTTCAATACCCGCTTCCTTGTCCATTTCATTATGCAGATATTTCGAAAGATCTCTTGCCATGTGTGTTGGGATTACTTTGATTTACAAATTCATATTATCAAAAAGCGATAAGCCATAGTTATAAGCTGCGAGCTAAATGGTGAGTTGTCAGTTGTGAATGGTGAGTAAACAGCCCTTTCCGCGCAAAAGTTATCCGAAGCAAACGCACTCACAATTCACCACTCACTACGCACAGATCCCCAGTACTGATTCGATTTAGCTAGCGAGGATTTTAACGATCTTCATCCATTCGTCGCTAATCTTTTGCTTCGATTTCACAGCCTTTTCCAGCAAGGTATACTGCATGCGGTTGTTCAGGATGCCTACCATTACATTGTGGCGGCCTTCCAGCAGGCATTCCACGGCCGAATAACCCATGCGGCTGGCAATAAGCCTGTCCAGGCAGGTGGGAGATCCACCACGCTGAATATGTCCCAGGATGCACAAGCGCGTATCTATATTGGGCAGCCTTTCCTTCACCAGCGTAGCTACCTGGTCACCTCCGCCAAATTCGTCACCTTCCGCTACCACCACCATATTTACCAGCTTCTTGCGACGTTCTTTCTCCTGGAGCGAGCTGATTAGCTCTTCCATATCCGTTTTACGTTCGGGAATGAGAATATGTTCGGCGCCTGTGGCAATACCACTGTGCAGCGCTATATAACCAGCATCCCGTCCCATTACTTCAATAATGAAAAGACGGTCATGCGCATCAGCCGTATCACGTATCTTGTCAATGGATTCTACAGCTGTATTCACCGCCGTATCAAATCCAATAGTGAAATCCGTACCAGCAATATCTTTATCGATCGTACCAGGAATACCAATACAGGGAATGTCAAATTCACGGCTGAATACATCAGCCCCCCGGAAGGAGCCATCGCCGCCAATGATCACCAGGCCATCGATGCCCAGGTCTTTCAGGTTATTATAAGCTTTTTGACGGCCTTCTTTTTGAAGAAACTCTTTACAGCGGGCAGTTTTCAGGATCGTACCGCCCCGTTGAATAATATTGGCTACACTACGGGAATGCATGGGAATAATGTCGTTTTCCACCATACCGGTATAACCGCGCATAACCCCAAATACTTCCAGTCCATAATAGATACCCGTTCTTACAACGGCACGAACAGCGGCATTCATTCCGGGAGCATCCCCTCCGGAGGTTAAAACACCGATTTTTGTCACCTTTTTTGCCATGAATTAGTTCAGTTAGTTATTTTTTAAGGAAATCTCCATTCTAATGCAAGAATCTTGATAATCAGCCTTTCTTTTTTAAAATGCGGCCCAAAAATAAGGTTTTAGTTTGATACACGAACGGCAGCTCTTGATGACTGAAAATCAGTAATCTTGCGATAACAAACCTGCTGTTATGATTAAAAAATATATTATATCACTTATGGCTTTTACAGCGTATAATACCACCTTCGCACAGACCACCTACCCGGTAACGAAAAAAGTAGAGCAGATAGATGATTATCAGGGTACTAAAGTGCCAGATCCCTACCGCTGGCTGGAAGATGATAACAGCGCAGAAACAAAAGCCTGGGTGGAAGCGCAGAATAAAGTGACCTTTGACTTCCTCAACAAGATCCCTTACCGTGCTCAGATGAAAAAGCGCATAGAGGAATTGATCAATTATCCACGCTACAGCGCTCCCGACCGCAACGGCGACTATTTCTACTTCTATAAGAACGATGGCCTGCAAAACCAGGCCGTATTGTACCGGCAGAAAGGATTAGAGGGTACACCCGAACTGGTGATGGACCCTAATAAATTGTCTGCCGATGCCACCACCCAACTTACCAATTTCGACCTGTCCAAAGACGGCAAATATGCAGTATGGGGCACTTCCAAAGGTGGCTCCGACTGGCACACCTATTACGTGCGCGACATGCTGACCGGGAAAGACCTGGCCGATTCTATTTTATGGGTAAAGGTCTCCGGCGCTTCCTGGCAGGGTAAGGGCTTTTATTACAGCCGTTACCCGGCCCCCGAAAAAGGCAAGGAGCTTTCTTCCAAGAATGAGAACCACCAGGTTTGGTACCATACCGCCGGTACTTCACAGGAGCAGGATGAACTGGTGTACGAAGACAAGGCCAATCCCCAGCGTTTTCATGGCGTATCCGTTAGCGAAGATGAACGTTTTGCTTACCTGTTTATCAACGACCGGGGTAAAGGCTTACAGGGAAATGCCTTGTATTACCGTGATAGCAAAAGTGGCGACAATACCTTCAAACCCATTGTGGCTGAAGTAGGCGCATTCCGGTACAGCCCTATCGACAATGATGGTGGTAAGATATTGTTGTATACCAATGACGGCGCAGAGAACAACAGGATCATGTTATTCGACCCTGCACATCCCGCCCGGGAAAACTGGAAGGAGATCGTACCTGAAAAACCAGAGCCTATGCAGAATGCAGGTACTGCAGGAGGGCGCCTGTACCTGAGTTACCTGAAAGATGTGACCACCCGCGTATATGAATATGATTATGCCGGCAAACTGTTGAAAGAGATCAAGCTGCCAGGCCTGGGAACAGTGGGCGGATTTGGTGGCTATAAGGACGACAAAGTCGTGTTCTATACCTTTACTTCTTTTACTTTTCCGCCGACTATCTACAAATATGATATCGCTACCGGCAATAGTACCGTATTCCGTCAGCCCGAAGTAGCTTTCACACCGGCAGATTATGAGACCAAACAGGTGTTCTATCCCAGTAAGGATGGCACGAAGATCCCTATGTTCATTGTATACCGCAAAGGATTGAAACTGGATGGCACCAACCCCACCATGTTGTATGCCTATGGTGGTTTCAATATCAGTTCCTTGCCGGGTTTCAGCGCCAGCCTCATTCCCTTTTTGGAACAAGGTGGTGTGTATGCATTGGCCAACTTGCGCGGTGGTGCGGAATATGGAGAAGCCTGGCACGAGGCGGGTATGCGGTTCAAAAAGCAGAATGTGTTTGATGACTTTATTGCGGCCGCTGAATACCTCATCAAGGCCAAATACACTTCCAGCCAGCGCCTGGCCATTCGTGGTGGTTCCAATGGTGGCTTGCTCGTAGGGGCCGTGATGAACCAACGTCCAGAACTGTTTAAGGTAGCCATTCCCCAGGTAGGTGTGATGGACATGCTGCGTTTCCATAAGTTTACCATCGGCTGGAACTGGATTGCCGAATATGGCAGCAGCGATAGCGCAGCTGACTTTAAAAATCTCTATGCTTATTCGCCCATCCACAACCTGAAGGCAGGAGTTAACTATCCGGCCACCTTGATCACTACAGCCGATCACGACGACAGGGTAGTGCCGGCCCATTCCTTTAAGTACGCTGCTACTTTGCAGGAGAAACACAAAGGAGCCAACCCCGTCATGATTCGCATTGATACCAATTCAGGCCATGGCGCCAGCAATACTGCCAAGAATATCGAAAGTATTGCAGATATCTACTGCTTCATATTTACCAATATGGGTTATACACCTAAGTTTAAAAATGGCAGCGGTACCGAAGGCAAAAAAGGATTCTAATAAAAGGCGAGAAGCGAGTGCCTAGTGGTCAATAGCGTGTCAAACGCCCCACTAGCCATTCACCTCTCGCCACTTACCATTCACCACTCGCTTATGAAGATTCTCATTACCGGAGCCAATGGCTTATTAGGACAGCATTTAACAAGTTTATTGCTACAAAAAGGCTATACCGTCATTGCTACCGGCAAAGGGGAGGAGCGCATGCACCCCGAAGGATGGGGGGATCAATACCAATACCATGAACTGGATATTACCGATGCTACCGATATTGCAACGGTGTTTACCAGGACAAAGCCCGACGTGGTGATACACGCCGCCGCCATGACCCAGGTAGATGAATGCGAACTGCATTCGGAAAAATGTGAACGCGTAAATGTGGCCGCCACTTCCCAGGTATTGGTCGATGCCGAAATGTATAGCAGTCATTTTATTTACATCTCCACCGATTTCGTCTTTGATGGCGAACAGGGCAACTATGCAGAAGAAGATGAATTGAAGCCCGTGAGTTATTATGGCTTTACCAAAATGCAGGCCGAAGCCATTACAGAAACCAGTACCATTCCCTGGGCCATTGTGCGTACCTGCCTGGTGTACGGCAATACCCTGGAGGGCACCCGCAGCAATATCATTACCTGGGTGAAGAACAGCCTGGAGCAGGGCAAAAACATTAAGGTCGTGTCTGATCAATGGCGTACCCCTACCTATGTGGAAGACCTGGCCAAAGGCATCCTGTTGATCATTGAAAAGAAGGCCACAGGCATATATCATATCTCAGGCAAAGACCTGCTTACTCCTTATGATATCGCCACCCAAACAGCTGATCTCTTTAACCTGGACAAAAGCCTGATGGAAAAAGTAGATGCTTCCACTTTCAACCAGCCGGGCAAGCGGCCACCCAAAACAGGTTTTGTGATTGAGAAAGCCAGAAAGGAACTGGGATTTGAGCCATTGTCTTTTGGAGAGGGACTGAAAAAGATGTTTGAAGGAAAGGCATAGAGGCAACGAGGCTTAGCCCAGGCATGCTTACTTTGTCAACCTTCAACTTGTTAACTTTATTCACTGGTATGAAATACTGTATCCTGTATATCTTCTTTTTAGTAATGTACACCACCCTCGTTGCCCAGGATACTTCCCGTGTGCAGGAATACGCACGAAAATTAGTAAAGGCTTATCCTGATTGCATTACCGGGATCAAAGACAATTATGTCATATTTAAGAATGGCGTGCGCCTCTTGTTTGATGATGGCAAAGACAAAACCCTTCAGCAGCTATATGCCCAGCCAGACATAGAAGACCAGTTGCGGACAGTATATGTGAAAGGTAAGACTCCCAGGCCGGCTGAGCTGGATGATCCCGGAAGGATCAGGAATGATTCTTTTTTTAAGGCAATGTATGGCGCTACTTCGCCTGCCGTGCAGCAAAACCTGGTCACCATTACCTGGCTGCCCAAATCTGCCAATCAAACATTGCGCGTATCCCGTATCAATGGCGTAGATAAAAAACTACAGGCTATTTCTGATGAGCTCGAAAAGCTCCCAGCCAACTTGTTGCCCTACGTGCAGCAGGTAGCCGGTACCTTTACCTGGCGGGTGATCAAGGGTACCAACCGTTTGAGTACCCATAGTTTTGGCATTACAATGGACATCAATACCGGCTTCTCCAATTATTGGCAATGGGACAATAAGACCACCGATGAAACCCGGAAGATCCCTTCTTACATCAATAGAATTCCCTTCGAAATAGTCGCCATCTTTGAAAAACATGGTTTTATATGGGGAGGCAAATGGTACCATTATGATACCATGCATTTTGAATACCGCCCGGAACTATTGGTGGATTAATGCATCGCCAAAGCGCTTGCAGACTGTTTTTATCTTGCTTCCTGTGGATTGTTCACCGTAAGTACATGCGCATGGTTGATGGAAGAATACAACGTCGGTTGCCCGTCATCTATGTACTTATGGAACGTTATTCTTTTGCCTGGTACACCCAGCGAGGCCGGCAGGTTCCTGATATATACCGCATTGGTACAATTGTAAAGAGGTTTTGGCTCACTGGCGCCAAGAGTACACAGGAATGTATGAGTGGCTGGATCGGGATTGTCAACAATGGCAGAATAAGCACTATCTAACCCCCAGCTTACCTTTTCTGCTACCGTAACCGTTACCGTTGGACCTGCATCTTTTTTACAGGCCATAGTGGTAAATAAGCAAATTGGCAGTAATATGAATATGTATTTCATGGTCAAGGGTTATAGAATGAAAAATAGGGTAATGCGAATTTTCCTCTGTAGCACAGGGTTTGCTACCAATCAGTTAATTGTGCGTCATTTATCTCGATCGTTCGTACAACATAGGCGGCCGCAGGGACTGCCTTAAATTCCCACTTGGAGAACTTGATTTTTGTTCCTGTTGCCTTTAGATGATCCGGCAGGTTGGAAACAGCAACCGCACTTCCGCAATTGGGATAAAGGGAAGAAAACATCGCCACTGTATAGTCACACAGAAAATCCTGCTGCCGCTGGCCCGCATCTTTTATCAGCACGTAGGTATTATTCCATGCAGCATCCATCTGTACGGTCCCATATATTAAATTCTTTTCCTTATCTTTTTTGCAGGCCATCAAGGAGATAAGGCCCAGGGCTAATACAATTGCCAGGTATTTCATGCGAGGGTTTAGCTCATGACAAGCCAGCTATACAAATCGTTGCACAAACATTGGTTTGTTTCCACATCCTGTACGTTTCAATGCCTTTCCTCCCCCTCGATGCCTATATGCCTTGCTGCCTCGTTGCCTTATTCAGCTATTCGTCTTTCCAGGAATACCTCTGCCATCATACAGCGGGCACTGCCGCCACCATTCCTTTCGATCGTATGGAGTGGCGCGTGTATGATCCTGTTGTAGCTGCGCAGCCTGTTTACCTGCTCCGGCGTCAATGAGTTGTAAGCCTGCGAGCTCATCACCAACAGCGTTTCGCCTTGGATACTGGCTATTTGCAGCATATTACCGGCAAACTGGTTCATCTGGTCCGGCGTAATACTGATCAGTTCCTTGCCACTCTGGTCGATCGTATTTGTCAACAATTCCCGGTCTTCAGCCTTGGGTAAAGCATCTATACACACTACCACATACCGGTCGGCCACACACATCACCACATTCGTATGGTAGATCGCTTTTCCCGCTCCATCTACCGCATCGAAAACAATGGGTTGATAATCCATCGCCCGGCACCATTCCTCCAGCACCGTTTTATCCGTGCGGGGACTAAGACAGGCATAGGCGATCTTCAGGTCCCTGTCCAGTACCATACTGCCCGTACCTTCCAGGAAAAGCCCGTCTTTTTCAAAGTAAGTAAGATCATAGGTACGCTCAACAATGAACCTTTCCTGTAGCTTTTCCAATACATGCGGTTTGCGCTCCTGCCGCCGGTTATCCGCAAACATGGGGTAGAGGCACACCGTTCCATCCGCATGAAAAGATATCCAGTTATTGGGAAAGATCGAATCCGGCGTATGTGGTTCCGGGGTATCATTCACGACAATAATATCAGCACCATTGTTGTGCAGCATCTGTACAAAGCCGTCAAATTCCTGCTGTGCCTTTTCCTGTGCCTCAGCTTCCTGGCCATGCACCTGGAAAGCATTGGTGCCGGCCGTCTGCACATTAAAGCCAAAATTGACCGGTCTGATCATGAGTATATGGGGAGTGATCGACATGTTATTTGTTTCTCGTTTAAAATTTAAGGTTTGGGGGACTCCTTCTTTCACAATGTTAAAGCTAACAGCTAAAGGCTAACAGCTAACAGCTAATACCTACATCTCTTCTCTCAGCAACGGCATACTCATGCAATGGAAACCTCCACGCGCACGCGATAGCTCGGCCGATGGCATCAGTATCACCGTATCTTCCATTTCAGCTGGGCTCATAACCCCCTGTTCAAACTGTTCGAGTAGTTCTTTCACCGCGATCACCATAAAGCCCGATTCCCGGAAAGCCTCCACCGTTTTATCGTTGCGGTCATAGCCCAATACAACCCCTTCTTTCAGCGCCAGCAGGTTGCAACTATCCGTCCACTGCTCCCTGGTATCATACGGGAATTTGTTGTTGCCCGAATAGATGAATCGGATCTTTCCTTCACAACCCAGGTCATTGCGGCTGATATCCGTCAGCAGTTCTTCCAGGTTATCAAAATATTTAGGCTCGTCAATAGATTTCTTGCGAAACTGGATGATCTTGATCTTCTCATCTTTTTTCAATCCGCCCTCGAGTATTCTTTCCACCGCATCATCATCTTCATGTTTCATCACCTTTTTTGAGAAAGCTCCCAGCATTACCCATACATCCCGCTTTACCTGCGTAAAGATCGTATCGATATGCATGTAGTCCCGCTTCTTCGGTATTTTGATCACCGTGATCTTTTTCACAATGCTTTTTTCAAACAGCATGTTTATCACCTGGTGAGCGGCTTCCATACTGGTGCGTTCACTCACCCCTACCAGTAAATGGTCTTTGCTCACTACCATCACATCACCTCCTTCCAGCGTTACCTTTTTTTCATCTCCATCCCGGGGCAGCAGGAAATGGTGGAAGGTGTCTGGTATCTCCAGGATATTATCGCGGTATCGTTCAAACAAAGGGTGGTTAAAAAATATGTATTTGGCCAGCAATGCTTCCCGCGTACGTGCTTTCTTTGCCGGTTTATTGAGCAGCACATAATCATTGATCACAATGCCAATATCCCGCGTAAAGATGAAATTGGGGATCGGGGGGAACAACAGGTCGTCACCCGATAGCGTTCCGCTGATGATCACCTTCGATAACTGCGCCGGCGGTAGGTCCAGTAATTGCGTCTGTGTAGTGTAAGAACATCCTTCCACAGCACATACCGAAGCTACCAGCTTCAGCCGGATCTCATGGTCTTCCAGCACTTCTGCCAGCAGCCATTCCAGTTCTATTACTTTATCACTTTTGAAAAAGCTGGGTTTCTCCGGTATGTAAAAATTACGTTTGCTGTCCGGCGCGTCGATCTCCTGCAGCCGGCCCTGGATTTTGCCGGGGTCCAGGAAATAGAGTAAGATTTTAGTGTAATAGTCATATTCTTTCCGGCGGATCGTTTCCAGGTGCACAATATCTTCAAATAACCAGTCCTGTGCTTTCGAGGGTACCACCCGGCCAAGGCCGCTATCAGGACTATGTACCAGCAATCGTTTTAAGGTTCCTACTTCCGAGGTAACGTGTAAAATCGTCTTATCTTTTTTAGTCATATAGGCGTAATTGATCTGTCGTTCAGAGAATGTAATGTTCAGGAAATGGGTAGGTGTACAGGTAAGAGAAGCTAACCCGGTATATAATAATTTACCGGCAGTAATAACTGCGCAAACAGTGGTGTAAAGGAAGTCGGTCGCTTCATAAGAAACGCAAAGATATGGGATTTGCCCTTTGATACATGGTTGGAAAAGCCCTGATTTTCATATAGATACTAGTTAAGTGATTGATTATCATTCAAAACGCCGCAATAGGGGGGCGGGTCGGAGACTTAATGATCAGGGAGCAAAGGTTGCGTGGATTTGTCCGGGTGAATTATTGACCGTATTTTAGGTCGTCATTAAACATCGACCGATATGATGAAGCCGCCGGCATGTTTAAGGTTATTCAAGAGTGAACTTGATATAATCAATACCGAAATATCGAAATTGAACCGCTTAAAACTGTATAGCCAGTTAATTGGGCTTCCAATGGCTATGCTGGGGTTGCTGGCCTTGTTCTTTCCTAAGCTCTTAAGCAGCAATATTACTATTGACAGCATTTCAAAATACTCTTCTGTTGTGTTGGGTGGGGTTTTCTTTGCCACCCTTAACTTCTTTAATAAAGGGGATCTGCTGGGCTTGAAAAAACGAAAAAATGACCTGGAGGTATTCCTCGAGGAATTCGAGAATTATGATTCAAAGATTGAGGCGGAAAAACAAAAGATGCATGAAGACTGTGATAAGATAATTCAAAAAAGAAAAGGTCTATGATCACTAATGATGAGGAGAAACAGCAATTAATTGATCAACTTATTGTAGATGCAAAACAAGGATCTGTTAAAAGAACAAAGAGGCATTATTTATTTGCTTTGATCCCTTTTGCGGTAGGGATCATCTGGCTGGTTTTCTCTTTTATGCAGGTGAGCAAATGGCAACAACAAACTGCAGATTTGAGAGATTCCATTCAGGTGAGGCAGCACAAATTACTTCAATACAGGGATTCAATAGAAGCAGAAAAAGGTAAACTGGAATTGATCAAGTATCTTAAAGATAAGTACCAGATAGAGTATTTGAAATACCTGCAACCCCAGGCGGGGGGCGCCCTGAAAAATGATTCCCTTTTTCCTGTGCTTGAACGTAGTATAAAAGCCAGCAATTATCTGAGCGAGATGCTGCTCAATAATAGGATTGACTCCACAATCCTGATCGAGTATTTTAGGAAAGATATGGATGCTGAGCGTGTGTGGTTGTCTTTAAAAGAATTGGGCTATGCTAATATTACCGACAAAGTCCCCCCATCTGCCGCAATGCGCAACGCGGTGACCGATGCCATCTTTTTCGGAAAGGACGTGCAGCTTGCTGATGTAAAGATCATAGCCCTCGTACTAACAAGAGCGGGTTTCCAGGTACGTACCATTGCAATGTTACCACATTTTGAAGGCAGGAAATTGCAGATAGGGAGTATCGTGATCCGGCCAAGGGGAGGATCGACCTGGAGCGCGCTTGAAAGGCCGGCCATAACGCTTGATAAAATTATCGCTGCCAAAACAATTGCAGAAATCGAGTATAAATAAAGCCTGTCGGCTTGACAACCGTTCTTCAGAGCTTTTTTACATGCTTGGCCTCGTATTCAACTTTACATAGCGATGTTCATCCAGCAGTTTTCCCTCTTTGATCACCGCTTGCCGGGCAGTACATTCCAGCGTATAGCCTGCCTTGCTAAGTACTTTGCCGGAAGCCGGATTCGTATGGAATACCCCGGCAAAAAGGCGGTGAAGGTGTAGCGTATTAAAAGCGTAATCCGTTATTAATTCCACAGCTTTGGTAGCAATGCCCTTATTCCAGAATGGCTCCCCGATCCAATAGCCCACTTCCGCATTCAGCCGGTGAATATCCTGCTGTAAAGTGAGCCCGGTTACTCCTGCCAGTGACTGGTTATAAACGATAGCAAAATTGAGCGCCGGACTTTCCGAGCGGGCAAATTGTATAAAGCTGGCTGCATCCGATAAACTATAGGGGTGGGGGAGCCTGTCACGTACATAACGCCAGATATGGTAATTATTGGCCAGTGCCGCAATGGCTGGCGCATCTGTTTCTTCCAAAGGCCTTAAAGTGATATTGTCCGATGAAAGCATGTGTATTTTGTTTTGCCAGCTTGTACGGCTGTATAATGTTTTTCTTCCGGACTTTCCGACTTCCGGACTTTAAAGGAGCGCAAAATACAGAAACCGCCAAAATAAAAGAGGACCGTTGTCCCAAAACAACGATCCTCTTTACAAAAAGTAATAGCTACTGCTTATTGGTAAGTAACACTTAAAGTAATAGGAACACTCAATGCTTTGGAGATAATACAATTCGCCTTGGCGCCTTCGGCGATCTCATTGAATTTCTCAGCGGTAACGCCTTCAATCGGAGACGCTTTCAATTCCAGGTGGATACCATTGATCTTAAGACCTACCATATCCAGGTCAAGAATGGCATTGGTGTCCAGGTCGCCGGCGGTAAAACCTGCCTGCGTCAACACGGCACTCACAGCCATCGTAAAACAACCTGCGTGCGCTGTAGCCAGCAGTTCTTCCGGATTGGTGCCTACGCCTTCCTCAAAACGGGTTTTGAAGGAATATTGCGTCTTGTTCAGCGTGGTGCTCTGAGAAGTCAGTACACCTTTACCTTCTTTTAAATTGCCGTTCCAATGGGCCGTTCCTGTACGTTTCATAATTAAATGGTATTTGAAAGTTAAATGAATAGATCGTTATGAAAAAGCTATGCCAGTTTTCCAAATGGCAGAAAAAATAAGAATAGCATAAAGCTACTGATAAAATGAGAATACAGATGATAGATTTCTGCCTGTTTATAGCTGGCGAACTCTTTAACGAAGTACGGTAGTTAATGCCGGATTTAAAAAGCGGGGAGGCAAATCACCAACGGAATCCATGAAATCGACAAGAAACTGTCAGCTATTGGATAGTAGCCTTTCTGCTTTGCCAGCAGCTAATGCCTAACTCCTGACACCTAAAGACTAACAGCTATTCGGTAACCTTAAAGACGGTTTTCCCGCTGATCACCCCTTCGAGGCTCAACCCCTGTAGTATACAGGTAAAGCGCCCATTCAGATCATTGGTGGAGAAATGCAGCGTGGCTTCCCCTTTTTCATCCGTCAGTACCTTATAAGCCCAGAACAGCGTCGACATGACTTCCGGCTCTGTTGGGTTAAACTTATCATAGTCTGCCACATAAAACTCCTTTGGATAAGCGGTACCATTTACCTGTTGCATAAAGCCCGGTGGTTTTTCCTGACCCTTGCACCCCTCATATACTACCGTTTGTCCCCGGTAATTATAAGATGCGCCATCCACCGGTAGTGAACCTGTAGGATGATTTTGACAGTTCAGCACATTGTACATGCATACCCAGTCACTGCAGGTGGTACTTTTAAAGGTGCCTGAATAATAGTTGTTATATTTTTTAGCTGTTACAACCACCGCCTGCATCGCTTTTTTCAGCAGTCGTTGTTCCTGTTCCTGCTCCTGTACTGATTGTTCAGCTTTGGAGTAGCCTGCTTGTGGCCAGGTGATTTGCGATAAGGCAGTATCCAGCACACTACAGGAATTGCGGAGCTTCACCACATAGTCTTTGAAATGCTTACTGTCACTTACCAGGATGATCGCTTTTTTACCCGGCTCTACAGTAAGCACCTGCGAGGGCAATTCAAAATAGCCGGATGAATCCGTTTGAAGCGTGTAAGTACGGCTGCCACTGATGATCATCAGTCCTACCGGTTTTTTTACCGGACGATCCCGGTAGAGTACATAACCTGCATCACAATTTTTTTCTTCCTGTGCTATATAGCGGGGGGCGGTATTGATTGCTGACCATTTGTACCGTGTCCAGTACCGGGTGAGTAATACTTGATCGATATGATATGCATTGCTCAAATAATCCGTTCCCGGCATCGCAGCAGGCCCTGGCAGGTAGCGGTCGAAATGATCGAAACGTACAATGTCCGCAGCCCGGGTAGTATCCAGCCGGGAGGCCAATACACAGGCCAGTGAGAAAATCGATTGTACCGGCTGTCCTGCAGCGTTGGTTACTTTCACTTTCAATTGCAGCTTGGCGCGGTGGTGATAGGAAGCCGAGTCAGTCATCAGTTGTACCCGCAGCGGTGCTGCCTTTTGAATATAGACCGCTCTTTCTGCTTTGGGTACCCCGGCCGAATCAAATAGCGTAAGCGTGATCACGCCTTCGGGCATGTCGACCGTCGACAGGCGCATCGTGGCCAGTTGCTGGTTCGTACGGAATGTGCCTGAAAAGAAAGCCGTGCGGTAATTATGTGCCACCAGGTGACAGGAACTTTTACCGGGCGTGCCGATCCTTATCTGAAAACTGCTGTCTTTGATCACTGCTTCTTGAAGGTTGAGGCTATAGCCTGTGGTAGCAACTGGCGGAAATTGATAGACCTGTGGCCGCGAAGTGTCCGTTATTTGCAGCGTATAATTGATCCCGGCTTGTGGTACCAGGCTGATGATTCCTGTGCCGTATTGGTCCGTTTGAAATGCGGCCGTGGGTTGGCCATTCGCCAGTAACTCTCCCCGGGTAGCCAGCGGCACACCCTGGCCATTCTTTATTTCAATAGCCATTTTAGAAGGGTGGTCATGTACCAGGTTGCCACTTTCCGGATAAAGTTTGATGATTGCCACTTCCTGAAATAAGGGCACTATTGTTTTGATCTCCTGTTTTTCCTTTTCCCGCGTCACCGTTGCCTGCAATTGTAGTCGCTTACCGAATACTTGTTGGCGCAGCAGGCCAAAGCCCACTTCCCCAAAGGCGTTGACCTTTTTCTTGCCGCTTTGCAAGGGCTTGCCTTCTACTTGCAGCGAATAGGATAGTTCGCCGCCACTGGCCAATCCTCCATAGCCCGTCAGCACTTTATAGGTAAAATAAACCGAGTCGCTGGTAGCTGCCGGCTTGGTCTGAGGCAACATCGATAATTTAAACGTGGTGGATTCTCCGGCCCGGATGCTGATCGGTTGTTGAAAAATTGATTGCTGTGGGTGGTTAAGGTAGCTATTCGTATAGGCCAGTAGGCGGTATTCTCCTGTGGGCAGACTGTCAGGCAGAAAAATAGTGCCGGCGCCGATGCCCGTCTCTATGACAAAACGTTCCGTCAGCACAATCTTTTTAGTCGCTTCTTCCACCAGCAGCGTATAGAGCGTATGTTGGGGTGTAATCGTGTCCAGGCCCAGCATATAGGCCGTGAACCAGATATTTTCCTGGCGCACATATACATTTTTGTCAATATGCAAAAAGAGGTCGGGTGTTTGCCGGCCGGCGGCGTATTGTGCAAAACTGGAATCCAGCGCATCCAGTACGGCCATTTCCTGCTGCTGCGCAACAGTCGTGCGGGCAAGCAGGCAGAGAAGGGTAAAAGCAAACAGGCGGATAAATCGTTCTTGCATAAGGCGGCATGAAAATACGGGTGTTTCTTTTGATTTCAGCTGGTTATAGAAAGAAAATCGCTTTTCTTTACTCAACAGATCCATCTATATGACCCAGGAATTGTTTGAATATATACTTAGCAATTACACTAACCTTTTTAGCGAGGAAGAACGTAGAATGCATAACAAATTACAGGATTATCACAATTGGCTTAGTCTCGTAGAAGTACACGGAATTGATATTGGGAAAGACAAGACGGGGTTGTTTGATTTAACCATGGATGAAATAAATTCATTGGCTTCAATAGACCGGGAAGAATTAGACAAGGCCATTGCTGCCAGGATATGGAATATGCATAAAGATGAACTCTTTATTAACACTTGTCCTACCTGCGGGGGAATAGCAAGAACAAAACAGGCCAGGCAATGCCGAAAGGGGCATCGCTGGTAACATAGTCCTTTCAGGGAAGGTGTCTGGGTTGCTTCTAATGATTTTATGTGACAAAATTATATGATAGTTTAAACAAGCAATAATGGCACAAGTTTTTCCTGTCTCAAACGAAATAAGAGCATACTTCAAGAATAATTATATGGCAGAAGATGCTAATGCTCTTCAGGAAATTATGCTGTATCTGAAAAATGCCGGATGCTCACAAATGCAAACTGTTTTTTTGCTGATAGAGGAAGCTGCTTTCTCATTTAAAGATGCAAATTTGGCCGTAATACATTCAAATGCCTGGAATGCTTAATAAAGTAAATAATATACCCGTTACTGGCAACGCTGTACTTCCAGGCCCGGGAGAAAGAAAAATTAGTTAATAATTATGCATAAGATACATGTATTGACCGCGCTTTTATTAGGAATAGGATGCACTCAAAGCGAACCCAAACAGGGAAGTGCTTTGGGCAAAGGAATTGATACTACAACTAACATTGTGGCCGATAAGGCGGCTTTAAATGAGAATCATTTTACAATAGTAGTCGATTCATTAAGTAAAGAGGAGAGCGCCTTTCTAAAACAACTGTCTAAGGAAAACGAATTTTTGCTAACGCAGGGTAGGGTTGAAAGATATTATGCATCAGGAAATGAGGCTAATGCTTTGCCCATTTATAGCAAAATAATCGCTCCAAAGGAAATCCTGCTTGCTAAAGGGTATGTTTATTTTGAACTCACCGCTACAGGGAGAATTACAGATGCAAATCTAGTGTATAGTTATAGCCTGGGCCAGGCATCAACTGGCTCCGGAAGTGTGATAGGTACAGATGCTGCCGATTATGTACATACCGTTAAAAGCTGTGGAATCACTGCATGTGTCATTCAGGTTTTCCAGAATGGGACAAAGATATTTGAGAAAGATAAATAAGGCTGAATGCCTGGAATAAAATAACCCAATCACTGGTAGCAATATCCTATCCCTGATATTCATTCATCCACACGACGCATTTACCCCCTGTTAATGTCTTTTCCTCCCTCGTGTTGATCAAACAACCTTCGCTAGTTTTACAAAAAAGAAGAACATGCGAAAAATTATAGTTACCGAATTTATCACCCTCGATGGTGTTATAGAAGCGCCCGGCGGCGATGAGACCCCTCATCCTCACGGCGGTTGGCAGGCTAAATACCCCTCTCCGGAGACCGGGAAGTACAAGGTTGATGAACTTGCCGCTGTGGACACCTTGCTGTTGGGCAAAAACACCTACGAAGCATTTGCCGCGTACTGGCCTGCCCAGAGCGGCGGCGGGTTCGCCGATCGTATCAACCAGTATCCGAAATATGTCGTATCCCGGAGCCTGCAAAAGGCAGAGTGGAGCAACAGCCATATCCTTCGTGATGTGGCCAAAGACGTACCAGCGTTGAAGAAGTCTGATGGGGGCGATATCCTGGTCTATGGGAGTGCCACCCTCGTCAAGTCCTTGCTTCACCACGATCTCATTGACGAGCTGAGGCTGATGTTATATCCTGTCTCCATCGGTGGCGGGTTGCGACTTTTTGATGACAACCTGGAATTAAAGAAATTCTCACTCAAACACTCGCGCGCGATCGACAACGGTATGCTTATCCTTGAATACCAGCCGGTCCGTTGATCCGGATGCCGTTCTAACTGGCGAATGCAGCACATCCCTGTACGAAAGGGAATCAATATATCAACCATGCCGATTGCGTCTTGCGACTTTGAGGAGCTGTTGCCTGAAAACGGCGGATACAAAAGCACAAAATCATACGGCATGCCGGCCCTCGCCAACGCACATCCACACATTCCCAATCATCCATCTATAGAAAATATCCTGGCAGTAATTGGTGACTCCAAAATAGGCGTCAGAATTTTCTCCGCTGTTTTGTTATGAAGTATTATCTCGTAGCTTCCACTACTTGCTCCCTGGTCCCGATTGCTATCAGGATTGAACAGTGCGTTGTCTTCGTTGTTGGCCCTTCCAGGCAGGCGGCTTTTGAGCGGCAGTATCGGGGCCGCATCCTCATGGCCAGTAATTGGCGTCAGGCCTTGCGTCCAGTTCCCGGCCTTGTCTTTCAGTAAGGGCTCCGGCCCTTTTTTTGTTGACTCTGATACTATCTTCGCACCACCATCCCATGCATTCTTGGCTACTGCAAGAGGATGTGACTGGCAAGCTGCACAGACATTCTTTCTTCCGCTCTTAGCTCGTAACTTATCCCGCCCTGACGGGAGTTTGTCGCTCATTGCTAACCTTTCTCCTGCCGCAGCCGCATCAGCCCGTAAGGCACCCATTTCTACAACGCCATTTGCAGACGTATCCTGCATCACCTCAGGCTGCCTTACGCTCGCAGCTCGCAACTCATAGCTCGCAGCTTGCTTTTCTTCCAGCTCACCGCTCGTTGCTTGCCTTTCATCCGCAGCTTGCCTTTCCATCCCCTCTTGTATTCCGCTCGCAGCTCGTAGCTCATAGCTCGCAGCTTGGCTTCCAACCCACACCACTTTCATTCCCGAATCACTCATGATCTTCGCAGCCCCTTCCCCTTGCAAATGCGGCACAATACCCATCAGCAAAATATAAGGAGTGCCATTCCCTGGCAATTCCATCTTCAGGTCATGCGCCACTAATTCATCCTTGTATTTCGTCAGTGGACCCAACACCTCCACCTTCTTCACCGTGCCATTCACTGCATCCGGAAAAATCCCTACAAACCTTAGCTGATAACCCGTCCGGGGCATCTCGTCTTCCACCTTCGGGTGCTTGTCCAATTGCACGTAAATACCTAACTGATTTTGCGATACCGTTGCGGAAAAATCATAGGCGCTATTGATCACTTCCGACAGCGGATGTTGTAAATTACATTCAAAGCCTTTCAGGCATTCCAGGCCCAGTGGACGACCGGCTTTAAGCTCCGCAAACAACCGGCTCACCAGGCGCGACCATAGCCCGCCATCGTGCACCTCCGCCCGCAACGCCTGAAAAACAGGCTTCGCGTACTGATTACACGCCTGTATCCTGGCCTTGCTTTCAGCCAGCGCTGCTGTCATCACAAAAGGTGTTTTGGAATTTTTCCGGGCGCGCACATGAGGTTTGTAACGCCGGCTGTTAACAAAAGTCAGGTCTTCAATCGTTCCCTGGAACTTGAAGATAGGAGATACGGTTTTTGCCATAAAAATTAGATTTCATTGGTTATGAATAGGATATTAAATACCAGAGC
>Ga0160449_1000160_pt1 | contig 60205 bp, 56 predicted proteins | sample HID1975I_E1MG_FD_108216 | JGI IMG/M metagenome (GOLD analysis project Ga0160449, IMG submission 108216) | Enriched soil microbial communities from UW Madison campus, WI, USA - HID1975I_E1 MG | ecosystem: Environmental > Terrestrial > Soil > Unclassified | place: USA: Madison, Wisconsin...
CGGTTTGCGCGGCGCGGTCGGGGCGTCGACCTTGGTCGGAGGCTTGGACATGAGGCTTCCTGCGGGCGTTTCCGGAGCGGGGCGGGGGCGCTTACCCTTCCGCCGAAGCGGATGATGGCATATGACCGGCCCTGAAATGAACGCTCCGCAGCGCAAAAAGACATTCGGTCGCCTTTCGGCGCCGTTGGCCCTGGGCCTTTCCGGTCTGGCGCTGGCCGGATGCGCCGGATCGTTCGCGCCGCGGACCGACCCTGAATCGCCCCTGGCCCCGCGTGTCGAGGCGCTGGTGGCCGCCAACCGGACCTATCCGCGCTGGGCCGACTTTCCCACGGCGACCGCGCCGACGCCGCCGGCCGAAATCGCCGGTCGCGTGGCGGGGCTGAACACGACCAGCAGCGCGCTGGCGGCCGAAGTGGCGGGTATAGAGTGGACACTCGCCGATCCTGACGCGTTCGCGGCGGACGTCATGCGCCAGATCGATTCGACCCCCATCGACCCGACATCCGCCCAGACACTGGCCGAGATCGAGGCCTTTGCGGAATCCCTGCGGCAGAGGGGCAAGGCGCCGCCGCCCGTGGATCGCCGCTGACACCATTCAAACCATCGCCCGGGCGACAGAATCCGGGGATCATCGTCTCAGGAGACCTCGCCCATGGCTGACCAGCCCTATTCTTCCTCGCTCGCCGCCGACGCCGCGCGCGTCACCGAACTGGCCGCCATCGCCGCCTATGCCCAGATCGGCCGCGGTGACGAGAAGGCCGCCGACCAGGTGGCGGTCGACGCCATGCGCACGGCGCTGAACAGCCTGGATATCGACGGCAAGATCGTGATCGGCGAGGGCGAGCGCGACGAGGCGCCGATGCTCTATATCGGCGAGAAGGTTGGCACCGGCAAAGGCCCGGCCATCGACATCGCCCTGGACCCGCTGGAGGGCACGACCCTGACCGCCAAGGCCATGGCCAACGCCCTGGCCGTGCTGGCCATGTCGCCGGGCGGGGGCATGCTGCACGCGCCCGACACCTATATGGACAAGATCGCCATCGGGCCGGGCTATGCGCCGGGTCTGGTCGATCTGGACCGCACGCCGCAGGAGAACGTCACGGCCCTGGCCAAGGCCAAAGGTGTGCGGCCGAACGAGATCACCGTCTGCGTCATGGATCGGCCGCGCCACGCCGAACTGATCGCGGCGCTGCGCTCGGTCGGGGCCAAGGTGCTGCTGATCACCGACGGCGACGTGGCGGGCGTGATCCACACGGCCGAGCCGGAAACCGGCATCGACCTGTACATCGGTCAGGGCGGCGCGCCGGAAGGCGTGCTGGCGGCGGCCGCGCTGAAATGCGTCGGCGGCCAGTTCCAGGGCCGCCTGGTGTTCCGCAACGAGGACGAGCGCGAGCGCGCCCGCCGCACCGGCGTCACCGATTTCGACCGCAAATACGACCTGCACGAACTGGTGTCCAAGGACGCCGTCTTCGCCGCCACCGGCGTGACCAAGGGGGCCATGCTGGACGGCGTGAAGGTCGAGCGCGGCTTTATCAGCACCCATACGCTGGTCATGGATTCCAGCACCAAGACGGTGCGCCGCATCCGCATGATCCGCCCGCTCTGATATGGCGGACGGGCCGACCACGGGTGCCGCGCCGGCCTTTCTGAACGTCGAGCGATCCCTGTCGGGCCGGGCGTGGCGACAGCGCCCGGCCGAGCCCGCCGTCGTGCGCGGCCACATGCAGGCGCTGGGGCTAGACGAGCCGCTGGCGCGGGCGCTGGCCTCGCGCGGTGTCCTGGCTGGACAGGGCGAGCATTTCCTGACGCCGACATTGCGGGCGCTGTTCCCCGACCCGTCCAGCTTCATGGACATGGACACGGCGGCGGGCGCCATTCTGGACGCGATGCAGGCGGGCCAGAGCATCCATGTCTTCGCCGACTATGACGTCGACGGCGCCAGCAGCGCCGCCTTGCTGGTGCGCTGGTTCCGGGCGCTGGGCGCCGAGCTGCCGATCTATGTCCCCGATCGGATGAAGGAGGGGTATGGCCCCAGCGCCGCAGCGTTCGAGACGCTGAAGGCGTCGGGCGCCGATCTGGTCATCACCGTGGATTGCGGCGCGGCGGCGAACGAGGCGGTGGCCCATGCGGCGGCGATCGGCCTGAAGGTCGTGGTCATCGATCACCACATGATGCGCGAGGAGCCGCCCGTCTGCGCCGCCGTGGTCAATCCCAACCGGCCGGGCTGCAATTCCGGCCAGGGCAATCTGGCGGCGGCGGGCGTGGTCTTCGTGCTGCTGGCGGCGCTGAACCGCGAGGCGCGGAGCAGGGGCCTGTTCGCCGAGACGAAAGAGCCGGACATCCGCCAGTGGCTGGACCTGGCCGCCCTGGGCGCCATTTGCGACGTGACGGGGCTAACCGGCTTCAACCGGGCGCTGACGCAGCTGGGGCTGAAGGTCATGTCCGACTGGAGCAATCCCGGCCTGCGGGCGCTGCTGGCTGTGGCGGGCAGCGAGCCGGGGCCGGCCAAGGTCAACCACGCGGGCTTCATCCTGGGACCGCGCATCAACGCCGGCGGCCGGATCGGCCGCTCGGATCTGGGCGCGCGCCTGTTGTCCACGGACGACGAGGCCGAAGCCAGGGCGCTGGCCGCCGAACTGGACCGGCTGAACGTCGAGCGTCGCGAGGTCGAACGGCTGGTGACCGAAGAAGCCGTGCGCCGGGTCGAGGCGACGCGCGCGCATGACGACGGCTCGCCCGTGGTCGTGGTGGCGGGCGAGGACTGGCACCCCGGCGTGGTCGGCATCGCCGCCGGGCGGCTGCGCGAACGCTGGCGCAAGCCGGTCGTGGTGATCGGGCTGGATCCAGTGACGGGCATCGGCAAGGGCTCAGGCCGATCCCAGCCGGGGATGAATCTGGGCCGAGCGGTTCAAGCGGCGTGGGAGCAGGGCCTGCTGCTGGCCGGGGGCGGTCACGCCATGGCGGCGGGCCTGAAGGTGCGCGGCAACGGGATCGAGGCCCTGCGCGCCTTCCTGGTCGAGCGGCTGGCGGACGAGCATCAGCAGGCGATCGAACAGGATAGTGTGGATGTGGACGTGCTGATCGATCCCCGCGCGGCGACCCGGGACCTGTTCGAGACGTTCGAGCGACTGGCCCCATTCGGCCCTGCCAATCCAGAGCCGCTGTTCGCCCTGCATGGTGTGCAGGCGCGCGAGCCGATGGCGATGAACGGTGGCCACGTCCGGTGCCGGTTGGTGGGCGCAGACGGCGCTTCGGTGCGGGCCATCGCCTGGCGCTGCGCTGACCTGCCGACGGGGCAGGCGCTGCTTTCGGGGCAGGGCGGGTTGAGCGTGGCCGGTCGTCTGAAGGCTGACGACTGGAACGGTCGGCGCGGCGTCCAGTTCGAGATCGAGGACGTCGCCGATCCCCGGATGGCTCAGCCGTAACGCCGTTCGCACGTCATTCGAAAAAACTGCAGGCTTGGCGCTTGCAAGCTCAGGAATCGGCGGCTATTACCCCGGTCCTCCGCGCAGCGGTCCCTTCGTCTATCGGTTAGGACGTCAGGTTTTCAACCTGAAAAGAGGGGTTCGACTCCCCTAGGGACTGCCACGCGGAGCCTTCCCCCTGATCGCTGTCAAGACCGTCACCCGCGCCTTTTCAGGGCCTCGGCGCGATGTTGTCATGTGCGCGTCGGCCACACCCCTTAAAATAGTCGTTTTTGACTTTTCCCGGTTTCGCAGAACCGTGTTAAGCATGAAAGTGTCTGCGTAGAGGGGCAGGCGGGGGTGAGATGTTGGCTGAATACACGGACCTGGAGGCGACGGGCATACGCATCGCCGGTCGGGTGAAATGGTTCGATCCGGGCAAGGGCTATGGCTTCATCGTGCCCGACGATCCCCACATGACCGACATGAAGGATGTGCTGCTGCACGTCACCAGCCTGCGTGACGCGGGCCGCGACACTGCGGCCGAGGGCGCGCCGATCACCGTCGAATGCCTGCGCCGGGCCAAGGGCTGGCAGGTGACCCAGATCGTCGAGTTGGGCGAGGGCGATCCGGTCATCGCCGCGCCGCGCCGCAGCTATGACAGCCTGCGCGCCGATTTCGCGTCCGACAGCACGGCGGACGAGACCGGCAGCGCGCTGGAGCGCGCCGTGGTCAAATGGTTCAATCGCACCAAGGGCTACGGCTTCGTTGTGCGCGATGGCGAACCGGGTGATATCTTCGTCCATGTGGAGACGTTGCGTCGCTGCGGTCTAGAAGACCTGCTGCCCGGCGACACCGTCTCCGTGCGTTTCGCCAGCGGTCCCAAGGGGCTAGTGGTGGCCGAGATCAGACCGGGCGGGTGACCCTCGCCCCATGAGGCGAGGAAGTCATGTTGAACCGCAGGATCGCCCTGGGCGCCGTCGTCGCCGTTTTCCTGAGCGTTTCGGGCGCCGCGTGCGCCCAGCGGACGCCGGTTGACGCCACGGGCCGCGCGCTGGAGCCGCTGACGATCGTCACCAGAGCTGGCGAGCACAAGTTCATGGTTGAAATCGCCGACGACGAGGCCGAGCGCGCGCGCGGGCTGATGTACCGGCCGCCGCTCGAGGATGATCGTGGCATGCTGTTCCAGTTCCCGGACGTGGCCGAGCGCTCGTTCTGGATGCACAACACGCCCAGTTCTCTGGACATCATTTACATCGATCCCAGGGGCCGAATCGTTTCGATCGCCAAGCACGCGACGCCGATGTCGGACGCGCCGATTCCGTCGAACGGCGCGGCGAATGGCGTGCTGGAACTGCGCGCCGGCCGCGCGGACGAGATCGGAGCCGCGCCGGGCGATGAGGTTCGGCACACCTTCTTTCGTCCCTGACGCCAACGGCCTGTTGTGACGGCGCCCAAGCCGTGGCAAGAGACCCGTCCGTCGGTCCGGGGTGTAGCGCAGCCTGGTAGCGCATCTGGTTTGGGACCAGAGGGTCGCAGGTTCGAATCCTGCCGCCCCGACCACGGTTTGGACGATGCTCAGAGATTGTCCCTGACTGCGTGCGGCCAGCCCCGCACGTTTTATCTGCAGTCCGGCGGATTAGCCGGATATTCGTCGCGTTTTGAAACAGTGCGCGGGCTGTCCGTGTTACAGACGATCCAGTTCAAGAGACTGTGTCGGGCAGAATGACGACCGCGAAGCGAAACATCCTGCTTCTGAATCTTGTCCTTTGGGCAGCCACGTTCGCGACCTTCACGGGGCAGGGTTTCGTCATGGGCTATATGTCCATGCATCTGGTGATCTATACGATCCTGAGCCTGCTCTTCGGGTTTTGCGGCTGTCTGGCGCTGCATGGGCTGATCGATCATCTGAAGGCGCCCGACCGGTGGCGATGGATTGTGATCGGCGTGGCGGCGATCGGCGTGATGCTGATCCATTCGGTTCTGGACGTGGTGCTTCAGCAGTTGCTCTGGCCCTTGATCAAGCCAAGCATCAAGGCGCCGCCGCTGACGATGGGCGTGGTGACCAACATCCTGTCGCTGACCCAAGTCTATATGCTGTTCATCGTCGGCGCGGCGCTGATCTATTCGAACGCGACGCTGCGGCGGAAGGATCGGGTCCTGGCCCGGTCGCAGGCCGCGGCCCAGGAGGCGCAGCTGGCGGCGCTGCGCTTTCAGATCAATCCGCATTTCCTGTTCAATGCGTTGAACGCCGTGACGTCACTCATCTCGTCCGGGCGTAATGCGGAGGCGGAACGGGCCAGCACGACCTTGGCTGACTTCATGCGCGCATCGCTTGAGATCGACCCCTCGACGATGGTCACCTTGGGTCAAGAGATAGACGCCATCGCGACCTATATGGATATCGAGCAGATCCGGTTCGGCGACCGTCTGTCGGTATCGTTTGACGTGCCGGAGGATCTGCTGTCGCTGACTCTGCCGCCGCTGCTGCTGCAGCCGTTGTTCGAGAATGCGGTCAAGCACGGGCTGGGGCGCTCGATCGATCCTGTGGCTATCCGCCTGAAGGTTGAGCGCCCGAACGCCGGGGAGGCGTCGATCACCGTCGTCAACGAGGCCCAGGGGCTAGCGCGTCTGGACCCGCGGCCCGTGCTGGGCACCGGCACCGGCCTGGCCAACATCCGCTCGCGCCTGGCCGGCCTGTATGGCGATGCCGGGCGGCTGGAGACCCAGGTCATAACCAACGGCTTCTCGGCGTCGATCTTCCTGCCGGCGGGCTGAGGGACCGCTGGACCGGCCCGAGCGGTCGGGCTATGCACCGCCACCGAGACAAAGCAGGAGTTCGGCATGCTCGCGCGCATCTATCGCCCCGCCAAGACCGCCATGCAGTCGGGCAAGGCCAAGAGCCGCGACTGGCGTCTGGAATTCGAGCCCGCCTCGGCGCGGACCATCGACCCGCTGATGGGCTGGACCAGTTCCAGCGACATGAACGGCCAGGTGCGCCTGACCTTCGACAGCAAGGAAGAGGCCGTCGAATACGCCGAACGCCACGGCATCCCGTTCCGCCTGCACGAGCCGAACGAGGCACCGGTGATCATCAAGGCCTATGCCGACAATTTCGCCACCAACCGCAAGCAGTCCTGGACGCACTGATCGTCCGGCCCGGGCGCCCATAGCTCAACCGGATAGAGCACCTGCCTTCTAAGCAGGGGGTTGCAGGTTCGAGTCCTGCTGGGCGCGCCACCCTATTCCAAAGCCGCGAACGCCTGCTCCAGGTCGGCGATCAGGTCGGCGGGGTCTTCCAGTCCGATGTGCAGGCGCAACAGCGGGCCGGGCAGGTCGGGGCGCGTCTGACGGAACGCCAGCTGCGGCGTCTCGTAGGTGGCCAGGCTTTCAAAGCCGCCCCACGAATAGCCCAGACCGAACAGGGTCAGGGCATCCAGCAGGCGATGCGCCTGGGCCGTACCGCCACCTTCGAGAACGACACCCAGCAGCGCCGCCGCACCCGTATAGTCGCGCATCCACAGATCGTAACCGACAGAGCCGGGCAGGGCGGGATATAGGACCGTCGCGACCTCGGGCCGGGCGGACAGCCATTCGGCGACCGTCAGTGCGGATCGGGCCTGTTGCTCATAGCGCAGGGGCAGGGTTCGCAGTCCCCGCAGCGCCAGCCAGGCGTCGTCGGGCGAGACATGCCACCCCAGATCCTCGATCGTTTCGCAGATCGCACGGTTCAGTTCGGGATCGTTCAGCGCGATGGAGCCCATCAGCAGATCGGAATGGCCAGCCGCGTATTTGGTCAGGGCCTGGACGCTGATGTCCACGCCGTGCGCCAGGGGGCGGAACGCCAGACCGGCCGCCCAGGTGTTGTCCATGACGGTCAGCACCCCGCGCTCGCGACAGGCGGCGGCCAGGGCGGGCACGTCCAGCATCTCGAACGTCAGGGAGCCGGGCGACTCGATCAGCAACACCCGCGTCCGTTCGGTCAGCGCTGACAGGACTTCAGCTGTGGTCGCCGTGGCGGAATGGAATCGGGCGGTGACGCCTCGCTGGCCCAGGTGGCGCGTCAGGAAGCGCCGCGTGGGCCCATAGGCGGCGTCCGTGGTGACGATCTCATCGCCCGGCTGGGTGAGGGCCAGCAGTGGGACAGTGACCGCCGACAGGCCCGAGGGCGTCAGCCAGGCGTTCGTCGCCGCCTCCAGATCGGCGACGGTGGCGCGCAGCTCTCGCGCGGCGCTGGTTCCGTCCAGGCCGTAGAGCGGGCCCAGCGATTCGTCGCGCATATCCGACACACGATCGCTGAGCATGGTCGATGCGCGTTCGATCGGCGGATTGACCGGGCGACGTCCGCCGCCCCGTCGCGTGGTGCCGGCGATCAGGCGTGTTCTGTCGGTCAATGCAGGCATGGAGGCTCCTGACGCTTGGATCACACCCTAAAGGCCTCTAAACCCCTGGAGGACGCAAGCAGGTGAGGCGCTGAATGGCGGCACGGGCGACCGGACGAGTGACGACGGCCATGGTCATGGCTCTGACGCTGGCCGCGAGTCTGGCTGCCTGTGACCGGTCGCCGGCGCTTGATGACGGCGCCGATATCCAGACACCCGTCGCCACCGCCCCGCGCAAACAGGCCGATGGCCCGCCGCCCAGCCCCACGCTGCAGGCGGTGAAGGCGCGGGGGCGGCTGAACTGCGGCGTGCATGAAGGCCTGGTCGGCTTCGCCTATACCGACAATCGCGGGCAATGGCGCGGGTTCGACGTCGACTTCTGCCGTGCCATGGCCGCCGCCATCCTGGGGAATCCGGACGCCGTGCGCTTCGTGCCGCTGAATGGGGAACAACGGTTCGACGCCCTGACGGCCGAAAGAATCGATGTGCTGTGGCGCAGCACGTCCTGGACGATGACGCGCGACGCGGGCGACGGGCTGAGCTTCGCCGGGGTCAACTATTACGACGGGCAGGGTTTCCTGGTCCGGCGGTCGCTGAACCTGAACAGCGCCGCCGAGTTGAACGGCGCGCGGGTCTGCGTCCAGGCCGGCTCCACGACCGAACTAAACGCCGCAGACTATTTTCGCGCTCGTGGCATCGACTATCGCGCCATTGTCCTGCGCAATGAGGAAGAGGCCCGGCAGGCGTATTCACGGGAACAATGCGACGCCTATAGCGCCGACATTTCCGCGTTGGCCGCCATTCGCACGACCCTGTCCGATCCCCAGGCCCACGCCATCCTGCCCGATGTGGTGTCGAAGGAGCCACTGGGTCCGGTGGTGCGGCGCGGCGACGAACAATGGACGGCGCTGGTGCGCTGGACCCTGAACGCGGTCATCCTGGCCGAAGAGCTGGGCGTCACGCGCGCCAATGCCGAGGCGCTCAGCAAGGACTCGCGCGATCCCCGCATCCGGCGACTGCTGGGCGAGGAAGGCGACATGGGCGCCGAGCTGGGGCTGGACCGACGCTGGGCCCGCAACGCCATCATGGCCGTGGGCAACTATGGCGAAATCTTCGACAAGAACCTTGGCTCGCAATCGACGCTCGACCTGGCGCGCGGGTTGAACGCACAATGGAACGCTCGACCCGGCGGTCTGATCTACGCCCTGCCGATTCGCTGAAGCCGACAGAAGAACCCCCGGGGGATTGATGGAAACGAAGAAGCGCGGCCTGCCGCTCCACGTCTGGATGCTGGTCGGCTTTTTGCTCGGTCTGACCCTGGGCATGATCGTTCACGTGACCCAGGGCGCCGACGCCCTCTGGGTGCAGTGGTTGACGGCCAACGTCACCGGGCCGGCGGGGCAGATCTTCCTGCGCCTGATCTTCATGCTGGTGATCCCGCTGCTGTTCTCGGCCCTGGTCATGGGCGTGGCGGAAATGGGCGACCTGAAGGTGCTGGGGCGCGCCGGAGGCAAGACCCTGGCCTTCACCGTCGTGATCTCGGCCGTGGCCGTCATCATCGGCCTGGTGATGGTCAACATCTTCCAGCCGGGCGCGGGCGTCGATCCGGTGCTGGCTCAGCGACTGCTGGCCGAGGGTTCAGCGGGCGCCGCCTCCATCGTCGGCAATGCGCCGGAGTCGATCCAGTTTGGCCAGTTCTTCCTGGATCTGATCCCATCCAACGTCTTCACGGCGGCGGCCGAGAACCAGATCCTGCCCGTGATGGTGTTCGCCCTGCTGTTCGGCGTCGGCCTAGTCATGGCCCGCAGCCGCGCGACAGACCGCCTTCAGGAGGTGATCCAGGGGCTGTTCGAGGTGACGATGAAGCTCATCAACCTGGTCATCCGACTGGCGCCCATCGCCATCGCCTGCCTGATGTTCAACCTGGCCGCCCTGTTCGGCTGGGATCTGCTGATCCGGCTGGCGGCCTATGTCGGCGTGGCCGTCGGCGCCATGGCGATCCACATGTTCGTTGTCTATCCGCTGGCGGTCTGGGGCCTGGGCGGCATGTCGCCGATCGCCTTCTTCAAGGGCGTGCGCGAGCCGATGGTCGTGGCCTTCGCCACGGCGTCCTCGAACGCCAGCCTGCCGGTCTCGCTACGCGCGGCCGAGGAACAACTGCACCTGCCGCGCAAGATCGCGCGCTTCGTGCTGACCGTCGGCGCTACGGCCAATCAGAACGGCACGGCCCTGTTCGAAGGCGTGACGGTGCTGTTCCTGGCGCAATTCTTCGGCATCGATCTGTCGGTTGGGCAGCAGGTGATGGTGATGCTGGTCTGCGTCCTGGGCGGTATCGGCACGGCTGGCGTGCCGGCCGGTTCGCTGCCGGTCGTGGCGATGATCCTGGTGATGGTCGGCGTGCCGGCCGAGGGCATCGGCCTGATCCTGGGGGTCGACCGCTTCCTGGACATGTGCCGGACCACGCTGAACGTCACGGGCGACCTGGTCGCCGCGACGGTCGTCTCGCGTGGCGAGGTGGACGAGCCGCCGGCGCCCGGCGAAGCCGTGCCCGCGGCCCCGCCTGCGGTCTGATCGTCAGCCGGCAGCGACGGGCGCATCATCGTGCGCGCCCCATTCGGCCCAGGAGCCGTCATAAAGGCGGCTGGACCGGCCCAGCACCGCCAGCCCCAAGGTCAGGATGGCCGCCGTCACGCCTGAGCCGCAGGTGGTGATGACGGGGCGGTCCAGATCGACACCGGCGTCGCGGAACGCCTGTTCCAACGCAGGGCCGCGCTTCATCGTGCCGTCCGCATTCAGCACCTCGCCGAACGGCAGGTTCAAGGCGCCGGGCATGTGGCCCGAGCGCAGGCCCGGGCGGGGCTCGGCCGCTTCGCCCCGGAAACGCGGAGCGGCGCGGGCGTCCAGCACCTGGGTCGATCCCTCCAGGCCCTGACGCACCTGATCCAGATCGGCCACGGCGTCGGTCTGCGGGCGGGGTTGGAAGCGCGACGGCTGCTGTGGCGATATGGGTCCGTGCTCCAGCGGCCGGCCCTCGGCGCGCCATTTGGGCAGGCCACCATCCAGAACCTGAACGCGATCTGCGCCCATCGTGCGCAACATCCACCAGACCCGGGGCGCAGAGCGAATCCCGATGGTGTCGTAGATGACGATATGATCGTTCACGCTTAGCCCCAGGGCGCCCATCCGGGCTGCGAACGCCTCGGCGGACGGCATCATGTGGGGCAACGGGCTGTCCTGTTCCGAGCTGGCCTCCAGATCGAAGAACCGGGCGCCGGGCAGGCGGGCCGCCTCGAAGTCAGGCCGTCCATCCCGGCCATCAAGATGCCAACTGCCGTCGACGATGCGCAGGTCCGGATCATCGAGGCGATCAGCCAGCGCGGCGGTATCGATCAGCGGGTTGGTCACGACTCGGACCTCCGTGCTAAAGCTTGCGCCGAACAGTGTGCGACGCCACCTGATCGCCGCATAGGCGCGGCAGAGGACGCGTCGCAAGTCCTGACATCGATCGAAAGTCCTGCCGTGAATCGTCCGAACGCCGTCATCGAAATCTCTCAAGGTCTGAGCAAGCCCGTCGTCATCGGCGGCGGCGCCCGCATCGTCTTCATCGCCGGCCCCTGCCAGATGGAAAGCCGCCAGCATGCGCTGGAGACCGCCCACGCGCTGAAGGAGATCGGCGATCGGCTGGATGTCGGCATCATCTACAAGACCAGCTTCGACAAGGCGAACCGCACCAGCGCGACAGCCGCACGCGGCATCGGCCTGAAGGACGCCCTGCCGATCTTCGCCGAAATCCGCGAGGTCACCGGCCTGCCGACCCTGACGGACGTTCACAGCGAGGCCCAGTGCGCCGGCGTGGCCGAGGCGGTGGACGTGCTGCAGATCCCCGCCTTCCTGTCGCGACAGACGGATCTGCTGCTGGCCGCCGCCGCTACGGGACGAGTCATCAACATCAAGAAGGGGCAGTTCCTGGCGCCCTGGGACATGAAGAACGTCGTCGCCAAGGTCGTCGGCGCGGGCAATCCGAACGTCATGGCCTGTGAGCGCGGCGCCAGCTTTGGCTACAACACCCTGGTCAGCGACATGCGGGCCCTGCCGATCCTGCGCGAGATCGGTTGCCCGGTCGTGTTCGACGCGACCCACAGCGTGCAGCAGCCGGGCGGGCAGGGCACGTCGTCGGGCGGCCAGCGCGAGTTTGTGCCGGTTCTGGCCCGCGCCGCCGTCTCGGTCGGCGTCGACGCCGTCTTCATGGAAACCCACCAGGACCCAGACAACGCCCCGTCGGACGGTCCGAACATGGTGCCGCTGAGCGAGTTCGAAGCCCTGGCTCGCGATCTGATCGCCTTTGACGACTTGGCCATCAAGGTCGGGGCCAAGGCGCAAATGGCGCAGGCGGCGTGAATCCGGTAGTTCGGCGTCATGGCTGAACGCACACTCGACCTTGGCGCCCTGCAGTTGCTGCTGGAGCGCGTCTGCGACCAGACGGTGGCCTGCGTCGGCGACCTGATGCTGGACCGCTACGTCTATGGCGAGGTCAGCCGCATCTCGCCCGAAGCGCCGATTCCGGTGCTGAAGACTCGCCGCACGGTCGCCATGCCGGGCGGGGTCGGCAATGTCGCGCGCAATGTCGCGGCCCTGGGCGCCATGGCGCGGCTGGGCGCCGTGGCGGGGGACGACGCCGCCGGGGCGGAGTTGACGGCCCTGATCGCCGCCGAAGAGCGGATCAAGGATGCGGTCGCTCGGCCAACCGGATCGTCAACCATCGTCAAGACCCGCTTCGTCGCCGCCGGGCAGCAGTTGCTGCGCCTGGACGAGGAGGCGCCGATCATTGATGGGCGACTGGATCGTGTCGTGTTTTCAGGCGTCTCCGCCATTCTTTTGTCGGACTACGCTAAGGGCGTGGTCGGCGACGACCTGATCGAGGCCGCGTTGTGGGCCGGTCGTGAGTACGGCGTACCGGTCATCGTCGATCCCAAGGGGCGGGACTTCGCCCGATATGGTCCCGTCGATCTGATCAAGCCGAACGCCAGCGAACTGGCCGGAGCCACGGGCCTGCCGGTCGAGACGGACGAAGAGGTCGAGGCGGCGCTGACAGCGCTGCTGGCCGCCACGACGGCCAAGGCCATCGTCGTCACCCGCGCGGGCAAGGGCATGACCCTGGCGCGGCGGGACGGCGTGATCACCCATTTCCCCGGCCGGGCGCGCGAAGTGTTCGACGTGTCCGGGGCCGGAGATACGGCGCTGGCGGCGCTGGGACTGGCGCTGGGCGCGGGCGCGTCGCTGGAGACGGCGGTGCAGTTCGCCATCCTGGCGTCCGGCGTGGTCGTCGGGAAAAGCGGCACGGCCGTGGTCACGCCGCCCGAACTGATCGAGGCCGAGATGAGCCAGCACGCGGCCCTGGCCCAGTCCAAGGTCACGCCGCTGGACGACCTGGCCGACCAGGTCGAGGCGTGGCGCCGCCAGGGGCTGAAAGTCGGCTTCACCAACGGCTGCTTTGACATTCTGCATCGCGGCCATGTCGCCTATCTGGCTCAGGCGCGCGGGTGGTGCGATCGGCTGATCGTCGCGCTGAACACCGACGCCTCAGTCCGGCGACTGAAGGGCGAGGGGCGGCCGGTCAACGACCTGGACAGCCGCGCGGCCGTGATCGGCGGACTGGCCAGCGTGGATCGCGTCACGGCTTTTGACGATCCAACGCCGCTGGCGTTGATCGAGCGGCTGCGGCCCGACGTGCTGATCAAGGGCAGCGACTATACGCGCGAGGGCGTGGTCGGCGGCGACCTGGTCGAAAGCTGGGGCGGGGTGGTGCGACTGGCCGATTTCGCCGACGGCTACTCGACCACGAAGACTATCGAGAAGATGACAGGACCCGCCGAATGATCCCGCGCATGATCGTGGTCACCGGGGGTGCGGGATTCATCGGCTCGAACATCGTGGCGCGGCTGTGCGCCATGCAGGCCTGGGACGTGGTCGTCTGCGACCGGTTCGAGACCGCCGACCTGGGCAAGTGGAAGAACATCGCCAAACACCCGGTCGCCGACGTCTGGGCGCCCGAGGCGCTGTTCGAGCAGCTGGAGCGCCACGCCGACCGGATCGAGGCCGTCATCCATATGGGCGCCATATCCTCGACGACCGAGGCGGACGCCGACCTGATCATGCGCACCAATTTCACCTTGTCGCGCGACATCTGGGACTGGTGCGCGATCCGCGACGTGCGGATGATCTACGCCTCGTCGGCCGCGACCTATGGCGACGGCGAGCAGGGGTTCGAGGATCGAGACGATCCTGACAGCCTGAATGCGCTTCGACCACTAAATGCTTATGGTTTCTCGAAATATCTGTTTGACCAGTATGCCGTCAGGCAGGCGGATCGCGGCCGGGCGCCGCGCCAGTGGGCAGGCCTGAAATTCTTCAACGTCTATGGCCCGAACGAGGGTCACAAGGGCGGGATGAAGTCGGTCGTGGCCCAGATCTGGCCCCAGGTGGCGGCGGGTGAGACGGTCAGCCTGTTCAAGTCGCATAACCCTGCCTATCCCGACGGCGGCCAGCTGCGGGACTTCGTCTATGTCGACGACGTGGTCGACATCGTCGAATGGCTGCTGAACACGCCCGCCGTATCCGGTGTGTTCAACGCGGGCTCGGGTCAGGCGCGATCGTTCGCCGACCTGGCGACCGCGACCTTTGCGGCTGCGGGCAAGGCGCCGTCCATCGCCTATATCGACATGCCCGAGGCGATCCGCGACCGATACCAGTATTTCACCCAGGCCAGCATGGACCGCATCCGCGCCCTGGGCTTCGGCGGCCAGTCGACGCCGCTGGAGGAGGGCGTGCGCCGCTACGTTCAGGGCTTCCTGTCGCAACCGGATCCCTATCGATGAAGGCGCCCCGGCTGACGTTCCGGCAGTGGGTCGGATGGCTGGGCTTTGCGGTGATCTTCGTGCTGCTGGCCGCGGTGGCGGTATGGCGCGGCGACATCCTGCGGGCCATGCTGGACCCCCAGGTGCCGTTCCAGACCTATGAGCCGCCCGCCGCGCCGGATTACGCCGACGCCTCGTCGTGGGCGCTGCTGGATAATCGCAGCGCGGACGCGGGCAGGGCGCAGGTCTTCTTCATCCATTCCACCACCTACGACGGCGGTCCGGACTGGAACGGGCCGGTCGATGACGCCAAGGCGGACGCCTATCTGCGGCACGTCGTCCTGCCCAATCATGCCGGGCCGTTCGCGCGCAGCGGCGCGATCAGCGCGCCGCGCTATCGCCAGGGCAGCCTCTATACCCGCCTGACTCTTCGGGACGATGCGCGTGAGGCGCGGGAGTTCGCCTATGGCGACATCCTGCGGGCGTTCGACGCCTGGCTGGCGCGACATCCGGCTGGCCCGATCATCCTGGCCGGCAGCGAACAGGGCGGCGAACTGGCCGACCGCCTGCTGCATGACCGGATCCTGCCCGACCCGGCGCTGCGTGACCGGGTGGCAGCGGTTTACCTGATGGATGTCCTGACCCCGACCGGCCGGTTCGGCGCCTTCCCTGTCTGTCGCAAGCGCGACCAGGCCGGCTGTGTCGTCGCCTGGGGCGCGGTGGAGGACGGCGACGAGGCCGAGGCCAGCCGGCGCGAGCGACGCGCCCTGACCTGGAATGCGCGCGGTCGCCTGGTCAATGTGGGCGAGGCGGCCACGGTCTGCGTCAATCCGATCACCGGCTCGGCCGATCAGGCGACCGCCACCGCCCGCGACAGTCGGGGCGCCACCAACGCCACCAATCTGGAATGGGGCGTACGGCCGCCGGTGCAGAGCCGCGCGGTCTCGGCCGAGTGCCGCGACGGCGTGTTGCGCTATGTGCGGCCGGACTCGGAATCCTTCCGCCGACAGGGGGCCTGGGCCGATCAGCGCAAGGCGCCGCCCTACAACCTGTTCTACGCCGACATCGAGGCCGACGCCCTGGCGCGGCTGGCCGCGTGGAGCGCCGCGCATGGCGGATAGGGGCGACCGCCTGCCGGGCGTGGACGGCGTCATCGTCATCAATCTGGACCGGCGACCGGATCGCTGGACCGCGTTTCAGGACATCTGGCGCGACCATCTGCCGTGGGAGCGGGTCGTGCGGCTGCCGGCGTCGGATGGAACACAACTGGCCGGTTATGGCCAGGCGCCGTGGTTCCGCGGGCGAAAGCGCGACCGGACCTGGGCCGGGCGTGGCGGTTGCGCCCTGTCGCATGCGCGGGCGCTGCGCGAGGCGAAGGCGCGGGGCTGGAGCCGTGTCCTGATCCTGGAGGACGACGCCGTTCCGACAGAAGGTCTGACATCCGCGGCGCTGGCGCCGATCCTGGCCCGCGACGATTGGAGCCTCCTGTATCTGGGCTGTCACGAGCCGATGGGGCCGTTCCGGCCGGCGGGCGATGGCCTGATGAGCATTCACGGCGCGCTGGACGCCCATGCCTATGTGGTGTCGGCGCCGCTGCGGGACTGGCTGATCGAACGGATGCCGGACGAGGCGAGCCTGTGGCCGTGGATCGCGCGGGAACGGGCGGTAGACCGCTGGTATCGGCGCGAGGTCGGACGGCGCGTCACCGTGATGATGTGCGCGCCGCCTCTGGCGCTGCAGATCGAGGGGGCGTCGGACATCACGCAAACCTGGCGCGGGGCGGATCACGCACGACCGACGCCGATGGACGGCGCGCCACCATCGCGAATGGCCTTTGAGCTGACACGCCTGGGCGAACTCGCCGGCGACCGACTGAGGGCCGCCATCAAGCGCGGGGTCGGATTCTAGTCCAGCGTCGGGCGCTCCACCCGCCAGTCGAACAGCGCCTCAAGCACGCGGACGGCCTGTCCGCGCTCCGATGTCAGGTCCGGATCGCGGCCCAGGATCAATCGGGCGTCGTCGGACGCGGCCAGCATCAGGGCGCGATGCCGGACCGGATCAGCGAAGCGATAGGCGGGGAAGCCGCTCTGCTTCAGGCCCAGCGGATCGCCGCCGCCGCGCAGGCGGAAATCCTCCTCGGCGATCTCGAATCCGTCCTCGGTGCGGCGCAGGGTCTCCAGCCGCTCGCGCGCGGTGTCCCCCAGCCCGCCGTCGTCGCCCCCATAGAGCAGCAGACAGGTGCTGGCCTTGGACCCGCGCCCGACCCGGCCGCGCAATTGGTGCAGTTGCGCCAACCCGAAGCGGTCCGCATGCTCGATCACCATGATGGTGGCGTTGGGCACGTCCACCCCGACCTCGACCACGGTTGTGGCGACCAGCACGGGCAGTCGCCCATCGGCGAATTCGGCCATGACCCGTTCGCGCTCGGCGCCGGGCATCTGGCCATGGGCCAGGCCGACTTCACTTCCCAGCAGACGGCGCAGGTCCACCGCCCGCGCCTCGGCCGCCGCCAGATCGATGGCTTCGGACTCCGCGACCAGTGGGCAGATCCAGTAGGCCTGAGCCCCGGCCTCGACCGCTGTCTTCAGACGTTTCGCCACTTCGCCGATCCGGGCCTGAGGCAGGACGGCCGTAGTGACAGGGGTGCGGCCGGGGGGTTTTTCGGTCAGGCGCGACACCTCTAGCTCGCCGTACTGGGTCAGCTCCAGCGTGCGGGGTATGGGCGTGGCCGACATGGTCAGCAGGTGGACGGCGCCGCTCCGGGGATCGCCCTTGGCCTGAAGCCGCTGACGCTCGTTCACACCGAACCGGTGCTGTTCATCGATGACGGCCAGGGCCAGGCGGTCGAAGCGCACGGCGTTTTGGAACAGGGCGTGGGTGCCGATGGCGACCTGCGCCTCCCCCGACGCCAGGGCCGCCAGCCGTTCACGCCGTTCCGCCGGCGTGTCGCGGCCGGTCAACAGCAGCGCGCGGACACCGGCGGCCTCAAGCATCGGCGACAGGCGCTGGTAATGCTGGCGGGCCAGGATCTCGGTCGGAGCCATCAGGGCGGACTGGAAGCCGCTGGCGGCCGCGTCGGCCAGCGCCAAGGCGGCGACCGCCGTCTTGCCCGACCCCACGTCGCCCTGAAGCAGACGCCCCATCTGTTCGCCAGAGGCCAGATCGCGGCGAATCTCGGCAATGGCCTGGGCTTGGGCGCCGGTCAGGTCAAAGGGCAGGGCGGCCAGCAGGCGGTCAGACGCCTCGCCCGGCGCGATGCGGGGCGCTGGGGTGATCTGACGGGCGCGACGACGGCGCGCCAGGGCCAGTTGGTGCGCGAACAGTTCGTCATAGGCCAGCCGCTGGCGGGCAGGGGCCTCGGGCGACAGGTCGGCCTCGGTCGCGGGATTGTGCAGGGCCTCGACCGCCGCGCGCCAGCCCGTCCAGCGCTGCTTCGCCAGCCAGGCGGCGTCCTGCCATTCCGCCAGGTCGGGCGCGGCGGCCAGCGCCTGGTGCGCCAGTTTGCGGACGACGCGGGACGTCAGGCCCTGGGTCGCCGGATAGACCGGCTCCGACAGCGGAATCTCGTCCGCCTTCTCCAGCGGCAAGATGTAGTCGGGGTGCGGGATTTGCACCTCGCCGTTGAAGCGTTCGACCTTGCCGGTGACCAGACGGACCTGACCGCGCGGGGCGAGGCTTTCGATATGGCGGGGAGAGCCCGCGAACCAGATCAGATGGACGAAGCCCGTTTCGTCCTGCGCCCGCACCTTGATCGGCGCGCCGATCTTGTGCGGCGGGATCAGCCGATCGATCGTCACCTCGAAGATCCCCATCTCACCCTCGACTGCGGCGGCCGCCGTGGTGCGGCGACGCAGGATCAGGTTCGACGGCGCCAGGAACAAAAGGTCGCGTACCAGCGGACCCGCCACCTTGATCACCAGCGGCGCGACGCGCGGGCCCACGCCCTTCAGGGTCGTGGCCTCGGCGAACAGGGGAAAGAGAATCTGGGGCCGCATCGATCACAGCATAGTCGCGCGGCATAGCTGGCGAAACGCGTCCCGGACCGCTATCTGAACCGCCTTGTTCTGACGACCGGACCGGGGAAACCGAGTGGCCGATATCGACTCCTGCGCCGACGACCGGAAAATCCGCCTGGGACGGATCAATTTTCGCGCCTGGCGCCGGGGTTTCCGCGAGGCGGACATGGTGCTGGGCCCGTTCGCGGATCAGGTGGCGCCGACGCTGGATGATGCAGAGCTGGACGCCTTCGAGGCGCTGCTGGATGTCGAGGATCAGTATCTCTACGCCTGGATCATCGAGCGGGAGCCGACCCCGCCCGAACATGAAGGGCCGATGATGGCCCGCATCCGCGCCTTCATGCGCGAACACGTGGCGACTGCGGTCGCCCAGGGTATCGGCTGATGGACGCACGGGTCACGCGCGACGATCAGGACCTGGGCGGCGCACCCGAGGGGCTGGACGCCCTGGTCATCGCCGAGCGCCTGAAGGCGGCGGGCGGAATCGGGCTGTTCGTCGCGCGGGATTATCAGCGCGTCGGCGTTTTTGTTCAGGATTTCAGATTCTTCTCGGACGATATTGAGATTCTGGAATATCCGTCGTGGGACTGCCTGCCCTACGACCGGCTGAGTCCCAGCGCCTCGGTCGCAGCCCAGCGTATGGCGACCCTGACGCGGCTGGCGCAGCACCGGACCGGCAAGGATCGGCCTGTTCTGGTGATCGCCACCGTCGCGGGCGCGACGCAGCGCACTCCGCCGCACGAAATCACGACCGCCGCGGGATTCGACGCCAGGGTCGGGGCCGACCTGGATACAGCGGCGCTGGAGAAATATTTCGGCGCCAACGGCTATATGCGCGCGTCCACCGTGTCGGAACGCGGGGAATATGCGGTGCGCGGCGGGGTGATCGACGTCTATCCGCCCGGCTTCGACGAGCCCGTGCGCCTGGACATGTTCGGCAGCGAACTGGAATCGATCCGCACGTTCGATCCGGAAAGCCAGCGCTCGACCGGCCAGTTGAAGTCGGTGTCGCTGTCGCCGGTGTCAGAGGTGCTGCTGGACGCCGACGCCATCTCGCGTTTCCGCAGCGGCTATCTGAACCTGTTCGGCGCGCCAGGCGACGACCCCCTGTATGTCGCCATCAGCGAGGGCGCGCGCCGCCAGGGCATGGAGCATTGGCTGCCGCTGTTCTACGACCGGCTGGGCACGCTGTTCGACTATCTGCCCGACGACGCGCCGGTCTTCCTGGACAGCCAGGTCGAGAAGGCGCGGGCCGAGCGTTGGACCCTGACCGCCGACGCCTATGCGGCGCGGGCCGAGGCGGCGAAGGGCAAGGGCGGCGCGGCCTATCGCGCGCTGCCGCCGGACCGGCTGTATCTGGATGAGGAAACGTGGAACTCGGCCCTGGCGGGGCGGAATGTGCGCCGGCTGTCGTCCTTGTCCGGCGCGGCCGAGGACGCCGGCGGGCGGCTGGGCCGCAGCTTTGCAGCGGAACGTGCGCAGGACAGCATCAACCTTTTCGAGGCTGTCGCCAAGCATGCCGAGGCGATGAAGGCGGACGGCAAGCGAGTGCTGTTCGCCTCGTGGAGCGAGGGCTCGTCGGAGCGACTGGCCTCCATGCTGGGCGACCACGGTCTGACCCACGTCGTCGCCGTGCGGGACTGGAAGGATGTGCAGGCGGCGCCGAAAGACCTGTATCTGCGGGCGGTGCTGCCGGTGGAGCATGGCTTCGTCACCGACGACCTGGCGGTCATTTCCGAGACCGACATCCTGGGTGACCGGCTGGCGCGGCCCAAGAAGAAGCGGCGGGCGTCGAACTTCCTGGCCGAAGCGGCCTCGCTGACGACCGGCGACCTAGTGGTCCACCTGGATCACGGGATTGGCCGGTATGAAGGCCTGAAGACGCTGGAGATCCAGGAGGCGCCGCACGACTGCCTGGAACTCGTCTACGGGGGTGAGAGCAAGCTCTATCTACCCGTGGAAAACATTGATCTTCTGACCCGCTATGGCGCGGAGTCCGAAGGGGTTCAGCTTGACCGGCTGGGCGGCGCGGGCTGGCAGGCGCGAAAGGCCAAGGCCAAGGAACGGCTGCGCGCCATGGCCGAGGGGCTGATCGCCCTGGCCGCCAAGCGGGCGCTGCGCGAAACGGACGCCATCACCCCTCCGCACGGCCTGTTCGACGAGTTCTGCGCCCGCTTCCCCTATGAGGAAACCGACGACCAGCTGAACGCCATCGGCGATGTGCTGGAGGACCTGGGCAAGGGCGTGCCGATGGATCGCCTGATCTGCGGCGATGTCGGCTTCGGCAAGACCGAGGTGGCGCTTCGGGCGGCCTTCGTGGTGGCGTTGAGCGGCCAACAGGTGGCCATCGTCTGCCCGACGACCCTGCTGGCGCGTCAGCACTACAAGACCTTCAGCGAGCGGTTCGCCGGCTGGCCGGTCAAGGTCCGGCAGCTGTCACGCCTGGTCGGGACCAGGGAAGCGAACGAAACGCGCCAGGGCCTGAAAGACGGCTCGGTCGAGATCGTCGTCGGCACCCATGCGGTGCTGGCCGAACAGGTCGGGTTCAAGGATCTGGGCCTGGTGATCGTGGACGAGGAGCAGCATTTCGGCGTCAAGCACAAGGAGAAGCTGAAGACCCTGCGGGCCGATGTGCACCTGCTGACGCTGACCGCGACGCCGATTCCGCGCACGCTGCAGATGGCGCTGTCGGGCATCCGCGAGATGTCGATCATCGCCACGCCGCCGGTCGATCGTCTGGCGACCCGGACCTATGTCCTGCCTTGGGATCCGGTAACGGTGCGCGAGGCCCTGCTGCGCGAGAAATATCGCGGCGGTCAGGCCTATTACGTCGCGCCGCGCCTGAAGGATCTGCCGGACATCGAGCGGTTCCTGAGGGAACAGGTCCCCGAGGTGAAGTTCGTCGTCGGTCACGGCCAGATGAGCGCGACCCAGCTGGAAGACGTGATGAGCGCCTTCTACGATGGTGAGTATGACGTGCTGGTCTCGACCACCATCGTCGAGAGCGGGCTGGATATTCCGACCGCCAACACCCTGATCGTGCACCGGGCCGACATGTTCGGCCTGGCGCAGCTGTATCAGATCCGCGGGCGGGTCGGCCGGGCCAAGGCGCGGGCCTTCGCCTATCTGACGACCGACCCGGTCAAGCCACTGACCCTGTCGGCCGAGCGGCGGTTGCAGGTGCTGCAGTCGTTGGACAATCTGGGCGCCGGCTTCCAGCTGGCCAGTCACGATCTGGATCAGCGCGGCGGCGGCAATCTGCTGGGCGATGAACAGTCGGGTCACATCCGCGAGGTCGGCGTCGAGCTGTACCAGCAGATGCTGGAAGACGCGGTCGCCGAGCTGAAGGAGAAGGGCGAGGGCGGGGCGCCCGATCGCGGCTGGTCGCCGTCGATCAACGTCGGCGCCGCGGTCCTGATCCCGGAACACTATGTGCCGGACCTGAACGTGCGCCTGAGCCTGTATCGTCGTTTGTCCGACGCCGAGAACACGGAAAGTCGTGAAGCACTGGCCGCCGAACTGATCGACCGTTTCGGCCCTCTGCCGGACGAGGCGAAGCAACTGCTGCGCATCGTGGGCGTCAAGGCCAACTGCAAGACGGCCTGCATCGAGAAGATCGACATCGGGCCCAAGGGCGCGGTGCTGACCCTGCGCGACAACAGCTTCCCCAATCCCGTCGGCCTGGTCGGCCTGATCCAGAAGAACCAGGCCTTCTGGAAAATCCGTCCGGATCAGAAGATCGTCGTCAAGGGCGAATGGCCGACGCCGGAAGAACGGCTGAAGGTGGCCGAGCGCATCACCGCCGATCTGGCCCGGGTGGCCGGGGCCGCCTAACCCCGATCCAGGTCGGCCGAGGCGCGTTCCAGCAGGGCGGCGGGACCCTCGCCGTCCTGCATCTGGGCGCAGCCGACGGTGAATTCGGTCACGAAAGGCGACCGGTCGGCGCCGGCGTCAAAGGCGGTGCAGCCGATGACGGCGGCGATCCGCTGGGCGGCGACGCGGGCTTCGGCGGCTATGGTGGCGGGCAGGGCCAGGGCGAACACCTCGGCGCCCAGGCGAGCCGGCATGTCCTCGGCGCGCACCAGCCGCGAGACCATGGCGCCGATCTGGGGCAGGGCCTTCTCCAGCCAGCCGCCCTCGCGGGCCTGGGTCAGCGCGTCGGTTTCGACGATGCGCAGGACGCAGACCGATAGGGGCTGACGGCGAGCCTGCATCGCGTCGGACAGACGAGCCAGATGGCCCGCGAAAACGTCGCGCTTGAACAGGCCGGTCGTGCCGTCGGTCAGTTCCGTACCCTCTGCCGCGTCCAGGGTCGCACGAACATCCTGAAGCCGGCGATGCCAGGTCGCCAGGGTATGGACGCGGTCGGCCAGTTCCAGTTCAGAGGTGTCGCGGGGCGCGACTTCGGCGAATCCCCGGCCGTACAGTTCCCCCAGATCACCGGGCTCGCCACGTAGATAGAGGGCGATGGGGATGTGATACAGGCGGGTGTTGCGCTTCATTCCCGCCGCGATGGACAAGGCGGGCGCATGATCGTCTGCGCCCCACAGGACCGCCGCGTCAAACGGCTGTTCATGCAGATAGTCAAAGGCGGTGTAGGGCGTCGGCGCGGCCACGACCTCGCAGCCCCGGCCGGTCAGTGCATTGGACAGGGCCAGGAAACGTCGGTCCGGCGCGCCGGCGGCCAGGATACGCAGGGGCGTGCGGTCCAGCGCCGCGACCGGCGGCTCGATCCCGCGCAGGCGGAAGGTGTCGCGTCGCAGCTCAGCCTCATCTTCGGCCACGGCGGCGCGGACCATCTGCTCCAGCCGATTGGCGGCCTGGACCGGATGCGGCGTGGTGGTCATGACGAAGTCGGCGCCTGTCGTGGCGGGATCGACGCCCGGGGCGCACAGGGCCAGAATCGGCAGGCGGCGGGGCCGATCGGCGATCCGCAGGGCGCCGCACAGAGCGCGCAGGTCAAAGCCCGCCGCGTCGATCACCACCGCCTCGACGCGGAAATCACCCAAGGCGGCGACGGCGCCGTCGGCCGACCGGGCCGTGATCGTGCTCCAGCCCCGTGAATCGAGCCCAACACAAAGCGAGTCCACCCGGTCGTCGCTTGCCGCGACGACCAGAACGCGAGGATCGGATACCAAACGCGACGTCTCCATGCCCCCGCGGCGACGCCCGCCGCGACCCTTTCGGAAGGGCGACCATAGCGAGGGGGATGGGCGCGAGGCAACGGTTCACGCAATCGCTGTGGTTGCGATACTTCCCCCGGCGACGAATTGCGTTAGGGTCCGCCGCCTGGCTGTGACGGATTCCGGTTTGACCGAGACGACTACGAGTTTGGCGTCGCCCCTTATGTGGGGGCGGCTGGCCGTGCGGGCGTTCACAAGAAGCTGGGGTCGCGACGTCATGCTCTATACGGGCGGCGTTTCGTTCTTCGCCCTGCTGGCCGTGTTCCCGGCGATCGCCATCCTGATCGGCTTCTACAAGGCCGTCATGACCATCGGACAGGTCAGCGAGCAGGCGGCGGCGCTGGCCGATGTCATGCCGCATGCGGCGCGCGGCATCTTCCTGGCCGAGATCGACCGGCTGGCGAACGCCTCGGCGCGCACGGTTTCGGCCCAGAGCGCCTTCGCCCTGATCATCGGCGCCTATGCGGCGCATCGTGGTTTCAAGGCCTTGTTGGCCGGTCTTAACCTGATCCATGACGAAACCGACCCGCATGGGTTCGTCAAGTTCAACCTGCTGGCGGCGTTCGTGGCCGTCATCGCCTTCGCCCTGTTCACCGTGGTGTCCGGGGCCGTCGTCACCTCTCGCCTGTTGAGTCACGCCAGCACCGTTACGGCCGAGGTCGGCGGGCAGGGATTGCGCCTGCCATTGGACAATCTGTGGCCGGCGCTGGGCCTCGTGCTGGGGCTGACCTTCCTCTATCGCTACGCCATGTCACACCGGACGCCGGTGGCGTGGATTCCGGCCGTCATCGGCGGCGCGGCGGCGACCCTGTTGTCGATGATCTCGTCGTGGCTGTGCGCCGTCTATGTCGAGCAGATCGCCCAGTTGGGCGCGACCTATGGCTCGGTCGGCGCCGTGGTCGTGCTGCTGATCTGGCTGTCGTGGAACGTCAATGCCGTCTTCTATGGCGGGGCGCTGGCGACCGAGCTGGAGATCGAGGCCAGGGCGCGTGAGACGGCGCCAGTCCCCGAAATGGGCGAGGTGATCAAACTGCCGGGCCAGCGCCTGAGCGGACGGTGATCGTCAGGACGCCCTCGTTTTGGGCGAGCGACAGAACTTCACCACCGGTTTCCTGCATCAGATAGGGCACGTCGATCCGCGCCATCGGATCGGTGGCCAGAAGCTCGAACACAACGCCCGGAGCCTGGGCCGCCATCGCGCGACGAAGCCGCAGGCTGGGCACGGGACAACGATGGCCGCGCGCGTCGATGCGGACAGGCTCACTCATTCCTGGGCCGCCAATTGGTCGAGCAGCATATCCAGCGCCTGCCTCACGCTTTCCAGCCGCACCGCCTCGCGGCCGATATCGCCGAAGCGGCGTTCGAGGTGAAGGACGCCTCGTGGTCCGGCGGATGCGAAATGGACCAGGCCGACAGGCTTGTCGACAGTCCCGCCGCCGGGACCCGCGACGCCCGTGACGGACACGGTGATCCGGGCGTCGGATTCGCGCCGGGCCCCTTCGGCCATAGCCCGCGCCACGGGCTCGGAAACCGCGCCATGCGTTTCGATCAGGGCAGGCGGAACGCCCAGCATCCGGGCCTTGGCGGCGTTGCTATAGGTGACAAAGCCACGATCGACGACAGCGGACGATCCGGCGACCGCCGTCAACGCCGCTGCGACCAGGCCGCCGGTGCAGCTCTCGGCCGTGGCCAGCATCACGCCGGCGCCCTGGGCCGCATGCAGAATTTTAACGCACCGCGTTTCTATGTCGGCAGGAAACATGTCGGCCTGTCCATCGTCGCGAGTCGGTCTAGCGTGCCGGATCGCATGATCGCTCGCCGAATGGAACATCGCGGGGCCGCAAGATGATCGAGACCACCCTGACCGCCGAGCCGGATAGCGCGCGCGTGCCGGTCGTGCCGCTGCTGTTCGCAGTGGCCATCTTCACCTCCGCATCTCTGGTGTTCGTCGTCCAGCCGATGGTGACCAAGCTGGTCCTGCCCATGCTGGGCGGGTCGCCGTCGGTGTGGAACACGTCGATGGTCTTCTTCCAGACCGCGCTGCTGGCCGGCTACGCCTATGCCCACGGACTGCAACGGGTGAAGTCGTTGCGGGCGCAAGTCGGGGTTCACCTGGCCCTGTTGCTGGCGGCGGCGTTGTTCCTGCCGTTGACGGTCAGCGGCGTACTGGGCGATCCCGACCCCGCCGCGCCGACAGCCTGGCTGCTGATCACCCTGGCGCTGTCGGTGGGCGCGCCGTTTGCCGTGCTGTCGGCGACGGCGCCGCTGTTGCAAGCCTGGTACGCGCGGGTGCGGGCGGGCAAGCCGGACGGCAAGAACCCCTATGTCCTCTACGCGGCCTCCAACCTGGGCAGCTTCCTGGCGCTGCTGGCCTATCCGGTGGCGATCGAGCCGTTGATGACCCTGTCAGGCCAGCGGATCACCTGGAGTATCGGCTACGCCGTGTTCGTGGTCATGATCGCGGCCCTGGCCTTTGTCGTCGCCGCGCGCCGCGAACAGGTGACCGAGGCGCCGCCGCTGAGCCGCAGCGCGCCCATCAGCTGGCGGAACAAGATCATTCTGGTGCTGCTGGCGGCCGCGCCGTCCAGCCTGATGCTGGGCGTGACGGCGCACCTGTCGACGGATGTCGCCTCGGCGCCCTTCCTGTGGGTCATCCCGCTGGCGCTGTATCTGCTGACCTTTGTCATCGCCTTCCAGACCAGGCCGGCGATCCCGCTGTGGGTCACGCTGACGATCCAGGGGGCGCTGGCGGCGGCCTGCATCAGTCTGGTCGCCTTCCAGACCGGTGAATGGCTGCTGCTGTTCGGCATGCATCTGCTGACCTTCTTCTTCACCGCACTGATGTGCCACCAGTTGCTGGCGTCGCGGCGGCCTGCGCCGGACCGGCTGACGGAATTCTATCTGCTGATGTCGCTGGGCGGCGTGGTGGGCGGGGCGTTCAACGCCCTGATCGCGCCGGTCATGTTCAACATGGTGTGGGAGTATCCGCTGGTGCTGGTCCTGGTTGGGCTGGCGCGGCCGTGGGGCGGGGATCGATACGGCTACAAGGAACTGGCGCTGCTGGGCCTGGTCGCCGTGGTGGCCATCGCGCCGCCGGTCGCTCTGGAGGTCGTACGCTACAACGCCGATCTGCGCGCCAGCTTCGGCGACACAGCCATGGTCCAGATCGCCCAGGTCGTGCTGGGGGTGGCGGCCATCTTCGCCTTCTTGCTGCGCGACCGGGCGCTGCTGTTCACCGTGGCGCTGGGCCTGATGTCATTGTCTGCCCACTACATCGCGCGCGGCTATGACTGGAAGCTGAGCGAGCGCAGTTTCTTTGGCGTCATGCGGGTGGCCGACACGCCGGAACCCCGGCTGGGCGGAGCGGTGCATGTGCTGATGCACGGCACCACGCTGCACGGCGCCCAGGCCCGCGCGCCGGAGCATGCCTGCATGCCGACGCTGTATTACGCGCCCGCCACGCCCATCGGTCAGGCCGCCCAGCGCGTTCAGGCGCGCGGCCCCTCGGCTGTCATCGGCGTGGTGGGGCAGGGCTCGGGCGCCATGGCGGCGTACAAGCGCGCGGGCGACACCCTGACCTTCTTCGAGATCGATCCCATGGTCGACCGGCTGTCACGCGACCCGCAGTGGTTCACCTATATCTCGAACTGCGCCGTGGGACCGGTGAAGACCGTGCTGGGCGACGCCCGCCTGACGCTGGAGAAGGAACCCTCGGGGACCTATGACCTGCTGGTGGTCGACGCCTTTTCGTCCGACGCGGTGCCGACGCACCTGCTGACGGAAGAGGCGCTGAAGGGCTATCTGCGCGTGGTGAAGCCGGATGGCGTGGTGCTGCTGCACCTGTCGAACCGCAACCTGGAGATCACCCTGCCGGCGGTGGCGGCGGCGCGCGCGCTGGGCGCCAGCGATCAGCACCAAGTCTATATCAAGCGACGCGACGCGCCGGACATGGCCGAGGCTTCGACCGAGGCGCTGGCGATTTCGCCGACCGAAGCGGGGCTGGCCGATTTCCGGGCCGACGGCCGCTGGCGCACCTTGGCGCCGACCGATGTAAAGCCTTGGACCGACGACTACGTGAACCTGTTCGGCTCCATGATCCGGCACATGCAGTAGGGGATCAGGCAGTAAGGGATCAGGCCGGCAGCTCGACCAGCACGACGGCCTGGGCCGCCAGGCCCTCGCCCCGACCGGTGAAGCCCAACCCCTCGGTCGTGGTGGCCTTGATGCTGACCGCATCCAGCGGAAGACCCAGCAGGGTCGCCAGCCGTTCGCGCATCGCCTGACGGTGCGGCTTCACCTTGGGCCGCTCGCAGATCAGGGTCACATCGACATTGACCAGCCGCCCGCCGCGCGCCGTCACCAGACCAACCGCGTGAAGCAGGAACTGGTCCGAGGCGGCCCCCTTCCATTTCGGATCGGTGGGCGGAAAGTGATCGCCGATATCGCCTTCGCCGATGGCGCCCAGGATCGCGTCGGTCAGGGCGTGCAGCCCGGCGTCGGCGTCGGAATGGCCGATCAGGGTCTGGTCGTGGGGGATCTCCAGCCCGCACAGCCAGACGGACGCGCCTTCACCCCAGCGATGGACGTCATAGCCCTGACCCACCCGGATCTGGCGCGGAAGAAGGGCCTCGACCATGGCGAAATCCTCAGGATAGGTCAGCTTCATCAGGCGAACGTCGCCCTCGACGATCCGGACGCGTCCGCCCGCGCGTTCGACGACCGCAGCCTCGTCCGTGGCGGCCTCGTCCTTCGGCCAGGCGGCGTAGGCGTCACACAGAGCGCCGAGGCGGAAGGCTTGAGGCGTTTGAGCGCGCCAAAGCCCGTCGCGCTCTACGGCCCCGGCCACGAAGCCATCGGCGCCGCGACGCAGGCTGTCGGCGACGGGCAGGGCGGGCAGGGCGCCCTCGGCGTCGGACAAGGCCGCCAGCAGCCGGTCGATCACGGGCGCAGGCAATAACGGGCGGGCCGCATCGTGCACCAGCACCAGGCGATCGGCTCCACGATCCAGCGCCGCCAGTCCGGCCCGAACCGAATCCGCACGCTGGGCGCCGCCCTGGACCGCGCGCCAGCCGGACAGGCCGCTCAGCGACGTTTCCAGCAGCGTCTCGTCGCCCGGCGCGATCACGACCACGACTTCGGCCGCGCCGGATTTCAGCAAGGCGACCACTGATCGGCGGACGACCGGCTGGCCGCCCAGCAGCCGCCATTGCTTGCCGCCTCCGGCCCGCGAACCCGAACCGGCCGCCACCACAATCGCAGAGAATTCCATGTCCGCCTTCTAAGGGCCGTGGTTGCGCTTGACGAGGGGCCTGGAAGACGGCCGTAAGGAAACCATGAGCAACAGCCTGCAGATCGGCGACGTGACCATTCCGGGTCGGGTCCTGATGGCGCCCATGACGGGCGTCACGGACCTGCCGTTTCGCGTGCTCGCGTCCCGGCTGGGCGCGCCCTACGTGGCGACCGAAATGGTGGCCTCGGCCGAGCTGGCGCGCGGGCGGCCCGACGTGGTGCGGCGCGCAGCGGTCGGGGCGGGCTTGCCGCTGACGGTGATCCAGTTGGTCGGGCGCGATCCGGACACGATGGCCCAGGGCGCGCGCATGGCCGAGCAGGCGGGCGCCGACATCATCGACCTGAATTTCGGCTGCCCGGCCAAGGAAGTCACCGGCGCCGCCTGCGGCTCGGCCCTGATGCGGACGCCCGACCTGGCGGCCCGTTTGATGGAGGCGGCGGTCAAGGCGACGTCGCGACCTGTCATGGTCAAGATGCGGCTGGGCTGGGACGAAGACAGCCGCAACGCCGCCGACCTGGCCCGCCGCGCCCAGGATCTTGGGATCCGGGCGGTCACCGTGCATGGCCGGACCCGCAAGCAATTCTATACGGGACAGGCGGACTGGGCCGCCGTGGGTGCGGTCAAGGCCGCCGTTGAAATCCCCGTCATCGTCAACGGCGACATCATCACGCCGGACCAGGCGCGCGAGGCGCTGCACCAGTCGGGCGCGGACGGACTGATGCTGGGGCGGGGCGTCTATGGCCGGCCCTGGCTGGCGGCGCATCTGGATCGCGCCCTGCGGGGCGAGGCGGCCCCCAGCGAACCCGATCGGGAAGAGCGGCTTGCCATCGTCATCGAACACCTGCGAGCGTCGGTCGCCTTCTATGACCTGCCGCTTGGACTGAAGATGTTCCGCAAGCACCTGGGCTGGTACATCGAACAAGCGCCGTGGCCGGCGGACCCGGTCGAGCGCCGCGCGGCGAAGAGCCGTCTGTGCCGGATAGACACGCCCATGGAGGTCGAACAGGCGCTCACGACCTTGTGGTGCATGGACGTGCCGCTATCGCGCAACTCTGGTGTTGAATATCCGCCACAGCTGGTCAAAGCTGGAGCGGCATGACGGACAAGACCGGATCGCTGACAGCCGCCGCGCCAGAGCCTTCGCTCTGGGGCCGCCTGTCTGATGATCGGGTGCGGACGCTTTTCGCCATCTGCTATGGCGTCGCCCTGCTGGTCACGGCCGCCGCCATCTGGGTTGTGGCTGTGGCGCCGGGCGCTGTTGGCGGTGGGGGTCGGGCGGCCGCCAGCCAGGCCGTCCTGTTCATCCTGCTGGCCAATCTGATCCTGATCAGCGGTCTGGCGGCGGTCATCGGGGCACGGGTGATCCGGCTGGCGCGGCGGCGGGACGAGGCGGCGGCGCGTCTGCACCTGCGGTTCGTCACGGTGTTCTCGCTGGTCGCGGTCGTGCCTGCCGTGCTGATCGCCCTGGTGTTCGGGGTGCTGGTCAATCGCGGCGTGGACCAGTGGTTCAGCCAGAACGTGAGCTCGGCAGTCGAGAACGGCGCCGACATCGGTCGCGCCTATGTTCAGGACGTGGGCGAGGGATTGGAAGCCGACCTGGCCACCATGTCGACCGAACTGGGCGGCGTCCGTCAGATTTTCGACAACCGCATTCAGTTCTCCAGCGCCCTGGCGCAGATCGCGGACTTCTTCGGCTATCCGGCGCTCTATATCCTGGATGGGCAGGGCAATGTGCTGGCCAGCGGCGAATTGCCGGAAGCGCCGCCCTATCTGGCCCCGCCGCGCAGCGCCTTCGAGATCGCCGCCGAGGGTGAGAATGCGCCGGTCGAGGTGACAGAGAACCCCGATGTCGTCCGCGCCGTCTATCCGCTGCCTGACTATGGCGACGCCTATCTGTATGTGGTGCGGCCGTTGGCGCCGGGCCTGATCCAGCGCCTTCGCAACGGCGAAGAGTCGATCCGTTCCTATCGCGAGGCCGAGGAAAGCCGCGCCCGCATCCAGGCCGCCTTCGCCCTCAGCTATCTGGAGACGGCCCTGCTGGTGCTGGTCGGCGCGGTCTGGCTGGGCATGTCGGCGGCCAGCGCCATTTCGCGCCCCATCGGTCGGCTGGTCGAGGCCGCAGGACAGGTGGCGGCGGGTAATCTGGATGCGCGAGTGGACAGCCGGAACGATCCCGCCGAAATCGCCGTCTTATCGAACGCTTTCAATCGCATGACAGCCGATCTTCAGGCACAGCAAACGGCGCTGAAAGCCGCCAGTGATGAGGCCCAGGCGCGCAGTCTGTTCATCGAGACGGTGCTGTCCGGCGTCAGCGCCGGGGTGATCGGCCTGGATCGAAAAGGCCGCATCTCGGCCATCAACGACAGCGCGGCCGAGCTTCTGGGCATCGGGACGCAGGATGTGCGCGGCAAGGCGCTGGCGCGGATTTCGCCCGAGCTGAGCGCCCTTCTGCAACGCGGGCAGGCTCACATCGAGGAAGACATCGACGTCAGTCGCAATGGCGATTCCCGCCAGTTGCGGGTGCGGATCGAGGGCGGAGTCGGCGGCGAGATGGTGCTGACGTTCGACGACATAACTCGCCTGGTGACCGCCCAGCGCAATGCGGCGTGGCGCGACGTGGCGCGGCGCATCGCCCATGAAATCAAGAACCCGCTGACGCCGATCCAGCTGTCGGCCGAACGCCTGCGCCGGAAATATCGGGCGCGCGTCGGCGATGATGTCGAGGTGTTCGACCGCTGCACCGAAACCATCATCCGCCAGGTCGGCGACATCGGCCGGATGGTGGACGAGTTCTCGGCCTTCGCCCGCATGCCCGCGCCGCGCTTCGCCCCGGCCAATCCCGCCGAAATGCTGCGCGAGGCAGTGTTCGCCCAGCGTGTGGCGGCGCCGGACGTCATGGTGGAGATGCTCGAACCCTTGCCCGTCGCGACGCTGAACTGCGACGCCCGCATGGTCGGCCAGGCGCTGACCAACATCCTGAAGAACGCGGGCGAAGCCGTGACGGCGCGACGTGCGGCGACGGGTGACGACGCCACGACGGCGGTCGCCATTCGGGCCGCGCTGCGGGTCGAGGGCGAGCAGGCGATGTTCGTCATCGAAGACGACGGCGTGGGCCTGCCGGCCAAGGACCGCGATCGTCTGATCGAACCCTATGTGACGACGCGCGAGAAGGGCACGGGCCTGGGCCTGGCCATCGTCAAGCGTATTTGTGAAGACCACGGCGGCGAACTGAAGCTGGCCGACGCCGAAACCCTTTCAGGTGCCCGCGTGTGCCTGATCTTTCCCTTGACGCCGACCGTGAAGTCCGGCGCTCGCGAGCCAGCCTCGCGTGCCGTCGGCGCGGTCGTGGAGTAAGAGATATGCGATCCACCGGAGCCGACATTCTCGTCGTCGATGACGAGGCCGATATCCGCGAACTGGTCTCGGGCCTGCTCGAGGACGAGGGACACGCCGTGCGCGTCGCCGCGAACTCGGACGAGGCGCTGGCCGCCATCCGTGCGCGCAAGCCGTCGCTGGCCATCCTGGACATCTGGATGCAGGGCGGCGGCCTGGACGGGCTGGAGCTTCTGGACGTGGTCAAGGAGATCGATCCGGACCTCCCGGTCGTCATGATTTCGGGCCACGGCAATATCGAAACCGCCGTCAGCGCTCTGAAGCGTGGGGCTTATGACTTCATCGAAAAGCCGTTCAAGTCGGACCGCCTGGTGGTCGTGATCGACCGCGCGCTGGAGGCGGCGACCCTGCGGCGCGAGAACCGTCGCCTGCGCGCCCAGACGATGGCCCCGACCGGCTTCATCGGCAAATCCGCCGCGGCCCAGGCCCTGCGCAACACCATCGCCAAGGTCGCCCCGGCCAATAGCCGGGTTCTGATTTCAGGCCCGCCAGGCTCGGGCAAGGAACTGGTCGCGCGGCAGATTCACGAGAACAGCCCACGCAGCCGGGCCGAATTCGTCGCCATTTCGGCCGCCGGCATGACACCCGAACGGCTGGACGTTGAACTGTTTGGCGAAGAGGCCGGGGACGGCCGTCCGCGCAAGATCGGCGTGTTCGAGCGCGCTCATAACGGCACCCTGTATCTGGACGAAGTCGGCGACATGCCGCGCGAGAGCCAGAGCCGCATCCTGCGGGTTCTGGTGGAGCAGCGCTTCCGCCGGGTGGGCGGCGAACAGGACGTGCAGGTGGATGTGCGGGTCGTCACCTCGACCTCTCGCGATCTGAAGCAGGAAATCACCGAGGGCCATTTCCGCGAGGATCTGTTCCACCGCCTGAACGTCGTGCCCATCCGCGTGCCGGCCCTGTCGGAACGCCGCGAGGACATCGGTGAACTGGTCGAATTCTTCCTGGACACCATCAGCGCGGCCCAAGGCTTCCCCCGTCGCCAGATCGGCGACGATGCGGTGGCGGTGCTGCAGGTGCATCCGTGGCCGGGCAATGTTCGCCAGTTGCGCAACAACGTCGAACGCCTGCTGATCCTGGCGACCGGCGATCCGAACGAGCCGATCTCGGCCGAGATGCTGCCGCAGGAGGTGGCCTCGTCCAACTCGGGCAGCGCCCTGGGCGCCGAGCGGATCATCGCCCTGCCGCTGCGCGAGGCGCGCGAGGTGTTCGAGCGTGAATATCTGGCGGCCCAGATCATGCGTTTCGGCGGCAACATCTCGCGGACTGCGGCCTTCATCGGCATGGAGCGGTCGGCGCTGCACCGGAAACTGAAGTCGCTGGGCGTTTCCCCGGCCCGCGGCGGTGAAGATGAAGAAGGACTGACGGCCTGATGTCACGCGTGGCCTATGTGAACGGCGTCTATCGGCCCCACGCTGAGGCGGTGATCCACGTCGAGGATCGCGGCTTTCAATTCGCCGATGGCGTCTATGAGGTCTGGTCGGTGTTCGACGGTCGGCTGGCCGACTACGACGGGCACATGACCCGTCTGGTGCGCAGCCTGACCGAACTGCGCATCCCCATTCCGATGACCAAACAGGCGCTGACCCGCGTGCTGAAGGAAACCGTGCGGCGCAATCGGGTGAAGAACGGCATCGTCTATCTGCAGGTCACGCGCGGCACGGCACGGCGCGATCACCCGTTCCCGGCCGAGGGCACGCCGCCCAGCGTGGTGGTCACCGCCAAGTCGCTGGATCCGGCCAAGAGCGAGGCCAATGCGACGAAGGGCGTGGCGGTCGTCACCCAGCCGGACATTCGCTGGGGTCGCTGCGACATTAAGACGGTCGGCCTGTTGCCCAACGTCCTGGCCAAACAGGCGGCGCGCGAGCGCGGGGCGTATGAGTGCTGGATGGTCGATGACATGGGCCTGGTCACCGAGGGTTCATCCACCAACGCCTGGATCATCGACGAGAACGGCAAGCTGCGGACCCGCGACACCCAGGCCAACATCCTGCGCGGCTGCACCCGCACGACCCTGATGGACCTGATCCAGGAGCAGGGCATCGAACTGGACGAACGCCCGTTCTCCGTCGACGAGGCGAAACGGGCGAAAGAAGCCTTCTTCACCGCCGCCGGCGCCTTCGTGACGCCGGCCGTATCCATCGACGGCGCCAGGATCGGCGACGGGAAACCCGGTCCGATCACAACCCGCCTGAGGACGCTTTATCTTGAAAGGGCGCGCCGCGACGCCATTTAGGGCGTTGCCGCGATCCGGCGGCGGAGGTTAAGCTCCTCTGCGAGGGCGAACGCTCCGCCGCGCTGCCTCCCGGCGCGAAAAATCAAGAACAGGACCAACCTGCCATGTCGCAAGACAAACGCCAGAACCTTCAGGACACCTTCCTCAACAGCGTCCGCAAGACCAAGACTCCGCTGACCATCTTCCTGGTGAACGGGGTCAAGCTGCAGGGCATCGTGACCTGGTTCGACAACTTCTGTGTGCTGCTGCGTCGCGATGGCCAATCGCAGCTTGTCTACAAGCACGCCATCTCGACCATCATGCCGTCCGCGCCCGTGCAGCTGTACGAGCCCGACGCCGAAGAAGACTGATTGACCAGCAAACTTATCGACCATTCCGTCCCGCTGATCCGGGCGGTCGTCATCCATCCCGATCGTCGTTCGGACAGCCCCCGGCTGGCCACTGAGCGACTGGAGGAAGCGGCGGGCCTGGCCCGCGCGCTGGACCTCGACGTGCGCGCCGAAGAGATCGTGCGCCTGCGTTCGACCACGCCCGCGACCCTGTTCGGGTCGGGCAAGGTGGATGAACTGGCGGCCCTGGTGCGCGCCGCCGATGCCGAGGCCGTGGTCATCGATGACGACCTGTCGCCGGTCCAGCAGCGCAATCTGGAGAAGGCGTGGGAGGTGAAGGTCATCGACCGCACCGGCCTGATCCTGGAAATCTTCGGCCGCCGCGCGCGCACCAAGGAGGGCCGACTGCAGGTCGAACTGGCGCGCCTGGATTACGAACGCTCGCGCCTGGTCCGCACCTGGACCCACCTGGAGCGCCAGCGCGGCGGCACGGGCTCGACCGGCGGGCCGGGCGAGACCCAGATCGAATTGGATCGCCGCCTGATCGCCGACAGGATCGTGCGACTGAAGGCCGAACTGGAAGAAGTGCGCCGGACGCGCGGCCTGCACCGCAAGGCGCGCAAGAAGGTCCCGTTCCCGTCCGTGGCGCTGGTCGGCTACACCAATGCGGGCAAGTCGACGCTGTTCAACCGACTGACCGGATCCGAGGTCTTCGCCAAGGATCTGTTGTTCGCCACGCTGGACACGACCCAGCGCACCATCCGTCTGCCACAGGGCCGGCCGGCCATCATCGCCGACACCGTGGGCTTCATCTCGGACCTGCCGCACGAACTGGTCGAGAGCTTCCGCGCAACCCTGGAAGAGGTGGGAGAAGCGGATCTGATCCTGCACGTTCGCGACATCGCCTCGCCCGACAGCGACGCCCAGGCCAGGGACGTTGAGGCGGTGCTGGACCAGATCCCGACACCCGAGGGGAAGACACGACGTATCCTGGAGGTCTGGAACAAGATCGACCTGCTGGACGCCGACGTGCGCGAGGCGGTGCTGGGCCAGGCTGAACGCCTGAAGGTCGAGGGCAAGGCGGTCGCCGTTTCGGCCTGGACGGGCGAGGGGATCGAAGCCCTGCGCGAAACCATCGCCGGCCTGATCGACGATGATCCCGAAACGCAGCTGACGCTGGAACCGCATCAGGGCGAGGCGCTGGCCTGGCTGTACGAGAACGGCCGCGTCACCTTCCGCGATACGGACGCCGAGGGCCGGACCTATCTGGTCGTGCGCCTGCATCCGTCGGCGCTGGGACGGCTGGAACGCCTCTACCCCGACATCATCGACTGAGCCCATGCATCTGATCGAGACCATCCTGCTCCTGCTGCTGGCCGTGGTGCTGTCGGGATGGGTGGCGCGGATCACGCGGATCGCCTTGCCCTTGGTGCAGATCGCGCTGGGCGCCGGCGTGGTGATGATCACGGGCGAGGCGGTCGATCTGCGGCCGGATATCTTCTTCCTGCTGTTCCTGCCGCCGCTTCTGTTCGTCGACGGCTGGCGCATCCCCAAGGAGGCGTTGTTCCGCGACCGGGTTGTGATCCTGGAGCTGGCGCTGGGTCTGGTGGTGTTCACCGTCGTGGGCCTGGGCTTCCTGATTCACTGGATGATCCCGGCCATGCCGCTGGCCGTGGCGTTCGCCCTGGCGGCCATCCTGTCGCCGACCGATCCTATCGCAGTATCGGCTATCGCCTCGCGCGCGCCGATCCCCAAGCGGCTGATGCACATTCTGGAAGGGGAGTCGCTGCTGAACGATGCGACCGGCCTGACCTGCATGCGCATCGCCGTCATCGCCGCGACGACCGGCGTCTTCTCGATCACCAACGCCATCGGAACCTTCGCCTGGTTGGCGCTGGCGGGCGTGGCGGCGGGCGTGGCGGTGACGCTGGCCATCGGTCTGGCGAAGGCGTGGATCAGCCGGCGCTGGGGCGAGGATGTCGGGGGTCAGATCCTGATCAGCCTGCTGATCCCCTTCGCCGCCTATCTGGCGGCCGAAGCCATCCATGCCTCGGGCATTCTGGCGGCCGTCGCGGCGGGCGTGACGATGAGCTTTACCGAGCGGCAGGGCTCGGCCCTGGCGGCCACGCGCATCCGCCGCGCCGTGGTCTGGGACACCGTGCAGTTCGTGGCCAACGGCCTGATCTTCGTCATCCTGGGCGAGCAGATGCCCTCGATCATGGCGCGCGCGGCCGAGGTCATTCAGACGACCCAGCATCGCGAGGTGTGGTGGCTGGCCGTCTATGTGTTCGCGATCGTGGGCGCCTTGGCGGCGCTGAGATTCCTGTGGGTGTGGACCTCGCTGAAGCTGACCCTGTTCCGTAGCAGGGCGCGCGGCGCGCCGCCGCGCGTGGGTCTGCGGCTGGTGGCGGTCATGTCATTGGCGGGGGTGCGCGGAGCGATCACCCTGGCCGGCATCCTGACCCTGCCGTTCGTGCTGGGAGACGGCACGCCCATGCCGGCGCGCAACCTGGCGATCTTCCTGGCGGCTGGCGTCATCATCGTCTCGCTGGTGGTGGCGACCGTCGCCCTGCCACGCCTGCTGAAGAGGATCGAACTGCCGCCAGAGCCCGACCACCTGGCCGAGGAAGACCGGTCGCGCGTCGCCGCCGCCTGGGCCGCCATTCGCGCCATCGAGGATACCCAGCACGCCATGGCCGAGAGCAAGGCCAACCCCGATTTGTACGCCGAGACGGCGGCGCGGCTGATGGAGATCTATCGGCACCGTATCGAGACTCGCACCCACGTTGAAGGCGACGACGTAGCCAGAGCGCGCGAGACAGAAGAGATCGAACGCAAGCTTCGCCTGGCGGGACTGGCTGCCGAACGCGTCGAGCTGGTCCGTCTGGGCCGCGAGCGCCTGATCGAGGGCGAAACCGCCCGCAAGCTGATCCGCGAGATTGACCTGCAGGAACTGCGGTACGGCTGAGACCAACCTCACGACGAGGCGGCTATCCCTCGAACGGCCTCAGTGGCGTATCAGCGCGCAGGTATAGCGGGTGTTTCGGGCTGCCGTCGGCGTTGACCCCAAAGCACCAGAGCGGCGCGCCGTCCTCGCGCAGGGCCGCGATCAGGGCCTGACCGGCGGGCGCCAAAGCCTTGTTCAGCTTGCCGTGGCACAGCACGACCATCTCGGCGGCGGCGGCGACCCTGCGGATAGTCGGCAGGTTGTCGGGAGACGACGCCACGACACCCGGCGCCAGCAGCATCTTGGGATCGGTGGCGCGATAGTCGCCGACGTTGGCCTTGACCATCGCGTCGAAGCCTTCACGCCGGGCGAAGGTCCATTCGCGGGCGCAGGTCGGGTCGTTGACGCTGGCGTCGGCGGTGGACGGGTTCATGCCGATGAACAGCATGTAGCGTTCGGGAAAGACCGGCCCCAGCCAGCGGCGCATCAACTGCCGACGGCGGCCGTCGGCGCTGAAGGTCGCGTCGCCGTTGACGCCGGGCATCAAGGCCAGCCGGACCTTGCCGCCGGGATCGTGCCGGTCGGCGCTCATGCCCGTTCCCCCGTCTTGGCCGCGTTCCACAGGGCATCCATTTCAGCCAGGTGGGACTGTTCCGGCGTGCGGCCGTCCCTGGCCAGCTCGGCCTCGATGAAGGCGAAGCGGCGCACGAATTTGGCGTTGGCGGCGCGCAGGGCGTCCTCGGGCTCGACCTCCAGCTTGCGGGCCAGGTTGGCGACGACGAACAGAAGGTCGCCCAGCTCCTCGCGCGCCTTGTCCTTGTCGCCGGCGGCGATCTCGACGCGCAACTCCTCGACCTCCTCGGCCAGCTTGTCGAAAACCTCGTCGGTCGAGGGCCAGTCGAAGCCGACCCGGCCGGCGCGCCTAGTCAGTTTGGCCGCGCGGGTCAGGGCGGGCAGGCCGACTGGGACATCGTCCAGCACGCCGTGCTGGGCCTTGGCCTTGCGCTCGGCCGCCTTGATGTCTTCCCACCGAGCCTTCTGGGCCGAACCCGAAGGCTTGGCAGCCTCTTCGGCGAAGACGTGAGGATGGCGCCGCACCAGCTTGTCCGCCATGGCGTCGGCCACATCGTCAAAGGCGAAATGGCCGGCTTCCTCGGCCATGCGGGCGTGGAAGACGACCTGGAACAGCAGGTCGCCCAGCTCGGTCTTCAGCTCGCCCATGTCGCCGCGCTCGATGGCGTCAGCGACCTCGTACGCCTCTTCGATCGTATAGGGGGCGATGGTGGCGAAGGTCTGCTCGACGTCCCACGGGCAACCGCCCTCGGGGTCGCGCAAGCGGACCATGATCTCCTTCAGGCGGTCGACGGAACGGGTCATGCGGGCGTCCCGGCGTCGCGGATGGCCAGCGCCTCGCGGATTTCGTCGTGGCGTTTGGGGGTCAGCGGATACCCCTTCAGCACCCAGGCGGCGGCGGCCAGCAGCAGGCCCGGCACGGCAATGAACAGGATCTGCAGGACCAGCAGCGACATCTCGCTGTTGCCCTCGATCCCCGGCAGCGCCTTGAAACCCACGGCCTGCAGGATAAGATAGGGGATCAGCGCCACGACGTGGCCGATCTTGGTTGTCGCCGACAGGATCGAGAACATCAGGCCGGTGCGGTCCACCCCGGTCTCCAGCCGCACCTCATCCCCCGCGTCCGCCATCATGGCGCGGAGCAGGAACAGGCCCGCCGCATAGGGCAGGCCAGCGATGAACATGGCGACCGCCGTCAGGGCGAAATTGCCGCCGGGGACCAGGGTCGCGGCGATATACAGGACCGCGAAGATCACGCTGGCGACGGCCAAGGCCCGATCCTTGCCGATCTTCGTCGCCAGCCAGGCCCAGATCGGAGCGCCGACCAGTCCCGCGACGAAATAGAACAGCATGAACAGGGACGCCTGGGTGTGGTCGTAACCCTTGATCTGGCCAAAGAAGAAGAACAGCAGCGACCCCGTGATGCCTGGCGCCACGCCCAGCAACAGGTCGGCGATCAGCAGCTGACGAACCGTCTTCATCCTGAACAGCGCCAGATAGGCCTTGGGGCCGCCATGGGGCGCGGCGCCGACGTTGACCGGTTCGGGCACCGCGAACATGGCCAGGCCGATGGTCAGGGGCAGGGCGATCAGGATGGCCCACCCCATGATCCGCACGCCGTCGGCGTAGTCGCCAATGCCGGTGCGAACCACGATGGTTGGCAGGATCAGGATCAGAATGACCCCGATGATGTTGAACACCTGCCACCAGCCGTAAACGCGGCTGCGCTGGTCATACTGCGGCGCCAGCACGGCGGCCCAGCCCAACTGACCCAAGGTGCCGATCGAGAAGCCGAGGTAAAGCACCAGCAACCAGCCGAACAGATACGCCGCCCCGGCGCCCGGCTGGACCAGTACAAACATCATCAGGGCCGACAGCATCAGGATCGGCGTCGAGATCGCCATCCACGGCCGATAGCGGCCGAAACGCGTTTTCGTCTTGTCCATGCCCCAGCCGATGAAGGGGTCGAAGACGATGTCGATCAGGCGCACGGCCATGAACACCGCCGCCACCACGCCCAGCTCCAGTCCCACATAGGTCGCGTAGAATTCCGGCAGGGTGACGGGCAGGGCCACGCCGAACGCGGCCAGCGGCAGGCACGGTCCGGAAAAGGCCGCCAGCACGGCGTTTGAACGACGAGGGGCGTCAGCGGCGACCTGAATCATGCGGGCGGCGTCCGGCGCGGCGCGAGTCGGCCGCACACCACCATGCCAGCTTCCTGCGCGCCGTGCAGCTTGCCCTGAGGGCGACGGTGAGGCTTCCTTGCGAAATGACGATGCGACTCCTTGCAGCGATCCTGATGGCGGCCCTCCTTTGGGCCAGCGGCGCCGCGCGTGCGGCGGCCCAGGCCGAGGACTGCGTCGGCGCGCCAGAGTGGGAGGTGGCCGCAGGCTCCAACGGGCTGACGCTGCATTCGCTGGAGTGGTCGCCGTTCAACCGGCTGGAGCTGGGTTGGGAGACCTATCTGCCCCTGATCCAGCAAGAGCTGGCCACGCGCTGCGCACCCTCCAGCGGCGCATTCGCGGCGCGGCTGGCCACGTTCCAGGCGCGCTACAACCTGCCGGGCACGGGGCTATTCGACCAGGCGACCTTCCAGGTGTTTCGCGGCCTGTGGCAGGAGCGGCGGCCGTTCGTGCTGGCGCGTATCCGGGGCGAATGTCCCGACCCGCCGCCGCTCGCACAACTGGGCTATCTGGTTCACGAGGAAGAACACGCCGACCGGCTGACGCGCCTGCTACGGCGCGACGTGCTGCACGCCTATCGCCGCATGGTCGCGGCGGCGCGGGCCGAGGTTCCCGAGATCGGGGCCGACCCGGAGCTGCTGCAGATTTTCTCGGGCTTCCGCGATCCGGAGGCGGATGCGGCGCGCTGCGCCCGCGACCGCAACTGCGACGGCGTGGCGCGGGCGACCTGTTCGGCGCACCGAACGGGGACGGCGGTGGACTTGTATGTCGGCCATCTGGACGGGATGGGCGTGGATTCGCTGGACGCCTCGGCCCGGCGGCATCAGACGCAGGGGCCCGCCTATCGCTGGCTGGTCGCCAACGCCGGGCGGTTCGGCTTCGTGCCCTATGTGTTCGAGCCCTGGCATTGGGAATGGACCGGCGTGACGCCTGAAACGGCCGACGGTTCGCCGTGATCCGGAGCTTGACCGAGGGTGAGCGGGCTCTGGCGGTCGAGACGTTTGGCGACGCCCTGAGGCTGCGTACCATCCGCATTCTGCCGACGCCGTTTCCACGCGCCTTCGTGCCGGGGCGCTGGTTCGGCTTCGACTGGATCCTGTGGCCCGCGCGGGATCTGCCTGACGATTTCGCCGGGGCGACGATGAGTCAGCAGGGCGTCTTCATCCACGAACTGGTCCATGTCTGGCAGGCGCAGCGTGGGATAGGTCTGCTGCTGGGCAAGATCAGGGCAGGGGACGGGCCCGCCGCCTATGCCTATCCACTGGCGGCTGACTGCGACTGGGACCGGCTGAATATTGAGCAACAGGCCATGGTGGTCGAGCACCGGTTCCTGCTGTCGCGCGGCGCGCGCGCACCTGCGGATCAGGCCTTTTATGATCGCGTCTGCCCCTTGGCGCGGCGAATGGAGATCTGATCCATCAGAATATGATCATTCGCGGTTGCAATTCGGGCCGCTGCGCTTAAATCCGCCACTGATGCTGTTTCTGAATGGCGTCCTGATTTCAATGCGGAGCGCATAATGCCGAAAGTCCTGGTCCTGTATCACTCCACCTATGGCCACATCGAACAGATGGCCGAGGCTGTCGCCGCCGGCGCGCGCGAGGTCGACGGCGCGGTCGTGGACATCAAGCGCGTGCCCGAACTGGTGCCGGAAGAGCTGGCCCGCGCCTCGGGCTACAAGCTGGATCAGGCCGCACCGATAGCGACAGTGGACGATCTGCCGAACTATGACGCCATCATCATCGGCGCCGGGACCCGCTTCGGCACGGTCGCATCGCAGATGCGCAACTTCCTGGACCAGACCGGCGGTATCTGGGCCAAGGGCGCGCTGGTCGGCAAGGTCGGCGGCGCCTTCACCGCCACGGCCACGCAACATGGCGGCCAGGAAACGACCCTGATCGGCCTGATCCAGACCCTGTTGCACCACGGCCTGGTCGTGTCGGGCCTGCCCTATGCCTACGCCGGCCAGATGACGATGGACGAGATCACCGGCGGCAGCCCCTACGGCGCCACCACCATCACCGGTGGCGACGGCTCACGCATGCCCAGCCAGAATGAACTGGACGGCGCGCGCTTCCAGGGGCGTCATATCGCCCGGATCGCGAAGGCGCTGAAAGGCTGAACGCCATGACCCAACCCGCTGTCTTCTTCGGCCACGGCTCGCCCATGAACGCCCTGGGCGGTTCCTATGCGGATGCGTGGCGTGCGCTGGGCGCAGACCTGGGCAAGCCGAAAGGCGTGCTGATGGTCTCGGCTCACTGGGAGACACGCGGGCTGGGCGTGACGGCGCAGGAGCGGCCGGAGACGATCCACGACTTCGGCGGCTTTCCGCCCGAACTGCACGCGATGCAGTATCCGGCGCCGGGCTCGCCCGCCATGGCCGCGCGCATTGCAGAACTGACGGGCGCGCTCCAGACCACCCAGTGGGGGCTGGATCACGGCACATGGTCGGTGCTGGCCCATGTCTGGCCCGAGGCGGACGTGCCGATCGTGCAACTGTCGCTGGATCGGACGCTGGATGCGAAGGGTCACTATGAGCTGGCCAAGCGGTTGAATCCGTTGCGCGACGAGGGTGTGCTAATCGCAGGCTCGGGCGACTTCGTGCACAATCTGCGCACCTGGAAGCGAGTGGACGGGGCCGAGCCCTATGACTGGGCCGTCAGCTTCAACGAGGCGGTCAAGCACGCCCTGACGACCGGCGACCACGACGCCCTGATCGACTGGATCGGGCTGGCCGAGCAGGCGCAACTGAGCGTGCCGACCGACGAACACTATCTGCCGCTGCTCTATGTCGCCGCCCAGCAGCGGCCGGGCGAGGCGGTGAGCTTCTTCAACGACGTCATCGAGGGCGGCTCGATCTCGATGACGGGCGCCCGGATCGGCTGACCCGGGCGCGCATCGACGGTCAGCGCTTGCGGCGAACCACGGCGTCCAGCGACCATGGACCGGGGCCCGCGAAGAACAGGTACAGGAAGGTGAAGCAGTAAAGCGCCGCCAGTTCACCCCCGTTACCGATGGGGTAGGGGCCCTGGGGCGCGTGGACCATCCAATAGGCCACGGCCATGAAGCCGGACAGGATGAAGGCCGTCGGGCGGGTGAACAGTCCCACCACCATCAGCACCCCGCCCACCAGTTCGATAGGGCCGGACCAGCCCGCCAGCGTCGACAGATCGACACCGCCGCCCTGACTGCCCGGCGGGAAGCCGAGAATCTTTTGCGCGCCATGCTGCAACAGCAGCAGACCCGAGACGATACGCAGGACGCTAAGGACGCGAGGCGTCCAGGCCGTAAGAGAAGCCATGTCTTGTTCCCTCCGTGCGCCGTGGCGGCCGTGGGGGCCGTCTCTCTGTCGGCGACCCAGCGAGACTATAGGCGATGGCCGGTCCTGCAAGCGGGATCAGGCGGCGCGCGCTTCCTGTTCGACCATCTTCTGAAGCGTCACATAGTCGGTCTTGCCGGTGCCCAGCACCGGAATGACACCGACCTTCATGATCTTCTTGGGCACCGCCAGTTCGGGCGCGCCGTTGTCGCGGGCCCATTCCGACAAGCGCGCGGCCTCGGCCGTCTGCTTGTCAGTGATCAGCACCAGCCGCTCGCCCTTCTTGCTGTCGGGGATCGAGACCACGGCGTGGTGGCCGTCGGGCCAGACCGCACTGGCCATGCCCTCAACCGCCGTCAGGGACACCATCTCGCCCGCGATCTTGGCGAAGCGTTTCACCCGCCCCAGGATGGTGATGTAGCCCTCGTCGTCGATATCGACGATGTCGCCGGTGTCGTGCCAGCCGCCTTCCAGCGGATCGATGCCCAGGGGATCGTCGGCTGAAACATAGCCTTCCATGACGTTCGGCCCGCGCAGGAACAGTCGCCCACCGCCCTCGATCCCTGGTACTTCTTCGACGCGGAACTCCATGCCAGGCAGGATCTGACCGACAGTGCCGGGGCGGTTGCGGTCGGGATGGTTCACCGCGACCACGGGCGCCGCCTCGGTCGCGCCATAGCCTTCCAGCAGTTCGACGCCGCCGAATTTGGTGTTGAACAGGTTGCGCGTCTCTTCTCGCACCTTCTCGGCGCCGGCCACCGCGAACTGCAACGTGGCGAAGTCGCCCGGCTCGGCCACGCGGGCGTACTGGTTCAGGAAGGTGTCGGTGGCGAACAGGATCGACGCCTTCACCTGCGGCAGCAGGTCGGTGATCTGCTTGGCGTGCAGCGGCGAGGGATACTGGAACGCCTTCAACCCCTGCAGCAGCGGCAGGATGACCCCGCCCGTCAGGCCGAAACAGTGGAAGGTCGGCAGCGGATTGAACATGACCCAGTCGGGGTCCAGGTCGATATGGGCCGCGACCTGGCGGGCGTTGGCGACCAGATTGCGCTGGCTCAGCACCACGCCCTTTGGCGCGCCGAAGCTGCCGGAGGTGAACAGCACCACGCCCGGCGCGTCGGGATCGGTTTTTGCTGCGAACCGGCGCGGCGCCAGGCCGGCGGCCAGGCCGTACAGCTTGTCCGTAAAGCCGATGGTGGCCCGAACGTCATCCAGCCAGATGATCTCGGCCACCTGGCCCAGCGTCGCCATCAGGTCGTCCAGCTTGGCCTGGGTGACGAAGCGCTTGGCCGACAGGATGCGCTTGACCCCCGCCGTCTTCAGCGCCGCCTTCAGGTTCGCCTCACCCGAGGTGAAGTTCAGCATGACCGGGATGCGGCCATGGGCATGCAAAGCGAAGAAGGTGACCACCACCCCGGCGCTGGAGGGCAACAGGACGCCCACACGTTCGCCCGGCTCGGTCATCGCGGCGACCTTTCGGCCCAGCACGAACGCCGCCCGGATCAGGCCGGTATAGGTGAGCGGATGGCGATCCTGATCCTCAAGGATCTCCTTGTCGCCGTAGCGGTCGCGCGCCGTGATCAGGGCGTTGACGAGGTTTTCCTCATACGCCGAGGGATCGAGACCAGGCCGCAAGCGCATCCTCCTTCGGAGGGCTTCAAGCGGCCCTCTCGGTTAACAAGAGGCCGGAAACTAGAGATGTCCCGGTCGAATGAAAAGGTATGTTACCTGGCGTGAGGTTCCACTGAAACCGTCCGTGGCTTGCCATTGTGAGGCGGAAGGCCGACATACCGCCTTCCGTACGCCCGCCTTCCGAACGAAAGCCCGACGTCTGGCATGGTCACGCTGATCGATACCCTGACGAAGAAACCATCCGAACTTCGTCACCCGGAAAAGCAGAACCGCCCGGAATCGGTGGTGCTGAAAAAGCCTGACTGGCTGCGCGTGAAGGCGCCCGGCTCGGGCCAGTACAATGCGACCAGAGACATCGTGCGCTCCAAGGGGCTGGTGACGGTCTGCGAAGAAGCGGCCTGCCCGAACATCGGCGAATGCTGGAGCCAAAAGCACGCCACCCTGATGATCATGGGCGACACCTGCACGCGGGCCTGCGCCTTCTGCAATGTGAAGACCGGCCTGCCGCAGCCACTGGATCCGGAAGAACCCGCCAAGGTCGGCCTGGCTGTGCAGCAGATGGGCCTGAACCACGTCGTCATCACCAGCGTGGATCGCGACGATGTGTCCGACGGCGGAGCCGCTCATTTCGCCGAGGTGGTCCGCCAGATCCGCCTGCAAGCGCCGAATACGACGATCGAGATTCTGACGCCCGACTTCCTGCGCAAGGACGGGGCGGCCGAGGTGATGATCGATGCGACTCCTGACGTCTTCAATCACAATCTGGAGACCGTGCCGCGGCTGTATCTGAAGATCCGGCCCGGCGCCCGCTATTTCCACAGCCTTCGCCTGCTGCAGATGGTCAAGGAGCGCGACCCGAACCAGTTCACCAAGTCGGGCATCATGGTCGGCTTGGGCGAGACCAAAGAAGAGGTCATGCAGGTGATGGACGACATGCGGTCCGCCGGCGTCGACTTCATCACCATCGGCCAATACCTGCAGCCGACCCGCAAGCACGCCGCCATCGACCGCTTCGTCACGCCGGAAGAGTTCAAGGCCTATGAGGCGATCGCCCGAGCCAAGGGCTTCCTGATGGTGTCGTCGTCGCCGCTGACCCGCAGTTCGCACCACGCTGGCGACGACTTCGCCCGGTTGAAGGCGGCGCGCGAGGCCCAGACCCGCAACGGCCGCTGATCCCTTGGCCGTGCATCGCCTGACGCGCGTCCTGCCTTACGCGCCCGAACAACTGGCTGACATGGTGGCGAACGTGCGGGACTATCCGCTGTTCGTGCCGTGGATCACCTCCATGCGCGTCTGGAACGAGCGCGAAGAGGCGTCGGGCGTCACCTTGCTGGACGCCGAGGCCGGGGTTGGCTTCGCCTTCCTGAACGAGCGGTTCTCGACCTGGGTGCGCCATGACCGCAATGCGCCGACAGTCGAGGTCGGCCTAATCCGGGGGCCGTTCAAGCATCTGAAGAACCGGTGGGAGTTTCATCCCGATCCCGGCGGCACGCGGCTGGAGTTCTTCATCGATTTCGCCTTCAAATCGCGCATGCTGGACGCCATGCTGCACGCCAATTTCGACCGGGCGGTGCGAGCCCTGATCCACTGTTTCGAGACGCGGGCCGAAGGGCTCTACGGACGGAGATAGCCGATGGGCGCGCCCTTCGACTTCGATGCGACGGTCGTGGGCGCGGGCGCCGTGGGGTTGGCCTGCGGGCGGGCGCTGGCGCGGCGCGGCCTGACGGTGCTTGTGCTGGAGAAGGAAGGCCATATCGGCCAGGGCGTCTCTTCGCGCAACAGCGAGGTCATCCACGGCGGGCTGTATTATCCAACCGGATCGCTGAAGGCCCGGTTTTGCGTCGAGGGACGGCGCGCGCTCTATGACTTCCTGGCCAGCCACAAGGTCGATCACTGGAAATGCGGCAAGCTGGTTGTGGCGACCCAGGACGCAGAGGTCGAAAGGATCGAGGCCATCTTCCAGCAAGGATTGGCCAACAACATCGAGGGGCTGGAGCATCTGACCGGGGCGCAGGCGCGGGCGCTGGAGCCCGAGTTGAACGCCCACGCCGCCATCCTGTCGCCTGAAAGCGGCGTGTTCGACAGCCACGGCTATATGCTGGCGCTGCAAGGCGAGATCGAGGACGCAGGCGGCTCTGTCGTCACCTCGGCGCCGTTCGAGGGCGCCACGCCGCTGCCGGGCGGCGGCTTTTCCATCCGCGTGGGCGGGGAGGGGGCCACAACGCTGACCAGCCGGCTGCTGGTGACCGCGCCCGGCCTGTCGGCCCAGGACGCGGCGGCGCGGATCGACGGATATTCGGCCGACCTGATCCCAGCGCGCCATCTGGGCAAGGGGGTCTATTTCCGCCTGACGGGCAGGGCGCCGTTCGACCGCCTGATCTATCCGCCCCCCATTCCCGGCGCGCTGGGCACCCACTACCGCAAGGACCTGGGCGGACAGGCCGTGTTCGGGCCGGACCTGGTCTATGTCGAGACTGAGGATTATTCGGTCGATCCAGCCAAGGCGGCCGAGTTCGAGACCTATGTCCGACGCTTCTGGCCGGGCCTGCCGGGCGGCGCCCTGACGCCCGATTACGCGGGCATCCGGCCCAAGCTGCACGGTCCGGGCGAGCCCCAGCCGGACTTCCAACTGCATGGGCGTGAAATCCACGGCCTCGACGGCCTGATGGCCCTGTTCGGAATCGAAAGCCCCGGCCTGACCAGTTCGCTGGCCATCGGCGAGGCCGTGGCCGAGCGGCTGACCTGATGGTCAGGATCACGACACCCCGGCTGACGCTGCGTTCGGCGCGGGACAATGATCTGGAGTCGCTGCACGCCATCCTGTCGGACCCGCGGGCGATGACCTTCTGGTCGACGCCGCCCCATTCCTCCCTGGGGCAGACCTCGGACTGGCTAGCGGCCATGATCGCCATGGGGCCGGACAATCCGGACTTTGTCATTGAGCGCGACGGGCGAGTGATCGGCAAGGCCGGCTTCTTCGCCCTGCCGTGGGTCGGCTATATCCTGCATCCCGATCACTGGGGGCAGGGACTGGCGCTGGAGGCTGTCACCGCGGCCATCGACCACGTCTTTGAGACCCCTGGCGATCTCGAATCCCTGAGCGCCGATGTCGATCCGGACAACGCCGCCTCGATTCGTCTGCTGGAACGGCTGGGCTTTGTCCGAACGGGTTTCCAGGCTCGCACCTTCAACATCGGCGGCGTATGGAAGGACAGCCTGTTCTACGCTCTTTCGCGGCCGGACTGGATCAAGCGCACACGGACTTGAACTCCGGGGCAGGTTCAGGCATAAGCCCGCGCTCGCGTGGCGGCTCTCATCGAGGGGCCGCCGCTGTTGTTTTCGCGTCTTCACGGCGCACCGACTTAGAGATTGAGACGGACATGGCCGTTCCGAAGCGCAAAGTATCCCCCTCGCGTCGCAACATGCGCCGCGCCCACGACTCCCTGGGCACGAACGCCTATGTCGAGGACAAGGACACCGGCGAGCTGAAGCGCCCGCACCACATCGACCTGAAGACCGGCACCTATCGCGGCCGTCAGGTTCTGACGCCGAAGGAAGACTAGGTCTTTCTGACGCTTCGTCCGTTTGACGGGCGGCGATGATTTTTAACGGCGCGCGATGACATCGCGCGCCGTTTTCATGCGTTGTGGCGTCTGCACCTTTGCAAGGAGACGCCTGCATGATTCGCCTAACCGCCTTGGCTTCCGTCGCCGTCCTGTCGTTGGCCGCCTGCAACGCCCCGCCGGAACCGGCGCCCGCGACGCCGGAAACGCCCGCTGTAACTGAACAGCCAGCGCCGCCGCCGGCCGCGTCGTCCGACACCCTCACCACCGAAGGGCTCGGCCCGATTCGCGTCGGTCGGACCATCGCCGAGGTCACGGCGGCCTGGGGCGCGCCCGAGCGGGCGCTGACGGATGAAAACGGCTGCAATGTCTTCCATCCCGCCCGTGCGCCGCAGGGCGTGCTGGTGATGACCGAGGAAGGCAAGGTCAGCCGCGTCAGCCTGACCCGTGACGCCACGGTGACGACCGACAAGGGCCTGAAACTGGGCGCCACGGCTGCCGAGGTGAAGGCCGCCTATGGCGCCGCCGCCCAGTCGTCACCCCACAAATATCAATCGGCGCCTGCCGAATACATCGCCGTGTGGAACGGCGGCCCGCGCACGGAACCCTATGTCCAGGACGCGGCGGCCCGCGGCGTGGTCTATGAAGTCGGCTCGGACGGCAAGGTCACCGCCATCCACGGCGGCGGCCCCTCGATCCAGTACGTCGAAAGCTGCAGCTAGGGCAGTTCAGCGGTCACGGTCACGGCGTCCGCCGAGCGGGTCGCCGGGCCGTGATGCACGGCCTCGATGTTGTTGCCGTCGGGGTCAGTCAGAAAACAGGCATAGTAGCCGGGATGATAGGGGCGCTCTCCGGGCGCGCCATTGTCTTGGCCGCCAGCCGTCAGTCCGACAGCGTGAAACCGATCCACCGTGTCCCGGTCCGGCGTCTGGAACGCCAGGTGGACGTGGGTTCGCGGCTCGCCTGCGTCGATCCACAGCTCGTCCGCCTGCAGATGATCCTTGGTGCGGTTCACCGGGACATTCAGCACGGCCAGCACGGCCTCATAGAAATCCTGCGTGGCCTTCAGGTCGGCGGCGCGCAGATGGATATGGTCAATCAGTCGACCCCGTTTCAGTTCCATGGCCATCTCCCTTTCGGCGCACAACGCGCGCGCCGTGTTGGCGTTTCGCGGGCGGACGGCTAAACCGCTCCCAACATCCAGCAACCGCAAAGCCAAGAGCCGAGTCATGACCGACATCGTCGACATCGTCGCCCGCCAGATCCTCGACAGCCGGGGTAATCCGACGGTGGAGGTGGACGTCACGCTGGAGGACGGCAGCTTTGGCCGTGCGGCGGTCCCGTCGGGCGCCTCGACCGGCGCGCACGAGGCCGTCGAACTGCGCGACGGCGACAAGGACCTGTGGGGCGGCAAGGGCGTGCAGAAGGCGGTCGACGCCGTCAACGGCGAGATCTTCGACGCCCTGTCGGGCATGGACGCCGAGGACCAGCGCCGCATCGACGAGGCGCTGATCGATCTGGACGGGACCGAGAACAAGGGCCGCCTGGGCGCCAACGCCATCCTGGGCGTGTCGCTGGCCGTGGCCAAGGCCAGCGCCCAGTCGGCGGGCCTGCCGTTCCATCGCTACATCGGCGGCGTCTCGGCCCGCGTCCTGCCGACCCCGATGATGAACATCATCAACGGCGGCGCCCACGCCGACAATCCGATCGATATCCAGGAGTTCATGATCCTGCCGACCGGCGCCGAGAGCTTCTCGGAAGGCCTGCGCATGGGCGCCGAAATCTTCCACGCCCTGAAGAAGCAGTTGAAGGACGCCGGACACAACACCAACGTCGGCGACGAGGGCGGCTTCGCCCCGAACCTAGCCTCGGCCGACGAGGCGCTGAGCTTCATCACCAAGGCAGGGCAGGCGGCCGGCTATCTGGCGGGCGAGGATTTCCACCTGGCGCTGGACGTCGCCTCGACCGAGTTCTTCAAGGATGGCAAATACGTCCTGGCCGGCGAGGGCAAGACCTTCGACCAGGAAGGCATGGTCAATTATCTGGCCGATCTGGTCGAACGCTTCCCCATCGTCTCGATCGAGGACGGCTGCGCCGAGGATGATTTCGACGGCTGGAAGCTGCTGACCGAAAAGCTGGGTGATCGGGTGCAACTGGTCGGTGACGACCTGTTCGTGACCAATCCGGCGCGTCTGGCGGCTGGCATCGGCGAGGGGCTGGCCAACTCGATCCTGATCAAGGTCAATCAGATCGGCACGCTTTCGGAGACGCTGGATGCGGTCGATATGGCCCATCGCGCGGGCTATACCGCCGTCATGAGCCACCGCTCGGGCGAGACCGAGGATTCGACGATCGCCGACCTGGCGGTCGCCACCAACTGCGGTCAGATCAAGACCGGCTCGCTGGCCCGTTCGGATCGCACGGCCAAATACAACCAGCTGCTGCGCATCGAGGAGCAGCTGGGCGATCAAGGCGTGTATTTCGGCGACGGCATGCTGCTGCGCTGATCGATCAAGGGGCGCCGATCGGTTCGGCGCCCTTTCCCTCGACTTCTACGGCCAAGCTACGGTTTGTTAGGCATTTTCGGTCACGATCGATCAATCGTGTTCCGTAGCGCTCAGAAGGAGCGTCCCCAGTGCCCGAGCGGATGAAGCCTTATCTGCCCTCAGTGTTCCTGTTGCTGCTGGTCGCCTATCTGGGCATCCAGGCCCTGACGGGCGAGCGCGGCCTGCTGAGCGGCGCCGAACGGGACGCACTTTTGCTGAAACGCGAAGTCCAGTTGGCCAACCTGCTGGAAGAACGCCGGGATCTTGAGGTCCGCGTCCGCTACCTTCGCACCAACAGCCTGTCACGCGATCTGCTGGAAGAGCGCGCCCGCGCCGTGATCGGGTTTGCCGATCCCCGCGACTACGTGGTCCGCGTTAGCCATGCCCCGACGGCCGCGACGGATCGTCCCGCCGCCTCCTGAACTATTGTTACAGCCTCGGCTGCTGACTTTGCGTTTCGGGAACGAAGGCTGCTAAAGCCCCTTTCCGTAACGATAAGAGGCCCTGAAACCGGGGCACCAGCCGGGAGATGCCGGATGGCGAAAGCCGCCGCTCAAAAGACCGCCGCTAAAGCGGGCGACACCAGGATTCCCAACACGCCTCAGGCCTCGAAAGAGGACCTGCTGCGCTTCTATCGCGAGATGGTGCTGATCCGCCGTTTCGAGGAGCGCGCGGGCCAGCTGTACGGCATGGGCCTGATCGGCGGCTTCTGCCACCTGTACATCGGCCAGGAAGCCGTGGCTGTCGGCGTTCAGGAGAGCGTCAAACAGGGCCACGACAAGATCATCACCGGCTACCGTGACCACGGCCACATGCTGGCCGCGGGCATGGACCCGAAGGAAGTCATGGCCGAGCTGACCGGCCGTATCGGCGGTTCGTCCAAGGGCAAAGGTGGCTCGATGCACATGTTCGACGTGCCGACCGGTTTCTATGGCGGTCACGGCATCGTCGGCGCCCAGGTGGCGCTGGGCACCGGCCTGGCCTTCGCCGGCAAATACCGCGGCGATGACAGCGTCTCGTTCGTCTATTTCGGTGACGGCGCCTCGAACCAGGGTCAGGTCTACGAGAGCTTCAACATGGCCCAACTGTGGAAGCTGCCGGCCATCTACATCATCGAGAACAATCAGTACGCCATGGGCACGAGCATCGAACGCTCGTCGTCGACGACCGAACTGTACCAGCGCGGCGCCAGCTTCGGCATCCCGGGCGAACAGGTCGACGGCATGGACGTTCTGGCGGTTCGCGACGCCACGGCCCGCGCGGTGAAACGCGCCCGCGAAGGCGGCGGCCCCTTCATCCTGGAGGTGAAGACCTATCGCTATCGCGGCCACTCGATGTCCGACCCGGCCAAATACCGGACCAAGGAAGAGGTCGACGAGGTCAAGAAGACCCGCGACCCCATCGATCACCTGAAGACCCTGCTGGCCGCCGCCAAGGCGACCGAGGAAGAACTGAAGGCCATCGACAGCGAGGTGAAGGCCATCGTCGCCGAGGCCGTTCAGTTCGCCCAGGAAAGCCCGGAGCCGGACCCGTCTGAGCTCTATACCGACGTCTACGTGGAGGCCTGATCCGTGACCGACATTCTGATGCCGGCGCTGTCCCCCACGATGGAAGAGGGCACGCTGACCAAATGGCACATCAAGGCGGGCGACACCGTGTCGGCCGGTCAGGTGATCGCCGAGATCGAAACCGACAAGGCCACGATGGAGGTCGAGGCCGTGGACGAGGGCGAAGTGCTCGAAATCCTGGTGGTCGAAGGCTCCGAGAACGTGAAGGTCAATACGCCGATCGCCCGTCTGGCGGGCGAGGACGGCGCGGCCGCCCCGGCGCCGAAAGCTGACACCACTGCCGAATCCGACAAGGCCGAGACAGAGGCCCCGAAGGCCACGGCCGAAGGCAAGACCGGCGATCCCGAAAAGGCCCCGTCCCAGACGCCGAGCCCGAAGGTCGAGTTGCACGATCCGGAAATCCCGGCTGACGCCAAACTGGTCAAGACGACCATCCGCGACGCCCTGCGGGACGCCATGGCCGAGGAAATGCGCCGCGACGACGCCGTGTTCCTGATCGGCGAGGAAGTCGCCCAGTATCAGGGCGCCTACAAGGTCAGCCGCGAACTGCTGCAGGAGTTCGGCGACCAGCGCGTCGTCGACACCCCGATCACCGAGCACGGCTTCGCCGGCCTGGGCGTCGGCGCGGCCATGGCGGGGCTGAAGCCCATCGTCGAGTTCATGACGTGGAACTTCGGCATGCAGGCGATCGACCACATCATCAACTCGGCCGCCAAGACCCTATACATGTCGGGCGGTCAGATCCGCGCGCCGATCGTGTTCCGCGGCCCGAACGGCGCGGCCAGCCGCGTCGGCGCCCAGCACAGCCAGGACTATTCGGCCTGGTACGCCCAGATCCCGGGCCTGAAGGTCATCGCCCCCTATGACGCGGCCGACGCCAAGGGCCTGCTGAAAGCCGCGATCCGCGATCCGAACCCGGTCGTCTTCCTCGAACACGAGATGATGTATGGCCTCGAATTCGACGTGCCGGACGTCGAGGACTGGGTCGTGCCGATCGGCAAGGCCAAGGTCCGCCGCCAGGGCAAGGACGTCACCATCACGGCCCACAGCCGCATGGTCGGCTTCGCCCTTCAGGCCGCCGAAAAGCTGGCCGAGGAAGGCATCGAGGCCGAGGTTGTCGATCTGCGCACCCTGCGCCCGCTGGACACCGACACCATCGTCGAAAGCGTCAAGAAGACCAGCCGCCTGGTCTCGGCCGAAGAAGGCTGGGGCTCGATGGGCGTCGGCGCCGAGGTCGTGGCCAGGGTGATCGAGCACGCCTTCGACTATCTGGACGCACCGCCGCTTCGTGTGCACCAGGAAGATGTGCCGCTGCCCTATGCCGCCAATCTGGAAGCCCTGTCGCTGCCGGGCGTGGACAAGATCGTGGCCGCCGTGAAGCAGGTGATGGCATGACCGACATCCTGATGCCGGCCCTGTCCCCGACCATGGAGGAGGGGGTTCTGGCCAAATGGCATGTGAAGGTGGGCGATACCGTCACGGCCGGTCAGGTGATCGCCGAGATCGAGACCGACAAGGCCACGATGGAAGTCGAGGCTGTCGACGAGGGTGAGGTCCTGGAAATCCTTGTCCCCGAAGGCTCCGAAGGCGTGAAGGTCAATACGCCGATCGCGCGCCTGGCTGGCGACGACGCCGCGCCTGCGCCGAAAAAGGCCGAGGCGACCGCCGAGCCCGCCAAGGCCGAAGCGCCCAAAGCGGACGCCAAGCCTGCCGAAGCCCCGAAGGCTGCGCCCGCCGCGCCCAAGACCGCCGATGGCGCCCGCATCTTCGCCTCGCCCCTGGCGCGCCGTCTGGCCGCCCAGGCCGGGCTGGATCTGAACACGCTCAAGGGCACCGGCCCGCATGGTCGCATCGTGCGTCGCGATGTCGAGGCTGCGGGGCAGGGCGGGGCGGCCAAGTCTGTGGCGGCCTCCGCCACGGCCGGCGCCGAGCCGCGCAAGGTCCAGTCGCTGGAGCAGATGGGCATTGCGCCCGACTCCTATGACCTGATCCCGCTGGACGGCATGCGCAAGACCATCGCGCGCCGCCTGACCGAGAGCTTCCGCGACGTTCCGCACTTCCCACTGAACATCGATCTGGAGATCGACGGCCTGATGGCCGCCCGCGCCCAGGTCAACGCCATGCTGGAGCCGCAGGGCGTCAAGGTGTCGGTGAACGACTTCGTCATCGCCGCCGCCGCCCGCGCCCTGAAGGCCGTGCCGGAAGCCAACGCCAGCTACACCCCCGAAGGCATCGCCATGCACCATCACGCCGACGTGGCGATGGCCGTGGCGATCGACGGCGGCCTGATCACGCCGATCATCCGCAAGGCCGAAACCAAGTCGCTGTCGCAGATCGCGACCGAGTCCAAGGATCTGGCCAAGCGCGCCCGCGACAAGAAGCTGAAACCCGAGGAATTCCAGGGCGGCACCTTCTCGGTCTCGAACCTGGGCATGTTCGGCATCAAGTCGTTCGGCTCGATCATCAACGAACCGCAAGGCGCCATCATGAGCGTCGGGGCAGGGGAGCAGCGCCCCGTGGTCAAGAACGGCCAACTGGCCGTGGCCACGGTGATGAGCATCACCCTGTCGTGCGATCACCGGGTGGTGGACGGCGCTGTCGGCGCCAAATTCCTGCAAGCGTTCAAGGCGCTGCTGGAAAATCCCGTGACGATGCTGGCGTAAGGAAGACCCATGGCCGACTTTGATCTCGTCGTCATCGGCTCGGGGCCGGGCGGCTATGTGGCCGCGATCCGGGCCAGCCAGCTGGGCCTGAAGGTCGCGATCGTCGAGCGGGAAAACCTCGGCGGCATCTGCCTGAACTGGGGCTGCATCCCGACCAAGGCGCTGCTCAAATCTGGTGAGAAGTACGAGAGCCTGTCGCACCTCAAGGACTATGGCCTGTCGGCCGAGAAGGTCGGCTTCGATTTCGACGCCATCATCGCGCGGTCGCGCGGCGTGGCGAAACAGCTGAATCAGGGCGTCGGCTTCCTGATGAAGAAGAACAAGATCGAGGTCATTGAGGGTGTCGCCAAACTGGAAAAGGGCGCCGCAGCGCCCAAGGTCGTCGTAGCGCTGAAGGCCGGCGGCTCGCGCACGATTGAGGCCAAGTCTGTCATGCTGGCCGTCGGCGCCCGCGCCCGCGCCCTGCCGCAGATCGGCCTTGAAGCCGACGGCGACCGCATATGGGCCTATCGCGAGGCGATGGCGCCGAAATTCCAGCCCAAGTCGATCGTGGTCATCGGCTCGGGCGCCATCGGCATCGAGTTCGGCAGCTTCTATCGCGCCCTGGGCTCCGAAGTGACGGTCGTCGAAGCCGTCGACCGCATCATGCCGGTCGAGGACGAAGAGGTCTCAAAGGCCGCCCAGAAGTCCTTCGAAAAGCGCGGCATGAAGTTCAAGCTGGGCGCCAAGGTGACCAAGGTCACCAAGTCGGCCAAGGGCGTTCAGGTCGCCGTCGAGGTCGGCGGCAAGGCCGAGACGCTGGAGGCCGAAGTCTGCATCTCCGCCGTCGGCATTACCGCCAACACCGACGGCATCGGCCTTGAAGCGCTGGGCGTCGAACTGGACCGCGGCCACATCAAGACCGACAGCCACTGCCAGACCAACGTCAAGGGTCTGTACGCCATCGGCGACTGCGCCGGCGCGCCCTGGCTGGCCCACAAGGCCTCGCACGAAGGCATCCACGCGGCCGAGCACATCGCCGGCTTCAAGACCCCGAACGTCCATTCGCCCATCGCCGGCTGCACCTACGCCCAGCCACAGGTCGCGTCGGTCGGCGTGACGGAGCAGGCGGCCAAGGCCGAGGGTCGCGAGGTCAAGATCGGCCGCTTCCCGTTCCGCGTAAACGGCAAGGCCATCGCCTCGGGCGACACCGATGGCTTCGTCAAGGTCATCTTCGACGCCAAGACCGGCGCCCTGATCGGCGCCCACATGATCGGCCACGAAGTCACCGAAATGATCCAGGGCTACGTCACCGCCATCACCATGGAAGCGACCGAGGAAGACATCCACGGCATCGTCTATCCGCACCCGACCATGTCCGAAGCCATGCACGAAGCCGCCCTGGACGCCTACGGCCGCGTGATCCACATCTAGCGGTCCCGGCGAGTCGCAGCGACTGGGAAACCGACAGCGGATGTCGGTTTTTGAGGTTGGTGCAACTCCGAACCGTTGGCGCGGCGGGGCTCTCAAAAGGTTCTGATGTCTTGCAGGACGTCTGAACCTCCCCAGATTTCATCTGGTGTCAAGCGGCGTAGCAACGCCGGCCGGTAGCGGCTGTCCGAAGGCCAGCTTGTTTCAGCCCCAGGGAGGGCTTCATGACAAACGCATCCAACGTATCCGAGGCGTCCATCACAGCGATCGCCGGCGGGAACTTTGACTGACTCCTTTCCTATACGGAGACGGCATCAAGTTGTTGGAAGAGCGGAGCAGGACGAGAAGTCTCGCTGTGAACCGCGTCGCCATGGAGTTGGGTGTCAATTTCCCTCGGTCCCCCGATCCAAGTCGCCATAAAGCAGGAGTCTTGTCCGATTAGAAGATTTCTGTCGCGGAACTGGTACGCCGGATAGGCGAGCTTTGCGAAAAACGAGGGCTGGATCCGGTCAGTCGTCACGCTGGTCAACAACGTATCGACCGCCTCGAGCGCAGGTCACGTCTAAGGGGGCGCGATGGCCCGATTCTCCACCTGTCGCTGATTTGATTGCGTGCGACTCGCCCGATCCAATTTTCCTGAGAAGCCGCCCGAGGGACTGAACCCGAGCGCGTCTGATCGACCAAGCCATGACCGGATACTTCGCGACCCGGAATCGCACAGGGTTTGCGAACACGCGCAGTCGGCGTTGTGGCGCTTTTGGGAAGACTATTAGATTAATCCGGGTGGTGCTGTCAGCTTAACCGCCGCAACTCACGGCTTGCCCAATCCAGGCTGATCTTAGGCAGTAGCTGCAGCCCAAGCCGCCTTGGCCCCGGCGCGAAAGCGACGAAGGGTCGGTCGGCTGATCAGATGTCTTTGGGTGTAGAAGGTGTTGTAGATCGCCACGTGGGTAGTGAGGAAGCGCTGGGCCGAGGCCTGGGATTTGAAAGTGCTGTCAGGTTAACCATCTCAGCTTACAACTGGCCTATGCTGGCTAATCTCAGGCAGTAGCTGCGGCCCACGCGACCTCCGCCTCGGCGCGGAAGCGACGAAGGGTGGGTCGGCTGATCAGATGTCTCCGGGTGTAGAAGGTGTTGTAGATCGCCGCGTGGATGCAGAAGGATCAATCCCTGCGCGGGGGCCGGAGAGAAATTGGACTGCGGCAGAGCGTGCCGAGAATAACACGAATATGGCACAGGGGGGCTGCCATACCTGCGGCACTAGAGATCCTAGAACAAAAAGTGGGAACGCAGTTCCGGACCATCAGCCTCCGTCTGCACTTAATCCACCCGGAGGACAGCAAAGGCTCTACCTCAGTGCTTAGGTTGCAGCACAAGGCAGATGCGAGAAGTTCGCCAGGAACAACTTAGAATAAGGCAAGAAGGTCAATGATATTCAGAACGCGCGTTAGACCTCCGGGCTCATTTTTGGTGATCGCGGGCGATATTAATGCTCCTATGCCAGAGTTCGACGATCAGGCGGAGCGTCTTTGGGCAAACGAATGGTGTGTGGGAGTTGGCACCCTGTCTGAGGTCGATGGCGAAACTGATCTCGTCGTATCGGATGAACCTCAGGGTGAGCGTATGCCGATTGTCTTTGACGGCGTGATCGCTTCCCTGGGGGAGTGGTTACCGTGTCGGATGCCTATCTGGTCGAGGCAGCAAGCTTAAATGTGCATGCTGAACGGGCCCATAGCCTCGTAAGAGCCATTCGCGGTACCTGACGGCGGGGGCGACCAGCTTCGCCTATGACGCCAGACGTCGAGAACCGGGCTGGTCAGCGGCCGGAATGGCGCGACCCTGACCTGGGATCCGCTGGGCCGGCTGTTCCGCAGCGCCGGCACGACCACGCCGGCCACCACCTACCTGTACGACGGCGACAGGCTGACGGCCGAGTATGACGCCGCCGGCGTCATGCTGCGCCGCTACGTCCACGCCGACAACACCTACGACGAGTACGGCATCCCCGGCGCGGCCAACACCGGCCGCTTCCAGTACAACGGCCAGGCTTGGCTGCCCGAACTGGGCATGTACCACTACAAGGCCCGCATCTACTCCCCGACCCTCGGCCGGTTCCTGCAGATCGATCCCATCGGATAAGGTCTTCACGATCCTTAGCCAAGGAGGTGGCCATGCGCCAGTTGACCTTGCCGCATGCCAACAGCGAGTCTCGTGATTGCGATCAAGTCGCGCCGAACCTGACTCCAAACGCGGTGAGACTGACCGAGTCTCATGCGAATCTCGGGCAATGAAATCAGCGACAACAACCGACAAACGAGGGTCGTTATGTGTTCTCGCCTAAGATATATTATGCGAAGGAGAACGCCAGTTCGATGGTGTTGCTGTCGAGCGTCGATCGATCTCTGCCAACTTCGCGCGGGAAGTTGGCCCGGAACTGATCAGGGTGTTTTGACCTGCTCAGCGATGCGCTGCGTGGAGCCCATCGTCCACCGTGCTGGGGAATCCAACGAACTAGGAACAGCCTGATTGAAGAAAATCAGAGGTTTGGAGTCTTCGATCCTGGAACACTGACAAGACGCCAGGCGAGAGGCACGGCTCGATTCTCGATCCGTATCGGCACTCGGCGCGCGTCATCGAGGCTTCGGACCTCGACTATATGATTGTCAGGCCGCCTGGCTGAACGACCGCGACGAGGTCGCCTACGGCACCAC